>Ga0214471_10005061_pt1 | contig 10172 bp, 10 predicted proteins | sample RVTome_5_FD_207665 | JGI IMG/M metagenome (GOLD analysis project Ga0214471, IMG submission 207665) | Soil microbial communities from uranium-contaminated site in the Upper Colorado River Basin, Wyoming, United States - RVT142D155 | ecosystem: Environmental > Terrestrial > Soil > Contaminated >... | reverse complement strand
AGCTCCGGGCGAGCCGCCGGTCCGGAAAGCCCAGCCGGCCGGGAACGACCTTCACACCGTCACCGAAGTCGGGGCTCGTGACGTACCGCGCGCCGGCCGCGAGTCCGAGACCCTGGTCGACGGGCTCCCAGATCCTCACGCGCCCGAAGACTCCCCACACGTTCCCGCCGGCGGAGGCGTCGCCGAGCGACTGGAGGGAGAGCCCGGTCTCGAACCTGTCGAAGAGGCCGACCGCGAGCGCGCCATCGGCGGAGAACTCGTCGACTCCGCCGGAGAAACCCGTCTCGTTGCCGGAGGCGTCCACGTCCACCCTGCGGTCGAGCCTCAGGAAATGGCCTGAGATCGTCCCCGTGACGCGCAGGTGGGGGAGCACGCTCGAGACGGGGATGTCCAGCAGCCCCGACCCGTAGCGGAGGGTGCTGGGCATCGTCGGCGCCTGCGTCGCGGCAGGGGTCGTGGCAAGCAGCGTCACAACCGCCGCGGCCCCGAGGCCGCGCGTGGCCGCGAGGACCGCCCGCGTCACTCGCCGAGCCGCTGCTCGACGTCCTTCAGACGACGCCCGATCGAGATCACCCAGCCGAGCACGAGCACGAGCACGACCGCGTACGCAATGAAGACGTGCCAGTAGGCGCGGAGGCCTCCGACCCCGGCCGCACCACCGGACCCGGTCGCCTGGGCAGCAAGCGCGGAGAAGGATATCGAGAGGAGAATCAGCGACAGGACGCCGCGAAGGATCTGGTCGAGTCTTGGCATGGTCGAGGAGGCCTTCAGGCAGCCGCGCGGCGGGCGCGCACTTGGAGTTCGTGGCGGATCCCTTCGAGTGCGTACCGCAGCATGAAGAGTCCGAGGAAGAGGACAGTGAAGACGCCTACGCTGACGAGGAGCGTGGTGAGCATATCGCCGGGCAGGCTCGGGCCTTCGGGCGTGATCACGACGGGCTCGGGATGGAGCGAGCGGAACCAGACTACGCTCAGGTGGATGAACGGGATGAGCAGCGCGCCGACGATCGCGACGACCGCGCTGAAGCGCTTCCCCTGCTCGGGGTTGTCGGTCGAGCGACGCACCATGAAGTAGCCGACGAAGACGAACCACAGCAGCAGGGTGAGCGTGAGACGTGGCTCCCACGTCCAGTACGTGCCCCACGCGATCTTCCCCCACAGGGGGCCGGTGATGAGCATGATCGTTGCGAACACCATCCCGCCCTCGGCCGCGGAGCTCGCCGCCCAGTCGAGGCGCTCATCGCGCAGCCAGAGGTACATGCCGCTGGTGAGCGCCGCGATGCCGAAGGCGAGGAAGCTCGTCCAGGCCGCCGGCGGATGCACGTAGAAGATGCGCTGAACGATGCCCTGGCTGGCCTCGGTCGAGACCCAGAAGAAGGACATCCAGTAGACAACGCCCAATCCGAGCAGCCCGAGCGCGGCCAAGAAGATGCCCGCGCGTCGTATTCCGATGATCGACATCAGTCCTCCACGACGAAGCGAAACAACGCAGCCCCGGCGGCGAGCGCGACCAAAGCGAACGCCCCGAGCATTCTGAGGTTACCCGCCACCTCCGCGACCGGTCGCCCGGCGAGGAGCCTCCCGGTGGCGCCCGCCCCATAGATCACCATCGGTACCAGGAGCGGGAAGACCAAGATCGGCAAGACGGTCTCTCCCATGCGAGTCCCCGACGACACCGCCGCGAACAGCGTCCCGAGCGCGACGAATCCCAGCGCGCCGAGTCCGAGCGAGAGCAGCACCGCCGCCGGGCTCGACCCGATCCCCAGCCCGAAGAACAGCATGAAGACCGCCAGCACGAGCAGAGCCACGGCGTAGAGGAGCACGAAGTTGGACAGCGCCTTGCCGAGGAAGATGGCATCCTTGGGCGCCGGCGACATGAGAAGTCCCTGGAGCGCCCCGTCCTCGGCCTCGAGGTGGAACGTCCTGCCGACTCCGAGCAGTCCATCGAAGACGATCGTCATCCAGATGAGTCCGGCCGCCATGTCCTGAGGGCGCACGAGGCTCCGATCGGTCGAGAAGTTGAAGAGCACGCCCGCGAGCACCGCGAACGCGCCCATCGCGGCGACGCGCTCGCGAGTCCTGAGCTCGAGCAGCAGGTCCTTCCAGACGATGACGCCGATCTGGCGGAGGTACAGGCTCATGCGCGACCCTCGACGACCTCGTGGTAGTGCCGTTCGAAGCCGTCGGGCTCCACGTCCTCGCGCGCGCCTTCCCACCCGAGGCGCCCCCCGACCTGGATCGCGACCCTCGTCGCGAGCGCGAGGCCCTCGGTGAGGTTGTGGGTCACCATGACCACGGTTCGGCGGTCGCTCCTCAGCTCCTGGAGAACCTGCCGAAGCACGGACGCCGCCGCCGGATCGAGCCCCGTGTACGGCTCGTCGAGCAAGACGAGCTGCGGATCGTGCAGGAGCGCACGAGCGAGCGCGAGCCGCTGCTTCATACCGTGCGAGAGCTGGTGCACCGCGTGGCGCGCGCGGTCGGCGAGCCCGACGCGCTCGAGACGCGCTCGGATGCGCGCCTCGAGGTCGCCCAGCCCGAAGAGACGCCCGTAGAAGCGGAGGTTCTCCTCCGCGGTGAGCCGCTGGTAGAGGAAGCCCTGATGGGAGAGCATGCCGACGCTCCTTCGCCACTCCCCGTTGGAGAAGTCCAGCGGGACCCCTCCGATGGCGACGGTCCCCCGAGTGGGCCGCATCGCGCCGCCGAGCATCTTGAGGAGCGAGGTCTTGCCGGCACCGTTCGGACCGAAGACGGTGAGGAACTCTCCTTCGGCGAGCGTGAGGTCGATGCCGTCGACGGCGACGACCGCACCGTACTCGCGCACCAGGCCGCGCGCATCGACGACCGCCGCGGTCGCGGCTGCCGGGCGGGGCGACTCGGTGGCGAGGATCACGGCGCTTCGCTCAGGCCGCCAGCGCATGCCCGCACGACGAGCAGAAGCGACTCCCCTCGTCGTTCGCGAAGCCGCACTCCGCGCACACCATGCCCGCCTTCATGCCCGCCCGGATGCGAGCGATCTCCGCCTCGATGCTCGAGTCCTCGGGAGCACGCTGTCCCTGGCGCGCGGCCTCGTCGGCCTCGAGCGCGGCGAGCGCCTCGGCCGTGAGCTCGCTCTTGAGCGACCGGTAGTCGTGCTCGTCGAGCTTGCCCGCCAGGAAATCGTACTCGACGTCGCGCAGCGCGAGGAGCGCGACTCGTTTGCGCGCCTCCGTCTCGGTGAGCTCGTCGTCCTCGCGCTCGAGCGAGGCGTGCAGCCCCTTCACGACCGGCTGCATGATGAACAGGAGGACCGCCGCTACGACGAGCGCCACGCCCACGTAGAGCGTCACGGGATCTCCCGGTTCGGCCTCAGTCCGCCGCCCCAGCGGTCGCCGGTTCCGGGAAGGCGCCCGCCGGCACCTCGGCGCTCCGCCGCCGGTCCACGCTCGGCCAGAGCGCGACGACCGTGCCACCGGCCAGGATCAAGCAGCCGAGCCAGATCCAGCTCACGAGCGGCTTGATGAGCACCTGGAGATAGAGCCCCTGCTCATTCGAGTCGGCGCTCAGCACGGCCGATTCGATGTTGTCGAGCTCGGAGAGGATCAGGTAGAGGTCCTCGAGCGGGTAGGACTTGATGCCCACCTCGGTCATCGGCGGGCTCCCCATCTCCTGCGTCGCGTACTGTCGCTTCTCCGTGGTGAGGAGCCCCTGCGGCCGTCCGTCGCGCGCCACCGACACGTTGACGATCGCCTGCCAGAGCAGGTTCCGTTGTGCCATGGCCCCACCCCGCGAGACCGACAGACCCTCGTGCGTGAGCGCGTACGTGTGGCCCATCGGCGAGGCCACTTCGACGGTCTCACCGGGCTCGAGGTGATGCCGCTCGTCGACGTTGTAGGCCGCGCCCGCAAAGCCCATGAACATCAGGGCGATCCCGACGTGCACGATGTAACCGCCCCACCGTCGGCGGTTGCGTGACACCAGGTGGAACAGCGCCGAGGCGTATCCCTCGCCTTCGATGCGCGCGCGGGCGCGCGTGCCTTTCCAGAACTCCGTGACGATGATCGTGAGCACGAACGCGCCGATTCCCCATGTGGTGAGCGCGAGCGGGTGCCGCGCGCCCGAGATCCAGATCGCGGCGGCGACCACGAGTCCCACCATCACCGGCGTGGAGAAGTTCCTCTGGAGGTTCTTGCGAGTGGCGCGGCGCCACGCGATCACCGGGCCGATGCCGGCGAGCGCGAGGAGCACCAGGCCGATCGGGAAGTTCACGCGCTCGAAGAAGGGCGGACCGACGGTGACCTGCTGCCCGGTGACGCCCTCGGAGATGAGCGGGAACATCGTGCCCCACATCACCGTGAACGCGGCGCCGAGGAGCATCAGGTTGTTGAAGAGGAACGCCGACTCACGCGAGAAGAACGACTCGATCTGGTTCTCGCTCTTGAGGTCCGGCAGGCGGTAGACGATCAGGACGACGCAGGCCGCGAGCATGCCACCCATGAACCCGAGGAAGATGAACGCGATCTTCAGCTCCTGCGCGAACGAGTGCACGGACTCGATCAGCCCCGAGCGCGTCAGGAACGTCGCGAAGATCGTGAGCAGGAACGTCAGCAGCACGAGCGACATGTTCCAGACCTTGAGCATCCCGCGGTTCTCTTGGATCTGGATCGAGTGCAGGAACGCGGTCGCCGTGAGCCACGGCAGCAGCGAGGCGTTCTCGACCGGATCCCAGAACCAGTAACCGCCCCAGCCGAGCTCCTCGTACGCCCAGCGCATCCCCATGACGATGCCGACGGAGAGGAAGAGCCAGCTCGTGAGGATCCACCGGCGCGTGAGTTGGATCCAGCGCGCGTCGAGCCGGCCGGAGAGGAGCGCGGACATCGCGAACGCGAAGGGGATCGTGAAGGCGGTGAACCCCAGATAGAGCGTCGGCGGGTGGATCGTCATCCAGTAGTTCTGGAGCTGCGGGTTCAGCCCCTGCCCATTGGCGGGCGTGAATCCCAGCCGTGCGAACGGGTTCACGTCCGCGAAGAGCAGGACGACGATGAAGAACGCGAGGATGGTCTGCAGCACGCCCGCGACGTACGGCATGAACTCGCGGTGCTTCCTGCGGTTCTGGAAGACGCAGATCACCGCGAAGAACGCGAGGAGGAGCGCCCAGAACAGGAGAGAGCCGCGCTGCCCGGCCCAGAGGCCGGTGATCTTGTAGAAGAGCTCGAGCTCGCGGTTCGAGTAGTTGGCTACGTACCAGTACTCGAAGCGGTCATTCAGGAACGCTGCCATGACGCCCGCCGCGGCGAGCGCGAGCAGGCCGAAGACCGCGTAAATGCTCCGCTCTGCGCTGAGCACCAGGTCGCCGCGCTGCGTCCGGCCCCCGGCATAGCCGAGGACCATTCCCCAGAGCGCGACAGGTAGGGAGATCCAGAGTGCGAACTCCCCGAGGAGCGTCACCCGGCGAGATCCTCGGGCGCCGCCTCGTACCGGCTGCCGCACTTCGTGAGGAGCGTGGTCGCCTCGAAGACACCGTCCTCGCGGAGCCGGCCCTCGAGCACCACCTCGACCTCGTCGGTGAAGGTGGCCGGGAGCGTGCTCCGGTACTCGGCCCGGAAGGTCGCCGTCGGGTCTGCCAGGTCGTGGACGGTGAACGTGTGCACCACGCCATCGACACGGCTGTAGGTGCCCTTGACCACCTGGCCGCTGACCTTGATCCCCACGTCGTGGAACGTCGGATCGGCCTGGACCCGCGCGAGCAGCTCGACCGGCGTTAGGTAGTAGACCATCGTCTCGCTGACGCCCGTCCAGATCAGGTACGTCACCACGGTGGCCACGCCCACTAGGCCCACCATGAATCGGCCGTTCTTCTTCATGTCGGTCTCCCCATGAGGGTCGAGCGTCGTCTCGTGCGCCAATCTAGCCCGGGGCGCTCCGAGGCTACCAGTCCGTAAACGTCCCTACTCCCACGTCGCAATACGACAGAAGGGGCCGCCGGGCGCCCCTTACTACCCTGGCCGGAGGGCGGGGTGCCGGCCCCCCGATGCGGAGCCCAGACACCCCCTGGAGCGATCACCGGCGCGAACGGCACCCTCCCGGGGGGTCGCTACGCCCCCGCGTCCCGCGCCCAGTGCGTCGCCGCGCGCACCGCCCTGCCCCACCCTTCCTTCAGCCGGCTGGCCTCGCCCGGGCTCATCTCCGGCTCGAAGCGGCGCCCCTCGCCCTGCGCGGCGAGGAAGTCGGTCGCGCTCTTCCACACGCCTTCGGCGATCCCTGCGAGCCCCGCCGCGCCGAGCGCCGTGGTCTCGACGAGCGCCGGCCGCCGCACCGGCACACCGAGCAGCCCCGCCTGGAACGTCATGAGCCAGTCGTTCAGCGCAGCGCCGCCGTCCACGCGGAGCTCGCGGGTTTCGACGCCCGAGTCGGCTTCCATCGCGGCCAGCACCTCGGCCGTGCCGTACGCCATCGCCTCGAGCGCCGCGCGCACGACGTGCGCGCGCGAGGTCCCCCGCGTGAGCCCGACGATGGTGCCGCGCGCCTCGGGCTCCCAGTGCGGCGCGCCGAGCCCCACGAAGGCCGGCACGAAGTAGACGCCCGCGTTGTCCTCGACCGAGCGGGCGAGCTGCTCGGAGTCGGGCGCCGCCTTCACGAGCCCGAGTCCGTCCCTGAGCCATTGCACCGCCGCGCCCGCGATGAAGACCGAGCCCTCAAGCGCGTAGGCCGCGCCCCCCTTCTCGTCGCACGCAAGCGTCGTGAGCAGGCCATGCTTCGAGGGCACGGGCTCGCTCCCCGTGTACAGCAGCAGAAAGGACCCCGTGCCGTACGTGTTCTTCGCGAGCCCCGCCGTCCAGCACCCCTGCCCGAAGAGCGCGGACTGCTGGTCGCCCGCGACCCCCGCGACCGGGATCTCGCGGCCGAGGTGCTCGCCCGCCGCGACGCCGAAGGACCCTGCGCTCGGCCGCACCTCGGGAAGGAGCGCGCGCGGCACGCCGAGGAGATCCAGCGCCCACTCGTCCCACGTGCGCTCGTGCAAGTTGTAGAGGAGCGTGCGCGACGCGTTCGTGTGGTCTGTCGCGTGCGTCGCTCCGTTCGTGAGGCGGGCGATGAGCCAGCTGTCGATCGTGCCCACGGCGAGCTCGCCGCGCTCGGCGCGCGCCCTGAGCTCGGGCCGCTCCTGGAGGAGCCACGCGATCTTGGTGCCGGAGAAGTAGGGGTCGAGCACGAGCCCCGTGCGCGCGCGGACCTCGGCCTCGTGTCCCGCCTCCCGGAGCGCGCGGCACATCGGCGCAGTGCGTCGGTCCTGCCACACGATCGCGCGCGCGACCGGCTCGAGCGTCTCCCGGTCCCAGAGCACGACGGTCTCGCGCTGGTTCGTGATCCCCACCGCCCGCACGTCCGCCTTCCCATGACCGCGGCTCGCCTCGGCGAGCGCCTCCCGCGCGACGCGCAGCGTGACCTCCCAGATCTCGTTCGCGTCGTGCTCGACCCACCCCGGCCGTGGGAAGTGCTGCGTGAACTCCGAGTACCCGCGCCCCAGGACGCGCCCGTCCTGGGCGACGACGAGCGAGGTGGAGCCGGTGGTGCCCTGGTCGATCGCGAGGACGGTGGGTGTGCTCATGTCGGCTCGGGTGAGGCGAGGTGGATCACACGGCGGCGAGGGTTACCGCCCGGCGCCCGAGATTCATCGCATCCGGGTCAGCGTCCCGAAGTCGTACCTCCAGCCCGCGCGCCCGAGCAGATCGAGGAAGACGCCGACCGGAAAGCCGACGACGCAATAGTAGTCGCCGTCGACCGCGTCGACCAACGCGGCCCCGAGTCCCTGGATTCCGTATGCGCCCGCCTTGTCGGCAGGCTCGCCGGTGTCCGCGTAGCGGCGCGCAGCGGCAGGATCGAAGCGCCGAAAGCGCACCGACGCGCGCCCGACCGCGCTGACCGTGCCATGGTCCCCCACGAGCGCGAGGCCGGAGTAGACCTCGTGCGTCTTTCCGGAGAGCGACGCCACCATGGCCGCGGCCTCGTCGACGGTCCTCGGCTTGCCGAGCACGCGGCCTCCGTCGACGACCACGGTGTCGCCGGCCACCACGAGCGCGCTCGGCTCGACCAGCGCCCCGGCGAGCGCCTTGGCCCGCGCGAGCCGCTCGACGTGGTCGCTCGGGGTCTCACCCGCGAGGTAGCTCTCGTCCGTGTCGGCGGCCACGATCGCGTGGGAGAGCCCAAGCAGGCCGAGCACCGCTGCCCTACGCGGCGACCCCGAGGCCAGGACCAGGCGCGACGTCATGAGCGCTCGAGCAGGAGCGTGACGGGACCGTCGTTGACGAGCTCGACATCCATCATGGCGCCGAACTCTCCGGTCTCGACGGTTCGACACGAGCGCGCGCGCAGCGCGGCCGCGAAGTCTTCGTAGAGGCGCTCAGCGGCCTCGGGGGGCGCGGCGTCCACGAAGCTCGGGCGCCGTCCTTTGCTCGTGTCCCCGTAGAGCGTGAACTGGCTCACCACGAGCAGGTCACCGCCGACGTCTTCGAGGGAGAGGTTCATCTTCCCCTCGGCGTCGCCGAAGACTCGCAGGCCGAGCACCTTGTCCGCCATCCACTCGACCTGCGAAGGCCCGTCACCCGACTCGAACCCCACCAGAAGGAGATGGCCTCGGTCGATGCTCCCGACCACTCGACCACCCACGCGCACCTCCGCGCGCGAGACGCGCTGGAGGACGACCCTCACTCGACGGTGACGGACTTGGCGAGGTTGCGGGGCTGATCCACATCCGCCCCGCGTAGGACCGCGGTGTGGTAGGCGAGCAGCTGGAGCGGCACGGTCGTCAGGACAGGCAGCAGGCAGGGGATCGTCTGCGGCACCTTGATCATGTAGTCGACTTTGTCCTGGAGCTCGGGCGCGTCGTCGCTCACAACCGCGATGATGCGCCCGTGACGCGCCTTAACCTCCTCGATGTTCGACACGACCTTCTTGTAGACCGGGTCGCGCGGCGCGAGCACCACCACCGGCATGTCGTCGTCGATCAGCGCGATCGGCCCGTGCTTCATCTCGGCCGCGGGGTACCCTTCGGCGTGGATGTAGCTCACCTCCTTGAGCTTGAGCGCACCCTCGAGCGCGACGGGGAACTGGTAGCCGCGCCCGAGATAGAGGTAGTTGCGACAATCCTTGAACGTCCGGGCGAGGTCGCGGACCTCGTCGTTCACCTTGAGGACCTCCTCGACGAGGTACGGAAGCTCCTGGAGCGAGCTCACGATCTCGCGACCCTGGAGCACGGATAGGTTGCGGCGGCGGCCCATGAAGAGCGTGAGGAGCGCCAGCGCCACGAGCTGGCTGGTGAAGGCCTTCGTGGACGCGACGCCGATCTCGGGCCCCGCGTGTAGGTAGATCCCGTAGTTGGTCTGGCGCGCGATCGTCGAGCCGACCGCGTTGACGATCCCCATCGTCGAGGCGCCGTTGCGCGTGGCCTCGTGCATCGCGGCGAGCGTGTCCGCGGTCTCGCCCGACTGGCTGATCGCGAGCGCGAGCGTGTTCTCCTCGATCACCGGGCTCCGGTAGCGGAACTCCGAAGCGTACTCGACCGTGACCGGAATCCGCGCGAACTCCTCGAGCATGTACTCGCCGACGAGGCCGGCGTGCCAGCTCGTCCCGCACGCGGTGATCACGATGCGCTTCACGCGCGCGAGATCCTCCTGGTGGTCCCGGATGCCGCCGAGCCTCGCGTCGCCCTCCTCCTCGAGCAGGCGCCCCCGCATGACGTCGCGCAGGCTGTTGGGCTGGTCGAAGATCTCCTTGAGCATGAAGTGGTCGAAGCCGCCCTTCTCGATCGCGTCGAGGTCCCAGGTGACCTCGTGCACGCTGCGCGAGACCTCCGTCCCCTCGAGCTGGTACGTCCGGTAGCCATCCGCGTCGAGCACGGCATAGTCGCCGTCGTCGAGGTAGACGACCTCGCGGGTGTGCGCGATCACCGCGGCCGCGTCCGAGCCGGCGAGCATCTCGCCGTTCTGCCCCACGCCGATGAGGAGCGGGCTGCCGTTGCGCGCGACGACGATCTTGCCGGGGTCACGCGAGGAGATCACCGCGATCCCGTACGCTCCATCGACCTCCCGGAGCGCCGCGGCCACGGCGTCCTCGAGCGGCTCCCCGTCCTTCCAGAGGTAGTCGATCAGGTGAACGACGACCTCGGTGTCCGTCTCGGACGCGAACTGGTACCCCTCCTTC
>Ga0214471_10005060_pt1 | contig 10173 bp, 9 predicted proteins | sample RVTome_5_FD_207665 | JGI IMG/M metagenome (GOLD analysis project Ga0214471, IMG submission 207665) | Soil microbial communities from uranium-contaminated site in the Upper Colorado River Basin, Wyoming, United States - RVT142D155 | ecosystem: Environmental > Terrestrial > Soil > Contaminated >... | reverse complement strand
GGTCGGTCATTTTGTGTTCCTCCTTCTCTCTTAGAAAAAAGTAATCAGTTAGCAGTTATCAGTTTATTAGTGGGCCAATAATCTGTAAGTTGAGTTAAGGCCCATTTTACGTTTCACCTCCTCGATAGTTCCCTCGGCAATCGGTTTAGCTTTTTCAGTACCAGTGCGCAGGATTTCGATTAAGTCGTGCGGATGATTCAGATGATCGAACAGCCAGCCTTGTTTTCCGATCATTTTCCACTCTCCGGTATATAAACAAAAAAGCGTTCGTCCAGGATCGGGGACGAACGCAGGGTCCGTGGTGCCACCCCAGTTAGGCCGCCCTTAATCAAATACCCGCAGTTGATTCCTGCCGCAGGGTAGGCGAAGGCCAGCCTCACTCGAGATTGCCCTGGTAACGGCAGGCAAATCCGGCTCAGGCTACTAGATTATCGTGCATCGTTCGCCTGGCGACTCCAAGGTCCATTCAGCGCTGGCGTGCGTGCGGGACTCTCACCTGGCTCCCACTCTCTGGGCCGTCGTTTCGGCGCCTACTCGTCCTCTTCACCGTCTTTAGATTATTGATCCTATTGGTCGAGTTTATACCGTTTAATGATGGAATTGTCAAGCTGGGTCAGCTTGAAAAACCCGGTTGGGTCTGGTCCCCTCTTTACGTCCCTTAACTGGCCCTCCTTTCCAATAATTTGACTGTGAATGCATGTTCATTTTTCTCATCCGCTTCGTGATGGAAGGAGTCTTTCTCGCTCCAATTGGTTTCGTCAAAATCAGGGAAGTAGACATTCGCTGGGACATCCGCGTGAACGCGGGTCAAATAAATCCGGTCGGCGATGTCCAGCGCCTGGGCGAAGAGTTCCCGCCCTCCCGTTACGAAGACTTCCTCCTCGCCGTTCTCCCGGGCAATTTCCAGGGCTTCCTCAAGGGAATGCGCTATCCGGCAGCCTTTAGCCTGGTACGCGGGATTGCGCGTGACCACGATGTTCGTCCGCCCCGGCAGGGGTTTGCCGATCGACTCGTAGGTCTTGCGTCCCATGATGATGTGGTGGCCGATAGTTGTAGCCTTGAAGCGTTTGAGATCGTCCGAAAGGTGCCAGGGGAGGCGATTGTCTCTGCCGATTGCGCCTTTTTCGTCCATGGCCACGATTATAGAAATGATCATGATTAATATATTAAATTTCCGGGGTCCTCTTTAAACCGCAACAGCAGCCTTAATATGGGGGTGATATTGATAGTTGCGCAGTTCAAAATCCTCGTACTGAAATTCGAAGATGGATTTAACCTCCGGGTTAATCTTCATTTGCGGTAAGGGGTAAGGCTGGCGGGTAAGCTGGAGCCTGGCCTGTTCGAAATGGTTTGAATAGAGGTGAACATCCCCTAATGTGTGCACGAACTCACCGGGGTCTAAATCACACACCTGCGCCATCATCATGGTCAACAGCGCGTACGAGGCGATGTTAAACGGGACTCCCAGGAAAACGTCGGCAGAACGTTGGTATAGCTGGCAGGAAAGCTGGCCGTTGGCAACGTAAAACTGAAAGAGCAGGTGACAGGGCGGCAGCGCCATTTTCTCCACCTCGCCCGGGTTCCAGGCATTGACAATTATTCGCCGCGAATCGGGATTGGTTTTAATTTGATCCACAACTCTCGAGATTTGGTCGACTATCCGGCCATCGGCCGTCCGCCATTTCCGCCACTGGACGCCATATACGGGACCTAAATTCCCATTCTCATCCGCCCATTCATCCCAGATGCGCACGCCGTGTTCATTGAGATATTTTACATTGCTGTCGCCCCGCAAAAACCAGATCAGCTCGTAAATAATCGACTTGAGATGCAACTTTTTTGTCGTCAATATCGGGAAACCGTCCTGTAGATTAAACCGCGTTTGATAACCAAAAAGAGAAAGGGTGCCCGTGCCGGTCCGGTCGCCTTTCTCTATGCCATGATCAAGGATGGTCTGTAACAGGTCAAGGTATTGTCTCATTTCCGCCTTCCTCCCGAATGGTTATTCGCCGCGAATGATTATTCGCCATTATAGCCCGGATTCTAAGATGATAAAAAAACTCTAATTATTTTATCGAGTACTTTCCGATGCTTCGTATTAACTGAACGTTAATCGTACGGTTGACATCTCGAGTGTACCCATTTATGATGCAAATATGACATCAGATCCCTCGAAATACTCTTCAGCAATTGAGGATTTCAACAGGGCGCGCCGTAAATCGGGTTTGGAAAGGATTATGGCCCGCCTCGCCGGCAAATCCTCGGAATTGCTCTCATATGACGACGTTCGTAAGAGGCTACAGATTCACGAAAGGAAACCCACCAAGCTGCAGGAAATCCCGCTGGATGCCATTGTGGGCAGCGTCGACCGCTACACAGATTTTACCCGCAGTTTTTTGCCAAAGCAGGAGAGCGATGCGGATCGCTGGGCCGGAGTTAAGGTCGCCGTAACTGGTATGAAGGGCTTACCTCCCATCCAGGTATATCAGATCGGTGGGGCGTACTTTGTTGAAGACGGCAATCACCGGGTTTCTGTAGCTCGCGATCTGGGACAGAGCCACATTCAAGCCTACGTTACCGAATTGAAGTCCAGGGTTCCCCTTTCTCCGGATGATGATGTCGATGACCTGATACTTAAGGCCGAGTATGTGGACTTCCTGGAACACACCCGCTTAGACCAGACCCGGCCAGATGCCGATTTAAGGTTATCGGCTCCGGGCGGATACCGGACCTTGGAAGAGCATATTGCCGTTCACCGCTACTTCATGGGTATCGAGCAAAACCGCGAGATTCCGTACGTGGAGGCTGCCGCCCACTGGCATGATGAGGTTTATCTGCCGGTAGTCACCATTATTCGAGAACTGGGCATCCTGCGCGACTTTCCCGGTCGCACGGAAGCAGACCTGTATTTATGGATTTCCGAGCATCGCACCGCGCTTCAGGAAATGCTGGAAACGGAAGTGGATCCAAGGGAAGCGGCTTCAGATTTGGCTGCTCAACAGAGCCGCACGTGGGAGCGTGTGGTAGCCCGCCTCGGCGACAGGATCGTCGATGCTCTAATCCCAGAACCGTTGGAACCCGGACCGCCTCCGGGAGTGATCCGGAAGGAGGATTACGAGAATGGCGAACACCTGTTTAAACTCATTTTGGTGCCGGTAAGCGGCGATGAAGCCGGATTCAAAGGGCTGGAACAGGCGATCGTTGTTGCTCAAAGGGAAAGTGCCCGCCTATATGGGCTGCACATCGTTCCAACGGAAGAGCAAAAAGAAAGTGAAGATGCGCAGTCCATCAGGGCCGAATTCGAGCGGCGCTGTATTGAATCAGGTGTAAGCGGGCACCTGGCCCTGGTGGTCGGCGATGTGAGCCGCGTGATTTGCGACCGGGCGAGATGGGCGGATTTGATAACCCTCAATGTGTCCTTCCCACCGCCACCGCAGCCGTTTGCCAGGTTAAGTTCGGGCTTGAGCACGGTTATCCGGCGCTGCCCTCGACCGGTGCTGACCGTGCCCGGGAAAACAACTTCTCTCGGGAGAGCGCTGCTCGCCTATGATGGCAGCCCTAAATCAGATGAAGCCCTTTTCGTCGCCTGTCACCTGGCCGATCAATGGAAAATACCATTGGTGATGGTCAGCGTCGACGAACGCGGCAATTCTGCTGAGCATTCTCTTGAGCAAGCGCAAGAATACCTTGCGAACCGGGCCGTTCAGGCGGAACTGATCTCTGCTGAAGGAGCGGTAGCGGAGGCGATTCTCAAAATCGCTGACGAGTACGCCAGCGAATTAATAATCATGGGTGGATATGGCCGCAGGTGGGTGCCGGAGGTTGTCCTGGGAAGCGTTGTAGACGAAGTGCTGCGAACCACGAGTCTTCCATTACTTATCTGTCGCTAAACCTGTAACAATTCAGCACCAATCCCGTTTGCGCATGACAATCTCACCTCAGCCGCTCACGTTTCACGCACCACGTTTTACGTACCCGGTTCCGCCAACTGCTCCCGTGCAATTCTAATATCCTCCCTCATCTGCTCAACCAGGGCGTCCACGCTGGAAAAACGGAGTTCGTCTCTTAAGCGAGAAAGGAACTCCAACCGCAGTTTCTCACCATAAATTTGCCTGTCGAAATCCAGAATGTAAGCTTCCACAATGGGAGTTGCCGGTTGTGGCTCAAAAGTAGGGCGGTAGCCGACATTGGTTACCGCCCCCCATGTCTCCCCCAGCACATGCGCCATGCACACGTAGATACCTGTCTTCGGCAGGCACCGGTCGGCCCAAACCTCCAGATTAGCAGTAGGCACTCCGATAGCGCGGCCCCGCCCATCGCCATGGACCACTTCTCCTGTCAACGCGTATGGGCGTCCCAGCAGCTCGGCGGCACGTTCCACATTCCCATCCGCCAGCGCGCTGCGGATCTGGCTGGAGGAAATTTTCTCCCCGGTGTTGGTAACTGGCGGCATTACCTCTAAAGTGTAGCCGAAGACCTCCGCGCCTAACCGTCTGAGCGCGGAGATATTCCCCTCGCGATTACGACCCAAAGCAAAATCGTCCCCGACGATGAGATGTTTCAGATTCAGGTGTTCTTTCAGCTTGGCCATAAAATCGTAGGCTGAAGTCGAAGCAACCTGCCGGTCGAATGGGTGGGTGATTACCACATCTGCACCGAGCTCGCCCAGCAGCTCGGCGCGCTCTTCCGGAGAGGTGAGATAGAAAGGCTTTTCCCGTTTGCCGAGGACGAAGGCTGGATGGGGAAAAAATGTCAATACGACTGCCGGAGACCCGACTGGATGGCCTCCGGCAATCAACCTGTTTACGATCTCCTGGTGTCCGCGGTGGACTCCATCGAAGGAACCGATGGTTAGCCAGGAATTCTGTAATTGAACCTCTTCCAAGGACCAGAAATGTCGCATGAACAAGTCTGATCCTCAGGTCTGGAAGAATACCTTGCGGGGTTGCCACTCATTGCCTTCTGGGTCGTACTCGAGCAATGCTACCAGATCGCCCTGCATACTGATACCCCGCGCCCAACCTTCCGAACCGGGCTCGGCCTCTATGCGATGACCATGGCGAACCAGCTCGACATGATCGGGATCCAGTTCCACTGCCGGCCAATCGCCAAGGGCGTCTGCAGCCGGAATGAGGTATCTATACCAATCGCCGGCCTGAAAAGACTCTTTCAGCCTCCGTAAGGGCACGGCATCCCGCAAAGTAAAGCGACCGCTGCGTGTTCGGCGTAATCCGATCAGGTGAGCGCCGACGCCTAATTCATTACCCAGATCATTTGCCAATGAGCGCACATAGGTCCCCGAGGAGCAGTATACGTCAATCACGACCTCGGGTGGAGCCCATTCGAGCAAATCCAGGCTGTAAACCTTGATATTGCGCGGCTCTAAATCTACCTCTTCCCCTTTTCGCGCCATCTCGTAGGCTTTTTTACCCTGCACTTTTACGGCAGAATAAGGGGGTGGAACCTGTTGGATGTCACCCTCGAAAGACTGCAGTACTTCTAAGAATTGATCTTCTGTGATGCCATCCACGGAAGTGGAGCCTGTAATTGTGCCCTCAGAATCATAAGTGTCTGTAGAGCTTCCCAGCCGAATAGTAGCCTGGTAGCGCTTGTCTGATGCCGAAACATATTCGCTCAGGCGAACTGCAGGTCCGATTAATACAACCAACACCCCAGAAGCACGCGGATCGAGTGTGCCGGTATGTCCGGCCCGGCGAATGCCAGTCCCTCTGCGAATGATCTGGACCACGTCATGCGAGGTGAGGCCAACGGGTTTATCGACTACCAGTACTCCTGAGACAACATTTTTGATTTGATCTCTGTCCATATTAACTTCCCCAGCTACAATAGTTCCGTGATATTGTAATCTAGAATGTATCGGTACAAATTTGCAAATTAGTGAGCTCGATTAGATTTGCCCCTCTAATAAGCTATATTTTGAAACTCGCACCAGGAGATGTTTCTCCAAGCATATTTGTTCTAAAATAACATAAATATTATAATCCGTCAAACAAGGTCTTGGTAGTCATTAAAACCTCATTCTCTACTTGCAGCAGGGTTCCCTCGATTTCTGCCCCGGCTGCTGCTTTGTGTCCACCGCCCCCATATAGCTGGGCGATTTTGGAGACATCAAAGCGTGGTTGGGCGCGCCAGCTTACCTTAACCCGATTCTTGGTTTGCTCTACGAAGACGACGACCACTTCAGCATCTCGCATCGTCGTCAGAATATTAACCAGATCAGCATCGTCACGGCCCGGATAGCCAATCGCGCGCCGATCTGCCAGGGTGAGGCTGGTCCAAACCAGACCTCCATCCCGGCGCAGTTTAGAGAGCCCGCTTCCCCAGTACCGCAAGGCATCGAAGGAGCGGCTGAGCAAAGCACGGTGGTAAAGGTCTGGTAGATCGCCGCCCAGCTCCATCAAATCCGCCGCGACCCTCAGCGCCTTAGGCGTCATATTACTGGTGCGAAACCCAATCGTATCGGTAATGATTCCATTGAGCAAGGCATTCGCCACCGGCGGTGTAATCGGCAGATCGAGTTTTGGCAGGTATTCCGCCAGCATTTCTGCCGTCGCTACTGCCTTAACGTCAACCAAATTAATCTTGGCAAAGTTCGTATTCGTCGGATGGTGGTCAATGTTCAAGTCCGGCATTGAATATCGATTGAGCGCACCCCCGGTTCGATCAAGTTCAGAGCAATCCACGGCAACAACAAAATCAAACAAGCCTTCTGGCTTTGCTCTTACCTGGTCGCTGCCGTGCAAATGGCGAAAGTCCGCCGGAACCCCGTCCGACAGCACCATCTGCACCTCTTTCTCAACCGCTTGAATTGATAGCCCAAATGCTAGTAAAGAACCAACTGCATCCCCATCCGGTCTGATATGCGATACTACCAATAGACTGCTTGCCACATGCACTTGTTTGCGCAGGATCTGAAGCAGGTCCTCATCCATCCTCTTCGCCTTCCTCATCCATGGGGTCAAATTCGTCCCCATCATGGGAGGATTCCTTATGCAATGATGCGATTAATTGCTCAATATGTGCAGCCCGTTCGGGCGTCGGATCCCAGTGAAATCTCAGGCGCGGGAAGATCCGTAGGTTTATCCGGGCAGCCAATTCGCTGCGGATAAATCCGCTGGCATGCTGGAAAGCGTCGATGACTTCCCCAGCGCGTTGGGAACCTTCTAGAGCGGCGACATAAATATTGGCAAAAGCCAATTCTCGATCGACCTTGACATCGGTAATAGAGACTCCCAATAAGCGCGGATCCTGGATATCATGGATTAGCATTTCCGAAAGTTCTTCGTATATGCGCTCTGCAATTCGCTGCACGCGCATCTTAGATACCATAAAGATCTACCACCTCATGCTATCTGGACCTTCTCAAGTACATATGATTCCAGAAGGTCCCCTTCTTCGAAATCGTTAAAACCTTTTATGGAAAGGCCGCATTCAAATCCTTGCCGGACTTCGCGCACATCGTCCTGGTGATGTTTGAGCGATGCCAACTCTCCTTCAAAGACTACATTTCCATCCCGAAGCACGCGAATCCTGGCGTTGCGGCGGACTTCGCCATCAATCACGCGGCAGCCGGCGATGTTCCCTACCCTTGAGATGTGGAAGATCGCCCGCACTTCAGCATGCCCTAACACGTTCTCTCTGATCTCCGGTTCAAGCATACCCTTTAGCGCCTTTTCAATATCTTCAGTTAGGCGGTAAATGATATTGTAGAGGCGAATAGAGATGCCTTCGGCCTCTGCCAGGCGCTGAGCGGCCGAATCGGCCTCAACGTTGAAACCTACCACGATGGCGTTCGATGCCGCGGCCAGCATCACATCGTTTTCGCTGATGTTGCCGGTCTCTGCATGCAGAATATTGACCGAGATAGCCCCCATATCCATATCTTCCAGCGAAGAGACAATCGGCTCCAATGAGCCCTGGACGTCTGCCTTCACGATCATGCGCAGCTCGCGCACCTCTCCAGCTTGAACCTGATCGAACAGCTGCTCGAGCGTAATCGCTTTCTTGCGGCGAGATTCCGTCTTTTCCTGTTCCTGAATACGTTCGGCTACGATCGTTCTGGCTTCTTTATCCGATTCGGCCAGACGAAATGCATCGCCTGCCTGGGGCACGTCGTTGAGTCCCATGGCGGCTACAGGCGTGGCCGGTCCAGCATCTTCTACCCGGCGACCCAGGTGGTTAAACATGGCGCGAATCCGGCCGTGAGCTTTACCGACAACCAGGATGTTTCCCACCCGCAGGGTTCCGTTTTGGACCAGCAGCGTGGCAAGCACGCCCCTCGCGCGATCGACCTCTGCTTCGATGACCGTGCCGAATACTCGCCCGTTTGGATTCGCCAGGATCTCCAGGCTGTCTGCAACCAGCAAGATCGCTTCCAGCAAATCTTCCAGGCCCTCGTTGCGCTTGGCGGACATAGGGACGATAATGGTATCGCCGTCCCACTCATCAGGTACCAGTCCAACTTCGGCCAGCTGCTGTTTAACGCGATCTGGATCGGCGTTGGATCTATCCATCTTGTTGAGCGCAACAATAATCGGTACCTTTGCAGCTTTTGCGTGGGAGATCGCTTCGCGGGTCTGGGGCATAACGCCGTCGTCAGCAGCTACTACCAGCACTACAATATCAGCGCCCTGGGCGCCGCGCGCCCGCATCGCGGTAAACGCCGCGTGCCCGGGCGTGTCCAGGAATGTGATCGTGCGTCCTTGATGTTCCACCTGGTAGGCCCCGATGTGTTGAGTGATCCCGCCGGCTTCCCCGCCAACAACGTTGGTATGACGGATAGCGTCCAGCAAGGTCGTTTTTCCATGATCGACGTGTCCCAAGATCGTGACCACCGGAGATCGGGGTACGAGCTGGCCGGGATCCTCTTCGGCAATGACGCGCCGCCAAAGGGGAATTTGTCCGCTCTCTTCTTCTGTGGTTTCTTCTGGAGTTTCGAGGGTTACTTCGTAGCCCATTTCTGCGGCTACAATCGCGGCCGTATCGAAGTCGATCTGCTGGTTGATATTTGCCATTACACCATTAGCCATCAGCGTTTTGATGACTTCAATGGGACTGGAATTTATTTCATCTGCCAGTTCCCGCACTGTAAGAGTGGCGGGAAGTTCAATTGTTTTGTTGTCTCGCCCGTTCTCGCTCATTTGGTACCTCCATTTTCTGGCACCACCATTGTCTAGTTCGCTTTCCCATGAACAAGTGAGGCGAACCGAGTTAAGTAATCATCTCAGCGCGCTCCACTCGCTAACCAGGTTGGATGTCGATAGAACATGGTCATGCATGCTCACGTTCTTCTTCAGAAGGCGTATCTTCAGGCAACGTTGCCACGAATTCTGTTAAGCGTTCCCGATCTTCCCCTGTGAGGGTCGTCCTGAGCGCATGTGCCAACGCTCCTTTAAGGCCCCGCTCCCAGCAGGAACGCCGGTCGTGCAGATATGCGCCTCTGCCAGCCATTTTGCCTGTATGATCAATCTTGATTCCCTCGGAAGTGCGCACGATGCGGATCAGCGACCGTTTTGGTAAAACCTCGCGGCAGCCTACACAGGTGCGCTGTGGGATGTGTTTGCGTCTTCCCTTCTTTCTAGACACCCAAACTTCTCTCGGGTTTACGATTTAGAGGTTCCAATCCTCTTCCCAGTCATCGCCGCCGCGCTTATGCTGGCGCTTAACAATCACGGCGTCCTTTTCTGGGTCATATTCTACCTGTACGTACTTTTTCTTCTTTTTCTTCTTTTCCTTCTTTTTATCGGACTCTTCTTCATCCTCGAATTCATCTTCTGGGATGAGATTCTCAAAATCCTCGGGCTTTATGTCAAAGAGTGCATCCAGTGAGGGCTTTTCCTCTTCTTCACCCTCTTCGAGCGTTTCTACCTCGGCAGCCTCAGCAACCTCTGCAGCCTCCGTCTTCTCGGCCGGCATCTCCTCGGCCAGGACTTCGGCTGCTGGAGCAGCTTCCTCCGCCTCTTCAATTTCTACTGCGACCGGTTCTGGGATAACCTCTGCCTGGACCTCGCCAATCGCTTCTTCTACCTCGGCCACCCTTTCACCCTCAAAGGCGACTTCGGAGAGGGTAGACTCGATCTCCTCCATGGATTTCGGTCCAACCCCTTCAAGATCTGCAATGGCATCGGCGTCCATTTCCATCTGGACCATCAG
>Ga0214471_10005059_pt1 | contig 10173 bp, 4 predicted proteins | sample RVTome_5_FD_207665 | JGI IMG/M metagenome (GOLD analysis project Ga0214471, IMG submission 207665) | Soil microbial communities from uranium-contaminated site in the Upper Colorado River Basin, Wyoming, United States - RVT142D155 | ecosystem: Environmental > Terrestrial > Soil > Contaminated >... | reverse complement strand
GGCCGAGCCCCCTCCGGGATTTGAACCTGAAACGCCCACAGTCCCAACCGGGCAAGACGTCCGGTCAGCACGCAAGGCGTACCACGCTCCTCCAGGCGGAGGCCGAGCCCCCTCCGGGATTTGAACCTGAAACGCCCACAGTCCCAACCGGGCAAGACGTCCGGTCAGCACGCAAGGCGTACCACGCTCCTCCAGGCGGAGGCCGAGCCCCCTCCGGGATTTGAACCCGGGACCCCTTCCTTACCATGGAAGTGCTCTGCCACTGAGCTAAGGGGGCGTTTCCGCAGGCCCGGCGGTTCCGCACGAGCCGAGCGATTCTAAACGTCGGCCGCCGGCTGCCGGCCACCCACACCCTCGAAGGCGGCCGGCGACCGAGCCTGCCCACTGACGAGGCGGCCCAGTGACCGGCCGGGCCCAGTCACGAGGCGGCCCAGTGACGGGCCGGGCCAAGTGACGGGGCGGCCCGGTGGCGGGCCGAGCCCAGTGCCGGGAGAAGGATTCGAACCTCCGTAGGCGATAGCCGGCAGATTTACAGTCTGCTCCCTTTGGCCGCTCGGGCATCCCGGCTCGGCCCGACAGGTTACATCGGCCGGAGTGGGGCGACTCGGCTCCCGGGCGTCACCGGATGCCCATCGCCATCTCCTCGAGGCGTGCGATGCGCTCGGGGATCGGAGGGTGCGTCGAGAACATCTTGGCGACCCCGCCCATGCGACCGCCGCGGCGCCCGAAGGCCTTGAGGGGGTCGGCGATGAACAGCTGCGAGATGGCAGGGTTCACCTCCATCGGGATCCGCGACGTGCCCGCCTCCAGCTTGGCGAGCGCCGCGGCCAGTGCCATCGGCGAGCCGGTCAGCTGCGCTCCCGAGCGATCGGCTTGAAACTCGCGGGAACGGCTGATGGCGAACTGGATGACCATCGCCGCGAGTGGCGCAACGATGATGGCCACGATGGCGCCGATCGCTCCGAGCGGGTTGTTCCTGTCGTTGCGGCCCATGCCGCCCCAGAACGCCATCCTGCTCAGGAACGACAGGGCGGCTCCGACCGTGGCGGCGATCGACGAGATGAGGATGTCGCGGTTCTTCACGTGCGACAGCTCGTGGGCGAGCACCCCCTCGAGCTCCTGGTACGACATGAGGTCGACGATGCCACTCGTCACCGCCACGGCTGCGTGACGCGGGCTGCGGCCGGTGGCGAAGGCGTTCGGCTGCTGCGATTGGATGAGGAAGATGCGCGGGTCCGGCATGCCCTCGCGTTGCGCCAGCGATCGGACGATCGAGTACACGTTCGGGAGCTCGGCCTCGGTGACCGGCTTGGCCCTGCTGGAGGCGAGCGCGATCTTGTCCGAGAAGAAGTAGATCGCGAGGTTCAGGGCTGCCGCGATGGCGAGTGCGATGACGGCACCGCCCTGGCTACCGAGCGCCCAGCCGACCGCCACGAGCAGACCGCCGAGGAGGCCCATGAGCCCAACGGTCTTCAAGTTGTTGTTCATGGACGGAATCGTATCCGCCCGTGGCCGCTAGTGATGCGACCGCGCCTGGCGTCGCAGGTTCGGGCGGGCCCGCGCACACCGCAGCCCCACCGCGCGAACGCGCCGCGTCGCCGCCGCGACCACTTGCCGCGTTCTCGCGGTGATCGCTAGTGTTCAAACGTGGAGTGTTGGATCGGGCTTGCCCCCGCTCCGCCTAACAGAAGCGTCCGCTAGGGGAGGATGGACATCCGTGTCAAGACGGACCTTCGCGGTACTTGCCGCGCTCGCAATGATCGCCTCGATGATCGCGCTGGTACCGGCTGCGGCCGGCGCCGCGCCACTCTCAGGGGACGATCTCGAGAGAGCTGATGCGAAGATCGCCAGCGAGAACCCGTTCAAGGGCCTCTCCGCCGGTATCTTCATCGTCAGCCTCGACGACGCCCCCGTCGCAACCTACGACGGCGGTGTCGGGAATCTCAAGCCAACAAGCATCCAGGCAACCGGTGCCGACCGGCTCGACGTCGATTCGGCTCCGGCGACGGCGTATCGCGACCACCTCGAGCTGGCGCACGCCAAGCTCCTCGATCGCATGCGTCGCGACCTGGGGCGTGCCGTCGACGCCGAGTTCGAGTACTTCATCGCGACGAACGGACTCGCCGTCTCCCTCACACCGGACGAAGCGGCGCGTGTCCTCCGCATGCCGGGCGTCGCAGACGTGGCACCCCAGCGGATCCACCGTCTCGACACCGACCACGGACCGCAATGGATCGGCGCCCCTTCGATCTGGGACGGCAGCGCCACCGGCGTGTCGACGCAGGGTGAGGGGATCCTCGTCGGCGTCCTCGACACCGGTATCAACCCGCTCAACCCATCGTTCGCCGAGGTCGGTCCTGTCGACGGCTACGTGCACGTCAACCCGTTCGGAGCCGGCAACTTCGTCGGCGTCTGCGACCCGGCGGACCCGGACTTCCAGCCCGGGTTCACGTGCAACAACAAGCTCGTCGGTGCGTACAACTTCACGACCGGCGCCGGACCCACGGACGAGGACGGCCACGGCTCGCACACCGCGAGCACAGCGGCAGGCAACCTCGTCAACGCAACGGTGGCGGCGCCGACATTGACGATCAACCCGACGATCAGCGGGGTTGCTCCGCACGCCAACGTCATCTCCTACGACGTCTGCCCCGGCGAGTCCTGCGAGACGGCGGCGATCCTTGCTGCCATCGACCAGGCGATCGCCGACAGCGTCGACGTCATCAACTACTCGATCGGCAGCGAGACGCCCGGCAACCCGTGGGCAGACTCGGATGATCTGGCGTTCCTCAACGCCAGGGCCGCAGGCGTATTCGTCGCCCACTCGGCTGGCAACGAGGGCCCCGGCGCCGCCACGGTCGGCTCACCCATGGCCCCGTGGATGACCCACGTCGCTGCCCTCACGCACGACCGCAAGTACGACAACTCTCTCGTCGACATGTCGGGTGGGGACACCGCTGCCCCCGCAGACATCCTGGGCGTTGGATTCACGAGCGGGTATGGACCGGCCCCGATCCTGTACGCAGGTGACGTTCCGTCCGGCCTCACGGCCAATCCTGAGTTGTGCGGCGTGGGCGCCCTCGGCGACTTCGTGTCGCCATGGCCTGCCGGCACATTCAGCGGCGAGATCGTCGTGTGCGATCGCGGGGTGTTCGGCCGCGTCGAGAAGGGAGCCAACGTCCTGGCAGCAGGAGCAGGCGGCTTCGTCCTCGTCGACGACGGCGGCGGCCTCGTCGGCGATGCACACGAGTTGCCCGGCGTCCACATCACCGCATCAGACGGTGCAACCCTCGAGACCTGGCTCGCCAGCGGAACAGGGCACACAGCGACGATCACGGGCGCCACGGTGAACGTCGCCGACGCCAACGGCGACATCATGGCCGGCTTCAGCTCACGGGGGCCGAATCGGTCGGCAGACACGATCGCCCCGAGCGTCGGCGCCCCGGGCGTCGACATCATCGCCGCCAACGGTGTCGGCGGCGAGGTCAGCTGGGGCTTCAACAGCGGCACTTCCATGGCGAGCCCGCATGTCGCCGGATCGGCGGCGCTGCTCATGTCGCTGCATCCCGACTGGACGCCGGCGATGGTCGAGTCGGCGCTCATGACCACCGGTAAGAACACCGGCGTCGTCAAGGAAGACGGCGCGACGCCGGCCGACTGGTTCGACATCGGCGGCGGGCGCGTGCAGCTGTTCGACGCCGCCAACGCCGGTCTGGTACTCGACGAGTCGCTCGGCAACTACCAAGGCGCCGACCCGGCGCTCGGCGGGGACCCGACCCAGCTCAACCTGGCGTCGATGTCGAACGCGGCGTGCGTGCTCGGCTGCTCGTGGACGCGTACGGTCACGGCGACGGTCGCCGAGACGTGGAACGTCACGACCTCGGCTGAGGGCGGGGTGGCCCTGTCGGTGACGCCGGCGGAGTTCACGCTCGGCGCCGGCGAGTCGCAGGAGATCACGATCACCGCCGACGTGACCGGTGCGCAGTCCGACACGTACCACTTCGGCCTGGTCGAGTTCGAGCCGGAAGGCTCGGGTACGGGCGGGAGTGACGTGCCGATGGCCCACATGCCGGTCGCGGTGCAGCCCACGACGGGCGACCTGCCCGGCGCGGTCGACATCATGACGCGGCGTAACGCCGGATCGTGGCCCGTCAACGACATCACGGCCCTCGAGATCACGGATCTCACCGTGACGGTCGACGGACTAGCCGCGGCGGACGTCGAAGAAGGCAGCCTCGATCAGGACAGCGACAACGGCAGCCCGTACGACGACCTGTCGGACGGGGTGCTGGTGAAGCTGGTCAGCGTCCCGGCCGGAGCGACATCGCTCCACGCCGACGTGCTGACGTCCGAGGCGCCCGACCTCGACATGTTCGTCGGGTTCGATACGAACGGCGACGGCATCCCGAGCGAGCTCGAGGAAGTCTGCGTGAGCGCATCCGGCACGGCGCTCGAGTCGTGCACCGTCGACAACCCCGACGAGGGGACCTGGTGGGTCATCATCCAGAACTGGGGAGCCTCCGCCTCGCCTCCCGACGGGTTCACGCTGGCGACCGCCGTCAACGACGGTACGGACGCGGGCAACATGACGGTCGAGGGCCCGGCGACGGTGCCACAGCTCGATCCCTTCGACGTCCGAGTGTTCTGGGACATCCCGAGCCTCCAGGAAGGCGACGTCTACTACGGCGCCTTCTCGCTGGGAACCGACCCAGGCAACCCGGGCAACATCGGGACGATCCCCGTCACCTTGACCCGCAAGGCCGACGACGTGACGAAGTCGGTGTCCAGCACGACTGCGGCGCCCGGCGACACCTTGACCTACACGATCACGGTGCAGCCCAACGTCACGGTCGAGGACCTCGAGTACACGATCACCGACTCGATTCCCACCGGCCTCACCTACGTGGACGGTTCGGCGACGAACGGGGCCACGGTGACCGACGGACTGCTCGAGTGGACGGGAGTGCTCCCGAGCCCGGCGCTGGCCGCCGGGGACTACGTCGTGACCACGAGTGCAGGCGACCCGTTGTGCGACACGGGATTCGGCGGCTACGTGAACCTGGAGGACTTCGGGTTCGCGACCGACGCAGGCATCTCAGGCGACACGGTGGCCTTCACCGCCTTCGCTTCGGGTGACCCGTTCGCGTTCTACGGCGAGTCGTACGTGGGGATGGGCTTCACGGACGACGGTTTCGGGATCTTCGACGTCGGCTCGAACTACGCAGGCCAGCCCTGGGTAGCGCAGAGCATCCCGGACGCCGCTGCGCCGAACAACGTCGCAGCTGCTCTGTGGCACGACTTCGAGATCGCCTACGACGCAGGAGCCAATGCGGGCGTGACGCTCGCCACGGCGGGCGCTCCCGGCGGCGTGGCGATCGTCGAGTACGACGACGTCGTCCTCTTCGGAGAGACGAGCTCGGTGGCCGATTTCGAGATCGTGATGGCTAGAGCCGTCGACGATACGCCCGGGTTCTACGAGGTGGTCTACGCGTACGACAACATCTCGATCAATCCGAACCCGGCGACCATTGGCGCCGAGAGCGTCGGCGGCACTCAAGCCGTGGCCCTGCTGAACAACGGCGACACGGCCGGCGTCATCAGCAACGGCTTCCAGGTGTGCCTGGACTGGGTCGGCCCGTCGTTCGACCCCGTCGAGATCTCGTATGACGTGACGGTCGACAGCGACGCCATCGGTGTCCTCACCAACCAGGTGACGCACGACACGGACAACCCGGGCAGCCAGCCTGAGAACACCAGCGTCGACGTCTTCGTCAGCACGCCGTTGCAGGCGATCAAGTCGGTCAAGAAGGCCCTCAAGGACCTCCTCGACAGTGGCGAGCTGAACGAGGTCGACACCGCCAGGACGCTCAAGGCGAGGAACCGCCTCAAGGCAGCCACCAAGGCCAAGTTCTGGGTGGATGGGGACACGCTCGTCGTCCCGGACGGCAAGCGGGTGTTCAACAAGGTCAAGTATGCGATCAACGCCATGCAGAAGGTGAACGGTGAGGATCTGGGCGACCACATCGACCAGCTCGTCGCAGCCACCAGGGCCGTCGCCGCGGCGGCGATCGAGCAAGCGATCGCGGTCGGCGCCCCGGACGATCAGATCGCCAAGGCGCAGAAGAAGCTCGCCAAGGCCGACACGGCGGCAGCCAACGGCAAGCCGAAGCTCGCAGTCTTGCGCCAGCGCAAGGCTTGGGTGAGAGCCACCGATCACATAGGAGGCTGACGACCGGGTCGCCTCGACACGACGGTGGGAGCGCCCCCTCGCGAGGGGGCGCTCCACTTTCGGGAGCCGATCACAACGCCCGCCTCGCCGTCGTCGAGGTGGCTGTGGCGGCTCTTCACCTGTGACGCTCGATCCTGCACACGCCACGGTCCGACATATGCTGGCACCCGCCATCATGTCTTCACCCGAACCAAGCGGATGAACGGCCCGAGTCGGTCCCAGACGAGCGAGCGATCCCGAGCCGGGCCAGATCTCCCGAAGCGTGCACTGCACCTCGCACCCGCCGTGGCGCTCGGTATCCTGCTCCTCGACCTCGTCGGAGGGGTGCCCGGCGGGGTGCTCGCCGCGCTCGTCATGCTCTTGGCGCCCGGCTGGCTCGTGTGGAGGCTCCTTCCGGACGGCGTCGTCCCCGACGCCCCCCTGGCCCTTCCGGGGGTGTGGATCGTCTTCTCGTTCGCCGTGGTCAGCCCGGTGCTGGCGGCAACCGTGTCCTTCGGGCTCGACGCCTTCGCAACCGAGTGGTACCTGCTCGGCGTGCTGGTCGTGCTCGGCGTATTCGCCGGCGACCGGGAAGGCCCGGCGTTGGCGCCGTGGGGCCGCTGGGATGTCGCGGTGGTGGTCGCCGGGGTGGCGGCCCTGGTGTACAGGGTGATGACCTGGCACGACTCGGGCGACGACGTCACCTACCTCGGATTCATGAGGCCGCTCGCCGAGGGAGCCGGGTTCCCGACGTCGAATCCGTTCCTGACCGGTGACGTCCCGCTCCCGCCTCGGTGGCGCCTCGACGGGTGGACGGGACTCACCGGCGTCATCGCCCACCTGGGTGACGCCGATCCCGCCGGCGTCTACTTCGACATCCTGCCGCCGATGCTGCTCGTCCTCGGCGCGTCGGCGCTCTACGGGCTGGCGAGGGTGCTCTCCGACGACAGACGCCTCGCGGAGCTGGCCGCAATCTCGGCGCTCGTCGTCCCACTGCTGACGAGCGACTCGATCAAGTCGGTCTTCAAGTTCTGGTACCAGTCGATCGCTCAGAACAAGTACGCCGCCCTGGTCGTGTTCCTGCCGACCGTCGTCGCCCTTCTCATCTCGGCGACCCGTCCGCCTCGGGCGCTGCGGACGGTGGTCGCGGCCGTGGCGCTGTGGGCTTTGATGTTCGTCCACCCGGTCGTCGCGGTCCTCGCCGTGACCGCCTTCGTCGCCTTCCGGGTGGTCGAGGCGCTGGCTGCCCGGCAGCTCGAGAGGAGCATGGTCGTCTGGTCGCTCGTGGCGATCGTGCCATTCGTGTTGACCGCGGCGGCCGCGTCGTCGATCGGTGAGCGGCACGGGACGAGGATCGGCGACGTCGAGCGCCTCTCCGAGATAGCGCAGCCGACGGTGCACATCGGCCCGATCGACATCTGGGAGCCTCGCCGCCTGACGATCCGCAACACGGAAGGAGCAAGCGTCGCCGCCGTCTTCGTGAGCGGACACGCCATCTCCGATAGGCGGCGCGTCGCCTTTCTGGGCAACGGCTTCCCGATCGCCCACTGGAGCTTGCTCGGGAATCCGGCTAACCTCTTCGTCCTGCTCGCCGTCGGGGTTGTGATCTTCCGGCGCCGTGGCGACCCTGCTGCGTGGTGGATCCTCGCCTCGACCGCCGCCGCCGTCTCGGTCTTCGTGCTGCCCCCGTTCGCCGCGGCAGTCGGCCGATTCATCACACCCTGGCAACTGTGGCGGTTCGCGTGGCTGATGCCGGTCCCGTTCGCCGTCGCCTGGCTCATCTCGCTGATGAGGGCGCCATCGCGCTGGAGAGTCCCCGGCGCCGTCGCCGTCGCGGGCCTGCTCGTGCTGACCTTCGCCCTCTCGTCGCACAGGCACCACCTCCGAACCGGACCGCCCGCCGGAGACAGACGCCTGGCGCGCCAGGTGGCGGCACTCGAGGGAGAGGAGGGCGTGCTCCTCGCCAACAACGAGGTCGCCGATGCGGCCGCGTCGGCGAACCGCGACATCGAGGTGGTCTCGTTTCGCGGCCTGACGAGCATGTCGAACGCCTTTCCATCCTCGCGAAGAGACGAGGCATACGAGCGATTCAGCGAAGCCCGGCTCGTCTTCGCCAGGCCGACGTCCGACGACGAGAGAAGGCGGATGTTCGCCAAGTACGGCGCCGACCTCGTCGTGCTCAACTCGGAACAGGTCGACCGACTCGACGAGGAGGCCCTCGGTCTGGAGCTGATCGGCAGGATCGGCGGAGGCAGCAGGCTCTACAGGGTCACGCCATGAGCCGGGACGGCCCCACGGGTTGCCGCGACCGCGCCACGGGTAGAGTCGGCGGGCAGGGTCTCCCGCCTCAGACTCGAGGTTCCTCGCCATGAGTGGCACACCCGCACACATCTCCATCCTCGGCTTCGGGCGGTCCGGTACGACGTGGCTCTCGGACATCGTGTCGAAGGCCTCGGGGCAGGCGTTGCTCTTCGAGCCATGGCATCCCGAGGTGATGGATGCCTCACGGGAGCTCTCCTACCGGTCTGCGTACTCGGAAGAAGAGTCGACTCGGGTGGCGCGGCACCTCGTTGCGGTGCTCGCCAAGGAGAAGCGCGTCGCCTGGCTGCTGCGCAATCACCTCCCCTGGCCGCTCCACGAGACCGACCCGGCGCTGATCGGCGAGATCTGGGAGCAGGTCGAGATACTCGGCTTCAAGACCATACGAGCGCCGATGGCGCCCGACTGGATCGTCGAGCATTTCGGGCGGCGGATGCTGTATGTCGTGCGGCATCCCCTCGCCGTCGTCGCGTCCATCCTCAGAAGGAGGAACTTCTGGGAGTTCGGCTGGCCGGACACGTACGAGATCTTCGCCAGGAACGCCTTCGCGGTCCACGACGGCGCCACCGCAGCGGCCCTGGAGGCCTTCGAGAGACGCAGGCCGGCAAGATCCGACGTCGAGAGGATCGCAACGATGTGGGCTGTCACGCACGCCGTCGCCCTGCCGAAGCTCGAGAAGCTCGGTATCGCCGTCCTCCACTACGAGGACTTCTACGACCAGCCGTTCGAGGCGGCGCGGCGTGCCCTGAATCAACTCGGCCTCGAGGATAGGGGGATCCTTCCTACGTACCTGTTCACCCCTGCGATGACCACGTTGCGCACGATGCACGGCCAGGGAGGCCTCAAGGAGACCGGAGGCGCCTCGATACCGCCGGACTTCTTCTGGCGCGACACGCTCACCGGCGAAGACCAGAAGTTGGTGCTCGACGTCGTCGCCGACTTCGGAGTGTGGCTCTACGAGCCAGACGGATCGAAGGCCAGTGCGACCATCTCCTGACGGCGAACGGTCGCGCATGGGGCGAGGGCCACGGCTCGCAATGCTCGCATTCGGGATCGCACTGTTCGTTCTCGTGCTCGCTGTCACGGGCGCCGGCCGCATCGGTGCGATCGTCGATGCCGACCCGGCATGGATCGGTGTCGCGTTCCTCCTCGGCTTCGGGGTGACCATCGTCAGCACGTTCAGGTGGGGGTACGTCACGAACTGCCTCACCGGCCGGGAGACGCTGCGGTGGCCCCAGTACTGGGCCGCCCTCATGACCAGCCGAGTCCTCGGGCTCGTCGTGCCCAGAACGGCCAGCGACCTCGGCGTCCGCTTCGTCACCCTCACCGGGGTCGGCAGGACCACTCCGGAAGTGGCGGCGGCCTCGGTCGCCCTCGATCAGCTGTTCGACATGGCACTGCTGCTCGCAGCGCTCGTGCCGAGCCTCCTCCTGCTCGGGGGTGCGGGCCTTTGGGCCGTGGCGTTCGGAGCGGTCGCGGTCACCACCTCCGTGGTGGCGATGCTCCACCTCGGGAGGGCAGTGCAGTGGTTCTCAGGGGTTCTCGCCACCCTGGCTACCCGGCTCGGGAACCGCGGCGGAGGCGTGGGCGCCTTCTTCCGACGCAGGTCGGAAAGCCTGGTTCGCCTCTCACGGGTCGAGCACTTC
>Ga0214471_10005058_pt1 | contig 10174 bp, 9 predicted proteins | sample RVTome_5_FD_207665 | JGI IMG/M metagenome (GOLD analysis project Ga0214471, IMG submission 207665) | Soil microbial communities from uranium-contaminated site in the Upper Colorado River Basin, Wyoming, United States - RVT142D155 | ecosystem: Environmental > Terrestrial > Soil > Contaminated >... | reverse complement strand
CCGAGGGCATCCACCACGAGGGGGCCATCGAGATCGCCCGCATCGGGTCCTACACCATCGAGTGGGGATGGGTCGTCGACGGCCTCTCGATCATGATGTTCGCCGTCGTCGGCGTGGTCGGCCTGGCGGTGTTCACCTACGCCAAGGGCTACATGAAGGGCGACGAGAGGTACACCTGGTTCTTCGCCGCGTTCACCCTCTTCGCCGGGGCGATGCTGGTGCTGGTCTCGTCGGCCAACCTGATCCAACTCATCGTGGGCTGGGAACTGGTAGGCGTTGCCTCTTATCTCCTCATCGGGCATTACTGGGAGGACCACGCCAACAACGCCGCCGCCATCAAGGCGTTCATCACGAACAAGATCGCCGACGTCGGCCTCGTCATCGGCGTGATCATCGTTGGGGTGACGGTCGGGTCGTTCCGATTCGCAGACATCCTCGGAGCGGTCTTCGCGGGCGACTCGGCGCTGGCGCAGGTGGCGTTCTGGGCAGGGCTCGCCCTCTTCATCGGGGCCATGGGCAAGAGCGCCCAGTTCCCGTTCCACGTGTGGCTCCCCGACGCCATGGCAGGCCCGACGCCGGTGTCGTCGCTGATGCACGCGGCGACGATGGTGACTGCCGGGGTCTACCTGCTGGGGCGGATGTTCCCCTTCTATCAGAACGAGATGTTCGCCGCCGACGTCAAGGCGATCATCATCGTGATCGGCGCAATCACCCTCTTCGCCATGGGGCTGATCGCCCTGGTCCAAGACGACATCAAGAAGGTGCTCGCCTACTCGACTCTGTCGCAGCTGGGCTACATGACCGCAGCCATGGGCGCGGGGGCTTACACCGCCGGGCTATTCCACCTCTTCTCACACGCCTTCTTCAAGGGCCTGCTGTTTCTCGCCGCCGGGTCGGTGATCCATGGCGTCCACTCCAACAACATGAGCGACATGGGGGGTCTGCGTAAATCGATGCCGTGGACCTATCGCACCTTCCTCGTCGGGTCGCTGGCGCTCGCCGGGATCTTCCCGCTCGCCGGCTTCTGGTCGAAGGATGAGATCCTCGCCTCGATCTCCTACGACGCCGGCCACGGCGGCGGCACCCTGGCGAGTGTGGTGCTGTGGGTCGCCATCGCCGGCGCGTTCGTCACGGCCTTCTACATGGCCCGGGCGGTGTACCTCACCTTCTTCGGCGAGTACAAGGGCCACGCCCACCCCCACGAGTCGCCCAGGGTGATGACCTACCCGATGATCGGGCTGGCCGGGCTGTCGATCGTGGCCGGGTTCGTGAACGTGCCCGGGGTCTTCACCGGATTCACCGATTGGCTGGCGGCCCGTCCATTCCCGATGGGCGACCACCACGCCGAGGCGATCAACCTCGCCCTTGCCGCCATCGGGCTGCTGGTAGCGCTCGGCGGTATCGCCGCCGGCACCCGCCTCTGGCGGAGGGACGCCGCAACCCAGCAGGAGCGCGACCGGTTCCGCATCCCGGTGCTCTATCCGGTGCTGGCCAACAAGTACTACATCGACGACCTGTACCGGGTGGCGCTGGTCGACCCGATCAAGGGCCCGGTGGCCCGATTCATCAATTGGACCAACACCTATGTCATCGACGCCGTGGTCAATGCGTTCGGCGCGGTGTCGAAGGGCCTGGCGACATTCGTGTATTGGGGTCTCGACCAACGCGGCATCGACCTGACGATCAATGCCATCGCCGGAGGGACCGGCGAGGCGGGCGAGGCGCTGCGCCACACGACGACGGGGCGCGTCCAGCAGTACTTGGGGGCGCTGTTCGCCGGGGCGGTGCTTTTGGTTCTCGGCTTGCTGATCTTTACGTAGGAGGAGGACGAGCGTGATGGAGATGTTCGACGACGGGTGGGGCCTCAGCCTCATCGTGTTCTTGCCCCTGGTGGGCGCGGGGCTCCTGCTCCTGCTGCCCAAGGCGCAGGAGCAGCTGGCGAAGGTGGTCGCCCTCCTGTTCGCGCTCGCCTCGTTCGCGGCGTCGGTGGTTGCGGTGGCGCGCTTCGACTTCGACGCCACGGAGCAGTTCCAGTTCGGCACCGATCTGTCGTGGATCTCGGCTATCGGTTCCCGGTATCACATCGGCATCGACGGCATCAGCATGCCCCTCGTCGTCCTCTCCACGCTGATGACCGTCCTCGCCATCGTGTACTCGTGGAACCACTGGCCCGAGCCGCACAACCCGAAGGCGTTCCTGGTCCTCCTGCTCCTGCTGGCGACCGGGATGAACGGCACCTTCGTGGCGCTCGACCTGGTGCTGTTCTTCATCTTCTTCGAGCTGGTGCTGCTCCCGATGTACTTCATGATCGGGATCTGGGGCGACCGCACCAAGATCCGGCTCCCCGGGTTCCGCCGGGAGGTGGAGACGCGGCTCTACGCGTCGATCAAGTTCTTTCTGTTCACCTTGTTCGGCTCGGCGTTCATGCTCCTCGGGTTCCTGGCGCTCTACTTCAAGAGCGACCCGCACACGTTCGACATGATCGCCCTGGCCGAGGCGGGCCAAATGGGTATGTTCGACGGGACCTTCGGGGCGTGGGTGTTCGCCGCCCTGTTCATCGGCTTCGCCGTGAAGGTGCCGATGTGGCCGCTCCACACCTGGCTCCCCGACGCCCACACCGCGGCGCCGACCGTCGGTTCGGTGCTCCTGGCGGCGATCCTCCTGAAGCTCGGCGCATACGGCTTCATCCGGATCAGCCTGCCGATCCTGCCGACGCAGGCCCAGGACTGGGCGCCAATCATTGCCATCCTGGCGGTGATCGCCATCATCTACGGCTCGCTCGCCTGCCTGGCCCAGACCGACCTGAAGCGGCTCATCGCCTTCTCCTCGGTGGGCCATATGGGCTTCGTGATGCTCGGCATCGCCACCCTCACCGACGTCGGCATCAACGCCGCGGTGATCGGCATGGTGGCTCACGGGGTGATCACCGGGATGCTCTTCTTCCTGGCCGGGTCTATGCAGCACCGATACCACACGAGGGAGATGGCTCGCCTCGGCGGGAACATGAAGCTGATGCCGGTCCTTGGCGGTCTGCTGGCATTCACCGCGATGGCGTCGCTGGGCCTACCGGGGCTTGCCGGGTTCTGGGGCGAGTTCATGGCGTTGCTCGGGTCGTTCAACCCGCTCGACGGACTCAGCCTCACCGTCTTCCGCTCGGCGATGGTGGTCGGAGCCATCGGCACCGTGCTGACCGCGGGCTACATGCTGTGGATGCTGCAGAAGGTGAACCTCGGCGAGCCGTCGGAGGAGTGGGCCGGCAAGGAGTTGCACGACGCCGACGGGTTCGAGCTGGCGGCATGGGTGCCGTTGGTCGTCCTCATCTTCGCCATCGGGGTGTTCCCCAAGATCATTTTCGGCGCCACCAACGACGCGGTGTCCGAGTTGGTCCGGCGGGCGTTCGGGGGCTGAGTGTTCGACTACCACGCCCTCGCCCCCGAGCTCATCATCGGCGTCGCCCTCCTGGCTGCGATTGCCGCCGATCTCATCCTTCCGGACCGCCTCAAGTACCTGGTCGGGGTAACGGCGCTGCTCGGCCTGGTAGCGGCAGCGGTCCCGCTGCTCACGCTCGCGTTCTGCGGCGACATCTCCGGCTGCACCGACGCCGGGGAGCGGGTGATGTTCGGCGGGTCATACGTGGTCGACGACTTCGCCCTCGTGCTCAAGGGCCTGTTCATCGTGTCGGGTGTGGTGTCGTTGCTGCTCTCGGTGGGTTACCTCGAGAGCGACGAGTACTACCAGGGTGAGTTCTACTTCCTGCTCCTGGCCTCGGTGGCAGGCGCTCTGGTCATGGCGTCGTCGCGTGACCTCATCACGATGTTCGTCGGCCTCGAGCTGGTGTCGGCTCCGGCGTTCCTCCTCGCCGGGTGGCGCAAGGGCGACCTCCGCAGCAACGAGGCGTCGCTCAAGTTCTTCCTCACGGGCGTGCTCTCGGTGGCGGTGATGCTGATGGGCATGTCACTCGTCTACGGCCTCACCGGACAGGTCACCTTCGACGGGATCGCCTCCGCAGCCGTGGCCGGGGACCTGGGATCGGAACCGGCTTTCGTCGCCGGGGTGGTGTTCGTGCTGGTCGGGTTCGCCTTCAAGATCTCGGCGGTGCCTTTCCACTTCTGGGCACCCGATACCTACCAGGGTGCGCCGACTCCGGTCGCGGCGTACCTGTCGGTGGGCTCCAAGGCCGCCGGCTTCGTCGGCCTGCTGGCGCTCTGTTACCAGGCGTTCTCCACCGTTCCCGAGATCTGGGGCCCGATCCTCTGGGTGCTGGCGGTGGCGTCGATGACAGTGGGCAACCTGATCGCGCTCCGGCAGACCAACATCGTGCGCCTGCTCGGGTACTCGTCGATCGCCCAGGGCGGGTTCATCCTGGTGCCATTCGCCATGGCCGCCTCGTTCGACACGGTCGGGCTGTCGGATGCCTTCTTTGCCTCGGTCACCTACATCCTCATCTACGCATTCATGAACCTCGGTGCCTTCGCCGTCGTGATTGCCGCCGCCGCCAAGACGGGGAGCGGGGAGCTCGCGGACTTCGGCGGCCTCAACCGCTACGCCCCAGGCCTGGCAGCGCTGGTGGCGCTGTTCTTTCTCTCGCTCGCTGGGATCCCTCCGCTGGCGGGCTGGTTCGCCAAGTTCGTCATGTTCCGGGCGGTGATCGGGGTGTTCGAGTCGCCGTGGGCGGTGGTGCTCGCAGCCATTGCTGCGGTCAACGCCGTCATCGCGCTGGTGTACTACGCCAAGGTCGTCAAGTCGGTGTACATGGACGACGTGCCGGTCACCGTCCCGGTCGATCGCGCCGCAGCCGCCGAGGTGCCCCGCCCGCTGGCCCTCGCCATCGGGATCACCGCCGTCGTCGTGGTCGTCGTCGGCTTCTTTCCCGGCATCCTGGCTTTCTTCGGAGAGGTGACGGAGAGGCTGGTGGCCGGGCCGTAGAGAGCCTCCAGCCTCCAGCCTCAGCAAGAGCGTCCTCTTCCGTGCCGAAGGCACGGGGGTGATCCCTCGGCCGAAGGCCGAGACGGAGGGGGGCGGCGGAGAGAGCGTGCGGCCTGTTGCGGACTGTCGCCTCTTGCCGGTCACTGGTTGCTGTTTCTCCGGAACTCCATGACCCGATCTAGCGTCCCAAACGCCATGCACAGATTCATCACCCTGATCGCACTGCTCGCTGTTGTTGTCGTCGCCTGTGGTGACGACGATGCGGGGAGCACTATCACGACCCTCCCGCAAGGCTCCGTCATCGCCGAGTTCCTGACCCCGGACGGGGAGACCTACCGGGTGCTGCTCACCGGCGATGCCGCCGCGACGGCACGCCAGGCCTGGACCGCCGGTGAGAACCCCGGCATTCCCAACGGGAGGATCCTTGCCGGCGATGGCAGCGTGAACACCGGCCACGAGTGGCACGTGGAGGACGTCGAGTTCGGCGACATGGCTATAGAGGTCTGTGACGGCACCGTCTCTTACATCGACGACCTCGGCTACGAGGAGTTCGTCGCTCAGCACGGGGATCGGTTCTGCCCGTGGTCCGCCGAGCTGGTGGGCCTGATCGAGGGGTGAAGAAGTTGCCAGCCTCCAGTCTCCAGCAAGAGGCGCGTCGGCGCGCATCTTGCCGGTTGCTGGTCGCCGGTAGCTGCCTCAACCCTCGTCGGTCACCTTGAATGCCGCCACCATGCCTGCCTGGTAGTGGTCGACGATGGTGCCGTCGGGGAGTTGGACGACGATCCGGCAGGAGACCTGATAGGTCCCGGGCGCCAGGTCGAGGACGAGCTCGGTGGCGCCGCCTGCCAGGATCGTCTCGCTCGCTGCGATCGCTCGGCCGTCCTCTCCGGTGAGCACCAGCGTGTGCCCGAACTCGCCGGCGTTCGTGACCGGGAGTGCCACCGTGCCCGCCTGGAACGAGGTCGAGGGGACATCGATGTCGAATTCGGTCAGGACGAATTCGCCGCTTGCGGCTCCTGAGCCGGCGCACGCCACCAGGGCGAGCGCCGCTGCAGCGAGGATAAGTCGACGCTTCATGCTGCCGCCGCCTCTCGGGCCAGGCCGACGCCGACGGCCATCGTGGTGCCCGATGGACCGGTGCTCACCGCTATCGACGCGTCCATCGCCTCGGCGATGAGGCGCGCCAGGTACAGCCCGAGCCCGGTGCCGGGACTGTCACTGCGCTTCTCGAACTTCTCGAAAATACGGGGGAGGAACTCACGGTCGATACCGGGACCGTCGTCGCGGACGGAGACCCACATACCCGCGCCTGCGGTGGAGCCGACGATGAGGTCCGGCTCGAAGGGCAACCCGTGCCAGAACTCGATGGTCACGCTCTTGGCACCATGGGTGCGGGCGTTCTCGGCCAGCGATGTGATGAGCGACACGACACCCTCCGGGTCGACCATCACGGGAAGAGTGTCGGGGGGATCGAGGACGGTCGCAGCCGGCGCCGCGCCGCGGAGGTCGGAGGCGAGGGCGCCCGCCTCGGTGGCGCGTAGCGTGTAACCCAGGCCCTGATTCTCGATCCGCGCCAGCGTCAGCATGCGCCCGATCAACGCCCGAAGTTGATCGCCTTCGCGAACCATGGCGTCGACGAGCGCTTGTCGATCCTCCTCGGGCATCTCGGGATGGGCGGCCAGGAGCTCGGCGCTCGTGACCACCCCGGTGAGGGGTGTGTTGAGCTCGTGATTGATCATCAGCACGAACTCGGAGCGGATGCGGTTCTTCTCCTCGGCGAGGGCCAGCGCTCGTTCAGCTGCCGATCGCGCCTTGTCGAGCTCGGTGTTGTGCACGGCCAGCTCGCGGGCGCGCTGCTGGAGCGCCGTGGACTCCTCGATGGCGCGGCGGATGCGACGGCGCGCCCCCGCCCGGCCGGCGAGAAGGCCGAGGGTCATGAGAGCGAAGAACAGGCCGACTCCGGCGATCTGCAGCGTCTCGGGCCGGATCCCGTCGGGGATGGCGCGCCGCGCCGCCAGTTCCTGCAGGTCGTACACGAGCACCGCGATCCGGCCGTCCTCCAGGGGTTTCATCACCTGGTACACGACGTCGTTGGCTGCCCACTCCTCGATCCCGTCGATCAGCACCGGCTGTCCCAGGGGTGCCGCAAGCGCTCGGAGCGGCATCTGGCTCCCTTGGAAAAACGGGATGTCGAGGCGCGTCCCAAGGAGGTTCGGCGAGGTGGAGGCGACATGCGTGAGATTGGTGTCGACGAGCGACACCGCTTCGATGGTCAGGGCGTTGCGGACCTGGCGGACCGCCTCGTAGGGGTCATCGCTTCCGGTGAGCACCTGGGCGGCCATTTCGGTGTCATGGGCGAACAGCTCCCCTTCACCCACCGGCTTCGTGGCCTCGGCCTGGGTGCGCGCGGCAACGATCGCTGCGGCGACGGCAATCAATGCCGTTGCCGCGGCGCTTGCCAGCCAGAGACGGCTGGCGCGACGTTCGCGCAGGTCGACGATGAGACAGCTCCTGGCAGTGTTTTGGTGAGATCGGCCCGTACTGGGTCAGTCTTGAGAGCTGCGTCCTTCGAGCCGCACGGTGAAGCGGCGGCCGCACGATGGGCAGGTGATGGGCTCGCCCGTGGAGCCGGTCACGGATGCGCCGCAAAACGGGCACCGCGTGATCTTGTCGGCCACATTCCCGTCTCCCGACCGATGCAGGATCGGTATGGCCAACAGCGCGGCTGCCAGCAGCACGGCCAGCACCGCAAAGGCTCGCCAGTAGCCCGAACTTCCGATCTCGAGCCACATTGCTGCGAGCAGGGCGACGGTGACCGTGGCGACCAGGGCATAGGCGGCAATGCCGACCCAGGAAGCCCGTCCCCGGATCGGCCAGGCCGACAGAAGGCAGGCGAGGGCGCTCGCCCCGGCGATCAGGTAGGCGGAGCCGGCCGTCTTCCCCAGCCACAGCGCCTCGATGTCGCCCCAGATCACCGCCGCCACGAGAGCGAACCCCACGACCGCGGCCGCGATGCCGAGGTGTGGGACCGGCCGGAGCCTGCCAGCGGCGAGCGCCGGAGCGGACATCATCGCCAGCACCGCAGTCGCGGTGGCAAGGAGAGAGGTGAAGAGGATCTTTCCCTCGGTGTCGCCGATGTCACCGCTGAGGAGAACGAACACGGCGATGGCCGCATTCACAACGATCAAGCCGATGACGATGCGAACCAGTGAGTGTCTCATGGACAAATGATCGCACTGCCGTCGCCGGCTTCACAGTCTCGATCAGCCGACGATCATCGTCAGCAGCATCACGCTCGGCTCGAGGGCCACCAACCCGTGCGGGAGTCGCGCCGGCATCTGGATCCATGTGCCTGGTGTTGCCTCTACCAGCTCGTCGTCGAGTGTCACCTGGAGCCTGCCGCGGATCACCTGGAGGATCGCCGGCACTGCGGCAGAGTGGTCGGTGAGTTCCTGGCCGCGGTCGAATGCGAATCCGACGACGCGGATCGAGTCGTCCTTGTAGAGCACCCGGCTGAGCGTCCCGTCGGAAGGGATCTCCAACATCGCCGCGACATCGGTGGAGACCGTCGATTTCATCGACCCACCACGGCAGGCCGGATGCTCGTCCCCCGGAGTACCACCGGCGTAACATCACCGTGGGCGTACGTTTAGGAACGAATGACAGATCCCGTGCTGATCGCATTGGCACGCGGGGGACAGGTCGAGATCACGACCCGTGAGCGAGACACCGGCCGTGAGCGAAGGGCGGCGGTGGCTCTCCACCTTGTCGACCGCCGGCTTGTCCTCGCCGACCGGCCCGGAGACCGGGCGTGGTACGCCGACCTCCTCGCCAATCCTTCCCTGTCGATTCACCTGGAGGGCCTTGGGGTTGCGGCCGATGTCCCGGCGACGGCTCAACCCGTCACCGATTGGCAGGAGCGGCGTCAGCTCATGGAGCGGGTGATGGCGCGGGGCTTCGGATTTTCACCCGACCGAGTTTCTCGCGAGCTCGACTTCTGGGTCACCCGGTCCCCACTCATGCTCGTCGAGGCCGAGTGGCCGGGCTGGGTCGCCACCTGATACCACCCGGCCCTGGTACCGACACGGCCAGCGGCCCTGCCGACTTCGACACTTGCTTCGCGGAGACGGCGACGAATTGCGCGGGCTGACCGGCTCCTTGTGATGCGCGGGTGGATGCCACCGGTACCCTCCCGCGCCATGATCGGCTTCTTCGACTCCGGGGTCGGCGGCCTCGCCGTGCTCCGTGAGGCTCGAGCCCTCCTGCCTGCGGCCGACTTCCTCTATCTCGCCGATCAGGCCAACGCCCCTTACGGTCGGCGCACACTGACGGACGTCCGCCGCTTCTCCGAGCGGGCGACGATGCGCCTGGTGGACCTGGGTGCGGAGACAGTGGTCATCGCCTGCAACACCGCGTCGGCGGCGGCTCTCGGGCACCTCCGCTCCCGGCACCCAGAGATCGGCTTCGTGGGAATGGAGCCCGCGGTCAAACCCGCGGTGGCGGCCACAAAGTCGGGGGTGGTGGGCGTCCTGGCCACTCCGACCACTTTCTCGGCGAGGGTGTTCGACGACCTCGTCGGGCGGTTTGGGGAGGGGATCGACGTGCTGGCCCACCCCTGTCCGGGATGGGCGCAGGCCGTCGAGGACGGGTGGCCCGACGCAGACGAGGCGATCACCGCCCACCTGGCCCCGTTGCTGGCCGCAGGGGTGGACACCCTGGTGATCGCGTGCACCCACTACTCGTTCCTCGCCGACGCCATTGGGCGGGCGGCTCCAGGGGTCACCGTGATCGACCCTGCCGAGGCCGTGGCCCGCCAGGTGGCCCGCGTCGCCGGGTCCGGCGGGTCGGGAGCGACGACCTACATCACCACAGGCGATCCGCAGCGGTTCGGCGCCCAGATCGAGCGCTTGCTCGGCATCCGGGTCGCCGTGTCCGCCGCAGGGTGACGGCGGCGATGCTCGACAGGATCCGCGCGGAGATCGAGTCGACCGGACCGCTGCCGTTCGAGCGCTTCATGACACTCGCCCTTTACGACCCGGACGGGGGTTACTTCTCCTCGGGATCGGCGTTGCGCTCGTCGCAAGGGGGCGACTTTCTCACGAGCCCCGAGGTGAGCCCCCTCTTCGGAGCGACCCTGGCGCGATTCGTCGAGTTCGAGGCGTCGCGGCTTGGGATCGTGCCGACCGTGGTCGACGCCGGCGCCGGTTCGGGATCGCTGCTGCGCTCGCTGCTCGACGCCATGGAAGAG
>Ga0214471_10005057_pt1 | contig 10175 bp, 11 predicted proteins | sample RVTome_5_FD_207665 | JGI IMG/M metagenome (GOLD analysis project Ga0214471, IMG submission 207665) | Soil microbial communities from uranium-contaminated site in the Upper Colorado River Basin, Wyoming, United States - RVT142D155 | ecosystem: Environmental > Terrestrial > Soil > Contaminated >... | reverse complement strand
TCATGGTACAATTGGATAGAAGCCAGCCCTCGCGGGTGACGCACTCGATGTGCACGATCCTCTTTTCGGCATTCAGTTCATGGCGAATGATGGCGCCCTGGGCCAGGGCGTGCAGCACCCGCTGTTGATCGCGGGAAATGTTCACGTGAGAAGTCCGTTGTCATACGGGAACGCCGCCTAAGACGCCCGGCGGATGCGTCGCGATCCGCAGGGACGAACCAGGGCGTGGGCTCAGATGACGAGTCGCGGGAACCGACCACTCGTCAGCCGATGACAACGGCCTCGGACATAAACTCTCCAACTGGAACGACGGATATCTAGCGCCCGCATGGCGACCACGCAAGCGGGTTCCTTCAAAAGAGGTGGCAGGCAACCGTGTGCGGAGCCTCGGGGGAACCGATATTACGCTCCTCGGGCGGCATGGTGCGGCAGACGTCCATAACGCGCGGACAGCGCGGATGGAACGGGCACCCCGCCGGCGGATGCTGCGGGTCGGGCGGTTCGCCGACGAGCACACTTCCTGCCCGGCTGCGCGAGGGATCGGGCACCGGGACGGCCGCGATCAGCGCCTGGGTATAAGGGTGGCTCGGACGCACGAAGAGCTCCTCTGTCTTGGCCGTTTCGACCACGCGGCCCAAGTACATCACCGACACTCGGTCGCTGATGTGTTCAACCACGGCGAGATCGTGACTGATGAAGATATAGTCGAGACCGAAACGACGCCTGAGGTCGACCATCAGATTCAGGATCTGCGATTGGATCGAGACGTCGAGGGCCGACACCGGCTCATCGGCGACGACCAGCTGCGGTTTCAGCGCCAAGGCTCGTGCAATTCCGATACGCTGGCGCTGGCCGCCGGAAAACTCGTGCGGATAGCGCTTGGCGGCGGCCTGATCGAGTCCGACCGTCGTCAGCAGTTCGGTCACCGCCTGGGAACGTTCGACCCGGCCGCCGATGGCGTGGATGGCGAGCGGCTCTTCGATGATCTGGCCGACAGTCATGCTAGGGTCGAGCGAAGCGAATGGGTCCTGAAAGATCATCTGCATCAGGCGCCGGCATTGGCGCATGGCGCGCGGGCTCAAGGCCAGGATGTCCTCGCCGGCAAAGCGAATGCTGCCCGCCGTTGGCTCGATCAAACGCAGAAGCGTACGGCCCAGCGTCGACTTTCCGCATCCTGATTCGCCGACAATGCCCAGGGATTCGCCGGCCGTGAGATCCAAGTCCACATCCTGCACGGCGTGAACCAGACCGTGTCCGTGGCGCGCCGGGAACGTTTTGGTGATGCCGCGTGCCCGAAGCAATAGCTCAGTCACGGCACGGGGTTCCAGCAGGCGAAGCCTTCCGCCAGAGGCGGTGTCTCGCTTCGGCAGCGGTCGAGAGCGCGCACGCAACGATCGGCGAAGTGACAGCCCTTGCCGCGCTTCGACGGGTCGGGAACCATGCCGGCGATGGTTGGCAGGGTTGTGGCCTTTAGGCCCAAGCGGGGCGAAGAGGCAAGCAAGGCCGCCGTATAGGGATGGCGTGGGCGAGCAAACAGCGACGTGACGTCTGCCTCCTCAGCGACGCGGCCCGCATACATCACGACGACGCGTTGACAGACTTGGGCGACGACGCCCAGATCGTGTGTGATCAACAGGATCGACATGCCAAGCTCGGACTTAAGACGCGCCAGCAGGTTCAAAATTTGCGCTTGAATTGTCACGTCCAGCGCCGTGGTCGGTTCGTCGGCAATCAGCAGCGCCGGGCGGCAGGCGAGCGCCATGGCTATCATGGCGCGCTGGCGCAGCCCTCCAGACAGTTCGTGCGGATACTGGGCATAACGCCGGGCGGGTGCACCGATGCCAACCAGGCCCAGCAGCTCGATCGTTTGATCGCGAGCCTCGGCGGCGCGCACGTCGCGGTGCATGCGCAGAACCTCGGCGATCTGACGGCCGACGGTGAACGTGGGATTCAGGCTCGTCATCGGTTCCTGAAAGATCATGCCGATGCGGTCGCCGCGCACCCGGCGCATGGCCGAACGGCTAAAGGTCAGAAGATCCTTGCCTTCGAACCGGATGTGGCCGCGGTCGACCTGAGCCGGCGGCGAGGCGTTGAGCTGCATGACGGACATCGCGGTGACGCTCTTGCCGCATCCCGATTCGCCGACCAGGCCGACTGTTTCGCCGGGGTAAACGGCGAGACTTACATCGTCGACCACGCGCACCAGCTGGCCCTCGTCTGTGCGGAACGAAACCGAGAGATGATCGATTTCAAGCAGCGGCGAGGACATCGGGTCCATGGTGGGCCAAGCGCCAGAACGGCGGGGTAGGGGCGTCGCACCAGGCGACGCCCCGATGGCCCTATTGCGCAGCCGTCGAGTAGACGTAGTCGTAGTGTACCGGGATATGCACAGGGTCGACGAAGATCTCGTCGGTCTCGCCGGCGATGGCGTCCGAGTGCATGGTGAATCGCTGTTCGTTGAACACCGGCACCCACGGTGCATCATCCATGATGCTGATGAAGATCAAACGCCACTTCTCCAGGCGCGCATCGGCCTGGTCCTCGCCGGTCATGCCATCGGCTTCGGCCGCCATGGCGTCGAGCTCTTCGTTGCAATACCAGGCCCAGTTCCAACCGCCGGGCACCGCGCCGCCGCAACCCAGGATCGGGCCATAGAAGTTCGAGGGATCGGGGAAGTCGGCGATCCACGCCATGCCGCCTGACCAGATCATCGGTGCCTGATCCTCCTCCCCGCCGGCCGCGATGACTGTCGACTGGGCGAGCGACTTGATTTCGGCGTTGACTCCGATCACCGCCAGATCCTGCTGGATCGCCTGAGCGATACGCGGGTTGGGGTCGGTGTTCATGACGTAAAGTTCGGTCTCGAACCCGTCCGGGAAACCGGCTTCCGCGAGTAGGGCCTTGGCGGCATCCGGATCGTAGGCATATCCCTCATAGTTCGGATCGTAGCCGGGCATGGCCGGGGGCAGTGGCTGGTTCGCCGGAACCGCGCGGCCGTTGACGATCTGCACGATGCGATCCTTGTTGATCGCCATGTTGACGGCCTGGCGTACCTGCTTGTTGTCGAAGGGGGCCATGTGCGTGTTCATGGTGATGTAGCCGGTGTGGAGCTGGCCGCCCTCGATGACGTTGTCCATCCACTCGTCGTTGCCCATGACTTCCAGGAACTGAGCCGGTGGAATGCCGTCGCCCAGGATGTCCACTTCGCCGCGCTGCAGACGCAGCAACGCCACCGACGGCTCCTGGCCGACCTGGAACTCGATGCGGTCGAGCCGCGGCAGGTCCGCATCGTAGTAGTCGGGATTACGCTCGAAAATCACGTGCTGACCGAGTGTCCAGTCGGTCATCCTGAAGGCGCCGGTGCCAACCGGATGGGTGCCAAAATCGGCGCCGTACTCCTCGACCACCTCCTTGGGCACGACGAAGGAAAAGTTGATGGCCATGACGTGCAGAAAGGTCGCGTCGGGCTGGCTCAACTCAATCTGCAGCGTGTAGGGATCGATCACGGTTACGCCAGAAAGCTCGCTGGCATTTCCGGACGCCATGTCGTCGAAACCTTTGATGCTCCAAAAGAAGCCCTGGCCCGGGCTCTGCGTTGCCGGATCGACGACGCGCTCCAGCGAATACTTGACGTCGTCGGCCGTCATTTCGCGGCCGTTGTGGAAGGTGACACCTTCCCGCAACTTGAAGGTATAGGTCAGGCCGTCGTCAGAGATGGTGTAACTCTCGGCCAGGTCGGGCTTCAAGACCGTGGTACCCGGCTCATAGTCCATCAATCCGTCGAACAGGCTCTTGATCATCGACCAGTTTTGCCAGTCGTAGCCGATCGCGGGGTCCAGCGTCGAGACATCGTCCTTGTAGGTGACGACCATCTGGCCGCCATGTTGCGGTGCCGCATCGGCGGCAGGCCCGACCACGACCAGCGACAGCGCCAGGGCGGCCGCCCCAGCCAATAGCGTCTTTCTCATCGTTTCCTCCCGGTATTCGTTGCCCCAAAAAATCATTAACCAAGCCTGACACGCGGATCGAACAGTGACGTCGCGATATCGGCGATCAGGTTGCCGACGACGATAGCGACCGCCGCGACCAACGTCACGCCCATGATAATCGGGATATCGATCCTTTGAATGGCCTGCCAGGCGAGCTGGCCGATACCCGGCCAGCCGAACACGGATTCAACGACCACCGCACCGCTCATGAAGATTCCGATATCGAGCCCGATCATCGCGATCATCGGCAGGGCCGCGTTGCGCAGGCCGTGCACCAGGACGACGCGGGTTTCGCTCGACCCCTTGGCGCGGGCCGTACGGATATAGTCCTGGCCCAGTACGTCGATCATGCTGGAGCGCGTCATGCGCGAATACCATCCGCCGCCGGTGATCCCTAGCGTCAGTGCCGGCAGGATCAGATGGCCGAACGATCCGTAACCGCCTAATGGAAACCAGGCGAGCAGGTTTGCGAAGACATAGAGCAGCAACAGGCCGACGACGAACTGTGGCGCCGAGACGCCGGTGAAGGAGAGCAGCATGACTCCCCGATCACCGATTCGGCCGCGCCGTGCCGCGGCATAGATGCCGGCGGGAAGGCCGATCATGAGTTCGAAGGCGATGGCGCCGGCCATCAACAGGAGCGTCGCCGGCAAACGGCTCCAGATCAACGTCGCGACCTCGGTCTTCTGGACATAGGAGCGTCCCATGTCGCCTTGCACCAGACGGCTCACATAGCGCACGTATTGCACGGGGATCGGCTGGTCGAGGCCGAGCTGATGTCGGATCGATTCGACCGTCTCGGCCGTCGCGCTGCGTCCGGCGATCATGCGCACCGGATCGGCAGGTATCAGGAACGAAAGAATGAACGTGATCATCGTGATGCCGATCAGGATCACCGCCGACTGAACCAGGCGTCGCGCCAGATAACCCAGCATCAGCCGCGCCCCCGCTGGGTCGGGTCAAGCGCGTCCCTGAGCGCGTCGCCCACCAAATTGAATGACATGGCGAGCATAAGGATCGCGGCGCCCGGAAAGAACACGAGCCAGGGCGCGTGCAGAAAGTAGGACTGACTCTCGAAGATGATGCCACCCCATGACGGTGTCGGCGGCTGCACGCCGATGCCGAGAAAGGAGAGGGTCGCTTCCAACAACACGGTCGTCGCGATGCCCAGCGTGCTCCATACCAGGATGGTAGGCACCAGGTGCGGCAGGACGTGGCGCAACACCAGGCGTGGCCAATTTGCGCCCAGCGAGCGTGCCGCCTCGATGAAATCGCGCTCGGCGAGCGATCGGGTCTGGGTATAGATGACGCGCGCAATCTGAACCCAGTTCACGAGCGCGATCACCAATGCGACGATCCACAGGCTTGGCGTCAGGATCGCCGCCAAAGCGATCGCTAACAGAAGGGCCGGAAATGCCATCATGAGATCGGTGAACCGCATGATGAGGGATCCCGCCCAGCCGCCGACGAAACCGGCCGTCATACCCAGCGCCGTGCCGATCAGCACCGCGGCCGCGTTCGCGGCAACCCCGATGATGAGCGAAGCCCGCGCGCCATAGACGAGCCGGGAGAAGAGGTCGCGACCCAGGAGGTCGGTGCCGAGCCAGAATTCTGCATCGGGAGGCCGTGGCGCGCCTGCGAGTGTCAGGCCCTCGAAGAACTGCTCATTGGGATCGAAGGGTGCAACGACTGGCGCCGCAAGGGCTGACACCGCGATGATGACGATCACCGTCGCGCCAACCAGTGCCGCCTTGTCCCTGGCGAACCGCCGCCAGACATCGCTCATGGCGCGCGCCCTATTCTCTTGCTTTCGGAAACGGGAGTATCGGGCAACCACATAGTATCGCCAAGGGGGCGCCCGGGTGGGGCGGTCAGGTAGACCGCGGCGCGCGAAGTTGTGATACCGGGTTCGCGCTATCCCTGTGACAGATTCCGAATTCGAACTCGGTTAGCGGTCAAGAGCCCCGCGCCTTGACACATCGTGGAGGATGCAAGATGCGGACAATTATGATGCTCGCGGCACTCGTCGCAGTGCTGCTTGGGGCGGTCGCCTGTACGTCGGCAGGCGGTCACGACGACCGCCACCACCAGAAGTTTGGCCATGGCGGGCCCGACCACAGCGGTCGGAATTGAACCACGATCCGCACGCTGAGGTGGTCAAGCCATTGTGCGATGCAACGATGGTTGGTGGCAAAGCTCCTTGCCATTGTGTGCATCATCACATCCGGGCGGAGAATCCGCCTTCGCCGGCATACGGCTGTTTTCTGACGTAAAGTTCGGTGTAGTCTATAGGCGAAGAGCGCATGACCTTGACAGGGGATGATAATGAAGATCCGTCTTTCGGACTCACTTGCGCTCACCGCGTCGACCGTGGCGATTGTTGCGCTTATCGCGGGCTCGATGCCTGTGACCGTTGACTTCAGTACATTGACTATCGGCGACAATGCAGCCTTTGCCGGCAACGGCAATGGCAATGGCAATGGCAATGGAGGGAACAACGGCAATGGCGGGAATTCCGGCAATGGCGGGAATTCGGGCAACGTCGGAAGCGCCAGTGCCGATGCCGGCAACACTGGCAATGCGTTCGGCCACGGTGACGGCGATCTCGACGGCGACGGCATCGACGACGTACATGCCAACGAACTCGGCAGGCTGAACGCGGCCAATGCCTCTGTTACCGCGCAGGAGCACGCCAACGAGGAGTCCGCCGTCGGCAATATCGCGGGCTATTCGAACAACGTGCAGGACGGCAATCTCACCGACGCGGCAACCGATTTCGGCGAGGCCTCGAACAAGACCGTGACTGAGGCCATCGTGCACGCGGTGAACGAACTGCTCGGCATCGACGATAACCCAGTCGGGGTGGCTGACGACGAGGGCGACGGCGATATGGATGTCGCGGACGGCGAGGCCGAGGGCGAGGGCGACGTGGATGTCGCGGACGGTGAAGGTGACGGCGACGGCGACGGCGAGGGTGGCCTCACCGTCCACGACACCGAGCCGGAGATCGCGTCCCGCGTCAATGGAACCTTCGGCGACGACAATCAAGCGGCTGAACACGACGGATAGCGCCGGCAGCACTGCTGTTCAATAAGGCCGGCGCGCCAACGCGCCGGCCTTTCTTTTGGCTCCGGAGCTGGGTTGTCGTCGGCTTCGAGATGGACCGGACGCTAATGCGTGAATCCGCTCACTATCAATTTGTTGGAGCGGATTCCCCGCCGAGCTCGCGGAACTCCTCGATCACCGTCCAATGGGATCGCCCAACGTCCATGAACAGGGGATTGTCGGCCACGGCGGCTTCGCCCTCGGGTGTGTCCCAGACACCGTCGAATGCCGCCCGGTCCTTGAACCACAGTTCGGCCACCGCGTCGCATGGCCCGAATCCCGGCGAGGTCTGTTCGTCACGCCTCACCATGTTCTGGCAATAGCCGACCAGACCGGGCAAGGCCAAGGCCAGCGGACCGTGGATCTCGCGGAAATGCCGCTCGAAGGCCTCTGGCGACATGGCAGGGTTACGCACGATGAACACCATGAACTTCACCATTGATCGGCCCCTCGTTTTCGCTACACGAGCTTAAGAGTGAGTTCTGTCGTTGCGTATGACATGCCCCTGTTTGGCGACGAAAAAGACTTCCCTGAGCGCGTTGATGTCCGCCAGCGGATCGTTCTCGACGGCGATCATATCGGCTGCCAGACCGGGAACGAGGCGCCCCAGCCTGTCGCCCAGCCCGAGCAGCTCGGCGCCGACAACCGTCGCTGACCGGATCGCTTCGGCCGGCGAAAACCCGCAGCGCTCGACCATCAATGCCACCTCCTGCATGTTGTCGCCGCAGTGGTTGCCGGGCGTGCCCGCGTCGGTCCCCATGGCGACTTTGACGCCCGCTTCTCGCGCCTTCGAGAGGTTGTGATAGCGGATCGTCTGCAGGCTCTCGTAGCGTTCGCGTACGTGGGGCAGCGTCCGGATGGCAAATTCGGGATTACGGAGGAACGCATGGGCCGTGCAGATCGTCGGTACCATGAAGGTGCCTTGTTCGACCATCAGCCGGAACGTTTCGTCGGTGCTGTAGGTGCCGTGCTCGATGCTGCGGCACCCGGCGACGATGGCGTTCCGGATCGCCTGGGTCGCATGGGCATGGGCCGCGACATGGGTGAAGTTGTCCTCGGCGATCTCGACCGCGGCGCGAATTTCGTCCGGCCGGTACTGAATGGCGTCGGCGCGCTCGTACTTGGTCGAGTTGACCGCGCCCGAGGCCAGGATCTTGATCAGGTTGGCGCCCCTTGCCAGTTGCTTGCGCGCACCATGGCGCACGGCGTCGGGACCGTCGGCTTCCTCGTACATCCCCGGATAGTAGGGCTGGGTCGACGAAGTGATGGACAGAATCTTGCCGGCGCACAGCAGGCGCGGGCCGTCGATCCAGCCGGCGTCGATCGCCTCGCGCACGGCGATCTCGTGATAGTCCCAGCCGCCGACGTCGCGCGCCGTGGTGATGCCGCAGCGCACCAAACGCCGCGCCGCCCGCGATGCCCACAACGCAATCGTGCCCGGCAGCGCCGTGCGCCACGGGTTGTTGCCGTCAGCCGATTCGGTGTTGACGCAGATATGGACATGGCAGTCGATGAAACCGGGCAGCAGATAGGCGCCGTCCAGGTCGACTGCCGCGACGTCCGACGGTGCACGACTTAGCTCGACAATCAGGCCGTTCTCGATCCTGAGATCGCCGGTCTCGAACATGGCTCGCTCGACGTCATAGATCCGCCCACCCTTCAGCCACATCCCGTATCTCCCCATCGCGCTGCAGGCCGGCCCCGCCCCGCCTTCCTATCAGAAGTTCACCAGAATCCACCACTATGCGGGCGCCGTCACCATCGCCAGCGGGATGCCGATTCCGATCAGAAGCGCGACCAGGTCCGGCTCGAGCCCATGGTCCATGGCGATGACGCTGGCACCCAGCATGGGCGGCATCGCCATCTCGAAGACGGTGACCTGCGCAACCGGATCGTCGCGCAGCATGCCGAGTGCGGCATACATTATGAACATGGCCAGCGGCGCCAGAACCAGGCGAAATGTCGGGCCGATGCCAAGCGCGGCGACGCGCTCGCGCATCCGGTCGATGCGGATCGCATAGCCGACGGCGGCCAGCGCCAAGGGTGTCAACGTCGCGGCGATCGGTTCCAGCACGTCGGCGATCCAATCCGGGCGCACCAGGTGGTCGGTCGCCAGCGCGACGACGATGGCGACGAACGGTGGGAAGGTTAAGATGCGTCGCAGAATATAGCGCAAGTCGATCTTGTCGCTGCTGCAGATCGTGGCAATGGCGATCCCGACGATCGACAGCGACAGATAGGATTCGAACAGATCGATGAACAGTCCGAGCCCCATCCATTGGGCACCGAAGAAGACGGCGATCATGGGTAGTCCCACGAAGGACGTGTTGCCCCAGCCTGCCACCAGCACCAGGGCACCGAGTCGCTGCCGTGTTCAGCCGAACCAGCGCGCCACCGGCACCAGGACCACGAGCGCCAGCACGACGCCGAGCCATGGCGTCAGCGCGGCCAGCTCCCATTCGCCGTCGACACTGACATTGTGGATGTCCTGCAGCGCCGCTGCCGGCAGGGCGACGTTGATCACCCAGCCGGCGAGCACCTCGGGCGTGATGTCTGGGAGACGCCCGCTCAAACGAAGCAGGATGCCGATTGCCAGACAAATCACGATCAAGGCAATTTGTGACACGGCGTCCCCCGCAATCGCGTGTTGTGGCCACGTTCACGGCTTTTTGCCCGCATTCAGCGATTGGCCGGTTTCGCGCCGGAATGATCGCCCCCGATGGACCTTGCTTTCCGCCCGGTGCTAGCTTGGTCCGGTTGGCTGCCACGCGCAATTGACCGATCGCCGAACCATCCACATGGGTGCCAAGGGACACCGGCTCGGTCGCGATTGAGGAGAGGTATGATCATGCACAAGAGCAGACTGGGCGGTTTGATCATCGACTGCAAAACGGACGACCTTGCCACGGCGGCGCAGTTCTGGAGCAAGGCGCTCGGTCTGGCAGCGTTGCCGCAATCGGCCGACGAGCCAAGCTATGTCGGCTTGGACAACGGTCCGAATGGTCTCGATGTCGAAGTGCAGAAGGTCGAGCACGAATCCCGGGTTCATGTCGATATCGAAACCGACGATATCGACGCCGA
>Ga0214471_10005056_pt1 | contig 10175 bp, 13 predicted proteins | sample RVTome_5_FD_207665 | JGI IMG/M metagenome (GOLD analysis project Ga0214471, IMG submission 207665) | Soil microbial communities from uranium-contaminated site in the Upper Colorado River Basin, Wyoming, United States - RVT142D155 | ecosystem: Environmental > Terrestrial > Soil > Contaminated >... | reverse complement strand
GCGCGTCGATCGCGTCCGGCATCGCCATGAACGGGATCCGCGTGTCGGCGCGGACGAAGCATGCGTAGGGCCGCCCCTGCGCGGCGGCGTGGATCATCTCGGGCGCGTAGTCGCTGGTCCCACCGCCCGGGACGGTGAATGCCGAGATGAGACCGGGGAAGCGGAGGGCGCGGAAGTCGACGCCGCTCGGCCCCGCCGGGGGCGTGAGCTGGCGATAGTGCCGCGCGAAGTACCGGCCCAGATGCTCGCCGTAGAGCTTGGTGCACCCGTACATCGTCACCGGCGCCAGCCACTCGCGTTCGGTGACCCGGCCCGCCGCGCGCTTGGCGGGCAGGTCGGGCAGCCCGTAGGCGGCGATCGAGCTCGGGAAGAGGAACGTCACCGGGCGGCCGAGCGCGCGCGCCTCGTCGACGGCGAGCCGGAGCAGGTTGAGCGTCCCGTCCACGTTCACCTCGTGCGCGGTCTCGGGCACGAACTCGGCGCGGGTCGACAGCAGCGCGGCGAGGTGGAAGATCGTGGCGATCTCGAACTCGCTGGCGAGGCGGTCGAGCAGCCGGCGGTCGAGAATGTCGCCGGCCCGCACCGCCGCGCAGCGCCGCGCGAGGTCGGGATCGAGCGGTCGCACGTCGAGGGCGACGACGTCGATGTCACCGGTCTCGGCCAGTCGGTGGACGAGCGCGTGTCCCATCTCTCCGCCCGCTCCCGTCACCAGGGCTACCGGCCTGCGCGCCATCGCCGGCACCCTGCTCAGAGTATCGAGAAGCGACGGTAGCGCATCGCCTGCTTGACCTGTGCGATCGCCAGATCCAGCGCGGCCTGCCGGGGGGGAACGCGCTTCGCCCTGACGGCCTCGAGCACGGCGCTGGTGTTGGCGCGGATCTTCTCCTCGATGGCGGCGAAGGCTGCCGCCGGGGTCGTCCCCTGGTACTCCATCGCCGCGCAGATCACACCGCCGGCGTTCGCGATGAAGTCGGGAACGACGAGCACGCCGCGCTCGTGTAGCGCCTGCTCGGCGCCATCCGTGAAGGGGATGTTGGCTCCCTCCAGAATGAGCCGCGTCTTCAGCCGCCCCACGTTGTCCTCGCGGACGACGTCCGGACGGGCGGCGGGAATCCAGATGTCGCACTCGATGTCGAGGATCGCCTCCCGGTCGAGCCGGTGGCCGCCGTCGTAGTCCACGACGCTCTGGCCGGCGTCCTTCAGGGCGATCAACCGCGCGACGTCGATGCCGGCCGCGCGGTGGACCGCCCCCTGGGAGTCGGAGGCGGCGATCAGCACCGCGCCGCACGCGGCGAGAAAGCGGGCGCTGTGCTTGCCCACGGCGCCGAAGCCCTGGATCACGACGCGGGCGCCGCGGAGGTCCAGACCACAGTACGGTGCCGCCACCTCGGCGGCGTGCCGCAGACCCCACCCGGTGGCGCCGATCTCGTCCAGCGGGATGCCGCCGAGGGCGAGCGGGAGCCCCACCGCGCGACCGATCTCGTCCTTCACCCACGCCATGCAGGCCTCGTCGGTCCCCATGTCGGGACCGAAGATGTAGTCGCTCTCGTTGCGAAGCGCGTGGGCGAACGCGCGGATGAGACGCTCTTTCGTCTGGACCGCCATGCGAGGGTCGCCGCGCAGCACCGATTTGCCGCCGCCGTGCGGCAGGCCCGCCCCGGCGTTCTTCAGCGTCATCGCGCGCGCCAGGCGGACGCACTCCTCGGTGCTCACGTCCGGCGCCATGCGCAGGCCGCCGATCGAGGGGCCGCGGGCGACGTTGTCGACGACGAGCACGGCCTCGAGCCCGAGCCCGGGCTCGTGCACGTGAACGATCTTCGCGGGGCCGAGGTCGTCCGCGAACGGCAGCTCGCTGCCCGCCGGCAGCGTCATGGGCGACTTCCTTGGCCCAGCGGATAGCGCAGGAGTGTGGCGACTCCCCCCGCGTGCTCGAGGCCGGCGGGGGCGCCCACGCTGGCCACGTCGACGGTGGCTGCCGCTGCCATGCTTGCCGCGAGATTGTCCATCTGCTGTCTCCTCTGGACCCGACCGGCCTCCTCGTGAACCCCGGATGCCCCAGCAAGATCAAGACCGATTCAGAAGTCCGCGCCAACAGAGGCGCGCGCGCGAACCCGTGTCACCGGCGATGCGGCATCGCCGCCCCGGCTGGGGCGCCGCTGCGTCACTCCCGGTCCCCGCGTTGCCGCCAGCGCAGGCAGAGGTCGCCGTCGGCGGCCATCTCCACCCAGGATCCGAAGGGGCCGGAGATCCTGCTCAGCCGGCCCCCCAGCCACTCCACCTCGGCCGGCGACGCCCGGTTCAGCCGCATCTTCCGGATGTGCATCGGAGCCATCCGCAGGTCGATCAGCTGGCCGGTGGCCGAGTCCACGACCGGGAAGTACATCAGCACGAGGTCGTCCCGGAAGTCCTCGTATCCCGGGATCCCCTCGTAGTCGTCGATGAAATCGCCGCAGCCGTGCAGCACGAGCTTCTTCCGGTAGACCTCGATGGGGCGGGGATGGTGCGAGGAGTGGCCATGCACGACGTCGACGCCACCGTCGATGAGGCGGTGGGCGAACCGCACGTGGGCCCGCGGCACCTCGTACCCCCAGTTGCCACCCCAGTGGATCGACGCGACCACGATGTCACCCGGTCGCTTCGCCCGGCCGACACGCTCGACGACCCGGCCGGCCGTCGCGTCGGAGAGATCCTCCAGCACGTCGACGCCGGGCCGCTCCCCGGTGGCCGCCCAGGCGAGCGGGATCCCGCTCGTCCCGGTGCCGAAGGAAAAGACGATCACCCGCTGACCGCCGGGCCGCTCGACGATCGCGGGGCGTTGCGCCTCGGCGAGATTGCGCCCGGCACCGGCGGTCTTCACGCCGACCGCCGTCAGTGTCGCCAGCGTCTCCTCCAGGCCGCGATAGCCGTAGTCGAGGACGTGGTTGTTGGCGAGGGCGCACACGTCGATCCGTGCCGCGGTGAGGCAGGTCACGTTGGCGGGATGCATGCGGTAATTGATGCCCTTGTCCGGCCAGAACTCGGCGCTGCGGGTGAGGCTGACCTCCAGGTTGACGATGCGGACCTCGGGGGCCGCGGCAAGCTCGACCAGCGCGTCACCCCAGACGTACGCGGGATCGACGGACCGGGGGATCGGTCCACTCACCCGCTCCGCCAGCTCGACGTAGTCTCGCGCGTCGCGGACGTACGACTCGTGAAGGTCCGGCGCGCTCGGGCATCCGAGAATCTGATCGACGCCCCGGCCGGTCATGACATCGCCGGCCAGGAACAGCGTCACCCTCGCGCCCATCTCGCTCGCCTGACGTGGTCAGCGTTGTCGACTACGGAGGCGGGGGCACGCCGGAGCGCAGCTGCGCGGGCAGCCGGGCCCACGCAGTCCGCGCGATCTCGGCAGCCTCTTGCCAGGCGGCCAGCGCATTGGCCAGTTCCGAGGCGGTGGGCCAGGTGGAGGCGTCGATCGCGCGCCCCGCCATCGTGACCTCCTTCGGGAAGCCGGCGCCGGAGTGCTCGACGTAGACGGCTCGCCAGTGCTCCAGAGCCGTCGCGGCCTGCCGGATCGTCGTCACGATGCGGAGAACGTCACGCTCACGCTCCTGGAGCTCCCGCAGCGCGTCGAGATAATAGCCGACCGGCTCCGGTCGCCCGTCCGGGCGCGCCGCCATCCCTGCGGGATTCGGAAGGGGAAGCGCCCGGCGTGACCCCGATGTCGTCTCCATGGCCTGCCTCCTGCGCCGAGCGATTGCGAGGCAAGCTCCTTGCCAAGCGAGAGTCGATGTCGGCGTCTCTTCATCGCCGAACAGTGGGGCGGCCGAGGGGCAGTGAGGCGGACATGCCGCCTCACTTGGCCGGTGTTTCGGTTCTCCTGCCGTTGGTCCGATGGGATAGCCTCGGCCGATCGCTGTGGCACTGGCGATGCACGACCCTGGTGAGAGGAGCGCGGCATGGACGTCAGGGACATCATGAGCAGAAACCCGCTCAGCATCGAGCCCGATGCACCGGTCGCCGCGGCGATCGATGTCATGGTCGAGCACAAGATCCGTCATCTTCCCGTCGTCGACGAGCGCGGCACGGTCGTCGGCCTCATCACCGACCGGGATCTCCGGAGCGCCGTCCTGGCCCCGGCCCTGGAGGAGTACCTCTCGGCGGCGGCCCGCCGCCGACTTCGCGCGATCGGGCGCACCATCGAGAACCTCCGGGTCAAGGACGCCATGACCTGCAACCCGGTGACCACGACGCCCGATGTGGCGGTGACCCAGGCGGCCGCCCTCATGCTCGAGCGGCACGTCGGCAGCCTGCCGGTGATCGAGAACGACGCACTCGTCGGCATCATCACGGACCGAGACGCCGTGAAGACGCTCGCCCGGCAGGTGCCCGCGCTCAGGCCGCTGATGGCCGACGCGTCCTGACGTGTCTCGCGCGGGGCGGGGCGCTCACAGCACGCGCGCGGCCGGGTGCACACCCGTGACGACCGTCTCGACGCGCGGCCCTCGAGTGCTCAGGCGGCTGGAGCAGATGCTGCGCGGGTCCGTCACGAGAGAAGGAGCGGGTGATGGCGACGGTCAAGATCATCGAGCTCATCGGAACATCGGCGAAATCCTGGCACGCGGCCGTCGAGGCCGCGCTGGAGGAGGCGTCCAAGACCTTGCACGGGATCAGCGGCCTCGATGTCGTCAGCACGACGGCCACGGTGAAGGACAACGCGATCACCGAATATCGCGCCACGGTGAAGGTCGCGTTCCTCGTCGAGAAGAAGTGACACGAGCTCGAGCGCCTGGAACGTGCCGGCGCCGAACGTGAACCAGCATGATGCCAGCACCGCGGAGTCTTCGGAAGACACGGAGGCGGAGCGGCCGGGGGCCGCCCCATCCGACTTCCATCCCGGAACCCTCAGGCGATGACCACCCATGGGAGGAACAGGCGATGGCACTGGAACTGTGGCGTCCCAAGCTCTTGGCGCGTAGCCCCTTCCGCGAGCTCGCGCGGTTCGAGCGCGACATGGAGGAGATGTTCGGGCGGCTTCCCGCATGGTCGTGGGCCGAGCGGGAGGGCGGGTGGGCCCCCGCGGTCGACATGGTGGACCGCAAGGACGAGATCGTCCTCCGGGCCGATCTGCCGGGCCTGGACGAGAAGGACATCGAGGTGACCGTCCAGGACGGCAGCCTCATCATCCGCGGGGAGCGGAGAGAGGAGACCGAGGAGAAGAAGGAGGATTACTACTGCAGCGAGCGCACCTATGGCGTCTTCGCGCGCACGCTGCCGCTGCCGACGGGCGTCGAAGCCGACAAGGTGAAGGCGACCTTCAAGAACGGCGTGCTGGAGGTCCACCTGCCGAAGGCCAAGGAGGCCAAAGGCCAGAAGATCGAGGTCAAGGCTGCGTGAGCGACGAGATGGGCTCGATCCTGTGCCGGCGGAGGTCGAGCCCATCAACGCCGGCGCGCGTGTGGCATGCACCAGAACGAGCGCGGTGGTCGGGAGGCTCGAGCATGCTGACAGGGGAACGGATCCACGGGCGACTGGTCGACATCGAGGTCGGCGAGGTGCCGGGCATCGGGTGGGTGGCGGTCGGCATCGTCACGCACGGACTGAGCCACGAACAGGGCATGCGCTTCGAGGCACGTGCCACGGATCGGGCCGAGGCCGAGCGACGGCTGAAGATGGAGATCGAGGCCGCGTTCGCGTGACCCGTGCGCCTGGTCACCCTCGGCGTCGGTGCGCAGAACTCACCGCGATACGCCCCGGCCGGGCTGCTGGTCGCGCACGGTGGGGTCCGGGTCATGATCGACGGGGGTCCGCGTGCGGTGGCCCCGGCCAGGCTCGACGCCTGGCTCGTGACCGACCTGCGGGGCGAGCTCATCGCCGCCATCCGTCGGCTCGCCGAGGCCCGGGGTCTCGTGCCCTACGCGGGGCCCTTCAGCGCCCGTGGTGTGCGCATCACGCCGCGCAAGGTCGTCCACACCAGTCACCCGACGTGGGGCTACCGGATCGAGGTCCCCGGCCTGACGGTCGTGTGGGCCCCCGAGTTCTACGAGTTCCCGCGGTGGGCGCGAGGCGCGGACCTGATGTTCGCGGAGGCGGCCGCATGGAACCGGCCCATCCGCTTCGCCGGCGGTGTCGGTGGCCATCTCGACGTGCAGGCGGTGGCGCGGGCGGCGAGGCGCCACGGGGTCAGACGGCTCGTCTTCGCTCACATCGGCCGTCCGACCCTGCGAGCGCTCGACCGGGGGCTCCGGCCTGCCGTCGGCGAATTTGCGACGGACCGCCAGGCCTTCGTGCCGGGCCGGCGCCGATGCCAGGCATCGCCCGGCGACCAACGCGAGGGCGGGCGGGCGCATCGTGCCTTTCACGCGCCGCAACCGCCCATATCCGCCCAGCCATCGGCCCACCGAGTGGCAGGGTCTGTACCACCTCTGGTTCGCCCAGGCATGGGGCGTGCAATCGAACCCCGTGGTCCCGAAAGCATCAGGGTCGCAGTCGGGAGGACCGAGATGACGACGCAGACGTTCTATCGCACCGTGGCCAGGACGGGTCACCAGGAGGATCGGACGATCGTCCAGCGTGCGACCGCGGCCGTCTTTCACGCGTTGCGGGACCGCCTGACGCCCAACGAGGCCGATCAGGTCTTCGCCCAGCTTCCCGAGCCGCTCAAGCGGATCTGGGGCGAAGGCGAAGAGGCCGAGCGGGAGCCCATCAAGATGAATCGCGAGGAGTTCTGCGAGCGCGTCCTCCGGGACGCCGGGCTGCCGTCGAAGCGGGAGGCGCGCTGGATGATCCTCGCGGTGTTCGCCGCGCTCAAGGAGCAGATCTCACCGGGCGAGGCCCGGGACGTGATGGCGCAGCTCCCGAAGGACCTGAAAGAGCTGTGGGACGAGGCGCAGGCCGAGGTGTGACGTGCCCGGGCGCCCGCTTCCACGAGCGTCATCGGAGGCGGTATCGGAGGCGAGCCGCGAGTCCTCCCATCGCGGTCAGGCCCGCGTGGTGCACGACGATCTCGACGGTGCCACCCGCCATCTGGACTCGATCCACGACGGCGGCGGCCAGGTCGACCTCGCGCGTCGGTCCGCCGCACAGCCAGCAGCCCGGGCCGGTCTCCTGGAGCGCGCGACAGCGCTCGCACTCGCGTCCGGGCCGGTGAAGATCCGCCAGGATGTAGAGCCGGTGGATCGCGCCACGGCGGCCGGCCTCCAGCGTGCCGGGACCGGCGACGGCCAGGCCGCCCTTCGCGGCCTCGGTGAGCACATCGTCGACCTCGACCACCTCGTCGCTGTGCTCCTGCAGATCGAGCCGCCGGGCGGCGCGGTCGAGGATGGCGCTCGTCGACTCCCGGCGGGTGGCGTGGATCCGCCCCACCACCAGCGGCCGCAATCGCGCGGGCAGGTGGTCCTCGAAGGCGGCGAGACGGTCCTCGTGACCGGCCAGGAGGATTCGCCGGATGGCCTGCGCATCGACGACCCCGGTCACGGCGTCGGCCACCGCCTCGAAGTGCTGATGGCGGTGGGTCTCGATGTGCCGGGCGTAGCGTGACTGGGCCAGCTGCGCCCAGCCGCCGCGCGCGTGACGACCCGGAACCTCGCCCTCGAGCAGCAGCTCGTCACCGGGCCCGCTCGGGTGGAGTGGAATGAGCCGGGCGCTCTCGCCGTCGACGAAGACGATCATCGCCGAGGCGTGCTCGTCGAGCAGCTCGGCGAGGGCGCCGAGATCGGGCCGCTCGCCGACGACGAACCGCTCGCGAAAGGGGACGCGGACCGCAATCGTCTCGCGGAGCCCCAAAGCCTGGCACGCGAACAGCGCGACACCCTTGGCATCCGGAGATTCGACCTGCTCGACGAGCGCGTGCCCTTCCCGCTCGACCCAGTCGAGATCCTCGCGCGCTGCCATGCCGGCCGCTCGGGCTCGCTGAAGCTCGCGGGTCAAGAAGACCCGGGTCCGATCGCGTTGGTGCTCGTCGGACCAGCGCGTGTTCAGGTAGACGCTCACGACCCCGGGATGGGCGGCCGGTCGCTGCTGCAGCTCCGCGAGGCGCTTGGCAATGTCGTCCAGGGAAGCAGTCACGTGGCGGTCCTCCTGCGGTTGCGATGGCGTTCGCCCGCGAGAGCTTGCATCGCCGATGCCACGCCTGAAACCCGCGGCCACCAAGGCCGCCGGTTCCGAACGGCTGGGACAGTGATACCCCACGTGGGGCGAAGTGTTCTCGCCCGGCGCCGACGAGGTCGGCATCGCCCGGCGCGCAAGCGGCTGATTCTTCCGAGCCAGCCCGAGCATGCCCGACATCGCGGAACGAGGCATCACGCGTGCAGAAGGCGCGAGTCATCGTGGACACCGCCGCGCTTGCCGCCGGAAAGCTACCGCCGCGACTGCTCGAGCGGCTCCTGCGCTGGCGGGGGGCGCCGGACCGCCGGGTGCTCGTCGGACCCGGCTGTGGCGTCGACGCGGCCGTGATCGCTCTGGGCCGGCAGCGCCTGATTCTGAAGAGCGATCCGGTGACGTTCACCACGCAGCGGATCGGCTGGTACGCCGTCCAGGTCAACGCCAACGACGTCGCCGTCATGGGCGGGCGACCCGCCTGGTTCCAGCCGACGATCCTCGTGCCACCCGGCACCCGTGCCTCGGTCGTCATGACGATCGCCCGGGAGATCGATCGCGCCTGCCGGATGCTGGGAGTGGCCGTCACCGGCGGCCACACCGAGGTGACGGACGCGGTGACGCGCCCGGTCGTCGCCGGCGATATGCAGGGGCCGCTCATCGCCCCACGGATCATCACGGCCGGTGGCGCGGTCCCCGGCGATCGACTGCTTCTCACGAAGGCTGCCGGCATCGAAGGGACCACGATCCTCGCCCTCGAGCGCGCCGCGGAACTGGCCCGGGCGCTGCCGGCCCCGCTGCTGCGCTCGGCGCGCCGGCTGCGGCGGCGCCCCGGGATCTCCGTGGTGCCCGAGGCCCTCATCGCGGCCCGGCACAGCGCCTCCGCGATGCACGATCCGACCGAGGGCGGCGTCCGGGCCGGTCTTCACGAGATCGCGTTCGCCTCGCGCGTGCGAATCGACGTCGACCTCGACCGGATCCCCGTCCTGCCGCCGACTGCCGCGATCTGCGGTCACTACGCCATCGACCCGCTCGGGCTGATCGGCTCCGGCGCGCTCCTCGTCTCCGTACCGGCGGCGCGCGCCCCGACACTGCTCGCGGCCTGGGCGCGCACGGGCATCGAGGGGCGGGTCATCGGTGCCATCGAGTCGGGGCGAGGCGTGCGCGCCCTCCGGCACGGCCGCCGCGTGCCGTTTCCCTGGATCGCCCGGGACGAGATCATCACCGCCCTGGGCCGCCGACGTGGGCGAAGACGGAGGAGGAGGCCATGAGCGTGTGCCCCGTGTGCAATCAGCAGCTGTCGGAGAACACGGTGCTGTGCCCGCAGCACACCGGTGGACCCGTAAGCGGCTGGGCCGCCGGCAACCGCATCATGTGCGATTTCTTCCACCGCGGCATCCCGCCGCCGCGCTTGACTGTGATCGATCGTGTCGACGACTTCGCGCGGCACTCGGCAGAGGCGGCGTGAGCGCGACAACCTCGGGACGTCACCGGGTGGCAGAGTCGATGCATGGCGCGTGAGCAGCAGGAGCGACGACGCCCATCGCTCGTAGAAAGGAGCGCCGACATGCTGAAGAACCAGACGTACGACCTGATGGAGACTGCCAGCGTTCTCTCGAAGGGGCTCCACCGTTACGACACGTTCATGAAGGATGCCGCGCATTGCGCCCAGTGCCAGGAGATCTGGACGTACATGAAGAACCGTGACGAGGAAGAGCTCAAGCGCGTCGTCGACCACCTGGGGTACCACTTCCAGGACGAGCTGAAGGTCCGGCTCAGCGCCTGACATCATCGGGCCCCTGCCTCGCCGCCGTCGGGGGCGGCGAGGCGCCCCCGGACCTGGCGGGGCAGGCCCACCCCAGCGCGGCGGAACGCCGTCGGCCTAACCCGCTGGTTTCGCGGAGAACGATGCTGGCACTCCGGTTGCAAGACTCCTCGGCGCATGAGTGGCGTCCGGCCGGCCGGTGCACGATGAGCTGGGCGGTCTGGATCACCGGCCTGCCTGGCAGCGGCAAGTCCGTGATCGCCCGGGCCGTGGCGGCACGGCTACACGCCGACGGCGAGGACGTGACGGTGCTCGAGCTCGACGTGATCCGTCG
>Ga0214471_10005053_pt1 | contig 10180 bp, 13 predicted proteins | sample RVTome_5_FD_207665 | JGI IMG/M metagenome (GOLD analysis project Ga0214471, IMG submission 207665) | Soil microbial communities from uranium-contaminated site in the Upper Colorado River Basin, Wyoming, United States - RVT142D155 | ecosystem: Environmental > Terrestrial > Soil > Contaminated >... | reverse complement strand
GGCAGCAACCATCCAGTAGCCGTAGAAGACCCGCGACGTATACCTGCGGATCATGGATCGGCGCTCGACACTAAAGACCTCTAACCAGGGATCAGAAGAACAGGGCTGCCGAGAGTTTACCAGACCTTAATTGGCATCTAGGTCGTCCCGCATCTTGCAAAACGGAAGATTAGTTCTTACGATCGCATCCGGCAAAACCATGTCAGTGCAACGGCGGGCACTACTCATCGCATCTCTTGGTCCTGTGCTCCAGGCCATCGGTCTGACTTGGGAAGCGCTTCATCTGCTGTTAGCACACTGGGACACCCCTCTCACCTCGCGCCACCTGCTGTACGACCCGGCGGTCCTCCTCATCGTCGTTGGATTCTTCGCGGCAGCGATCTGCTTGCCGGTGGCGATCGAGGTCGCGCGCGCTTCGGAGGGCGAGGTCGAGATACCGGTGTACGAGGTACCACCATCGGCGGAGCCGCAGCGAGGTTCGCCGCGATTCAACCGGGGACGCGCGAGCCGCTAGACGTTCGACTGGAAGAACGCGTCGAGCCAGAGATTGCCGGCGAGAAGGGTCAAGGCACCGCTGATCAACAGCGAACGCATCGCTGACTGTGGTTGCGCGCTCTGGTAGAGGCGCAACCCGGCGACGAGTAAGACGACCAGACCGACTCCGATGTGACTGATGACGACGGGCAGATCGCCCGTTGTATGAAACGACAGTGTGTCGAAGGCGGCGAGGCCCAGCGCCGGCACGATCAGGGCGTCGGCAAACTTGCGATCGATCTCTCCGAGTCGATAACGCGCCTCCGCCCAGCCGCCCACGATCATCGGCAGGCCCATGGAGACGTGGACAAGCCGGGCGTAGGGCTCGATGAAGGCCACGAGGACCAGCCCCCAGCCAAGGAAAATAAGGATGCCTGGAAACATCATGCGGCGCACCATGCTTCGGTGCCACACTTCGCCGGCCAGAGCTTCGGCCGCGATCAGTGCCGCGACGAGGAGGAGGCCGGCACCGAAGACGTGGTGTGATTCAGGGGGGCGTGGGATCCACCAGATATCTTCAGGCGTCGGCAGGTGGAGCAGCAGCGCGTCCGGCATCTTAGCCCTGGTCTGCTTTCCGTCCCCGAGTCATCGGCTTCCGTGCCTTTGATGGTTCCTACTTCGACGGGGTTGCGATCTTGCTCTCGATATGCGGCTTGATGTGTCCTTGTCGGGTGAGTTCGACGAGCTTACTGCATTTAGGGCAAATCGCCGACCTCGCGGACGTGTAAATCTTTTCGCTGGAGCCGGCGCACCAGATGCTCAAATTGAATCTCCCTTTCTGAGCGCGTGACGCGGCTATTGTAGCGAAGCGAGCCGTTGGCCGCGAGACTCGTGGCGGGAGCTTTGCTAGACTAGCGAAGCGTTCGGTCGGGGCGTAGCGCAGTCTGGTAGCGCACTTGACTGGGGGTCAAGAGGTCGGAGGTTCAAATCCTCTCGCCCCGACCAATCACCTTCCTGTTGCCAATCCCACCTGCACAACGCTGAATCAGCTGTCGTTTAACCGAATTGAAAAGGCCCCGCGGGTGAGCGTCGGCGCGTAACTCGTCGCCCTCATCAGCGCAGTCGCCGACTGTTGGAGCCTGTAATGAGCATCCCCGGCCTCCGTTAGTGGAAATGACGTAGCGGTTTAGAGACACGATGAATTGCGGAGCCTCAGGCGAAAGGACTCGGAAATGTCTATCTTTAGACGACAAAGAAAATCAACCGCCGCCCTGGACGAGATTGCGATTATCAGGGACCGCGTCAAGGCGATCCGCGAGCAGCTTGGGCGTCGAGACGTTGAGCTGACAGACCTGTTTTCGTCGCTGAGCGAGGACGAACGCAGAGTCTACTGGTCGCAATCGGAGGACCGGACCTCGCGAGAGTAGCTCAGTCAGGGTCAAGTATCTAACAGGGCGGATAGCATCCGCCCTGTTTTCTATTCAACATCCGGCTAGAATGGCGCCCGAGTACAAGGAGGTCGCCGATGCCAAGAGTGGCGCTGGATCTGAACAAGGAAGCGGACCGCCAGAAGGTCAAGGGAACGTGGCGGCGCGCGCTGGGACTGGTGCCGGGCGAGCCGAACCAGGGCCTCGTCGCTGAGCTGGAGGCGAGTCCCGCACGCCTTGCCGACTACGACGATTCCGGCTGGGAGGTCACGGACAACGTCCGAGACCTCGTTTCGAAGGGGTTTACATTCGGCTGGTGGCGGATCACGGTTGAGCTGCCGGCGGAGGTCGACGGCCAGCCCCTCGCCGGCGCAAACGTGGTGTTCGAGACTAACATCGACAATTACGGCGAGGTCTGGGTCGATGGCGACATTGACCTGGTTGCCGGGACGGTGGTGGGCTTCAACGCGCAGCAGCGCGTCGTGGTCAGCCCCAGCGCCGTGCCCGGCGCGAAACACGTGATCGCCTGCCTTGCGGCGAACGGGCCGATGGCGCTGCCGCGCGGCGTGATCTTCATGCGTTACGCGACGCTGGCGTTCGAGACAAGGGGCTAGAAGGGCCGGCGATTGGCGCTAGCCCTTCTGTCCCTGCGCGCACAGGATGGTGCGCCAGATTTGTGGCTTGGGTAACTGGATGAAGACCGGTTTGCCTGCTCGCATCTCGCTACTCCTTAACGTTCGCCGCGCTGGGCGTCCTCTGTAGTTGGGACAGCTCAGCTGCCCGTTCCTTACGCGTTCCGCACCCGATCGTGTCCGTCAGCCTCAAGCAGCCACGCCGACTCTTGAGTCGCCCAGACTATCGCCGTGGCCAGTACGAAGATGCCGAACGAGAGGATGATCGCGGCGAAGCTGTAGAAGGAAACCGCGTGGAGGAACTCCTCAAGGCCGCCACTGTGATTCTCGAAGATGCTGGCGCCAATGGATGCGGGCGCCAGAGCAAACGCCGCGGCCAGCATCGCCCATGCCGGTACGAGCGGCGTCAGGCCCTCCGCGTGGCCGGCGGACGAACGCCCACAGGGCCCCTACGGGCCCTCGCAAGAGGCCCGCCATGACGTATGTGACGGCCACGGTCCCTGCACCGAACAACAGGAAGCCGGCAACGCCGTTCGATTCGATTTCGGGGTCCAGCGCTTCGCTCGCGATGGCAGCCACATTCGCGACGATGACGAGGGCGGCAATCATGTAACCGGTACGGTTGAATAGGGCTCGTTTCTGCATCTCGTATCTCCTCGCTTCGCCGGCGGATGCGCTTCGAGCGAATCGTTTCTTGATGCAGTCACTATGTCTTGAGGCACGCTACCGCCGTAACCGGCCGCGGCCCGATATGCGCCTCGCTCTTCGTCTCAACCCGGCCTCAGTCGTAAGACGGAGCTACCTGTACGTCGTGTAGACTGCGACCCGATGCCGCAAGCACCCTACGGCGCCTGGCGCTCTCCGATCACAGCCGGCCTCATCGTCTCAGCCACCGTGCGCCTCGGCGCGCCGCGTCTCGATCGCGACGACATCTACTGGCTCGAGTCGCGGCCTCAAGAAGGCGGCCGATACGTCATCGTCCGGCGTACGCCCGATGGCGCCACGTCCGACGTCAACCCGGCGCCGCTCAACGCCCGCACCCGCGTCCACGAATACGGCGGCGGCGACTACCTGGTCGCGGACGGCACCGTCTATTTCGCCAACTTCGCCGACCAGCGCATCTACGTCGCACGTCCGGGCGCCGCCCCCGAAGCCCTCACGCACGTCGACGGCATGCGCTACGCCGACTTTGTCCTCGATGCGAGACGAGGTCGACTGATCGCCGTCAGGGAGGATCATTCAGGGCAGACGGAAGCCGTCAACAGTTTGTCTGCCCTCGATATCGCTTCGGGTGACGAGACGGCTCTGGTTGAGGGCCATGACTTCTTCTCCTCCCCTCGCATCAGCCCCGATGGCGCCATGCTGTGCTGGACGGCGTGGGACCACCCAAACATGCCCTGGGATGGCTGCACCCTCTATGTCGCTGACCTCGACGCCCCTGGCATGACGACGAACGTGCGCGTGGTCGCCGGCGGCGCGGCGGAGTCGATCTGCCAGCCCGCTTGGTCGCCTGATGGTCGGCTGTACTTCATTTCCGACCGGTCCGGCTGGTGGAACCTGTACCGCTGGTCGCCTGCGTCGGGCGCCGTCGAAGCCCTGGCACCGAGCGAGGCCGAGTTCGGCGGCCCGCACTGGCAGTTCGGCGCTTCCTACTACGCCTTCGAAACAAGCGATCGCCTCCTCTGCACTTACGGCGCCGAGGGCATCACTCATCTCGCGACCGTGGATACAGCTACGGGCGCCCTCAGCGACATCGAGACTCCGTTCAACGTTATAGGTAGCCTCCAGCTTGGTCGCGGGCGCGCCGTGTTTGCCGCGGCGTCTGCAACTGAATCGGGCGGCCTCTACTCACTCGACCTCGCCTCGGGGCGGATCGATCTGCTGAAGGCATCCAGCGACGTTGAGATCGACCCGCATTACGCCTCCGTAGCCCAGCCGATCGAATTTCCGACCTCGAACGGCCAGACAGCGCACGCCTTCTACTTCCCGCCCGCCAACAAAGACTATGAAGCACCCGCCGGCGAACTCCCGCCGCTGATCGTCATGTCCCACGGCGGGCCGACCGCCGCGACCTCGCCCGCGTTCTCGCCGCGAGTCCAGTACTGGACGACGCGCGGCTTCGCCGTCCTGGACGTCAACTACGGTGGCTCCACGGGCTACGGTCGCGCCTACCGCGAGCGTCTCAACGGCAACTGGGGCATCGTCGACGTCGAGGACTGCGTCAACGGTGCGCGCTACCTCGTCTCGCAAGGGCTGGTTGACGGCGAGCGCCTTGCTATCACGGGAGGCAGCGCGGGCGGCTACACGACGCTGGCGGCGTTGGCCTTCCATGACACGTTCAAAGCGGGGGCGAGCCATTATGGGGTCGCGGACCTGGAAGCCCTGGCGCGGGATACGCACAAGTTCGAGTCGCGCTACCTGGATGGGTTGATAGGGCCGTATCCGGAGCGTATCGACCTCTACACGGCGCGCTCGCCGATTCACCACGTCGAAGGGCTCGACTGCCCCGTCATCTTCTTCCAGGGTCTCGAAGACGAGATCGTGCCGCCGAACCAGGCGCAGACCATGGTCGATGCGCTGCGCGTCAAGGGCGTGCCGGTGGCGTATCTACCCTTCGAGGGCGAGCAGCACGGCTTTCGTCGGGCCGAGAACATCAAACGCGCCCTGGAGGCTGAGCTCTACTTCTACGGCCGCATCTTCGGCTTTACGCCCGCGGATGACATCGAGCCGGTGGAGATCGCCAACCTCTAACTACCTGCACGCCCCGCATATCGCGGCGCAACGTTCCTATCGCAAAAGGGGCCCGGCGTCTGCCGGGCCTCTTTGCGGTGCGCAAGCCGGGGAGGGGACTCACGTCACGAGAAGAAGGGCGCCGGTGGCGGCGACAGCCGTCGATGAGATGAGGACAGCGTGACGGACGGCCGCGCGTAGCCCGTCCATGCCGCGGGTCGGCGCGTCGGCCTTGCGGTGGCGGTGGAGCTGCTTCTCGGCCCGGATAACCAGGCTGCGGCGCAGCTCCTCTACGCTGCCGTAGTGACCGCGGCGCAGCAGGGACGGAAGGTGATCCAGTGCGTCGCGGGTGATGCGTTGGGCGTCCTGGCGGCTGTGAGTGGCCATCAGGACGTGGTGGTACACGTCATAGAAGACGTTATCGAAAACGTAGACCAGCGCGTCACGGTCGCCCTCGCGGGCGCGGCTGACGACATCGACGATCGCGGGCGAATCGGGTCGCATCTTGGACGTGAGAGCGATGGTTGCCGTGGTCATTGCCGTCTCCTTTACCTGGCTCGCGCTGTCTGCGTGGTTGCACGGTCAGTATCGCGAGACGTCGGCGTGACGGCACGAGGCGTTCGATTGATTCAAGGACGAGACGAGAGTCGGAATCAAGCCTCCGTCTAAGGCCGGAGGAGCGCAAAGCGGTCGGTGGCGCTGACCAGCGCCTCCGCCATCGCCGGAGCGCCCGCGTCATGCCCCGCGTCGTCGACGACGACGAGCTCGGCGGCGGGCAGAGCGGCCTTCAGTGCCCAGGCGTTGCCCAACGGCGCCTGGAAATCGAACCGGCCGTTGATGAGGACGCATGGGATGTCAGCGAGGACACCCGCCTCGCGCAGAAGGATGCCGTCCTCCAGCCAGAGGTTGTGAACCATGTAGTACGTGACGATGCGGGCGTAAGCCAGCGCGTACGAGGGGTCGGCGAAGCGCGGCGCAAGGCCTTCGCGCGGCGGCCATGATGGCGTCGCCGACTCCCAGAGGCACCAGGCCTCGGCAGCGCGGTGCTGTGCGGTGATATCAGGGTCGTTGAGCAGGCGGTGGTACGCGCCAAGCAGGTCGCCGCCGCGTTCAGCCTCGGGTAGCGCGTCTCGAAGCCGCTCCCACTGGGCCGGAAAGAAGCGGGCGATACCGCCTCGGAAAAGCCAATCAACCTCGCTATGGCGGCCCGTCGTGACGCCGAAGAGGATGAGCTGCGAGATCCGCGCTGGATGCGCCTCGGCGTACGCCAGCGCCAGCGTACTGCCCTACGAGCCGCCGAGCACAAGCCATCGCTCGATGCCGAGATGGCTGCGCAGACGCTCGATGTCCGCGACTAGATGCGGCGTCGTGTTGTGCGTGAGGTCTATGTTGGGCAGGGAGGCGTGGGGGGTGCTGCGGCCACAGTTGCGCTGGTCGAAGAGGACAATGCGATAGATGGCGGGGTCGAAGAGGCGGCGAAACCAGGGCGCGGAGCCAGAGCCCGGGCCGCCGTGGAGGACGACCGCGGGCTTGCCGTCCGGATTGCCACAGGTTTCCCAGTAGATGGCATTCCCGTCACCCACATCGAGCAGGCCGTGCTCATAGGGCTCGATTTCGGGATAAAGGTCAGTCATGGCGAAGGAGGGATGTTCTGGAGCGAGGGACGGGACTCGAACCCGCGACAACCTGCTTGGAAGGCAGGAGCTCTACCAACTGAGCTACCCTCGCCCGCAACGATTATAGCGGCAGGCGGGCATCAAGCCGCCCGCCGTATTCCGCGCGGTGCTCAGGGCCCTCCTAGTACCCTGGTGACGACTAGTCTGCCGGAGCCTGAGCCTTCGCCGAGCCGAAGTGTCACGAGACGCGAAGACACGCCGTGACAACTCAACGGGAGCGCCTTCAATCCCTTAAAGGAGGGATGCGCAGCAAGGTACCACATCTCTGAGCGCCTTGTGTCGCTGCCGAAGTGGTAGGCTGCAGTGATTCCGAGAGAGAGCCAAAATGACAAACAAGCAGTTCAAGCAGCGTCTTCTGCAACTTCAAGAAGTCATTATGCGGGCTCTAGCGTTCTATGCAGTCTGGAACAAGCTGCAGCTGCACGATCACAAGGAAGTGTCGTGGTCTCTCGATCAGCAGAACCGAATTCTGGGCCAATGGAATGGCTTCTTCATGCCTGTCAGTATCGCGCTCCAGGATATGGCAATGCTGCAATTCGCAAAGGTCTTCGATACGAATCCTCGGACGGCCAGCCTCTACGTTCTTCTCCGCGAAGCCGAGCGGGATCGACGCCTCGTCCCGCATGCGGCGCCTGAGTTTCTTAGCGATGCCAAAGCAAAACTCCAACAAGCCGAAGCCACCTACCAAGCTATAAAGAAGCTGAGGGACCAGAGGATTGCACACACAGACGCAAACCCCAAAGTGCTCCCACCGTTGATGAATCGGAACGTGGAGAGTCTTTGCGAGGACATCAAGCATGTATTCAATCAGCTGGCGAGTGCTCATGACCGCAACTTCTACAGCTGGGATTTCGCGCTTCGAACGAGCGTCAGTGAGACGACCGACATCCTCCGTCTCTTGTTGGCGGAGATAGACCGGAAAGACACGCACCACGACCAACAGATGGTCGAGATTGGTGTAGGCCATGTCCGGGATATGGAAACCAGGATTGGCCGTCCTTTGGCAGGAGATGAATTAGAGTCGGCGTTAGGCCAGTTGGGGCTCACACCCGGCCAGGCGGATCGCATTCGCATCCAGCTAGGGCAATGAACCCTCCCTCGCCCCCGCAGCCCTCGCGCTGGTCTTGGCACTGTTCCACGTGCAGGTTACGGGCGGTGACGAGACGCCAGCGGCGATTGTGACGCCAGGTGCTGTGAGCATTGGGATCGAGACTAACGTCTGTGGTCGGGTGAAAGGATAGTACAGGTTCGCTTATGCCAGTAACGGACGCACACCGGGCTTACGTCTTTATCGATGCAGGACATCTTCGAGACAACTTGACCCAAATTGGCGCGAACTGGCGGAAGACTGATCTCGGAACGATAGGTCGCGTTCTCATGACGCGGTTCAATCACCTTCCGAAGTGGCTCGACGTGGAAATGCGCCTTAGCAGGGTCTTCGTCTATGACGCCATCGGAGACAGCGGCGACCCAGAGGTCGAGGAATGGTTGAGGCTAACCGACGAACTGCCGAACGTCCATGTTCGGCGTGGAGCGCTGGCTGGAGAGGGCAGAAAGAGACAGAAGGCCGTGGACGTGCGCTTCACGGTGGACGCTCTTTCCTGGGCACAGAACGGGGCCTACGATGTCGCCGTCTTGGTCACGGGTGACGGTGACTATGCCCCCCTTGCGGAAGCCCTTCGAGACCGGGGCATCTACGTCGCGGTCGCGGCCTTCGAAATCGGTATTAGTGACCTGTTAAAGACTGAAGCCGACTTATTCTTCGCTTTACAGACTGACCCGGCTGCCTGGGCGAGCTGGAAGTTTGCAACGTGAGCGCGAATACCTATAGCCCATAGCTGGACCGATTTCGCTCAGTCCCTGGGCCATTCTACAAATTTAGGTCGCTTGCCGCTTACTTGGCTTGGCTTGGAAAGCAGAACCTCTACCAACCACCACCGCCGCCCGCCTTGAGCGGGCGCGACTCAAACCCCCGGCAGCCTGCCCACGCTCGAATCCCACACTGCCACCTGCCCTTATGACCTCCGCCCGCCTCCCCGCATACTCACCCCATGACCAACCCCTCACCCAACCCATCCCTCGTGCCGTCCCCCCGCCCCCGCGGCCGGCCGCCAAAGGTCAGGCGCCCTCCCTCCGCCAACGCCCTCCGCCACGGCATCCTCTCCACCGACCCGGTCCTCCCCGATATCGAGAAGCAGTCCGACTGGGAAGACCACCTCGCCGGCCAGATCGATGCCATCAAGCCCGTCGGCGACCTCGAGTTCGTCCTCACCCACCGCATCGCCCTCACCCTCTGGCGCCTCAACCGCCTGATCGGCTTCGAGCGCTACGCCCTCAAGCCGTCGGAACGCTACCTCGATGAGCTCTCCCGTCTCCGCCGCGGCCTCAACGGCGCTGATGCTCGCCTTGACCGCACCTTCCCCACCGGCTCCATCGAACAGGTTCAGCGGTACGAGGCCCACCTCCACCGCATGTTTCTCAAGGACCTCCACGAGCTCGAGGCCCTCCAGACACGCCGTCGCGGCGACCCCACGCCCCTCGCCCGCGTCGAGGTCAACTAGGTGCTGTCCCGTACCGAACGCCCTCCCCGGGTCGAGGCTTCCTTGTTCCTTGTTCCCTGTTCCTTGTTCCAGGCGCGTCAACTAGGTGCACGCACCTGTTCGCGACCATCGAAATTACGAAACGCAGATTCAGAAAATCCCCCGAAACAGGCGTCGATCGCGTTTTCGCGTGCCACGGTCTCGGCGGGTCGAGCGGCAAAATCGAGCCCTGGAGAGCAGAGCGGCCGTTTCGATGCCTGCTCGACGTCGAAGTCTCACAGATTACGCGCCGGTGTGCCGATCATTAAGCAAGCGGGATCGTTTTTCAGGAACCCGATCGGATCGACATGAACTCAGAGAAGGTCAGCAGCGAGGCCCCGGGTGAGAAGTATCGAGGCAAGTTCTCTGGGATGTCCCTGGAGTGGCTTCTTGGGCTGGTGCCGTCGGCATTGTTCTTTGCCTACGGGCAAATCGGACTCGGCCTCAGTCTCCTCTGCCTGGCTGTAGCCGGGCTGGTCACGCTTCGTTCGCTGCAAGAGCGTTCTCGCAGGGCGTTTGTAAAGGAAGTGCTCGCCTCAGCTTCGCGGGATGAACTTACCGGCCTTGCCAGTCGAAAAGGCTTCCTCGAGGCGCTGCGCTCGAGCCTTGCGAGTCCTATCGCCGGAGATTGCTTCACCGCGGTGTTCTATATCGATCTCGAT
>Ga0214471_10005050_pt1 | contig 10181 bp, 10 predicted proteins | sample RVTome_5_FD_207665 | JGI IMG/M metagenome (GOLD analysis project Ga0214471, IMG submission 207665) | Soil microbial communities from uranium-contaminated site in the Upper Colorado River Basin, Wyoming, United States - RVT142D155 | ecosystem: Environmental > Terrestrial > Soil > Contaminated >... | reverse complement strand
GGGCGTCGAGCACGTCTTCCACCGCTACGACGGCGCCGGCCACGCCTTCCAGTCGTTCAACAATCCCGAGCGCTACCGGAAAGCGGCGAGCGAGGATGCCTGGCGCGAGGCGCTGGTGTTCTTCGCGAAGAAGCTCGGCAAGAAATAGCCGGGCCGGCATTTTAGTGGCGCGGTGCATTCGCACCGGCCAGAATGAAAGGCCCCGCTCGTGGCGGGGCCCGTAGCCCGAGTCGACGGGCAGCGCCTATTGGACGCTCTTCGATGCGCGAAATTCCGCGCTCGGACCTCTTGCCGGGGGCGCGGTATCCCGACGGTCGCCGGGAGTCACGCTGCTGCGGCCGGAGTCTCCGGCTGCCCTCGCTGGTCCGCTTCCAACCTACCACCACGGCGCGCAGCGTCAACGGCTAAAGCGCGTTCGGTTGATCCAGGTCATCAAATTTCACGAGCGCAGCACGCTTCCCGCCGCGGCGCCGGTCAGCGCGCCCTTCTCCCAGGTCACCACGCCGTTCACGACGGTGTACTCGATGCCCTGCGAGCGCATCACCATGCGCTTCGCGCCGCCGGGCAGGTCGTAGCGCCGTTCGGGGCGCCCCACCGAGCCTACCGTCGCGGGGTCGAAGATCGCGAGGTCGGCGGCGAGGCCCGGCCTGAGCCTGCCGCGATCCCGGATGCCGAAGAAATCCGCCGGGTCGGAGGTCATGCGCTGCACCGCGTGCTCGAGGCTGAGCACCTTGCGCTCGCGCACCCAGGTGCCGAGCACGTAGGTCGGGTAGCCGGAATCGCACAGCATGTCGAGGTGGGCGCCGCCGTCGCCGAGACCCAGGAGCATCGCCGGGTTGTTGAGGATCTCGGCCATCCGGTCGGCGCGCGTGTTGAACGAGGCCATGGTGAACTCGTTTTCCAGATCGTCGGCGAGCGTGAGGTCGAGGAAGGCGTCGACGCCGTCCTTGCCTTGCGCCGCCGCGAGCTCGGCCACCGTCTGCCCTTCCAGGTGCTTCAGCGCCGCGGACTTTACCTCGTGCACCGTGATGCGCGCCCAGTTGCCGAAGGTGGCCGGGCGCTTCAGGTCCTCGCGGAACGCATCGCGGAACGCCGGATCGCGGTACACCGCGGCCTGCGCCGCCTTGGACTTGTCCTCGAACACGCGTTTCCACGACGGGAACGCGGCGAACGAGAACGGGTTGCGCATGTTGATCTCGCGCGTGAGCGGCAAGGGCGAAGTCTGCGGCCGCGCGCCGCGCGCGATCATCGGCGCGGCCTTGCGCAACGAAGTGCGCACCGCCTCCGAAATGTCGTCGCGGTCGAACATGGCGATGAACGTGATCGGCCGCGCGCTTTCGGCGAGCATGAAGTCGAGCAGCTCGAGCTCCGGGTCGTCCATCACGCCGATCTGCTTGGTCATCGCGATCTCGATCGCGCCTTTGCCGCGTTCCTTCAATGCATTGCAGTAGGCCTTCAGCTCCTCGCGGCTCGCGTTGCGGCAGGCGAGCGGGCGGCCGGCGAAGCCCATGTGCTGGTTGAGCAGCGTGCTCGAGAACCCGAACGCGCCGGCATCCATCGCCTCGCCGAGCAATGTCTTGATGCTCGACGTTTCATCGGCCGTCGCGGCGCGCTCCATCGAGGCCTCGCCCATCACGTAGTGGCGAAACGGCGTGAGCGGCGCGAGGAAGGCGAGGTTGAGCGCGCTCTTGCGCCGCGCGGCGGCCTGCATGTACTGCGGAAAGCTCTCCCAGTCCCAGGTGATGCCCGCAGCGAGCACCTCGAAGGGAATCGCCTCGACGTTGACCAGGTCGCGCATCGCGATTTCGCGCGCCGCGGGCCGGCAGGGCGCGATGCCGACGCCGCAGTTGCCCATCACCACCGAGGTGACGCCGTGCCAGGAGGAAGGCGTGAGCGCCACGTCCCAGCAGATCTGCGCGTCGTAATGGGTATGCGGGTCGATGAAGCCGGGCGCCACCGCCAGCCCGGAGGCGTCGATCAGGCGCTTCGCGCCATCCGTGACGCTGCCGATCGCGGCGATACGATCGCCAACAATCGCCACGTCCGCGCGCCGCGCCGGCGCGCCGGTGCCGTCGATCACGAGGCCGTTCTTGACGAGGAGATCGCAGGCCATCGCCGGTATCAACCGCCGAGGGACTGGACGGCCTGCACGATGTCGCGGCTGCGCGTCACCTTGTCGCCCCATGCACGGTCGAACTCTGCCGCGAGCCGCTTGATCGCGGCTGAGCCCGGAATGGCCTGTGCGCGCGCCAGGTCTGCGAACTCGTAGTAGGCGTAGTGCACGGACGGGTCGAGCGCGCTCCAGCCGCGCCACGCGCGCCGCGCCTGGAATTCCTCGAGCGCGTCGCTCAGGTGCTCGTTCTGGTACCAGCGGTCGAAGGCGTCCTTCACAGCCGCATCCATGACCTGGGCGCGCACGACGAAATAGGCAGTCATGGTTTCTCCCCCTTGGGTTTCGTCCAAGTCTCCGACCACGCGAGGCAGCAGCTCGATGCGGGCCTGCCGAAGCGCTCCTGCGCGAAGACGCGCGCGCTCGCCGCCTTGCCGTTGACGGAAAGCTGGGCGCCGCGCGCGGGGATGAAGGTGCTGTAGACGCCCAAGGGGCGGTTCATCGCGCCGGGGGGCATGGTGAGGACGAAAGGCGGCATCAGGTCCCACCAGCTGAGGATGATCTCCTCGTCGCGGGAGACGATGCGTTCCTCGACGGTGCTGAGGGCGTCGCCGCCACGCTCGAACGTGGCGTCGATGACAGGCAGCGTCTCGGCGGCGAATTCCTTGTAGAGCAGGACTTCGATCAGACGCTGCAGGTAGCGCGCGACGCCGGCGTTGTCGGCATACAGGCGCGGGTCCTTGCCGGTGAGCGTGCTTTCGATGAACAGCGCGTGTCCCTGTCCGGCGGGCGACCACAGCACGCGCCAGTGGCTGACGCGCTCGGCGAGGGTCTTGCCGCCGTCGTTCGAGAGGCGGATGAAAGAGTTCTCCCCGGTCATCACCGGGTCGTGCGGGTCGACCATCTGGGGCTCGGCCACGGGCTCCTCCCTATTTTTTCGCCGCGGGCGCGTCGGGTTGCCCGGGAAACTGCTTGCTTGCCGGATCGATGTACGCCCAGGGGCGCGCGCTGCGCGTCCAGATGTTGGCGGTGATCTTCATGTCTCCGGCGGCATTCAGCGTTCCGGCCCGCACCACGACCGTGTCGAGCGCCGTCGCGCGCTGGCTGTAGATGGGCGAGCCGCAATCGCCGCAGAAGTAGCGGTAGAGCGTGCGGCCGCTGTCGGCGATGCCCTCGTAGCGCTTCGGCGTACCCTGGGTCAGCTTGAAGGCCGCCGCCGGGATCACCGCGTTGACGCTGCCCGCCGTGCCCGAGGCTTTCTGGCAATTGGTGCAATGGCAAGCGCGCAATTCCGTGATCGGGACGCCGATGGTGTAGCGAATGGCGCCGCAGAGGCAGCCGCCGGTGAGCGCAGGGGTCATGGGTCGTGGTCCTTGATGGATCAGGCTTCGATTATGCCGCAGCGTGCCTGCGTGACATAGAATCGCCCGGTGCCCTTGACGTTTCGCAAGCTGCACGCGCATTTCGCCGCCGAGGCGGGCGCGATCGATCTGCGCGGCGTCACGGATCGCAGGACGCTCGACGAGATCCGGGACGGGATGGACGAGCACGCGGTGCTCGTGTTCCGCGACCAGCCGTTCGACGGCGGCGAGCAGATGGCGTTCGCCCAGCGCTTCGACGGCACCCTGCACACGAAAACCGGCGCGGCGGTCCTTGGGAAAAACCGGCTCGGCGACGAAGCCCTCACGGACATCTCGAACGTCGACGAGGGCGGGCAACTCATGCCGGCCGGCGACCGGCGCCGCGCCTACGCGCTGGGCAACCGCCTGTGGCACACCGACGCGTCGTTCGAGGATCCGCCGGGCCGCTACTCGATGCTGCTCGCGAAAGTCGTGCCGCCGGTCCCTGCCGACACCGAGTTTGCCGACCTGCGGGCGGCGTACGACGCGCTCGATGGGGAAACCCGGGAGCTGATCGAAGGACTGCGCGCGCACCACTCGATCGCTTACTCGCGCATGACCCTCGGGTTCGAGTTCTCGGCAGAGGAGCAGCACAAACTCCCCGGTGCCGTGCATCCGCTGGTGCGCACCAATCCGCGCACCGGGCGCCGCTCGCTCTACCTCGCCTCGCACGCTTCGCGCATCATCGACTGGCCGGTTCCCGAAGGCCGGCTGCTCCTGCGCGACCTGGTGGAGCATGCCACCCAGCCGCAGTTCGTCTACCGTCACGCCTGGCGCGAGGGCGACCTCGTGATCTGGGACAACCTGGCGACCATGCATCGCGGCCGGCCGTTCGACGATACCGAGCATCGCCGCGAGTTGCGCCGCGTCACGACGCTCGACATCGACTCTGCACAATCGAGGGGTTAAGCGTCTCAGGCCCGGTAGTCGGTGCCGCTGTGCCGCTCGAGTTGCCGCAGCAGAGCGGGCCACTCGCGCCCCACTTCGATGAATCCGCCCTTGCCGTACATCTTGAGGCCCAGTTCGATCGACCTTCTCTGCGTTTCCTCGGACAGCGGCGAGAGCTCCGCGCCGCCCGCCAGCGCATCGATCTGCTGGCGGCAGGCGGTCTCGATTCTGTACATCCAGACAAACGCCGCGCCGACGGTCTCGCCGATCGTGAGCAAGCCGTGATTGCGAAGGACGAGGATGTTGCGATCTCCCAGATCGGCGACGATGCGCGGGCGTTCGCCGGCGCTCAGCGCCGGCCCCTCGAAGTCGTGATAGGCCAGCCAGCCTATGACCGTCAGGGCTTTCTGGCTCGCCGGCAGCAGACCGTGTTTCTGCATGGCCACGGCCGTACCGTAGCGGCTGTGTGTATGGATGATGCACTGCGCTTTCGGCACCGCCATGTGGATCGCGCCGTGGATGATGAAGCCGGCCGGGTTGGCCGGGTAGTCGCTGTCGCCGAGGACTTTACCGTCCTGGTCGACCTTGATCAGGGACGAAGCGGTGATCTCGTCGAACAGCATGCCGAAGGGGTTCAGCAGAAAATGATGCTCGGGTCCGGGAATGCGCGCCGAAAAATGCGTGTTGTTGAGGTCGGTCCAGCCATAGATTGCGGCCAGCCGGTACGCAGCAGCGAGGTCGACGCGCAGCTGCCATTCCTCCGCGCTCACGCTGGCGCGCACCTTGTCGGTCTGGGAAATTGCCGCGGTGAGCGGGGCCATGGCGACTCCTTCCGGCTTAATCGGTGGTGGCAGGGGCAGCGCGCATTGTGCGCCTACGGTCTCTGTACGATGTGCATCAGCACGCCGCCCAGCGCCTTCGGGTGGGCAAAGCCGATGAGCGCGCGCCGGGAGCCCGGCCGCCCGCGGGTGTCGATCATCGGCAGACCGGCCTTGGCCAGCGCGCCGAGGGTGCCGTCGATATCCGACGACTTGAGCGCGATGTGATGCAGCCCGCGGCCGCGCGAGGCGACGAAGCGCGTGATCGCGCCCTGGTCCTGCTTCGTGTTGCCGGCTTGGCCGCGCTCGACGGCGCCGCCCTGCCGCGGATTGAAATTGGCGAGGAATTCGAGCTCGCAATCCCCCACCGTAATAAAGCACACGCGCAGCCCGCCGACCGGCTCGGGCTCGCGCGAGTGGTAGACGACGCCATACTTGTCGGAAGTAAAGCTCTCTACCGCCATGTTCACCTCCATATCGGTCTGGCGGCTCTCCACCGGGAAGCCGAGCTTGCCGGAAAAGAGGGCTTCGTCTTCGCAGACGTCCGTGCTCGCGACGCCGAGGTGATCGATGCGCTGCAAGGGGCCGCCTGCATGGCGCGGCAGCGCCAGCGGCTCCGTGAGGAGCGTGCGCACGCCGAGCGTCGCGCGGCGATCCACCGTGATGCAGCGGCGTCCCCCGAGCCCCTGGGCCGTGCCGAGCGCCATGGGAAGACCGACGGCCGCGGCTGCCTCTGCGGCGCGCTCCAGGTCCTCGACGCCGAGCGCGATGTGGTGCACGCCGGGCTTCGACTCCCCCTCGAGCAGCGGGTGGCCGGGGGGAAACACCGCAAGGGCGCTGCGCCCGATGGCAAACACCGGAACCGGGCCGGCAGCGGATGCAAGTTCGGACCGCGCCAGTCCGAGGTGGCGTTCGAAGACCGATGTTGCGGCATCGACGTCGGTGGAGACGAGGCCCACCCAGGCAAGAGCGTCAGAAATCATGGCTGGCTGCCTTTCATGAGCATTGCACGACCTTTGCCGCCACCAGCGCAGCCGCGCGCTCGCGCGGCACGCCGTAGTCCGCCAGCACCTGCAGCGAATCCGCGCCGAGCGCGGGCGGCGGGCGGCGTACGGAGTGCCTGCCGAGCGCATCCATGCGGATGGGGCTGGCGAGGAGCTCCAGGCGGCCAAGCGTGCGATGCTGGATTTCCTCGATCATCCCGGTCTGGCGCACATGCGGGTCGCTGAAGGCCTGCTGCAGGTCGAAGATCGGACCCGCCGGCAAGCCGAGCTTCACCAGTTCCAGCGTCCAATCCATCTTGCCGCGCGCGGCAAATTTTTCGTTGAGGCGGCGCACGAGCTCGGCGCGATTGCGCATACGTGCCGCATTGTCCCTGTAGTCCGGATGTGCCGCGAGGTCGTCCAGACCGAGCAACGTGCACAGCTTCACCCACATGTCCTCGGTGGCAGCCGCCATGTTGAACGGCCCGTCCTTCGCCTGGAACGTGCCGTAAGGACAGATCACGGGATGGTCGTTGCCCGCGACGCCGGGCGTATCCCCGAGCGTCAGCTGGCGCTGCCCCTGCACGCTGAGAAGCCCCAGCAGGCCCCCGAGGAGGGAGGTCTCCACCCGCTGGCCGCGCGCGGTGGCATGGCGCTGGATGATCGCCGCCTGGATGCCGAGCGCCGCCCACATTCCCGCGACCACGTCGCCGATCGGAATACCCACGCGCGTCGGCCCCGATTCCGCATGGCCCGTAAGGCTCATCAACCCCGACATCCCCTGCGCGATCTGGTCCACCCCGGGCCAGTCCTCGTAGGGCCCGCCGCGCCCGAAGCCGGTGATGGAGGCGAAGACCAGACGCGGATTGGCGGTGGCCAGCGTCGCGTAGTCCATGCCCATGTCCTGCATGACACCGGGCTTAAAGTTCTCGACCAGGATGTCAGCGCTTCGGGCAAGCTCGCGGATAAGCTCGAGTCCCCGCGGGTCGCGAAAATTGACCGCGAGGCTGCGCTTGTTGCGGTGGATGGACAGGTAGTACAGGCTGATGCCGTCCTTGAACGGACCCCACTTGCGCACCATCTCGCCCTCGGGTGTGGGCTCGATCTTCACGACGTCGGCGCCCAAGTCGGCGAGGATCATGGCGCAGAACGGCCCGGCGAGCGCGCGTGACAGGTCCAGCACGCGCAGTCCGGCAAGCGGCAGGCTGGCGGCCGCGCTCATCTAGCGTCGCGGTGCGTCGAGAGTTAATGCCCGCACGGTGAGAAGGCGGATCCTCATGCTCCTACCCCCGGTGCGCAGAAGACGCCACAATCCCCGCACCCTCCACTAACCTGATTCCCTTTTCCTTGGCAAATCCTCTCGCATTCTCCGTCATTTCCCCGGCTACCACATATATGCATTCCCCCGCGCCACGCTTCTCCCCCGCCGCCAGCAGCTCCTTCAACGGCTCCACTCCCGTGCGCGCGGCCTTCCAGCGTCGCGCGCACACGAGCGACACGCGGCCGTCCTTCGCCAGCTCGAAATCCGCAATGCCTTGCGCGCGTCCGACCGCGTAGCCCTGCCGCCGGAAGCCCTCCTCCAGACCGAAAGCGAATTCCTCCCAGCTCATGGCGCGCAGCCTCTCGAGCGCCATGTCGAGCCGCGCACCGCGCGGCTGGCGGATTTCCTTCCACGCGACGACGAAGGCGATGACAATGAAGGGCAGCGTGGCAAACAAGGCGAAGCCCGCGGGCAGGATGAGCCGCGCAGCCGCGAACACGCCCAGCGCGACGAGCGCGCTCACCCACCAGCGCGCGCGCATCAGCATCGCGAAGAGCGAGTTCTGCGGCAGCTTCACGGATGGTGCGTGGGCTCGATGTAGTACGCCGGCGTGGCGAGGTCCTCGTAGCGCGCCTTCAGCTGCAGCGCGAGGTAAAGCGAGTAGTGGCGCGCCTGCATCAGGTTGCCGCCCATGAACCACAGGCCCGGCTGCAGCGTCGGCTTCCACATGTTGCGCAGCTCCCCCACCCACGGTCCCGGATCGTACCTCGTGTCCGAGCCCAGGCCCCAGCACTTGCCCACGCGCGCCGCCACTTCCGGCGAGATCAGCTCGGCCGCCCACTGGTTCATCGAGCCGTAGCCCGTGGCATAGACGATGAGGTCGGCGGTCAGCACCGAGCCGTCGGACAGGAGCACGGTCTGCTCGGCGATGCGCTCGATGTGCGCCGGGCTCTTCAGCCGGATGCGCCCGTCGATGACGAGCTGCGAGGCGCCAACATCGATGTAGTAGCCCGCGCCGCGGCGCAGGTAGGTCGAGTGAATGCCCGAGCCGTCTTCGCCGAAGTCGAACAGGAACCCGGCCTTCTCCAGCCCTTCGTAGAGCGCGGCGTCGCGTTCCCGGATGGCGTCGTAGATCGGCTTCTGGAACGAGGGCAGCAGCTTGAAGGGCACGGACGCGACCGTCAGATCGGCGATCTCCGTGGTGATGCCGGCTTCCAGCGCTTCTTCCGAGTACAGCCTCCCCCAGGCGTGTTCCATCAGGGCGTCGGAGGTCACGACCACGGAGGACGAGCGCTGCACCATGGTGACTTCCTGCGCCCCGTGCTCGACCAGGTCGGCGGCGATATCGTGCGCCGAGTTGTTGGCGCCGAGCACGACGCAACATTTGCCGCGCCAGGCTTCGCCGCCGTCGAACCGGCTCGAGTGCACGATCTTTCCCGCGAACGCATCGGCCCCGGGAATCTCGGGGACGCTGGGGAACCCGGACATGCCGGTGGCGAGCACCAGGTGCCTGGGCCTGAGCTCCAGGACCCGCCCGCTGCGGCTGACCTGCACCGTCCATTGCGCGGCCGATGCGTCGTACGACGCCTTCAGGCACCGCGTGGAGGTCCAGCAATTGAGCTCCATCACCCGCGCGTACATCTCCAGCCAATCGCCCATCTTGTCCTTGGGCGAGAACACCGGCCAGTGGTCGGGAAACGGCAGGTAGGGCATGTGGTCGTACCAGACCGGGTCGTGCAGGCAGAGCGACTTGTAGCGCTTGCGCCACGAATCCCCCGCGCGCTCGTTCTGCTCGACGACGAGCGCAGGCACCTCCAGGCGCTTCAGGCGCGCGGCGAGGGCCAGCCCGCCCTGCCCGCCGCCGACGATGAGCACGTAAGGCTGCACGGCGAAGCCGAGCTCGGCGGCATCCTTGCGCCGGCGCTCGAGCCAGGACTGCCGCCCGGGCACCACGCCGTGCTCCAGACCGCGCTCGCGCCTGGGCCCCGCCCGCTCCTCGAACCCCTTCAACTCCTGCAGCGTGGTGAGGATCGTCCAGCACCTGCCGTCGCGCAGCCGCAGGTGCCCCGTGCCGCGTCCGAGCGCCGTCTCGAACGCAAACCACCCTTCGGCGACGCCGTTTTCCGAGTCGGGCTCGGCGAGGGCGGCGAACGCGGACGGCACCGCCGCGCCGAGCGTCGCCGAGAGCATGGCCTTGATCTCGCCGCGCCCCTCGAAGGTGCGGATGGTCCAGGAAAAGGCGACGAGATCGCGCCAGTAGCACTCCTCGCCGAACAGCGCGGCCACGCCGTCGATGTCGCCGCGCTCGAGGCACTCGGCGAATTTCTCCAGCCATTTTCCGATCGCATTGGCCATGGGCTGCGCGCGCATTCTCGCCCACAACGCGGCGCCCAACTGCGCCGTTTGTCCTGTCGGAACGCGGTGTCGCGAAAGCAAACTACTTCTTGCGCTTCAGCAGTTCCCCCAGAGCGGCCAGCGGCTTGTGCGTCGCGGCAGCCCGCGGCGGCTCGGCGCCCCCGCCCGCGCGCGCGTCCTCGACGCGCGCATGCTCGTTCTCGTGGCAGTAAATGCAGAGCAGCTCCCAGTTCGAGCCGTCGGGCGGGTTATGGTCGTGGTTGCCGTCCTTGTGGTGCACCGTCAGCTCGCGCAGGCGCGAGGCGGGAAACTCGCGCGCGCAGCGCGTGCAGATCCACGGCAGGATCTTGAGCGCCTGCTCGCGGT
>Ga0214471_10005049_pt1 | contig 10181 bp, 9 predicted proteins | sample RVTome_5_FD_207665 | JGI IMG/M metagenome (GOLD analysis project Ga0214471, IMG submission 207665) | Soil microbial communities from uranium-contaminated site in the Upper Colorado River Basin, Wyoming, United States - RVT142D155 | ecosystem: Environmental > Terrestrial > Soil > Contaminated >... | reverse complement strand
CGTGAAGTCAAAGGAGCCGTTCGTATCCGCTCCGTGGGCGGTTTTGTTGTCGAATGAGATCGCAGCGGCGAATGGCTCGGTGCGGGATCCACTCTCGATACGACCCCAAAACCGGCGCCCTTCCTGCCCCTCGATCGAATAATTGAAAACCCGCTCGTCCGTATAGGGCGCATCCTCCAGCGTTCGCGAACCAGGACGGTAACCCCCGCTGCCGACTACGACAGCTTGTGCCGTTCCCGACCACTTGCCGACCAGATTGGGAAAGGCTTGCTCGGCTTGAGCTCGGCTGAGGAGCAGCGCAAGCAAAGTTACTGCGGCAATTCTGATGGCTATTTTCATCTTGCTCGTGAAACTCCCGTGCGTCGACTGAGACATACGCAAGTCACCCCTGCGAGCGGGTGCGGAGAGCGCGATTGGGCTCGCGCGGTGGAAACCTCTCGCCATGCCTCCGACCGGCCTCTCCGCACGGAGAAACGTGGTGGCACCCAGGTCTAAAGGCCCATGGCCTTATGGGCCACGTCCATGTACTTCATGCAGCCCGCCGTATCGCCTTTCTGCATGGCAGCTTTTGATTGGTCGAGAGCCGCCGTCGCTTCCTTCTGCTTGGCGGCGTCGGTCATCTCGGCGATCATTTGATCCATCTGCTTCATGTGAGCATCGTTACAGAGGTCTTGGGTATAGGCTGGCGACAAGCACATAACGGAAAGAAAGGCCGCCGCGAGTGATACCTTTGGCATGGTGTCCTCCATCGCAGGTTCGACCGGAAACCGGTCAAAGCTCAAACGCGCAACGCGGTGAAATGGTGGATGATCGGCACAAAATTTTCGGGCCCGTTCCCCTATTCCCCTTGGGGAAACCAGTGAAATCGTCCCATGGGGCGCCACGGATTTCGGCCGGCAACGACGCTGCCCGGACTTGTGGCCCATGGCTATGACGAGAGCTGCGTAAGTTCCCGGTTGCAGCCGGCGATCAGCTCTGAGGCTTATTGCGCTTGCGGGGCTGCGTCGGAGGGAGCCTCGGCACTGCCGGCTTCGCCTATCGCAGCGGTATCATCATCGTCGTCGTCGTCTTCGCTTCCCGGGACGGCGTCGACAAAGATGACGCCGCCTTCGATCGAGACCTCCTCGCCCCCCTTCATGTCATATAGCTCGCCGTTTTCGAGCTCGACGGTGCAGCCCGCCGCGCAAGGCGGCTCGACCGCCATTTGCGGCTCGACGACCAGCTCGGTGCTGTCGCTGCCAGCCTTGACCGTGACGGTGTGAGGGTCGGGGTCGGTGTTGGAGATGGTAAGAGCCTGCGCCGGAAGGATAAAAAGCATGCCCAGAACGCCAAGGCCCAAAATGGTGGCGGTCTTCATCACGAGTTCCCTCTCATGGGCGGCAACGCTTCCGGACGCAGGGCTCTTCCCCCGCAGTTCGATGCCCTAGCGCTGGAATTAGCCCAGAACAGCGCCCGGATTGTGTTACCGCAGCGGCCAAACTATGCCGCGCTGTTTATGGTTTCCGTCGGGCCGGCCAAACGGCCGATTACGACGATTCGCCTATTTACCACCCTCACCATCCCCATTTGCAACAGTTTCGCTGCTCCTGAACAATGGCTCAGATGCCGTGAACCAATCCCGCGCGGGCGCGTTTAGTGGCGTGACCTTGCGGCGCAAAACAGTTGTGCAGTGCAGCAAGGAAACGTCTTGGCGATGTCCCAGGGGCCTCTTACACTCAGCAAACGGCTAGAAGGGACCCCTCCAATCGGAAAGGAGTTTCCGATGGAACTCACAGCTACTGTTACCACCATCATGGCGATCATGTCGTTTGGCTTTCTCGCGGCCGTCATCCTCGGGATGATATAGGGGGCCCGCATATCGGGGGCCGCAAGCCTGTTCTCGCATCGCCGCTCCTCGCCCTTATCGGCCGCTATGCCGCTGCCTCGGCAAGGCGTTTCGGATCGTAGTTAAGGACGGGCGCGAGCCAACGCTCGGCCTCCTCGACACTCCACCCCTTGCGCTTGGCATAGTCGGCGACCTGGTCCCGGCCGATCTTGCCCACGCCGAAATAGCGGGAATCGGGCTGCGAGAAATAGAGGCCTGACACGGCGGCCGCGGGCCACATGGCATAAGACTCGGTGAGCTTTAGCCCCGTCGCCTTCTCGGCGTCGAGCAGCTCGAACAGAGCGCGCTTCTCGGTGTGGTCGGGCTGCGCCGGGTATCCTGGCGCGGGCCTGATGCCGGCATAGTCCTCGGCGATCAACTGCTCATTGGTGAGCTTCTCTTTGGGTGCATAGCCCCAAAGCTCGCGGCGCACTTTCTCATGCAGCGCCTCGGCGAAGGCTTCAGCCAGGCGGTCGGCAAGCGCCTTGACCAAGATCTTGGAGTAGTCGTCATTGGCGAGCTCGAACCGCCGCGCCACGTCCTCCTCGCCGATGCCGGCGGTCACCGCGAAGCCACCGACATAGTCGGCGAGGCCCGTCTCCTTGGGCGCAACGAAGTCGGCGAGCGCGAGATTGGCGCGCGCTCCATCCCGCGCCATTTGCTGGCGCAGCGTGTGCAGCGTGGTGAGGCGCTTTGCGCGGGTCTCGTCGCTGTAGAGCTCGATGTCGTCGCCGACACTATTGGCGGGCCAGAAACCGACCACGCCATTGGCGGTGAGCCATTTCTCTTGGATGAGCTGTTTCAGCATGGCCTGAGCGTCGTCGAAGAGCTGGCGCGCGGCCTCGCCATACTTGTCGTCCTTGAGGATGCGGGGATAGGTGCCCTTCAGCTCCCAGGCGTGGAAGAACGGCGTCCAGTCGATATAGCGGGCAAGCTCGCCGAGATCGTAGGCCTTGAACACGCGCGTGCCGAGAAAACTCGGCTTCGGCGGCGTGTAGCTCGCCCAGTCGAGTTTCAACTTGTTGGCGCGCGCGTCGGCGATCGAGGTACGGCTCTTCTCGGCCTGACCGCGCGCATAGGATTCGGCCATGCTCCGATACTCTTCACGCACCCGCGCAATGGCCTTGGGTCGCTCCTCGGCCGACATCAGGCCGGATACCACGCCCACGGCACGGCTCGCATCGGTCACGTAAATGGCTTGGCTGCGGTGGTAATTCGGGCTGATCTTCACCGCGGTGTGCACGCGGCTCGTGGTGGCGCCGCCGATCAAGAGCGGCAGGTCGAAGCCCTCGCGCTCCATCTCGGCGGCGACATGGCACATCTCGTCGAGCGAGGGCGTGATCAGGCCCGACAGGCCGATGATGTCCACCTTCTTCTCGCGTGCGGTGTCGAGGATCACTTGCGCCGGCACCATGACGCCAAGATCGGTGACCTCGTAGTTGTTGCATTGGAGCACGACGCCGACGATGTTCTTGCCGATGTCATGGACGTCGCCCTTGACGGTGGCGAGCAAGATCTTGCCGGCGGGCTCCCCTTGCGCCAGCCCAAGCTCCTCCTTTTCCTTCTCCATGAAGGGCATGAGATAGGCGACGGACTGCTTCATCACCCGCGCCGACTTCACCACCTGCGGCAGAAACATCTTGCCGGAGCCGAATAGGTCGCCGACCACGTTCATCCCGGCCATCAGCGGGCCTTCGATGACATGCAGCGGACGCGCGGCCTTGGCGCGCGCCTCCTCGGTGTCCGCTTCGATATAAGTGCCGATGCCGTGGACCAGCGCATGGATCAGGCGCTCATCGACCGGCCTCTCGCGCCAGGAGAGATCGACCTCGCGCTGCTTTGCCTCGCCGCCTTTGTAGCGTTCGGCTGCCTCGAGCAGGCGGTCGGTGGCGTCAGGGCGGCGGTTGAGGATCACGTCCTCGACAAGCTCGCGTAGCTCAGGATCGATGTCGTCGTAGAGCGCGAGCTGACCGGCATTGACGATGCCCATGTCCATGCCCGCCTGGATGGCGTGATAGAGGAACACCGAATGCATGGCCTCGCGCACCCGCTCGTTGCCGCGGAAGGCGAAGGAGAGGTTCGACACGCCGCCCGATACATGCACGTAAGGCAGCTCCGCCTTGATGCGACGCGTGGCCTCGATATACGCGCGGGCGTAGTCGTTGTGCTCCTCGATGCCGGTGGCGACGGCGAAGATGTTGGGATCGAAGATGATGTCTTCGGGCTGGAAGCCGACCTTCTCGGTGAGCAGCGCGTAGGCGCGCTGGCAGATGGCGAGCTTGCGCTCCGCCGTCTCGGCCTGGCCTTTCTCGTCGAAGGCCATCACCACTACGGCGGCGCCATAGCGGCGAACTTTGCGGGCATGTTCGAGGAAGGGTCCCTCCCCTTCCTTCAGGCTGATGGAGTTGACCACCGCCTTGCCTTGCACGCATTTCAGCCCTGCCTCGATCACGGTCCATTTCGAGGAATCGATCATGATCGGCACGCGCGAGATGTCGGGCTCGGCGGCGATCAGATTGAGAAACGTGACCATGGCGCCTTCTGAGTCGAGCATGCCCTCGTCCATGTTGACGTCGAGCATGTTGGCGCCCGACTCGACCTGCTGGCGCGCGACTTCGAGCGCCGCGGCGTAGTCGTTCGCCTCGATCAGCTTGCGGAAGCGGGCGGACCCGGTGACGTTGGTCCGCTCGCCTACCATGACGAAGTTTTGCGCGCCGTTGGTCACGTCGGATATCTACCCATGCACGAAAGGTTCGAGGCCGGAGAGACGCAAGGCGTGGGCCACCTCCGGCACTTGGCGCGGCTTATATTTCGAAACCGCCGCGGCGATGGCATGGATATGGTCCGGCGTGGTGCCGCAGCAGCCGCCGACAATGTTGACGAGGCCGTCGCGCGCCCACTCCTCCAGCAGTCCCGCCATGTATTCCGGGCTCTCGTCGTACTCCCCCATCTCGTTGGGAAGCCCGGCATTGGGATAGACGCTGACATAAGTGCCGGCCACGTGCGCGATCTCGTCAACGGAAGGCCGGAGCTGCTCGGCGCCGAAGGAGCAGTTGAGCCCGATAGAGAAGGGCTCAAGGTGCTGCATCGAATACCAAAACGCTTCCGGCGTCTGGCCCGAGAGGTTGCGCCCGGAAAGATCGGTGATGGTGCCTGAGATCATGATGGGCAGCCGTACGCCGAGCTCATCGAACACCTGCTCGACGGCAAAGCCCGCGGCCTTGGCGTTCAGCGTGTCGAACACCGTTTCGATCAGGATCGTATCGGCGCCGCCCTCGATCAACCCGCGCGTTTGCGTGGTGTAGGCTTCGACCAGCGTGTCGAAGTTTACATTGCGGAAGCCGGGATTGTTCACATCGGGCGAGATCGAGGCGGTGCGGTTGGTGGGGCCGATGGCGCCGGCGACGAAGCGCGGCTTGTCCGGCGTCTTTCTCGTCCAGGCGTCGGCCGCCTCGCGCGCAAGCTTGGCCGCGGCGACATTCATCTCATAGACGATGTCTTCGAGACCGTAGTCGCTTTGGCTGATGGCCTGGGCGTTGAAGGTGTTGGTCTCGATGATGTCGGCGCCGGCTTCGAGATAAGCGTTGTGGATCTCGCTGATGATCTGAGGCTGGCTCAGCACCAGGAGGTCGTTGTTGCCTTTGAGGTCGCGCTTGTGATCCTTGAAGCGGGCGCCACGATAGCCGGCCTCGTCAAGGCGATAGCGCTGGATCATGGTGCCCATGGCGCCATCGAGGATGAGGATGCGCTCCTTGGCCTCTCGCTTCAGCGCGGCGATGCGTTCTTCGCGGGTCATGATGTCACCTTGGCTTCCGCGAAGGCCTTGGCCGGCCGCAGTCCGAGCAAATAGCAGATGGCGTAGACGAGGTCGGCGCGGTTCAGCGTGTAGAAATGAAACTCGGTGATGCCCTGGTCTGCGAGGCCCAGCACCTGCTCTGCGGCAACGGCGGCGGCCACCAGATGGCGTGTCTCCTGATCGTTGTCGAGACCTTCGAATCGGCGGCCGAGCCACTCAGGCACGCTCGCCCCGGATTTGGCGGCGAAGCTCGACACCTGCTTGAAATTGTGAATCGGAATGAGGCCGGGCACGATGGGAATGGTGATGCCCTTGGCGCGGACGCGGTCGAGATAGCGGAAGAACACCTCGTTGTCGAAAAAGAACTGAGTTATGGCGGTCGAGGCGCCGGCGTCGATCTTGGCCTTGAGCATGTCGATATCGGCCTCGACCGAGGGCGACTCGGGATGCTTCTCCGGATAGCAGGCGACCGAGATCTCGAACGGCGCGATAGTCTTGATGCCGGCGACGAGATCGGCGGCGTTGACGTAGCCGCCGGGCGTCGGCTCATAGCGTTCGCCGACCCCGCCGGGCGGATCACCGCGCAGCGCCACGATGTGGCGGACGCCGAGGTCCCAATAGTCGCGGATGACTTCATCCATCTCCGCCTTGGTCGCGGCGACGCAGGTCAGATGCGCGGCGGGCTTGAGCGTGGTCTCGCGCAGAATGCGCGCCACGGTGGCGTGGGTGCGCTCTCGCGTCGAGCCACCCGCGCCATAGGTGACCGAGACATATTTCGGGCGAAGCGGCTCCAACCGCCTGATCGAGCGCCACAGCGTGTCCTCCATGGCCTGCGTCTTGGGCGGAAAGAACTCGAACGACACCTCGATGTCGCCGCGCCCGAGAAATCGGCTCTTATGTTCAGTGGATGCGAGCATCAGGCGGCGACCTCCACGCTGGCGTTGGCTTTCTTCTTCTTGCCTGAGACGGCGGGCTTGTGACCAAGCCAGAGCGAGACGGTGAGCTTGCCGCCCGCAGGTTCGGGCTTGAGCTCGTGGAAGCGCTCGAGCTTGAGACCCGCGCCCTCAAACAGGCGGCCGAGCTGATCGCGCGCGAAGCCGAGCCGCCGATGGGCCGACTGCTCGCGCAGGAACTCAAGCTCGTGTGGGGCGAAATCGACCACGAGCAGCTTGCCGTCGGGGGCAAGCAGGCGCGCCGCCTCGGCGACCGCCGCCGCGGGGTCGTCGAGGAAGTGCAGTACCTGGTGCAGCACGACCGCATCGGCGGCGCCGTCGGGCAGCGGCACGTTGTAGAGATCGCCATGGCGCGCTTGTGCATGGGAGAGCCCCGCCCGCTCGAGCTTCATGCGCGCATAAGCGAGCATGGCGTGATTGAGGTCGAAGCCGAGCGAGCGCGACGCGCGGCCACCGAACAGCTCGAGGATGCGTCCGGTGCCGGTGCCGAGATCGACGAGGAGATGGAACGGCCCTCCGCCCAGCGCCTCGTCCATGGCGGCCTCGACCTCCTTCTCGGCGACATGGAGGGTGCGGATTTTGTCCCACTCGCCGGCATGGGCCTTGAAGTAGGCTTGCGCTGCCTCGGCACGCGCCTTCTGCACGGCGGAGGCCCTGGCGCGATCGCGGGCGAGCGTCAGATCGGTCTGATCGAGGCTCTCGACGATGGCTTGGGCAAGTGCCGCCTCGGCTCCAGAGTCGGCGAGCCGGAAGAAGACCCAAGACCCTTCGCGGAAGCGCTTGATGAGCCCGGCGTCGGCCATGAGCTTGAGATGCCGGCTGATGCGCGGCTGGCTTTGGCCGAGGATCTGGGTGAGGTCCTTGACGTTCAGCTCGCCGCCGGCAAGGAGCGCGAGGATGCGCAAGCGCGTGGCCTCGCCCGCGGCACGCAGGCCCGCAAGCGCCTGAGGGCGGGACATGCCTGGGCTTTTCGCTCTGGCTTCGGTATCGTCCGACATAAAGATATGTTTATATCTTCTGAGGCCGCGCCGCAAGCTTTTCCGGCTATGGGCAAAAACTTCCCCCGCCGCAGCCCATCAGACGTTTTTTGGATGGACTGCTCCTGGACAGGATCGGCGGACACGAGCTTGAAGGAATCCCACCGCCATTGGTTCCCGCTAAAATCTGCGAAGACCTGAGTTCCGACTGCGCGGCGCCGTTGTTGAATGTGAATTTTAGCTTGCCGCCGCACGGCTCGCACTTGGGAACCAGGACAAGAAGCACATCAGCACGTCGTTTGCCGAGCGCAACAATCTGAATATCAGGATGCACTCGCATCGGATGACGCGATTGACGAATGCATTTTCAAAGAAGGTCGAGAACCACGCGCACGCAATGGCGCTGCACTTTCTCTATTACAATTTCGTGCGGGTCCATAAGACGCTCCGCACCGCTCCCGCGATGGCTGCCGGTGTCACGAAGCGGCTTTGGGAAATGCGCGACGTTGTGGACGTGCTATAAGCGTGGGAAGCAAGCTGCGCGCCGACCCCACCCCGCTAAACGATTAGCCAATGTCTCTAGTTCAAAGCAGAAATATCAAGCGCATCCTTGCAGGATTTGCGGGTGTCACGGTGATCGGCGGCAGTGTTTGGTTTGCCGCCGACTGGTTCCTCGAGCGTCAGGTGATGACGCGGACGGACGCTTATGTGCAAGAAATCGTCACCATGCTGCATCTGGCGGACATTCCTGACTTCCACCAGCGGATGGACAACGTTCGCATCTTCATCAACGACAACAGCATTCACAAAATCGACCGTGCATTCTGGGCTAACCACGGCAACCCGGCCGCCTTTGCGGGCGGTTTGCTGGCTCATGCCAAGCGGCTCTCCACTGAGCCTGTCCATATGGAATGCAGCACGCGATCCGGCCTTATGACGCGCATCCTCGGCGCTCTTGGCTATGAGACGCGGATCGTCGCCATCTTCAACTCAAGGACTAACCTAAAGTCGCACTCCTTCCTCGAAGTTATGAACCCGGAGACTGGACGGTGGGAGACGCAGGACCCGGATTACGACATCTATTGGCGAAGGAAAATGTCCGCAGAGCGCATTTCACTTGCTGATACGGCTGAAGCTACCGGGGAAATAGAACCCTGCGGTCGCGAAAGCTGCGGCTGGAACCATGTGAGCCGGGAAGGCATCAGGGCTGAAAAGTTGATCGACTATCTCGACATCATAAGCATCACGGCAATGCAAAAAGCCATTCGTTACGCGCTGTATACGAGCCGTGCCGACCTTAGTACGACGTATAGCAAAGGCCCGAAGCAGGGTGCGTTTTGCCAAGTCGAGGCCAAGCGCTGCAAGCATGGTTTCTTCGACATCACAAAATACAGCACCTACGCTGCGGGCTTGCTCCGCTGAAATTTGGCTCCGCTGACCTGACACATTCAAACTGGCCCACTACCGCGTGTTGAGCCCTATCGCGCGAATTTCTTGTATTTGATGCGTTTCGGCAGCACCGAATCCTCGCCGAGGCGGCGCTTCTTGTCTTCCTCGTAATCCTCGAAATTGCCCTCGTACCACTCGACATGGCTGTCGCCTTCAAACGACAGGATGTGGGTGGCGACACGATCCAAAAAGAAGCGGTCGTGGCTGATGATCACGGCGCAGCCGGGGAAATCTTCGAGCGCGGCTTCGAGAGAAGAGAGCGTCTCCACATCGAGATCGTTGGTGGGCTCGTCGAGCAGGATGAGGTTCGCGCCGGATTTCAGCATCTTGGCGAGGTGCACCCGGTTGCGTTCGCCGCCCGAGAGCTGGCCGACCTTTTTCTGCTGGTCGGCGCCCTTGAAGTTGAACCAGCCGACATAGGCGCGTGCCGGCACTTCGCGAGCCCCCAGCCTGATCACGTCATTGCCGCCGGAAATTTCCTCGAACACGGTCTTCTTGCCGTCGAGCGCATCGCGGGACTGATCGACATAGCCGAGCTTCACCGTGTCGCCGATGCGGATCGCGCCGTCATCGGGCTTATCCTGGCCCACGATCATGCGGAACAAAGTGGTCTTGCCGGCGCCGTTCGGTCCAATCACGCCGACAATGCCGCCGGGCGGAAGCTTGAAGGAGAGATCGTCGATGAGGAGAGTGTCGCCAAAGCCCTTCTCCAGATGGTCGGCCTCGATCACCATGTCACCGAGGCGCGGACCCGGCGGGATGGTGATCTGCGCCTTGCCGCTCTTGTCGCGTCCGGCTTCGGCGAGCAACTCGTCATAGGCGCGGATGCGCGCCTTTGACTTCGCCTGGCGCGCCTTCGGGCTCGCCCTGATCCAGTCGAGCTCGCGCGCCAAGGTCCGCTCGCGGGCCTCGTCCTGCTTGCCCTCGACTTCGAGTCGCTTCTTCTTTTGCTCGAGCCAGGACGAATAGCTGCCCTTGTAGGGAATGCCCGCCCCGCGATCGAGCTCGAGCGTCCATTCGGTGATGTCCTCGAGGAAATAGCGGTCGTGGGTGACCATGATCACGGTGCCGGCATAGTCGCGCAAATGATGCTCGAGCCAGGCGACGCTCTCGGCATCGAGATGGTTGGTCGGCTCATCGAG
>Ga0214471_10005048_pt1 | contig 10181 bp, 9 predicted proteins | sample RVTome_5_FD_207665 | JGI IMG/M metagenome (GOLD analysis project Ga0214471, IMG submission 207665) | Soil microbial communities from uranium-contaminated site in the Upper Colorado River Basin, Wyoming, United States - RVT142D155 | ecosystem: Environmental > Terrestrial > Soil > Contaminated >... | reverse complement strand
TCGTTACTGGAACGCCATCGTCGGCAACGGCGGCGAAGAGAGTGCCTGCGGCTGGTGCAAGGACAAATGGGGCCTGTCCTGGCAGATTACGCCGCTGGCTCTGACGAGAGCGATAACCGATCCCGATCCCGCTGCCGCCAAGCGCGCGTTCGATGCGATGATGCAGATGAAAAAGATCGACATCGCTGCAATCGAAGCGGCGCGCCGCGGTTGAAGTCGCAATCTTCGAAGCGTGCATGCCCTGGAGTGTTCCCATGAGAAGGCTCATCGTATCTACGTTTGCGTCGCTTGATGGCATCATGCAAGCACCCGGCGGACCGGAAGAAGACCCGACTGGCGGTTTTACCCTTGGCGGTTGGATGTTCGACTATGGGGACGAAAGCATGGACATCTCGGTATCGGGTTTCGACGGCAAGGATCGCGAGCTGGTGCTCGGGCGCAGGACCTATGAGATATTCGAAGCGTACTGGCCTTATCAGCCGGATGACCATCCGATTGCGAAGACGCTCAATGCAGCGAAAAAGTATGTTGCTTCGCGCACGTTGACGACGCTCCACTGGAACAACTCGACCCTGCTCCACGGCGATGTCGTCTCGGCAATCATCGCTCTCAAGGCCCAACCGGGCCCCGACCTGCAGATTATTGGCAGTAGCAATTTGATTCAAACGCTCCAGGCCGCCTCACTGATCGACGAGTACAACGTGTGGACTTTTCCAGTGGTGCTTGGGCGGGGCAAGCGCCTCTTCAGCGAGACTGCCAAGCCATCGGCGCTTCGGCTCGTTCGCTCTCAGGTTTCGACCACCGGCGTTGTGATGAGTACCTATGTACCAGGCGGCGATATCCGGCCCGGTTCGTTCCCGAGTGCCGAGCCGAGCGAGAAGGAGTTGGCCCGACGCAAAAAGATGGCGAATGAGATGTGGTGATGTGAAGAGGACAGTGCGCGCTAACCATTCATTCAAGCCGACGCCACTTGGAAGGGCTGGCGGGGCGACAATCCGCCGTACCATACGCCGGTATTCGTGCTCACCCACCACCCGCGGGATTCGATCACTTTGGACGGTGGTAAAACCTTCCACTTCGTCACCGACGGCATTCACGTCGCACTCAAACGAGCTCGCGAGGCCGCAAATGGACAAGATGTTCGACTCGGCGGCGGTGTTGCTGTCATCCGACAATCAGGTCCTTATAGAATGGATATGCAGACGGTTGATTTTCCGGCGACCCATCATAAGCGGCGCGCCGGAAAATTCTTACGTTTTCATCGAAAAAAGGAAATATTTGTATCCTGGCAGGGCGATAAAGTTTTTACATGACGAATCCACGAATCCCGTATAAGCCGCGCATCATGGAGGACGTTGTCGTGTGCCATCTGTCTACCCTGGGTTTTGGCCCATTCTTCGAAGAACAACTGCCACGCCCGGAACACCCCGACGGCGTCCCCGCCAGGATTGCCGCCGAGCACCGCGGCGCGTATGTGGTCTGGTCCGCCTCGGGTGCCGGCCGTGCACAACTTGCCGGGAAACTTCGCACGCGGCTTGAGGGAAAAGGATTCCCTGCCGTCGGAGATTGGGTAGTCCTCAAGGAAGCACCCGGCCCGGATCGCATCACCATCATCGACGAAGTCCTTGAACGGCGCACGGTTTTCACCCGTGGAGCCGCCGGACGTTCGGGACGTGCCCAGGTTGTCGCCGCCAATATCGACATCGTGTTCGCCGTCTGTGGTCTTGACGCGGACTTCAACGTCCGCAGGATCGAACGCTACCTTGCCCGAATCTGGGCGAGCGGCGCCCTGCCCGCGGTGATCCTCAACAAGGCCGACATCTGCGAGAACACCGCCGAGCGTATGGCCGAAGTGGAAAGCCACTGTCCCGCGGTGCCGGTTTACGTAACCAGCGCTCTCCGGTCGGAGGGCCTTGCGGTGATTCGGGCAAACATCCGCGAAGGTTTGACGGCGGCCTTCGTCGGCTCTTCCGGGGCGGGGAAATCAACCCTGATCAACGCCTTTCTCGGCGAAGAGCGGATGCCCACCGGTGAAGTTCGAGCGCGCGATGGCCGTGGCGGTCACGTCACGACCCATCGACAGCTCGTCCTGCTGGCCGGAGGCGGCCTGCTGCTCGACACGCCGGGCATGCGGGAGCTGCAACTTGTCGACGAAGACGGCCTCGATTCGGTCTTCGACGACATCTCAACGCTCTCAGCGCGATGCCGCTTTCGGGACTGCCGCCACAACACCGAACCGGGCTGTGCGGTGATGGAGGCGGTGAAATCGGGTGACCTCTCCGCCGATCGTCTGGAGCACTATCGGAAACTCGAGCGGGAAGCCCAAGCCAACGAGCGACGTCACGACGAGAAACTGCGGCGACAATCCGAACGGGTATGGGGACAACTCTACGATGAGGTCGCTCGGTTGCGACGCTGGAAGAAGGGCGAGTAGACAACGCGTCAGCACCGCCGGGGCTGGAGCCGTGTCCGTTGCACGGCTTCCAGCTTCTCGCGGAGTGAATCGCCCCGGGTTTATCGGAGACTCCATCTTTTGAGAGGATGGGGTCATGAACAAACTGGCGCGTTACCCACAGGAAGTGCGTGAGCGCTCGGTCCGGTGCCTCCCGCCGTCGCCAAGAGGGTCAAGCATTTGGTTTCGGGGGACGTTTCTACACCGCCGATCCAAGGCGTCTACCTTGTACGATTGGCCCTCATGATATATCCTTATGATATATCTTTTGCACGGAGGAGAACGCCATGGCAAAAACAGCGAAAGTGTTCATGAGCGGACGGAGTCAAGCCGTGCGTCTTCCGGCCGAGTTCCGTTTCGGCTGTCGAGAGGTATTCATCGAGAAGAAGGGCAAAGGGATCGTGCTGACGCCGAAGGAAACCGGCTGGGACGATTTCTTTTCCAGAGCACCTGCAGTTCCGCCGGATTTTATGGCTGACCGGGAAGATTCGCTCCCGGAGAGCAGGAAACTGTTCTGATGCATTACATGCTCGACACCAACATCTGCAGTTATGTTCTGCGCGACCGCCCCCCCTCCGTCCGGAAGCGATTCGAGAAAGCCGATGCGGGAAATCTGGCGATTTCCACGGTCGTCCTGGCCGAACTTTATTTCGGCGCTGCCCGACACCCCAAGGGCGATGCCATACGACGCGAGATCGACGATTTCGCCTCTCGGATCACGATTCTTCCCTGGGACGAAAACGCGGCGGATCATTACGGCGAAATCCGCGCAGTGCTTGAAAAGAAAGGGACGCCGATCGGCGCCATGGACATGATGATCGCCGCCCACGCGCGAAGCATCGGCGCGGTCCTGGTCAGCAATGACGTCACCTATTTTGACAAGGTGAGGGGATTGCGGATTGCGAACTGGGTCTAGGGACCTTCCTTGATTGATTGGAACATCATGCCGAAAGGTTGCCGAGCCACCGGGCGGCGTCGACGACAGCAACCGGCGGACGGGCCTCCTCCTGTCGGAGGGTGCGGACCAACTGCATGGCCTCGGCGTCCGGGTGCATCGATGCGAAACGTGTCAAGGCGCGGTGTGGGCGTGTATCGGCCTCCTTGCACTCGATCAGATGCGTGAGACGCTCTCCGTCGCCGAGCACGAAATCCACCTCGGCGTCGTCCTTCGTCCGGATGTAGTGCAAGCCCGCCGGCTCTCCGAACGCATCCTGCCGATGATGGACATGCTTGAGCAGCATCGCGGCCACGGCGTTTTCGAACCGCACGCCGTCGTCGCCGCGGACCAGGCCCGTGTCGAAGAAGTAGACCTTCGGCGCTTTCAGGATCGCTCGACCGATGTTGCGGTGCCAGGGATGCACCGTGAAGACGATGTAGAGCGCCCGGAGGATGTCGAGGTAGCGGGTCAGCGTCACGGGGGAGACGGCCAGGTCGCGGGCGATCGAGGCCAGGGAGAGTGGAGACCCGACGCGGTCCCGGAGCATCTCCGCGAAGAGCCGCATCGCGTTGATCTCGTGGATACGGGAGAACTCCACGACATCTTCGCGGATAAGGTCCGTGAAATATTGCCGGCGCCACCGGTCCGCCTGGACCGGATCGTCGGCGAGGCACGGCTCGGGGAATCCCCCGCGGGTTCCACTACACGCTCTCGATCAACTATCCGTTCGAGCACGAGCCGTATCTGAAGACCGGTACGGCAACGGCTCGTACGGCGTCTGGTACGGCGCGCTCGCGCTGAATACGACCATCCACGAGACGGCCTTCCATATGGTCAAGGAAGAGTCTGGGATCGAAGGAAACACGGGGTTGATCCACAGGGAACGGGCGGTCTACCGGGTTCACTGCAAGGCGCTCCTGATCGACCTGTCGGGCAAGGAAGCCGAATACCCGGCCCTGGTCGGGCAGGAGTACGGATTCACCCAGCAGGTCGGGGAGAGGCTCCGGAGGGAAGGGCATCCGGGGCTGCTCTCTCCTTCCGCCAGGCACAAGAGCGGGATCAACCTGGTCTCCTTCTCCCCGGCGATCCTCTCCGACCCCCGGTTGTCCTGCCACCTCACCTACACCTGCGACCCGGTCCGGCGGACCGTCACCGTCGAACGGACCGTGGGCAAGGTGATGCTCACGCTGCGGTTCTGATGGTCACGCATTGAGAAAGGGAGCGTTTCTACCGGAGGCCGCCGGAAGGCGCACGGTAAAGGTAGTTCCCCGCCCGACGATGCTGTGGGTCTCAATGGAACCGGAGTGCTGGTCGACGATCCGCTTGGAAATGAAAAGTCCGAGCCCCGTCCCCTTCCCTTTCTCCTTGGTGGTGAAATAGGGGAGGAATATCTGATTCCGCTGGTATTCCGGGATCCCATGGCCCGTGTCGGACACGGAGAACTCCACGGCGGAGCCGTCCTGGACGGGATTCGCCCGGATCGTAAGCGCCCCCTGGTCCCCCATCGCGTGGCATGCGTTGATTTCCAGGTTCATGACGACCTGTTCCAGGAGCATTTCGTCTCCCTGAACGAGGGGCAGGTTCTCCTTGTATTCCCTATGGACCGCGAACTTCTTCAAGGGCCCGCTCAGGGTGAGCATCTCCGTGACGCGTTCAAGCAGCGCGACGATATCGACCGGCTTGATCTCCGGCGCACGCGGCTTGCTCAAGGACAGGAGGTTTTTCGCATGAAGCTGGAGCCTCTGGGATTGGGCGGAATACATCCCCGCGCATTTTTTTGCAAGGGAAGGATCGTCCGGCTTTGCCATGAGAAGCTCGGAATACCCCAAGATGCCTGTAATGGAGTTGTTGATCTCGTGGCCGATGCTCCCCGCGATCGTCGCCGCGAGGGCCTGCATCTCTGCTGCGATCGCCTGTTCCTGCATCGCTTTGCGCTCGGTTACATCCCGGAGGATCCCGGTGATCATCCTCTTCCCCTGGCTCCCGGACACGGACAGGGACAACTCCATCGGGAACGTTCGGCCGTCCCTGTGCAAGCCCTCGCACTCCTTTACCTTCCCCTTCGAGGAGAACTGTCCCGTCTCGACCAGGCGGCGCACGCCGTCCTGGTGGTTTCCCCTGTCTTGCTCGGGCATCAGGATCGTGACGGGCCCCCCGAGAACCTCCTGCGCCTCGTACCCGAACATCCGTTCCGCCGCCTCGTTGAAAAGGACGACATTCCCCTCGCCCCCGATTCCGATGATGCCGTCCGGGGCGGACTGGACCAGGCCGTGGTATTTTTCCTCCGACTCCCGGATCACCTGCGTCTGCGCACCCATGCGGCGGGATGCGCGCCAGACGATTCCGTAGCATGCCAGATACACACCGACAAACCCGATGAGGATCGTCACCCACAGGATGTTCTTCTGCCGGTGTATGTCGGCGTACAGGGTGGTAACGTCCTGGTAGATTTCGAATACCGTATCCACCGTTCCATCCGCGCGGGTGCGGACGGGAACGTAAAGCTCCAGAAGACGGGAAAACTGTCGCTCGTACCGGTTCTCCTCCTTATCGAGAACTTTGAGCTCCGAGGAAAGTTTCCCCTTCAGTGCCTTCTTCAACTCCTTGTTCTCCGGAAAGCGCTGCCCCAAGAGCCTGCGGTCGTCGGACCACACGACAACCATGTCCCGGTTCCAGACCTTGACCCTCTTGATATCCGGGTTGAACTGGAGGTGGGGGCTTTTCGCCAGGAACCCCTCGTATTGAGCCCCTTCCATCGGAGCGGAAAAATCCTCCCCCTTGAACAGCCTCTTGAACTCCTCACGCACGAACGAGGCGGTCACCTCCTTCGACCGGGCGACGAAATTCTCTTCGAGGGAATTGGTGATGACCCAACCGAGGAGGATGCCCACAGCCAGGAAGGCCGAGAGACTGAGGAGAGAAAACTTCTTGAGGAGGGATACAGATTTCATCCGGCACACATCCTTTCTCGCTCTTCCTGCATATATCGGCAGAACAGGGCAATAAGTTCAGAGTGCGGGAGGGCGAAGATGGATCGGCTGGCTGAAGAGGATAAATTGCTGAACGAAGAGGCGTTGGCCGGAGTCCAACTTTATTTTTCGGGGGATAACAAAGGGTACTTCGCAGACGTGGCATCCATCTTCGTTCGATTTAGCGAAAACGCCGAACAAACCGATTCAGCCGTTCGCGCCGGGGCGCCCCGGGCGAACCGACGGGGGTAACCGATGTCGAGGATATTGCGGGTGGACCTTACGACGGGAAAAAGCGCGTTCGAGGAGCTTTCCGTGCGGCACAAGGGGCTGGGAGGCCGCGGCCTCACCTCGGCGATCGTGGCGTCGGACGTGCCGCCGAAGGCGGACCCCCTCGGGCCAAGGTCAAGTCTCCGAATTCCTCCCGTCGTACTTCGCCGCCATCGACACGCTCGGGATGTGCATCTTCGCGTCGATCCCGATCCTGGAGTCGCCCGACCTCCAGCGGGAGCTGACCCGCGCGGTCGCCGCGAAGCTGGGCGTGGAGCTGCCGGAAGGGTACATCCAGGAACCCGGACGGGACGTCGTGGTCGCGGAGCGGGCGTTCAACCGCCTCGCCGGCTTCGGCCCGGTAGACGACCGGCTCCCCGGCTTCATTCTTAAAGAGACGCTCTCTCCCGGCGGGAACGTGTGGGACGTCCCGGACGAGGATCTGGACAAGAGGTTTTCGTGACGTTGCAGGGATGCGCCGTGCACACGATGTAGAGCGCTTGTAAGGATATCTAGGTGGCGGGCCAGCGTCACTGGCGAGAACGTTTCGATCAACCGCATTAGACACTCCGTTCGTGCCGAAAATAATCCTGAATATTTTCAATATTGTTCCGATAAGGGAATTCGGAGATGGCCCCGGTTTGCGACGGCCTGAAGCTGCGGCGCATGGCGACGATCCTGGAGACTGACCATGAAGCGTCCCGAGATGTTCATAAGGATTCTGGCCGTCGTCGCCGTGGTGGAAGTCGTTGTCATGGTTCTGCTCGGTTTCCTCGGTCTTCCGGAGGGTCCGGTAAAGAACCTCCTTGATGCCGCAATCCTGTCGGCATTTAGTGCGCCCCTTCTCTACCTGTCCGTGATCCGGACCGCGACGCGGCGACTGTCCGAACGCGCCGCACTCGCAAAAAAGAATCTGGAGCAGGAGTTCGCCCTCAAGGCGTATGCCGGGAAGCTGGAACGCAAGGAAGCCGCCGAGGAGCAGGCGCGGATCCAGCTGCAACGAATGGAGTTGCTCGGCCGGGTCCACGATGCGATTCTCAAAGAATCGGACATCGACGGCGTTCTGTCGGAAGCGGCCCGGGGCATCTGCCGGGTCCTTTCGCTCCCCTGTTGCGCGATCAGGATCTTCGGAGACCCCGATATGGCGGCCGAGCATTGCGACCCGGGGGTTACTCCGGTCATCTCCACGTTGGCGCCGTCTCGATATCCATCCGAATGCCTGGCGTCTTTCGCCGCCGGGAAATACGCGGTCAGCGATGGGTCGCGGACATCCGCTTGCTGCACCGATCAGGAGGGACGGGTGGCCAGAAGCGGTCTGAGGGCGCATCTCGAAGTTCCGCTTCGCCATCCCGAGGGCCTCGTGGGAGTCCTGTTCCTCGGCCGCACCGAGGAAAGACCGTGGACGGGGGACGAAATCGCGGCGGCGGAGGCGATCGCCGGCGGACTCGCCGTGGCCGTGCGCCACGAGAGGGTGTTCCGAAGTCAGAAGGAGCTCACCGGCCGCTTGGCATCCCTTGTGGACAACGTTCCCGGAATCGTCTATCGGGGTCACAGGGACTGGAGCGTAAGCTTCATGGGCGCCCAGGTCGAGCGTGTCACGGGCTACACGGCCGGGGAATTCCTGAGCGGCGCCGTCAAGTGGAAGGATTTGGTCCATCCGGAGGACCTCGACGCGGTCAAGAGGACGTTCCGGGAGGCCGTGCGCGGGAAGAAGAAGGTGGTACGGACTCGGTACCGGGCCAGGCACCGCGACGGGACCTGCCGGATGCTGGCGGACAGGCGCCAGATCGTCTACGACGAGCAAGGCGAGTTCCTCCATGTCGACGGGCTGCTCCTGGACATCACCGACCTGGACGTGGCGGAGAAACAGGCCAGGACGGCCCAGCGGATGGAGGCCGTTGGAACGCTTGCGGGAGGTGTCGCACACGATTTCAACAACGCTCTCACCGGCATCTTCGGATTCGGGGAGTTGCTGCGCATGAGACTCTCGGCCGATCCCCGCGCCCAGGCGGACCTGGACGAGATCCTTCGCTGCGCGGAACGGGCGTCCATGCTCACGAGGCAGTTGCTGGCATATGCCCGCCGCCAGGCGATCGAGCCGGTCAACCTGAGCCTCAACAGCGTGGTGACGGAGCTGATGAAGCTCATCGGGAAGGTGGCGGGGGAACGGATCGAGACGAAGACCCTGCTGAAGCAGGGTTTGCCGTCCGTCCGGGCCGACCGCGGACAGATCGAGCAGGTTCTCATGAATCTGTGCATCAACGCGAGGGACGCCATGCCATCCGGCGGGGATCTTTTCGTCGAGACGACGGCGGAGAACGTCGACGAAGCTTACGTGAGCCGGTACCCGTACATGAAGGTCGGGCGCTACGTGGCTCTCTCGGTGACCGACACGGGTATCGGCATGGACGAGAAGATCCGGGAGAAGATCTTCGAGCCCTTCTTCACGACGAAAAGCCCCGAGAAGGGGACGGGCCTTGGACTGGCCATGGTCTACGGGATCGTCAAGGGGCACGATGGATACATCCAGGTCTTCAGCGAGCCCGGCAAGGGAACGACGTTCCGTATCCATCTCCCCGCGGTGGAGGCTCCTCCCGAAGAGAAGGCAACCCGGGGGGATGAGCCCGTACGGGGCGGCAACGAGGCGATCCTTCTGGCTGACGACGACGAGGCGGTCCGGAAACTGGCGGAACTGGCTCTGCGGGAGTACGGCTACCGGGTGCTCACGAGCCGAAACGGGGAAGAGGCCGTCGAAATCTTCCAGGAGGAAACCGGAATCGCCCTCGCTCTTCTCGACGTCGTCATGCCGAAGATGGGCGGCAGGGAGGCGCTCGCCGCGATGCGCGGAATCGATCCCGGCCTCAAGGCGATCCTCATGAGCGGCCATTCCTTCGACGAGAGCCACGGACAGATCGCGATGTTCCCGGATGTGCCGTTGCTCCAGAAGCCCTTCGGCCCGATCCTGCTCGCGAAGAAAGTGCGGGAAGTTCTGGATGGGGCCGGGACAGCTCCGATGGCGCGCGCCGACGCTACAGATATTCTTTCGCCATGAGTTCCGAGAATTCGTGCGGGGGCACGGCCCGGCTGAAAAGGAACCCCTGGACTTCGTCGCATCCGTGATCGCAAAGGAAGGCCATCTGCTCCGCGGTTTCGACGCCTTCCGCGATGACTTTGAGGTTCAGGCTGTGCGCCATGGCGATGGTGGCCCGGACGATGGCCTGGTCGCTGGGACTTGACGCGAGATTCCGGACAAACGACTGGTCGATCTTGAGGAAATCGAGCGGGAGACGCTTCAGGTAGTTCAGCGACGAATATCCCGTGCCGAAGTCGTCGATCGCGATCTCGATTCCCCTCTCTTTCAATGCGAGCAAGGTTCGGACAGCCTCATCCGGGTTCCGCATGATCGTGCTTTCGGTGATCTCCAACTCCGAACACCGGGGGGAAAGCCCCGCATCGTGTAACGCGCCGTCCACGACCTCGATCAGGTTCTTTTGATCGAACTGGCGGCCGGACACGTTTACCGCGACGGTGATCGGTTGGAAGCCTTCTTTCT
>Ga0214471_10005046_pt1 | contig 10184 bp, 11 predicted proteins | sample RVTome_5_FD_207665 | JGI IMG/M metagenome (GOLD analysis project Ga0214471, IMG submission 207665) | Soil microbial communities from uranium-contaminated site in the Upper Colorado River Basin, Wyoming, United States - RVT142D155 | ecosystem: Environmental > Terrestrial > Soil > Contaminated >... | reverse complement strand
GTAATTATACCCATATTTATTTTATAAGCAAACTGCTCCAGCCACCAGTTTGTTAAATAATAGGACAGCGGAATCGAAATCACAAAACTTATAATAACCATAATAGCAAAATGCCTGCTTATTAGTACTATCACATTCAACACTGAACTTCCCAAAACTTTCCTTATCGCGATTTCTTTGGTTTTCTTTTTTGTATAGTGGACTGCCAACGCGAAAATTCCTGAAATGGTGAGCAAAAGGGACAGCGCACAAAAGATGAAGATCAAAGTTTGCAATTTATTTTCCGCATTATATAAGGTTTCAAAACGGTGACTTAGAAATTCAAACTCAGCTTTGGGAAGGTTAGAATAAACTTCACCATACACCTTATTAATGTTTCTCAATACTCCTTCAATTTTACCGGCTTCGAAACGAATTGCCAGGTAACTTCTCGCCCTCGGTTCCCGGTATATAGCAAGTGGACTCACTTCTTCGTGCAGGGTTTCAAAGTTGAAATTCTTCACAATTCCCACAACCTCGGCGGTATCACCTCCCCAGGCGAGATTTCTGCCGATAGGGTCAACTTCTTCCACTTCAAAATAAGCCTTAACAGCTTCTTCATTTAATATCCATTCGCCTTTGGGCTCGTTGGAATTTTTTGTAAACCCCCGGCCTTTGATAATCTGCAGATCAAATGATTCGATAAATGATTCGCTCGTAAGCAACAGCCTGTTGGTCGGAGATATTCCTGAACTTACATCAGTAACTCCTTCCCGCATAATTCTGTAACCCGGAATTGAAGAGGAGTGTGATACTTCAATAATACCAGGAACGCGCTTCAGTTCACTTTCGAATACATCCAGCTTTACATTCATGGAGTAGTTCAGCCGGGTAGTAATTACCTGGTCTTTTTCAAAACCCAAATCCCTCTCCCTTATAAATTGAGATTGCCTGTAAATTATTATGGAGCCAATTATTAAAATCGCGGAAATCACAAACTGAACAATAGAAAGAATTTGCCTGGTGTCGCCGGTTTTTGTACCTGCATTACTCATGTTTGATTTTAGAATTTCGGCAGGCTTAAACTTTGAAATAATCATAGAAGGGTAAATTCCGCAAATTAATCCTGCCACCAACACCAGAATTACTACCGGAAGTATTATATCCGGCTGCCACAATGAAAAAGGCAAAGGCAACCCTGATAGTTCTCTGAAGAATGGGAGAATTAAATAAACAAGGCTTATCCCTAATAAAGAAGAAATTATAACCTGAAGATATGACTCGGAAAGAAATTGAACAGCCAGGCTCCCTTTTGAAGCTCCAATCGACTTTCTTATTCCCACCTCCCGGCCTCTGTCCGAAGATTTAGCCAGGGTAAGATTAATGAAATTAAGCATTGAAATTATGAGGACAAAAAATCCCGCAAATGAAAAAATGTACAGATAATTAATATTTGCATTTACTGACAATTCCTTTTCACCATTAGAATACAAGTGGATTTTTTCCAGGGGCATGAAAATTGTTTTTAAACTGGAATCATCTTCCATCTTATATTGTTTTATGTATTCAGCCTCAATTCCGGCTCCAATGGAATTCAAATCCGAACCGGGTTTCATCAAAAGGTATGCATAAGTTCCCCAATTTGACCAACTTCGGTTGTACTCCGGATTCTCAAAATAAATAGAGGCAAGAAAATCAAATTGAAGATGAGAATTCGAGGGAGGATCTTTGATTACTCCCGTAACTTCTCTCGGTTCGCCACGATCAAATTCAAAAAGCAATTGTTTCCCTACCGCTTCATTATTTCCAAAATATTTTTTTGCAGAAGATTCAGTTAAAACTACCGAATGTGGATTAGTAAGCGACTTATCCGGACTTCCAGCTACGAACTCGTAATCGAAAACCTTAAAAACTGTTGAATCGGAAAATAAAATTTCATCTTCCATAAAAACCTTCTCATCAAGCCGAACCAGGGTTGATGCCGGGCTAAAGCGGACCATGGAAATTACTGCCTGAAAATTCTCGGATGCGTAAACGCCTGCAGCCCTCGGCACTGCAGCCCATATTTTGTCGGGTGTTTGGTGTTGCAGCCGATAAATTTGTTCTGAATTCTGAAAGGATTTCTCATAACTCAGCTCATAGCGGACATAAATCCAGCAGAGCAAAGAAACTGCAATTCCAATTACAAGATTACTGAGTCTTATTATTGAAAAAAGTTTATCCTTTCTCAACGATCTTACTAAGAGATTCAAATAGCTTTTATGCATGATGTAATAGTTTGATTCGACATATTTTTTTTTCTGCATCCGTTTTCGTCTTTTTACACCATACGAAAACAGCAAACTCAAAATTTGTTTGTTATATTCCCACGCCGCGGTTTTTTTTCCTAATTCTGAATTCCTATAGAATATCTCGTCCAGATCCCCAATTAAATCCTCTACTGTGTCTGAACCATAAAGCCATTCTAAAACCTGTCTTAACCTTTTCGGCGGAGATGTGTTATTCGTTTCTCTCATATTTCTTTTAATGAGAGATCTGTTTTTGAGTTTTCCCAAAGTTTATCTCTCAAATTCCTGATAGTATGAAGAGCAATCTTACCCTGACGTGTCAATCTAAAATATCTTTTTCTTCGACCGCCGCGCACTTTTGTGGCTCCTCCCATATGTGATTCAATAAAACCTTTATCTTCAAGCCTGCCAAGAGTAGCATGAAGCGCTCCCAGACTGATGCCGCGATTGGCTGTTTTTTCAATTTCATCCTTTATTAAAACCCCATAGGCATTATCACCAAGCACCGCAACCGTTAGAAGCACTAATTCTTCAAATTCACCGATAAATCCTTTCATAATCCTTGATACGAGGATTTGGGCTATTTGTTTCTATTTTTAATATAAAATAAGAGATCTTTCAGGAAAGGCAACATCCTGAGACAAATAGTAATTTATTGTTTTGTTTCGCGTTTTGCGAAATGCGAAACCCACCCCATGGGGACCCTAGCTGGCGCATTCTATGATAAAGGCAAATTTCACTACCTTAGAATATCAATGCCTACAGCGCTCTACCAATTTGCAGACTTTTTCTTTTTCGCGTTTCATTCAGCGCTTATTTTATTCAACTCTTTGGGCTGGCTTTTTCAAAAAACTCGTTTTTACAATTTAATTACTCTCTCCCTTACTGCATTTTCCTGGTTCATTCTTGGAATTTGGTATGGTTGGGGATATTGTTTTTGCACTGACTGGCATTGGAATGTCCGGGAAAAACTTGGGTTCATTGACCACACAAATTCCTATGTTGATCTACTGCTCATAAAAATAACGGGTATAGACTTCCCTAATTCCCTGGTTGATACCGCTACTGTAACTGTATTCACCGTAAGTCTTATCATGAGTGTTTGGTTGAATGTCCGCGATTTCAGGAACAAGAATCATAAATAATTAATCTTCCGTCTAAATTGGTATTCGTTTCTTCAGTAAGCGAAAACACTGTGAGATAACATGGTGACATCATCCTTCATAATGAATAAGATTTCCTCATCTTGCCTCCCGAGTTCATTGTAATCTGCTGTCCGGTGAAGCCAAATGCGTTTTTCTTTGGAAAGGAAACTCAAGTTATTCGCAATAACATCCCTTGCATCTATCTTCGAACAACTCTTTTGCATAATGTTTTCCATTTTAGAAGTAAAATCCGGGTAAATTTACTACCTAACATTGACTTTAAAGAGTCAAGTTATTAGATTCTGGTATCGCTTGTTGGTCGAAAAAACACCAACATCGGAGAGGTATAGTTTTCTTCATTTTTCATTAACTTTGATTAACGTTGCTTAACCCCATTAGTTAATGAAGAAGATTCTATACTTCTTTTTTCTGATTACACTTGTTCCTTTTTTAAGCTACTCCCAGCAAAGACAACAAGGGTCTGGGGATATTTCTCTTTCCGTTAATCTTGTCACTTCCTCATTGCCTATGAAAATGAAGGAATATAAAGATGAAAATCTCATTCCCAGGTTTTTTGAATTTAATTTTGAAAAATGGTTTAAGAATCTCTCTTTAACAGGAAGTGTAAGAACATTTGAGGCTAGCAAATTAAAATGGGCTTACAGAGTTTCATCCCAACCTCTAAATATTGATCACATCTCAACCAATTTTGAGCTTCGTAGAGTTGAACTAAATCTGTTCCTTGGTGCAAGAGTAAATATATCTTCTAAATTTCAAGTTCAAGTACAGACCGGAATTATCAATTCGGCAGGTAATGAAATCGTGGATGTCCTTCAATATGCTATCGCTAATGGTATTTTGATGAGTGGAGAAGTTCATTCATCAAAAAATAAAACATATTACGATTTTGGTGGTCAAGCCAACCTTTTGATTTTATTTAAAGTTAGCCAACTGGTTCAGATTAACTTATTTGGTGGATCCGGAATGTTCGTTGATGGCCGGACAAGAATTGAAGGAGGTGTAGGCACCAAGTTTAGCTTTTGAATTGTTGAAAGCTGAGCGCAGGGATAAAACAGTAAAAAATGAGTGAGAGATTCTTTTCCAATGATTCTTTGCTGATACTTAATGAAGCCAGGGAGGTTATCCAATATGACCGTTTGATTATTCTTGAAGAAAACCAAAAGAAGGGGAAATCGAATCAGTAAACTTCACATTCACCGTAATCAAATCTTCCATACGATACATCCAAATTACCATGTATAGGATCACTAACAAGAAACCCAAATGTCCCCGCAATAGATATTCTTTGTCCGCTCACATTAATTTTCTTGAAATAAATTTGACCAACCCCGCTGCTTGAATTCAATTGATATCTGGATGAACGCAGATATCCTTTATTATTGACACCATCTAAAATAATTTTTGAATCATTTAACCTTGCAAAGTCTTCTGGAGAGGAAATATTGGAAGTCAGTATATCAAATATTAAATCGGTTTCGACACCAGATAATTTACCTGTGAGTTTTAGTTTAATCCTATCGCCGGAATCATAAAAGTAAATTGATGGAAACCCGAAATCATAACCTGGACTAATAAATCCGGTTTCTGAAGTAGCAATACTTTTCCAAACGATTTTATTCACAAAGGCGCCAGCTACGTCGTTGCCTGTTTCTGTGTACATTGGAAGTCTGGGATCAATTGGATCGGGAACAAATACTCCCGTGAAATTACATGCCGTAGATAATGAGAGAGCCAATAAGAATGCTTTATTTTTCATCGTAAATTTCAGTGATTCTCACTTTTATCCCGAACAATAAACTACGATTTTTTACATCGTGAATTTCCTCAATGAAATTTCCTAATTTGTCAAACATGTAATAGTTATAGACAGGTTTCAAACCGAGGAAATAATGAAAATAAATACCTGCTCTTCTATTTTCAAATAAATTGATACCTGAAATCCATGAAATATCGAATTCGCTATACTTAGCCTCAAATTGTGGGCCACTTGCATCAGCAAGGACTTCATACGAAAAGCCATTTTGAATGGATAAAAATCTGAAGGAATATTTTGCTAGAAGCGTAGAAGTGATGTAAGCAAGACTTGCCTCGTGTTTAAATGATCCGATTGTTTGTGTGTATCCTCTTGTAATCAACGCAGATTGCTTTTCCAGAGAAAATTTGGATGACTTTCGAAGGGGTTTAAAATTCATTGCAGCACCTAAATGAATGCCGGGTGTGCCTTTAACAGAACCTACAAGATTTTGTTGTTTTATCATGTTTTTGCTAAAACCACCAAGCATATAAAATTGCGAGAGTGCATTCTGTGGGATCACAATAAATAAAAAGAACCCCAGGAAAATTTTTTGAGTGCAGCTTGAAATCACGCTTTAGATTGACATTTACATTACCTTCATTGGGGTGTTATCAATTCACTTATGAACTCTTTTATAATATAGGCAAAAAACTGTTAAATATATAAATATTCCTATTAAATCCCAAATTTCTCAAATTTGTGCTGAATCCGTCAATCAAAATTAAAAACCCAAAACCTTATGTTGTCCCTAGACGCAGTCGGTGTTCTTTTTACCAAACGGCCATTACGTAATCAACTAACTCAGCTCTTGATGTTTTTCCACCAATAAGCTAAACACAGTTAGATAACTTCATTTCATTAACCATCAAAATGAACCAGAAAAAATCTCAGGAATTTTCAGCTGTCAAATTAAATCTGGCACTGGAGTACTTATACTTCCGGATATTTGCATAAGCCAGCTTTGACCGGATTATTGTGAATGTAATCAATTTTTTGCCAAAATACTTCCTCTCTCCACAAGGTCACAGCCAGGGAATTGGGCTCCTAAACATGATATTTTCTGTCTTTGGCATTTACGTGTAATTGTTCATGCAAATCGAATTTCTCAATCTTTAACACTTTACCATCACAAAAAAAGTAAATCTTTATTTGGTTTATATTATAAACTAGTTTATAATTGAGAATTAATTTAAATAATAGAACTATGAAGCAGGAAAATAACCCGCTTACCGCCCAGCAAAGCCTTGATATCATCACCAATATGATCAGACAAGCCAAGGGCAACATGAAAGAAAATAGTTACTTCTTTCTTCTCTGGGGCTGGGTAGTAACCATAGCCAGCCTGGGAATGTTTACTCTAATGCAGCTTGGTTATGAAAAACCATGGCTAATCTGGACCATCACAGTTCCTGCCTGGATCTGGACCATGTACTCAGGTTACAGGCAGGGAAAAAGAGAATCGAACTCCACTCCTTTCGATAGAATTACTGCCGCCTTGTGGATTAGCTATGGCGTGATAATTTTTACTTTCGTCATTTTCGGGTACAAAATTAATTATCAACTGATGCCGACAATTCTGATTATCACTGCAGTTCCCGCCACCGTTTCGGGGATTATTCTCAAATTTAAAGTACTGATTTATGGAGGAGTAATTTTCTGGGTTAGCGGGATTCTTTGTTTCATGGTGGGGTATGACTTTCAATATCTCATCGGAGCGGCAGCAGTAATTCTGGGCTACCTGGTCCCCGGTTATGCACTCAGAAACAAGAATGTGAGCTAACCATGTTTAATAACCTTGACCCCTTATTGCATTCCCAATTGAGATTAGCGGTGATGTCTTTACTCATCAGCCTGGAATCCGCCGAGTTCACTTTCCTCAAAGAAAAAACAAAATCCACTGCAGGCAATTTGAGTGTTCAACTGGATAAGCTTAGTGAAGCCGGCTACATTTCAATAAAGAAATCTTTCAGGGGAAAAAAACCGCTTACCACTTGTAAAATTACAAAAAAAGGAATCAGCGCATTTGAAAATTATGTAGATGTGTTAAAACAGTATATCAATAAATAAAGTTTAATCATTCACCTAAAAAATTAATTTTTATGAAAACAAAGTTTATACTCTTTGCAACGTGTTGTCTTTTTGCTTTTCATTCTTATGCTCAACAGGCAGCAGACACAGCCTTATTAAGAACTGAAATGGCAAAGCTTTCCTGGATGGAAGGAAAATGGAAAGGCACAGCTTCAGTACAACGAGGTCCCGGACAGCCGATGATTGTTAACCAGGAAGAAACGGTTGAATTCAAGTTAGATGGGCTGGTAATGCTCATCGAAGGCCTGGGAAAATATAAGGATCCCGGATCCCAGGTTGAAAAGGTTGGTCATCATGCTCTTGCTTTTGTTACCTATGATCCGGAGAAAGGCCAGTACAGGTTCCAGTCTTACCTGAATACCGGCCAGCAGGGAGACACATACCTAAAGATAATTGGCGAAAATCAATATGAATGGGGGTTTGAAGGAAGAGTAAAATATCTTATCACTTATAATCCGGATGCGCAAACCTGGCTGGAAACAGGTGAGTACTCAGCGGATAACGGAACATCGTGGAACAAATTCATTGAGATGAACCTCAAAAAGGTAAAATAAAATTCATGCCCGTTGTGAAAGTAATTTGTTTTCCACTCCCCTGCTTCGTGGTTCGTGAGACACAAACCACGGCTAGTGGAGATCGAAATGATTTTGTATTATCAAATCACCTTCTGTAACGGGCATGAATCCAGCTTCTTCTCATTAAGGAGTTATTATGAATTCAGAGTGCCGGCAATTCTGATTTCATTGCCATCAAAACCAGCGCCGCCAGTGGGGCGAAATCATAGTTTACTGATTTATGGATTGCACCAAACTTATTCTAACCATTTCAGAAGTTTTTCGTCAATCCTAAAACTACAATTACCGGAGGACCGCCCACGTAATTGCTTCCTGCAATTTTCCAACCTTCCAATACTATTGATGTCTCCGCCTGGATTGTCAAACTTTTGGATAACGGCCAGGCCATACCGCCATTAAAGGTATTCCAGAATCCTCCTTCAAATCCCATATCCATTGGCTCGTCATGGTGATTCATTCCTGCCAATAGTGCATCGATACAATGGGCTTCAACTACACCCACCCCAAAAGAAAGCATTACTAAATCTTCAATTTTCCATTCGGCAGCAATAACCGGCCAGCTCAACATCCAGGGTTCATTTCCAAAATTTTTGGTGCTCGCATAATAAAAAACCGGCATCCGGAAATAAACTCGGAAATTCTCATTGGGTTGGTACAATTGGGCGCGGAGTCTTATACCATATCCGATAACATTAGGTGTGGTGCCCACTATAATTCCTGCAGCAAACCGGCGGGTTATACCATACGTTCCCTCAATTAAAGCGACATAGGGTATTCCGGTAGAGATCGTTGCCTGAAATTTATTTTTCCCGGGGAAAAGAAAATCGTTTGATCGATCCTGGCCGAACAAGTTCAGGGTCAAAAGGCTCCCGCCAATTAGTAAACAAAGGTGTATTGTTATCTTTTTCATGAATTTATTTTTATTTGGATGAAGGTAGGCGGACGACCTGGTGGAAAGAAATTGCTTTCTGCGTATACCCCATGTGAATATTTGCAATTATATCTGACTCAAGTTGAATACTGTCACACTTAATTGCAATAATTACCAATCCAGCATTAATCATTGGTTTTGTTTTGCATTACGTGCAAGAAAGTGTGGATTAATGCGCAAAATACAGTTTCAGCCTGCGTTATTAAATGGATAACTTTCCAAAAAAATCAAGATGAAGAAAATAATTGTAGGCTGTATTAAAGCGGGTCTGGTGATGATTTTCCTTATTACAGGAACAACAGTTTCAGCACAGCCTGCACAAATTGGTCTGTTCTCCGATTCTGTAATGAGAACTAAAACCATTAGAATTGAAAATTCACTGGTCATTACCGACTATGGTAGTTTTACTCCAGATGTAATTCGGTATATTGAGTTTGTTGACAAAGACATTACCCAAAGAGATTTATATAAGCAACTTAAAGCTCTTAATGTGAGGTTTTATTTTTCTCCAATTTTTTTAGCTGTGGTAAAGCTGCATAATAATAAAAGGTTTTCTGGTTATGTGCTTGCTGCAAATGAAGGAAAGGTTACACTTTTCCGGAGATGGACTAAAAAGACGTTTCCATTATCAGATATTGAGCACCTTACGATATATGAAAACAAGTCGGGAGAGTTTTGGGGAGGGTTTGGTTACGGAGTAATTGGTCAGTTGGTTGCGGGCGCCACCCTCATTGCTATTACCGCGCCGACTGGTGAATTCCTGTTTTTTGCAGCCATTGGAATGGTTACCGGCAATTTGGTCGCCGGGCTGGCGGTTGGCAGTATCGTAGGACACGCCATAATGACTTCAAAAGTAAATGCCAGCAAAAAGCGTTATGTGGTAACAGGAGAAAACCTGAAGGAAATTGAAAGCATTTTAACAAAGCACCAGACTATGAAAAATGAAAGCACGAAGTGGATGTATAAGAAAATGACAGCGCAATAGAAAATGACAGCGCAATAAAGTTAGAGTGTCCAATACTTTTCAAAAGGTTGCAGCATTTTTTCACTCACACACGCGCTGAATCATAGAGCCAAAGTGCGCTTCCCCTTTCAGGGACAAATAATACTGCTATTTCCCTTTCTTAACTCCCTGCTGCACTAACGACCGCCCGACCCAGGTTATTGGTATCTGTTCCAAACCAGATCTCCCGTTTTTGGGAATCAAAATACATGTGCCGGATGACGCCCCCTCCGCTCGGAATTTCCGTAATGCCAACGAAGGATCCATTTCCCGGATCGAATCCAACCAACCGGTTAGGATCAAGACCTGCTTCCGCTATCCAGATAATTCCCTGGTGATCCATGGCTGTTCCATACGGT
>Ga0214471_10005045_pt1 | contig 10184 bp, 9 predicted proteins | sample RVTome_5_FD_207665 | JGI IMG/M metagenome (GOLD analysis project Ga0214471, IMG submission 207665) | Soil microbial communities from uranium-contaminated site in the Upper Colorado River Basin, Wyoming, United States - RVT142D155 | ecosystem: Environmental > Terrestrial > Soil > Contaminated >... | reverse complement strand
GGGGTGCGCGGCGGCATTCAGAGCGCGCTGCGCCGCGACGCCGACTGGTATGCCACGCTCGGCGTGCAGAAGTCAAAGTACTCGCAGGAGAACCCGATCTTTGCCGTGACGCGTCGCGACTGGCAGTACGACGTCGCGATGGGGGTCAACTGGCGCCTCGAGGGCGCCTGGTCGCTGCGCCCGCAGATCAGCTATACGCGCAACGATGCGACCACTGCAATCAACGATTACAAACGCTACGAGCTGTCGGTTAGCGTGCGCCGGGACTGGCGCTGATGCAGCGCGCGCATCGCCGAGACGATTGACGAGCCCGCGAGTTCGTGGTGAGGGCGTCGGGCATCTCTATTCCGGCAGCCAGTGAATCGCGGCGAAGCCGGGTTCGGCCGACCAGTCGATCCCGGCGCCCGCCGCGGGCAGGGAGGCGAGCGCGGGGTCCTTTGCGCGCGCCGCGGCGATGGTCGCGCGCCGTGCGCGTTCCCAGGGATGCTCGCCGAGCGGCCCTTCGTCTTTACCGAGCGCCGCCGCGGCGCCCTCGTCGGCGAGCAGTTTCCACAACGGGACGCGACGCTCGCGCGCCGCGGCGTCCCAGATCGCCATGTGCCGCGCCGGCGTCGACTCGAGCTCGAAGGAGAAGCCGAAACCCATCGTTCCCGCTTCGGTGAGCACGCGCGCGACGAGCGCCTCTTCGCCTGAGGCAAGGCGCATCGACTGGACATGGACGTGCGCCACGCGCACCGGAGGTTTCATGCTGCGCGCGCGAAACACGCGCCCTAGCGCCGCGGCCGCGAAAACGGAAAGCCTCGCCGGCGATACTGGATCATGAGCCAGCCGCCGAGCATGCCGCCCAGATGCGCGAAGTGGGCCACGCCCATCGCAGTGCCGGTCACGCCCATGATCAGCTCGAGCGCGCCGTAGAGGGTCACGAACACGATCGCCGGCATCGGGATCGGCGGAAAGATCAGTACCACCATGCGGCGCGGGAAATACAGCCCGAAGGCGAGCAGCAGGCCGAACACGCCGCCCGAGGCGCCGACCGTGGGCACCGGCGGCAGGCCCATCCAGCCGGTGACCACGAGGTGCGTGAGCGCCGCTGCCACCACGCAGGCAAAGTAGTAGGCGAGGAACCAGCGTGAGCCGAACAGCCGCTCGATGTCGCCGCCGAACATGTAGAGCGCGAGCATGTTGAAGAACAGGTGCCCGGTGCCGCCGTGCAGGAAGCTGTAGGTGACGAGCTGCCAGAGCTGGAACTCCGGCATGCCGCGCGTATTGAATCCCGGCTGCGGCGGCCACAGCGCGAACCACTCGAAGAGCTCGTTGCCGCCGCCGAACTGCAGCAGGAACACGGCGACGTTGGCGATCAGCAGGGATTGGGTAACCGGCGGCATGAGCGAGTCTCGCGTCACGCAAGAATGCCATGCATACAGGTCCGCATGGCGAAACAGCGGGCGGGCGGCGGTGCCGCGTTGACAGGGCCCGGCCGGCAGTTGACCCTGTCAACCAGGTCGGCCGCGCCGGGCGACCCTCTGCGAGCCCCCATGAGACCGCTCGATACGCCGTCCGTCGTCGACTTCTTGCCCGACCCTGCGCGCATGCGCGGGCGCGCGATGCGGGAGTCCCAGCTTGCATAGCCGCGTTGTGCTGCTCCTTTCGCTCGCCGGCTTCGCCAGCGCGGCGAGCTTGCGCGCGACCGACCCGTTGCTGGTCCTGATCGCCGCGGAATACGCGATCACGCCGGGTGTCGCCGCGGCGGTGATCACGGCATTTGCGGTCTCCTACGGCGTGTTCCAGGTGCTGCACGGGCCGCTTGGCGATCGCATCGGCCGCATCCGCGTGGTGTACGCCGCGGCCGCGGTCTCGGCGCTCGGCTCGGTCGCGTGCGCGATGGCCACGTCGCACGCCATGCTGGTCGCGGCGCGCTTTGTCACCGGCATCACCGTGGGCGCACTGATCCCGGTGTCGATGGCGTGGATCGCGGACATGGTGGCCTACGAGCGGCGCCAGGCGGTGCTGGCGCGTTTTCTCATCGGCAATATCCTCGGCATCGCCTTCGGCACTTCGGCCGCGGGAGTGCTCGCCCTTTGGTTCGGCTGGCGCGGGATCTTCTGGGTACTCGCGGGGCTCTTCCTGCTGATCACGCTCCTGCTGTGGCGCGAGCTGCGCGGCAATGCGGCGATGCACGCGGCGCGCGGGGAGGCGCCTGCCACGTTCGTGGCCGCGTTCCGCAACATGGCCGACCTGCTCGCGCGGCCGTGGGTGCGGGTGATCCTAGTCACGGTATTCATCGAGGGCGCCCTTTTCTACGGCGCGCTCACCTTCGTCGCCTACGACCTGCACCAGCGACACGGCTTCGGTCTCGCCGCAAGCGGGGCTCTAGTGAGCGCGTTCGCCGCGGGCGGGTTGCTCTATGCGGTGAGCGCCGGTCGGGTGGTGCCGATGCTCGGCGAGCGCGGTCTCGTGCTAGGCGGCGGCGCGCTACTCGGCACTGCCTACTTCTCTCTCGCGCTCGCGCCGGGCGCGGGACTGGCGGTCTTCGCGCTGGTGCTTGCCGGTGCGGGCATCTACATGATGCACAACACGCTACAGGTGAATGCGACGCAGATGGCACCTGAAACGCGCGGTGGTGCGATCGCACTGTTCGCCTTTTTTCTGTTCAGCGGCAATTCGCTCGGCGTATGGCTCGCCTCGCGCGCGGTCGATGGCTGGGGCACGCGGCCAATATTTGCGGTCGCCGGGGTCGGCCTGGTGCTGCTGTCGCTCGAGTTCCGCCGGCGCCTCGCGAACCGCGTCGCGACGCGCTGAGGCGCGCCGGATCGCTACGATGTGGCGATGGCGGATACACTGAGGTCTGAGCGCCCGACAACGCGAACGACCCAATCCGCGCTGAATCCATGAACGCCTCCGACGACTCCCACCGGCTGTTGCGCGAAACACTGCGCCGCTTCGTCGTGAACGAGGTGGTATCCAAGGCGCAGGCCTGGGAAGACGAGGGACACGTGCCCCGCGAGGTGCTACGCGAGATGGGGCGGCTCGGTTTTCTCGGGCTGCGCTACCCGGAGAAGTACGGCGGCGGCGAGCTCGATGCCACGGCCACGGCGCTGCTCGCGGAGGAGCTCGGTCGCTCGAGCTTCGGTGGCTTTGCCATCACCGTGCTGGTGCACACCGACATGGCGTCGCCGCACCTGATGAACGCCGGAAGCCCGGAGCAGATCGAACGCTGGATGCCGGGCATCGTCTCGGGCGAGACGATCAGCGCGGTGGCGGTGACCGAGCCTGACGCGGGCTCGGACGTCAAGGCGATCCGCACTGTGGCCAAGCGCGACGGCGGTGACTGGCTGCTCTCGGGCACCAAGATGTTCATCACCAATGGCGCTCTGGCGAATCTGTACTTCGTCGCGGCGAAGACCGACCCCGCGGCGGGCTCGAAGGGCATCTCGATGTTCGTCGTGGAGAAGGGCGCGAAGGGGTTCTCGGTCGGACGCGAGCTCGACAAGATGGGCTGGCTCTCATCCGACACCGCCGAGTTGGTGTTCGACGGCTGCCGCGTGCCGGCGGCGAACCTGCTCGGCGAAGCGGGGCGCGGCTTCTACGCCATCATGAAGAACTTCCAGAACGAGCGCATTGCAATTGCCGCGATGGCGATGGGCGAGAGTGCGCGCGCGATCGAGCTGACGCTCGATTACGTGCGCACGCGCAAGGCCTTCGGCACGCCGCTCTGGGACAAGCAGGCGCTGCGCCAGCGCCTGGCGATGCTCGCGGCGAAGGTCGAGGCCGGGCGGCAACTCGTACAGCGCGCCGCGGTGCTCGACGCTGAGGGCCGCAACTGCGTCAAGGAGGTCTCGATGGCGAAGGCCTACTGCGGCGAGCTGGTGAACGAGGTGATGTACGACTGCCTGCAGTTCCACGGCGGCTTCGGCTACATCCGCGGAAGCACTATCGAACGCATGGTCCGCGACGCGAGGGCGCAATCGATCGGCGGCGGCGCCACCGAAATCATGCTCGAGGAAGTGGCGAAGCGTTTATAGGGCGACAGATGCGCGCCTTTATCTACACGGGCCTACCGTCGCGCGTCATCTTCGGCGCGGGCTCGATCGCGCAGCTTCCGGCTGAAGTCGAGCGGCTTGGCGCAACGCGCGCGCTGCTCCTTTCCACGCCCGAGCAGGCCGAGAGCGTGCGCAAGGTGGCGGCGAGCCTCGGCACGCGCGCCGCCGGAATCTACGACAAGGCGGCCATGCACGTGCCGATCGAAATCGCCGAGGACGCTCGCCGTGTGGCGAAGGAGCTCGGCGCCGACTGTTGCGTCACCGTGGGAGGAGGCTCGACCACCGGCCTGGGCAAAGCGATCGCGCTCACATCCGATCTTCCGATTCTTGCCGTGCCCACGACCTATGCCGGCTCGGAGATGACCACCATCTACGGACTGACCGAGGGCGGGGCGAAGAAGACCGGGCGCGACGTGCGCGTGCTGCCCAGGACCGTGATCTACGATCCGGCCCTTACCTTGAGCCTGCCGGCGGCGCTCTCGGCAGCAAGCGGCATGAACGCGATTGCGCATTGCGTCGAGGCGCTCTACGCGCACGACGGCAATCCGGTCATCTCACTGATCGCCGAAGAGGGTGTGCGCTCCCTCGCCGCCTCGCTACCGGCAGTGGTGCAGGAGCCCGCCAACCTCGAGGCGCGCGCAGTCGCGCTGTACGGTGCGTGGCTCGCCGGCGTCTCGCTCGGCTCAGCCGGCATGGCGCTGCATCACAAGCTGTGCCACGTGCTGGGCGGCAGCTTTAATCTGCCGCACGCCGAGACGCATGCGATCGTTCTGCCGCACGCCGCGCACTACAACCGCGCTCACGCGCGCGAGGCGATGGCGCGCGTCGCGCGCGCGCTCGGCGCGAAGGACGCGCCGGGCGGACTTTACGACCTGGAAGTGAAGGTTGGCATCAAGCTGCGGCTCTCGGAGATTGGCCTGAAGGAGGCTGATCTCGAGCGCGCCGCGAAGATCGCCACAGAGGCGCCTTACTCGAATCCCCGCTCGGTGGAATACGAAGGCGTGCTGGCGCTTTTGCGCGAGGCCTACTTCGGCCGGCGACCGGCGGCCTGAGTCTGGCGCTTGGGCACCGCAGGCGCCTGCGGGTTGGCAGGTTTCGCCTTGATGCCGGCGGTCAGCATGAATTTCATCGCGTCCTCGCGCGTCATGTCGACCGGGGTTACCCCCTCGCGCGGCAGGAACACGGTGTAGCCGCCCACCTGGTAGCTCATCGGCAGATAAACCGCTATGTCGCCCTCGCGTCCAATGCCCGCCGGCAAGTCGGAAAAATCGTTGCGCGTGACGAAGCCGAGCAGCCGCATGCCGCTGCCGGGCGGCTCGACCGAGACGACCTGCAGCGGCGCCTCTGCGCCGTGCTCGGCGAATAGCCCCAGCAGGTCGCGAAGTGCACCATAAATCGAGCGCACCAGCGGGATCTCGAGCACCAGCCGCTCGGCCCAGTCGAACAGCTGCCGGAACAGCAAGGCGTGCATCAGCACGCCGACCGCGAACACCACGCCGATCGCGACCAGGATGCCCATGCCGGCGCGGTAGTACTCGTCCGGCAACAGCCACATGAGCTGCTTGCCGAATAGCCGCTCGGCGCCGGTGAGCATCCAGTACGAAAGATACACGGTTGCGAGCACCGGCAGCAGCGTGAGCAGCCCGGTGACGAAGATTTTGCCGATGGCTTTCATGTTTCGCCCTCCGTCCGAAATTCCTTGTCCTGCAGCGATCGCCACTGGATCTTGCCCGAGCCCGAACGCGGCAGCGCGTCGAGGAACTCGAGCTTGCGCGGTGCCTTGTACGCGGCCATCTGGCCGCGTGCCCAGCCGAGGATTTCCTCGGCGCTCAGCTTGCCGCGCGCCTCGGGCCGCAGCACCACGCAGATCTTGACGGTCTCGCCGCGTCGCTCGTCGGGCGAGGCGACGATGCAGCACTCCTGGATCGCGGGATGGCGGTACATCGCGGCCTCGATCTCGGCCGGCCACACCTTGAAACCAGCCGCGTTGATCATGCGCTTCAGACGGTCGGAAATGAAGTAGTAGCCTTCCTCGTCCATGCGGCCGAGATCGCCGGTGCGGAAAAACGGCTTGCCCTCGATCTCGACCCACGACTCGCGGAAGGCCTTGTCCTTGCCCCAGTAACCGATGAGCAGCTGTGGGCCGCGCACCACGATCTCGCCGGCCTCGCCCGGCACGAGCACCTTGAAACTTTCCGGATCCACCACCAGCGACTCGGTGTCGAAGGTCGGTATGCCGAGGCACTGACGCTTCGGATGGTTCGCCGGGTTGATGTGGGTCTGCGAAATGGTCTCGGTCATGCCGTAGCCTTCGAGGTAGTGGATGCCGCAGGTCTCGTGGAGCTTCTGCGCGATCGCCTCGGGCATCGCCGCGCCGCCGCCGAAGATGCACTCGAGCGAGGAGACGTCGTGCTGCAGCGCCTGGGGGTGCGAGAGCAAGTCCACCACCATGGTCGGCACGTTCGCCCAGTGCGTGCAGCGGTGGCGCTCGATCAGCCGCGCGGCGAGGTGCGGGTCCCAACGTGGCTGCAGCACGATGCTGCCGCCCGCAACCAAGGTGCCGAAGTAGCTGTGCACGAAACCGGTGACGTGGAACATCGGCGCGGTGGCGAGCGCCACTGTGCCTTCGCGCATCGATTCCCAGAGCGTCGCGCCGAGCACGTTGTGCATCACGCTGGCGTGCGTGTGCATGCAGCCCTTGGGGTGTCCGGTGCTGCCCGACGTATAGGGCATCACGCACAGGTCGTCGGGCTGCGCGAGGCTCGGCACAGGCCGGTGCCCTGCGGCGAGCGCGTCGGCCCAGAGCGTCACACCCTTGCCGGAGAGCGGCTCGCGCGCCGCGCGTACTACCTCGGGCTGCGGCAGCTCACTCTCGGGATCGGCGTAGTCGGAATAGGCGGCGACCAGAACATGCTCGAGCGGCGTGCGGCCGACGAGGCCCGCGACCAGTGCGAACACCTCCTGCCCGACGATCGCCGCGCGCGCGCCGCTATCCTCGACGTAATGCGCCAACTCGTCGGCGAGGTTCGCCGGACTGACCGGCACGGCGACCCCGTCCGCACGCAGGATCGCACCGCAGGCGAGGATGAACTGCGGGCTGTTCTGCAGATCGATCAGCACGCGCTCGCCGCGCCGCAAGCCGCTGGCGCGCTGCAGCCAGCCCGCAAGCCGATCGATCTGCTCGAGCGCCTCACGGTAGCTGAGCGCGGAACCGAAGAAATGCGTCAGCGGCTTATCGCAAACGCGCCGCGCCGTCGCCTCGAGCGCGCCGTGCAGCGTGAGGCGCGAGCGCTCGAGCCGGTGCGGCAGGCCCTGCGGCCAGAACCGGTAGTGGCGGGGCTGCATCGCCGCAAAGTATAGTGTTTGGGCAAGGAGAATCCGACATGATCGCAGTGATCTTCGAATTCACACCCGCCGAGGGCCGAACGCAGGAATACTTCGATCTCGTCGCCGAGTTGAAGTCCGAGCTCGACAAGGCGGAGGGCTTCATCTCGATCGAGCGTTTCGAAAGCATCACCGCGCCTGGCAAGTTCGTTTCGCTGCAGTTCTGGCGCGACGACGAGTGCGTGGCAAAGTGGCGCAGCCTGCGAAAGCACCGCGCGGCGCAAGCCAAAGGGCGCGCCGGGATCTTCGCCAGCTACCGGCTGTGCGTCGCACAGGTGCAGCGCGACTACACTCGCGAGGAGCGTGCGCAAGCGCCCAGAGACAGCGTTGCGCTACACGGCTGAGCGGGAACGCCGCCGAGTCGGGTGGCTGAAACGCGCATTGCTGGCGTATTACGCATGTTTCGCGTTGTCGATACATCCGGCGACGGCGCAGGACCCGCAGCGCGACACGCTTATTCCGTCGTTTGCCGATCTCGAGGCGGCGGGGGCGGTTATCGGCGAGATCCGCGTCGACAACCGCAACATCTTCGATCTGGACGATCCGAAGGAGAATGCGCTTCTCTTTCGGCTGGCGAATACGCTGCACATCCGCACCCGGCCCAGCGTCATTGCGCGCCAGTTGCTGTTCAAGAGCGGCGAGCCGGTGTCGGTTCGATTGATCGACGAGTCGGAGCGCCTGTTGCGGGCAAGCCGCTACCTTTACGACGTCACGATCCGGCCGATTGCCTACCGAGACGGCGTCGTGGACATCGAGGTCTCGACACAGGACACATGGACCTTCGAGCCCGGCATCCGGTTCAGCCGGCAGGGTGGCTCGAACACCAGCGCCGCGACGCTAAAGGAAAAAAATCTGCTTGGAACCGGCGTCTCGATTGGCTACGCGAGAACGTCGGAAATCGATCGAACCGGGTCCGAATTTTCCGTTTCGTACCCGCACGCCCTGGGCGGGCGGACCGCCATCGGCTACTCACGCGCGAAACTGAGCGATGGCAGCGCGAATTCGTTTTCGTTGAACCGGCCTTTCTTTGCCCTCGACACGCGCTGGGCTGCCGGGATTTCGGTCTCCAATAACGACCTTATCGAGTCGATTTACAGCGGCGGGGCCATCATTGCCCAGTATCGCCATCGACGCGATTCGACCGAGGCGCACTGGGGATGGTCCGCCGGGCTGATCGAAGGCTGGACCCGGCGCCACACCATCGGTCTCAGCCACAGCGACAACGTCTACGAGCTCGAGCCCGCTCTGGTCGCGCCGGCGCAACTTCCGGCGGATGAGAAACTGGTCGCGCCGTTCTACCGCTACGAAGTAATCCAGGACGACACCGAGAAACGGAAGAACCGAAATCTCGTCGGTCGAACCGAGTACTTCGCTCTCGGTTTTCGCTCGGCGGTTCAGCTGGGCCGCGCCATGAAGAGCCTCGGCTCCAGCCGCGAGCTCTGGCTTTATTCCGCACAGATCGGCGACGGATACAAGATCCTTTCCGACCGCGATCTGCTGGCATCCGCCGCGCTGTCCGGACAATACGGAGACGGCCGCGGCGAGCGCCAGAAGCTGGGGTTCGCGATCCGTTATTTCGTTCCGAACGGCAAGAACGCGGTCTTTTATGTCTCGATTGCAAGCGACGTAGTTCGGAACCCGTACCCCGAGGATCGGCTGTATCTGGGCGGCTCCACCGGCCTGCGCGCCTATCCCCTGCGCTACCAGATTGGTGATCAGCGCACGTTGATCACCGTCGAGCAGCGCGTCTTTACTGACTGGTACCCTTTCCGGCTGCTTCGCGTGGGCGGTGCGGTGTTCTACGACATAGGGCGGGCCTGGGGTGGCGAGAACCAGACGAATGTCAACGGGCGCTGGTTGAGCGGTTTCGGCTTCGGTTTGCGGATCCTGTCGGCGCGCACGGCCGCAGGTAACGTCCTACACCTCGATTTCGCTTTTCCACACGATCCCGATACCAACGTCAAGTCGTTCCAGTTTCTGGTGAGGACCCGGCTCAGCTTCTGAACTGCCTGGCTGTACGAGTGGCCTGCCGAAACGGGTGTGGCGCAGCGTCATTGCCACACCGTATAGTTGACGCTTCGAAAACCTCATCCTTCTCATCGATTCGGAACGCGCAAAATGAAACAGGGCATGAGCAAGGTTCAGACCAAGGACATCGCGCCGCAAGGCACGCTGCGCGTCGGCATCGCCACTGCGCCGGTGGCGTCGGTTTTCTTCTGCAAGCCGGACGAGAAGTCCGGCAAGCCGCGCGGCGTCCCGGTCGATCTGGGGGCTGAGCTCGCGCGTGCACTCGGCGTGCCGCTCGCCCTGGTGGTGTATCCCAACTCGGGCGAGCTCACCGCCGCAGGCCCGAAGGGCGAGTGGGACATCGCCTTCATGCCGGTCGATGCCGAGCGCAGGATGGTGGTCGATTTCGGCGCCGCGTACTATCTGTTCGATTCAACTTTCCTCGTCGCGCCAGGCTCGAGCGTGCGCAACATGGCCACGCTCGACCGCGCCGGCAAGCGCGCCGGCGGGATCGCGGGAACGACCACCGTGCGCAGCGCCAGGCGCGCGCTCAAGAACGCCGAGATCGTCGAGCTGCGCTCAGTCGATGAGATGCTCGGCAAGCTGCGCGATGGCGAAATCGAGGCGATCGCGCTCGATCGCGAGACGCTGAAGGGCATCGCGGCCGGGATGCCAGGCGCGCACGTCCTCGAGGAGCATTTCCACGAAACAGGAATCGCCGTCGCGGTTCCTAAGGGGCACGGCGCCGCGCTC
>Ga0214471_10005044_pt1 | contig 10184 bp, 6 predicted proteins | sample RVTome_5_FD_207665 | JGI IMG/M metagenome (GOLD analysis project Ga0214471, IMG submission 207665) | Soil microbial communities from uranium-contaminated site in the Upper Colorado River Basin, Wyoming, United States - RVT142D155 | ecosystem: Environmental > Terrestrial > Soil > Contaminated >... | reverse complement strand
GCGTAGATGAGGTTGCGGTACGACTCGAACAGCGCGACGAACGGGTTGAGCCGGTAGATCGTCGACAGGATCGACCCCTCGCCCACCGCCTGGGTGACCTGCTCGGCACCGTACAGCGCCGGGGACAGGTAGAACCAGATCCGCAGGGCGTGGGTCGCGACGTTGCCGATGTCGCGGAAGAAGACGGTCAGCGCGGACGCGAGCACCGCGATGCCGATCGTGAGGAGGAACTGGACGAGCGCGACGACCGGCAGGAGCAGGATCCAGGCCGTGATCCGCGACGGGTAGAACAGGACGAGCATGCCGAGCAGGGGAACGAGCCCGAACACGAAGTTCGCGACCCCGCCGACCGACACGGCCATGGGCAGGACGATCTTCGGGAAATTGACCTGCTTGATGATCCGATCGCGCGTCGTGACGCACGTCACCGCGTCGGCGATCGAGCTCGAGAACCACTTCCACGGCAGGATCGCGGTGAAGATGAAGAGCGGGTACGCCTCGCGCTCGACGCGCAGGATGATCGAGATGAGGACGACGTAGACGAGCATCGTCAGGAGCGGGTCGATGACCCACCACAGGTTGCCGAGCACCGTGTCCGCGCCGCGCTTCTTGAGGTCCGCGCGGACGAGGTACGTGATGAGCCGGCGGCGGGACCACACCTCACGGGCGGTCCCGGTCAGCGTCTCGCGGGGTCCCGGGCGAGCGGGTCGGTAAGCCGGCCTGACGGCCTGGGTCATGTGCGCCATACGCCGGCGAACGTTACCACCGGCCGGCCCCGCGCCGGTGGAGCCCGCCTATACTCGGGCGGTGGCCGCGCACCGCCCCATCCCCTGGGTCGTGCTCTGCGAGACGGAGCGGCGCCGATGGGGTGGCGACCTCCGCCGCGGACGCATCTTTCGCGAGCTGGCCGGCCGAACCGGCGCGCTCGAGGCCCAGGGCTTCAACCACGCGTCCGTCGAGGCAGCCGTCCGACGGGTGGCCGGCCGGTTCCCGTGGCGTCCCCGACCCGCGCTCGCGTCGGCCGAATTCCTCAGTGAGGGCGCCGTCGCGCGGGCGCGGCGCACGTGCCGGCCGGTGGTGCTCGACGTGCACGATCACCCGCTCGCCCAAGCGGAGGCGCTCGGGGCTGCGCTCGACCCGGCTGCTCGCCGCGCCCTCGCGGACCGCCTCGCGCGCAACCTCGGCCTGTTCCCGCTCCAGGTCGCGCCGTCGGCCTCGTTCGCCGAGCTGGCCGGACTCGACCCGGCGCGGACGATCGTCGCGCCCAACGGGTCCGACACGGCGCGCGTGACGCCGCGTCCCTTTCCGCTGGTGCCCGCCGTCGGGATGGTCTCCGGCGCGGCGCCGGGGCGGGGGATCGAGGCGCTGGTCGACGCGGCGCGGAGCCTGCGCGCGACGGCGCCGGACCTGCGACTCCTCCTCTGGCTCGCGACGGCCGACGAGGCGAGCGAGGCGTATGTCGCGAGCCTGCGGGTCGCGACGGACGGCGCGCCGTGGATCGAGATCGCGGCGACCGACTACGACGCCCTCGCCGGCGAGCTGGCTCGGGCGACCGTGCTCGTCGTGCCCCATCCGGCGGGGGCCTACATGGACGTTGCCGTGCCGGTGAAGCTGCTCGACTCGATGGCGGCCGGCCGCCCGGTCGTCGTCACGCCACGATCGGAGATGCGGGCGATCGTCGAGACCGCGGGGGCGGGTCGCGTCGCGGCCGGTGACGGGCCGGACGACCTCGCCGGGGCGATCGCGCCGCTCCTCGACGACGCGGAGCTCGCCGCGCGGCTCGGGGCGGCCGGACGAGCCGCCGCCACGGCGCGCTACGACTGGGCGGTGATCGGGCGAGCGGTCGCCGACGAGGTCCTCGCCCGGTCCGCGGCGCTCGGAATCCTCGGGTGACCGGTTCGGCCGGGCCGGACGTCGAGCCGGGGCCCGGTCCTCCGTCGCCGGCCGTCGTCGTGGCGTTCGTGCTCAACGACGCGACGATGGATTCGCGGGTCCTTCGGTCCGCCGCGACGCTCGCCCACGCCGGGCATCACGTGACCCTCATCGCGCGCACGACCGATCCGTACGCGCCGCAACCGACCGAAGACGCGCCCGACGGCGTGCCGATCGTCCGCGTGCCGGTCGCGGGCGGCCTCCTCCGCTGGGTCCTCCTCGGTCGCCGGCCGCGCACCCTCCTCGGCACGGTCATCGCGGCCGCGCGGCGGCGACCGCTCGCGGCCCTCCTCCTCGCGCCCGTCGCGATCGTCGCCGCGCCCGTCGTTGTGCTCGTCGCCGCGCTCGGAACACTCGCCGTCCGCGCCGGACGGACGGCCCGTCGGTTCCGGGTCGTGAACGCAGGCTGGCTGCTCGTCTCGTGGCGGCTCCAGTGGCGATTCGGCGTCCGGCCGTGGGCGCGCGCCGCCGCCGCCACCGCCGAGCGGGTGGCCCGGGCCGCCGGCGGCGACCTGCCGCTCGTGCTCCACGCCCACGACCTGCGCGGGCTCGCGGCGGCGGTCGCCGCACGGGAACGAATCGGCCGTGGCGAGATCGTCTACGACAGCCACGAGATCTTCGTCGAGGCCGGCGAGCATGCCGAGCGTCCGGGCCGCGCGCGGCACGCGCTCCGCGCCCTCGAGCGGCGGCTGGCCGCGTCCGCCGTCGCGCTCGTGACCGTCAACGAGGCCCTCGCCGAGCGGCTCGGGCCCGCCCTCGGGATCAAGCGAGTCGTCGTCGTCCGCAACTGTCCGCCGCGCTGGACGCCGCCCGCCGACGGCACCGACCGACTGCGGGGCGCGACGGGCATCCCGGCCGCTGCCCCGATCCTCCTCTACCACGGCGGCCTGGCTCCCGGGCGCGGCATCGACACCCTCATCGCGGCGGTCCGCGAGCCTGGTCTCGAGGATGCCCACCTCGTCTTCCTCGGCTTCGGCCCGTGGGCGGCGCGGGTTCGCGCCCTCGCCGCGCAGCGGAGCAGCGCCGGTCGAGTCCACGTCCTGCCGCCCGTGCCGCCGGACGAGCTCCTCGAGTGGGTCGCCGGCGCGGACGTCGCCGTCGCCCCGATCGAGCCGACCACGCTCAACCACCGCCTGTCGACCCCGAACAAGGTGTTCGAGGCCCTGGCGGCCGGTGTGCCCGTCGTCGCGAGCGACTTCCCACAGCTCCGCGCGATCGTCGACGGCCTCGGCGACGGCCCGCTCGGTGCGGTCGCCGATCCACGCGACCCGCACGCGGTCGCGGCCGCGGCGCGCTCGATCCTCGACGCCGACGCGCCTGGGCGGGCGACGCTCCGGGCCCGCTGCCTGGCCGCCGCGCATGCCCGCTGGAACTGGGAGACCGAGTCGGCCGGCCTCGTCGCGCTCGTCGGCGACCTCGCGGGGCGGGCGGCCGGGATCGTCCCGCAGCGGGTCACGTTCGTGCTCCCCTCGACCGGCGAGTTCGACGCCCGGACGCGCCGCTTTGCGGCGAGCCTCGGGGCACGCGGCCACGCGGTCACGATCCTCGCCCGGGCCGGCGACGGGTTGCCGGAGCGGGAAACCGTCGCCGGTGGTGCCCGGCTCATCCGGGTAGCGACCGGTGAGCCGCCGCGAGCGTCGGGCGGATCGAGGCGACACCCGATCGCGGAGGCCCGCCGGATCCTCGCCGTCGCGCGCCGGGCGGGGCGGCAGGCCCGCGCGGCATGGGCCGTCGATGACGGGGCGGACGTCTATCACGCGATGGGCTTCCTCGCCCTGCCCGTCGCCTCGCGGCTGGCGGCCGCTCGGCGGGCCCCGTTCATCTACGACGCGCGCGACCTGTACGTCGAGTCGAACAACATCGCCCGCCTGCCGGCCCCGGCGCGCTGGCTGTTCGCGCAGCGCGAACGCGCCTGGGCCCAGCGTGCCGCGGCCGTCCTGACGGTCAACGAATCGTGCGCGGAGTACCTGGAGCGGCGGCTCGGCGTGCCTCGCCCGGCGGTGGTCATGAACGGCCAACCGGCCTGGACGCCGCCCGATCCGTGGCCGGACCGGTTGCGCGCACGGCTCGATCTCCCACCGGCCCGCCGGGTCGTCCTCTATCACGGCGGGTTCATGCGCGATCGCGGCCTGCGGGAACTCATCGACGTGATCGCCGGACCGGCCTTCGCGGATGCCGACCTCGTCCTCATGGGCTCGGGTCCGATCGAGCCGGACCTCCGGGCGCGGATCGCCGCGCCGGACGCCGCCGGCCGCGTGCATCTCCTGCCGCCGGTTCCGCCCGACGAGCTCCTCGACTGGGTCGCCTCGGCCGACGTCGGGGTCATGGTCAACCAGCCAAGGACGCTCAACGAACGCCTGTCGACCCCGAACAAGCTGTTCGAGTCCCTCGCCGCCGGGCTGCCCGTCGTCTCGTCCGACTTCCCCGAACGACGCCGGATCATCGTCGACGATCCGGACGGGCCGCTCGGCGCGGTGTGCGATCCCACGGATCCCGCCTCCATCGCCGCCGCGATCCGATCGGTCCTCGAGCTGGCACCGGCGGAGCACGCGGCGCTGCGATCGAGGATCGTCCACGCGGCGCGAACCCGGTACGCGTGGGACCGCCAGTTCGGCGTGGCGCTCCATGTCTACGGGCGGGTGACCGGCCGGCGCTGGTAGGCTGCGCCGGCAGTGGAACAGTCGCCCCGTCCGCGGCCCGTCGCGATGCTCACCCACTCCTACTACGAGGAGGATCCGCGCGTGCGGCGCGAGGCGGAGGCGGTTGCCGCGTCCGGTCGCCGGGTGACCGTGTTCGCCCTCCGTCGGCCGGGCGACCCGCCGAGCGGCTTCCTCGACGGCGTCGAGATCCGCCGCCTCGACGTCCAGCGCCACCAGGGAGCCGGTCTCGTCACGTACGTCGGCGAGTACCTGTCGTTCTTCTGGCGGGCCTGCTGGGCGCTCCTCCGCGCACACCGCCGCGACCGGTATGCCCTCGTCCAGGTGCACACGCTGCCGGACTTCCTCGTGTTCGCCGCGCTGCCGTTGCGCCTGTCCGGCGTGCCGGTCCTGCTCGACCTCCACGAGGCCATGCCGGCCTTTTTTCGGTCCCGGTTTCCGCGCGCCGGCAACCCGATCGTGCACGGTCTCCTCGCGCTCCAGGAGCGCCTGTCGATCGGCGCCGCGACGGAGGTCATGACCGTCAACCAGGCCCTCGGCGACCGCCTCGTCGCCATCGGCACCCGCGCGGACCGCGTCCACGTCGTACCGAACAGTCCGGCGCTCGCCCGGTTCGATCCGTCCTCCCACGCCTCGCGCGTGTTTCGCGGGGACGGCTGCCTGCGGCTCGTCTACGCGGGCGCCCTCACGCCGACGTACGAGCTCGACGTCGCGCTCCGTGGCGTCGCGGCCTTCGCGGCGCGCCGCCCGGACGTCCCGGTCGCGGTCGACCTGTACGGGCGAGGGGATTCCGCTGACCGCCTGCAGGCGCTCGCGGCGGAGCTCGGCATCGCCGACCGGGTCACGTTCCACGGGCGGATTCCGATCGAGGCGGTGCCGACGGCCATCGCCTCCGCTGACGTCGGGCTGGCCCCGACCCGGCGCGACGCGTTCACCGACGTGAGCCTGTCGACGAAGATCTACGAGTACGCAGCGATGCACCGCCCGGTCGTCGCGTCGCGCCTGCCGCTCGTCGAGCGGGCGTTTCCCGCCGGTGCCCTGTTCGTCTACGAGGCCGGCGAGCCGGCGTCCCTGTCGGCCGCGCTCGAGCGGCTGGTCGACGATCCCGCCGCGCGGGAGGTGGCCGTCGCGGCGGCGGCCGCGACCGTCCGTGGCTCGTCGTGGGAGGTCGCCCGGGCCGGCTACCTCACGCTCGTCGAGCGGCTGGCCGGAGGCGGGAGGACCGCCTGAGCGGTCGGTACGGTACGATACGCGCCCCGTTCGAGCCGGCGCCAGCCGGCCATGCTGCAGGACCCACCCACCCGATGACCTTTCGAGCAAAGCCGGTTGTCAAGCGCGCCCCGCGTTCGCCGTGGGAATCGAAGGACCGCCGGAACTTCCTTCTCAACCTCGGCTTCGGCCTCGTCGTTCTGGCCGCCGTCCTCATCCTCGTCGTCACCGTCGCGGCGACGTGGTACGACGACCACCTCGCCCCGGTGGCTGCGGTCAACGGCGAGAACATCACGAAGGACCAGTTCCGCGAGCGCTACCTCATCGAGGAGTTCCGCCTCGAGTACGCGCGCCGGCGAGTGGCCACGGAATTCGCCGCCGGCCGGTTATCCGACACGCAGCGCCAGACACAGGAACAGATCATCGAGCAGCGCCGCCAGGTGCTGCCCCAGGTGACCCTCGACCGGCTCGTCGACGCGCGGGTGCAGGCGTCGCTCGCCACGACGGAGGGGATCAGCGTCGCCGACGTGGAGATCGACGAGCGGCTCGTCGAGGAGGCGACCACGCCGGAACTGCGTCGGATCTGGGTCATCGAGGTCCGCCCCGCCCGCGACGAGGGCGCGACGGACCCGTCGGCCGCCCAGAAGGCGGAGGCGAAGGCCAAGGCGGAGGCCGCCCGTCGTGAGATCGACGGCGGCAAGGCCTGGGAGGAGGTCGCCAAGACCGTGTCGACCGCGACGTCGGCCCCGGTCGGTGGCGATCTCGGCTGGCTGGTGGAGGACACGACGATCCTGGAGCCCGACTTCGCCGCCGCGCTGTTCGGACTCGAGCCGAACTCGATGACCGATGTCGTCGAGGGCGACGACGGGACCTTCCGCTTCGGCCGGGTCACCGAGATCGCGCCATCGACGGTCGATTCGACGTTCGAGGCGCAGGTCACGACGGCCGGCATCGCGCTGCCGGCCTACCGCGGTGCGGTTCGGGTGGACCTCGTCCGCAAGGCGCTCGAGGACAAGGTGGTCGCCGACATCTCCAAGCCCGGTCTGCAGCGCCGCGTGGCGGAGATCTGGATCAGCGAGCCGTCACCGAATCCGCCCGCCGAGGGCGCGGTCAAGACCCGCCACATCCTCTATTCCCCGAATGACGACCCGGCCGGTGCCGGCGAACTCGACGAGGACGACCCGGCCTGGGCGAAGGCGGAGGAAGAGGCCCGGGCGACGTACGACAAGCTGCGTGCCGACATCACCCAGTTCGATCGGATCGCGCGTGCCGAGAGCGACGAGGGCGGGGCGGCGACATCCGGGGGCAAGCTCCCGTACTTCGACCCGGCCAGCTCGATCGATCCGTCATTCGCGGCGGCGATCTTCAAGGACGGCCTCGAGGCGGGTGATCTCGTCGAGCCCGTCAAGTCCGGCTTCGGCTGGCACGTCATCCAGGTCATGTACTACCCGCCGAACCTCGACCGCGCCAAGGCCCTCAAGGCCGCCTACGAGGCCGGTGAGGACTTCGCCCAGCTGGCCAGGGACAACTCGGAATCGGATACCGCCGCGGACGGCGGCGTCGTGGGCTGGATCGCCAAGGGCCAGTTCGACCTGGCCCGGGAGGCAGCCGTCTTCCTGCCCCGGATCGGCGACGTGTCGGACCCGATCGAGGTCGACGGCGACGGCATCTACCTCTACCGGATCCTCGACGAGGAGACGCGCACGCCGGAGGGCGAGCAGCTCGAGACGCTCAAGGCGACGGCCTTCTCGAACTGGTACGCGGACAAGAAGGCGACGTTCGACATCGACTACTTCGGCGGGGCCGCGACGACCGCGGCCCGGTAACCGAGGCGGACGTGCTCGACGCCCTCGTCGCCGAGGCGCGACTGCGCTGGGGGCTCGATCCTGCGGCCGGGCTCCAGGTGGTCGCCGCGGAGCGGCTCGTCGCGAGCCCCATTGAGCCGTCCCGTCCGCTCGTCATCGTCCCGCTCGCGCTGCTCCGGGCGACCGAACCCGGCGACGCCGCCGGGCCGGCACCGCCGCTCGCCGGGCGACATGGGCCACGGGGCCGCGATGCCCTCGCGGTCCTCCGCCGGCTCTATCCGCCCGATCACGTCGTCGGTCGATTCGGCGCCCAGGACGGCCTGACGATCGAAGCCCTCGACGACGCCGCCCTCGGCGGGCCGCTGTACGTCCCGCCGACAGCCCCGGAGCTCGCCGCCGCGTCGCCCTGGGCGATGCCCTACATCTCGGACCGGCTGCGCCGCCCGGATGGCTGCCCGTGGGACCGCGAGCAGACCCATCAGTCGCTTCGCAACCACCTGCTTGAGGAGGCGTACGAGGTCTACGACGCGCTCGAGGCCGGCGCGACGCCGGCCCTCGCCGACGAGCTCGGCGACCTGCTCCTCCAGGTCGTCCTCCACGCCCAGCTGGCGGCGGAGGCCGGCGTGTTCGACCTCACCGATGTCGAGGCGGCGATCGCCACGAAGATCGTCCGCCGGCACCCGCACGTGTTCGGCGACGCGGAGGCCCGGACGGCCGGCGACGTGAACCGCCAATGGGAACGGATCAAGGCCGCCGAGCGCGCCGCCGCCGCCGACGAGGCCGGCACGGAGGCCGCCCCGCGCAGCGCCCTGGCGGGGATCAGCTCGTCGCTGCCCGCGCTGGCCGCGAGCCAGGAGATGCAGGAGCGGGCGGCGAACCTCGGCTACGACTGGCCGTCGATCGAGGGCGTGCTCGACAAGGTCAGCGAGGAACTCGATGAGCTGCGCCAGGCCCCGGACGCCGCGTCTCGCGCGGACGAGTTCGGCGACCTGCTGTTCGTGCTCGTGAACGTCGGTCGACGGATGGGCATCGAGATGGAGGCCGCGTTGCGCGCCGCGAACGACAAGTTCCGGCGACGCTTCGGCAGCGTCGAGCGCCAGGCGGCGGACCGCGGGGTCGCGTTGCGCGATCTCGACTTCGCCACCCTCGACACGCTGTGGGATGCGGCCAAGGCAGAGGAGGCCGCGGCGCGCGCCGCGGACGAAGCACGACCCGAGGAGGCAGCACGATGACGATCGGCAACCGCCCGCCCACCGTTCGGTCGGATGGGCGGGCCCCCGGCCAGCTTCGGCCGGTGACGCTGACCCTCGGCGTCCAGAAGTGGGCGGAGGGATCGTGCCGCATCCGGGTCGGCGACACGGACGTCCTGTGCGCCGCGACAATCGCCGATCGGGTGCCGCCGCACCTCCGCGGCAAGGGCACGGGCTGGGTGACGGCGGAGTACTCGATGCTGCCGCGGGCGACCGCCGAGCGGACCGAGCGCGAGGCGGTCAAGGGTCGCCTCGGTGGCCGGACGCACGAAATCCAGCGCTTGATCGGGCGCTCGCTGCGCGGCGTCGTCGACCTCGCCCGCCTCGGCGAACGGACGATCACCGTCGACTGCGACGCCATCGTCGCCGATGGCGGCACCCGGACCGCGTCGATCACCGGCGGTTACGTCGCCCTCGCCGCCGCCCTCATGACGTACGGGATGGAGCGCCTGCTCATCTCGAAGATCGCCGCCGTCAGCGTCGGGATCGTCGAAGGGGTCGCTCTCCTCGACCTCGACTACTCGGAGGACTCGCGCGCGGAGGTCGACTTCAACGTGGTCGGCACGGACGCCGGCACGTACGTCGAGCTGCAGGGCACCGCCGAGGGGCGGCCGTTCGATCGACCGGCCGTCGACGGCCTGCTCGACCTCGCCGGGACCGGCCTCGTCCGCCTGTTCGAGGCGCAGGGCGCGGCGCTTGCGTCCGTCCGGCGCTGATCCGGTTGAACGGTCGCGCGTGACCGCCCGGCCGCGGCTCGTCGTCGCGACCCGATCGACCCACAAGCTGCGGGAGCTGCGCGAGCTGCTCGCGGTCGACGCGGACCTCGTGTCGCTCGACGATCTGGGCGTGGTCGGCGACCCGGTCGAGGACGGGGCGACGTTCGAGTCGAACGCCCTGATCAAGGCGCGCTTCGCGGCCCGCGCCACGGGGCTGCCCGCCCTGGCCGACGATTCCGGGATCGAGGTCGACGCGCTCGGCGGCGGGCCGGGCGTGCGCACCCGTCGCTACGCCGGTGAGCGGGCGACCGACGCGGACAACAACGCCAAGCTTCTCGACGCACTGGCCGGCCTGCCGCCGGGCCGGCGCGGCGCGCGCTACGTGTGCGTGCTCGCCCTCGCGCTGCCGTCCGCGACGGGTCCGCGCGGCGGGCTCGCGACGATCGTCCGGCGTGGCACGACCCGCGGCCGGATCGCGACCGTTCCGCGCGGCAGCGGCGGCTTCGGCTACGACCCGATCTTCGAGCCGGCCGGCGAGCCACCCGGCGGGCGGACGCTCGGGTTGTGGAGCGCGGCGGAGAAGCACCGCATCTCGCACCGCGCGCGGGCAGCGCG
>Ga0214471_10005042_pt1 | contig 10186 bp, 6 predicted proteins | sample RVTome_5_FD_207665 | JGI IMG/M metagenome (GOLD analysis project Ga0214471, IMG submission 207665) | Soil microbial communities from uranium-contaminated site in the Upper Colorado River Basin, Wyoming, United States - RVT142D155 | ecosystem: Environmental > Terrestrial > Soil > Contaminated >... | reverse complement strand
CCTGATGCCCGAGTGACAAGGCTCGGTCATCTCGCCGCGCAGGTAGCGAGGAATCTGTTCGAGGTAATAATCGGAGTTCGTGATGACGCCGCGATAGCGGCGCTTGAAGTCCAGCAGCTCCCGCACGACGGCGGTCGCCGCGTCCACGCGCCCGTTCTGGATCAGGTGTTCCCGATTGCCGTTCTTGAGGTCAGTATACAGACTGAAGTTCACTCCGACGCCCAGCTCGCGGGCGGTGCGCACCACCTCGACCACGTGGTCCAGGTTGTCTCGCTTGATGACGGTGTTGAACCGGATCGCGTCGATCCCCCTGGCCCGCATCGCGGCTACGCTCGCCAGGATCCTGGCCGTCAACCCGGGGATGCCGCGCTCGCCGTCATGACGTCCATCCACATAGTCCAGTGAAACGCTGAACTGGCTCACCCCGGCGTCCCACAGGGACTGTCCCCGCTCGGGCGTGAGCATTCCCCCATGCGTGATCAACGTGATGTACTTCAGATGGATCGCGTCGCGCACGGCCGCCACGAGCTGCTCGAGGTCCTTCCGCAACAGCGGCTCGCCACCGGTGAACGTCACCAGCATGGGATTGAAGAAGCGGGCCGCTTCCGCGCACCGCTCGGTTTCGGACTCACGGGCAGCGGAGGGCGTCTTCCAGTAGTCGCAGAAGCCGCACCGGGCGTTGCACCGCATGGTGACTTCGAAATGTACCAGGACCGGACGACGCGTCACGCCAAGCCAGGCGTATTTCGCCAGGAAGAGCGGCACGTGCCATGGCCGGAATCGGGAGGAGAGCATCAGAACAGGTCAGAGGTCAGCGGTCGGAGGGAGTGAGCGCCGGTCCCCGCCGGCGTCAGACCTCCACCTCGACGTCATGCGTCGTCGGCCAGGCTCCGTGCCTGGAGCATGGGCAACTGGATTCCCTCGCGGCGCGCCGTCTGGACGGCAGACTCGTAGCCTGCGTCCGCGTGACGGGCCACCCCGATGCCCGGATCATTCGTGAGAACGCGGTCCAGTCGGACGCGCATGTCCGCAGTGCCGTCGGCCACGATCACCTGCCCCGCGTGCAGCGAGTTCCCGATCCCGACGCCGCCGCCGTGGTGGAACGAGACCCACGAGGCCCCGCTCGCCACATTCAGCAGGGCGTTCAGGATAGCCCAGTCGGCTATGGCATCGCTGCCATCCTTCATGCCCTCCGTTTCGCGGAACGGTGACGCGACACTGCCGGTGTCCAGATGATCCCGGCCGATCACGATGGGTGCCCTGACCTCTCCGCGCGACACCAGATCGTTGAGCGCCACGCCAAAGCGGGCCCGTTGACCCTGGCCCAACCAGCAGATGCGGGCGGGCAGGCCCTGGAATCGAATCCGATCCCGCGCCAACGTGATCCAGCGTCGCAGGTGGACATCCTCCGGGAACAGCTCGAGGATCAGTTCGTCCGTCCGGTGGATGTCGCCGGGATCTCCCGAGAGCGCCACCCAGCGGAACGGCCCCTTCCCCTCGCAGAACAGCGACCGCACGTACGCGGGAACGAAGCCCGGAAAGTCGAATGCGTTCGCCACGCCGGCGTCGAACGCCACGGTGCGGATGTTGTTCCCGTAGTCGAACGTCACGGCACCGCGAGTACGCAGGGCCAACATCGCCCGGACGTGTTCCACGATCGATGCGGTGGATCGTCTGACATATCCGTCCGGATCGGCACGGCGAAGTTCCGCTGCCTCGGTCAGCGACATTCCGTGCGGTACGTAGCCGTTCAGCGTGTCGTGCGCGCTCGTCTGGTCAGTCAGGACGTCGGGCGTCACCCCACGCCTGACGAGCTCGGGTAGCACCTCGGCTGCGTTTCCGACGAGGCCCACCGACAGGGCCGCGCGCTCGTCACAGGCACCGGCAATCCACGCGAGCGCCTCGTCGAGTGAACGGGTCTTCCGATCGCAATACCCCGTGGCGAGACGCTTGTCGATGCGCGCCTCGTCCACCTCCACGCAGAGGATCGCAGCGCCACACATCGTCGCGGCCAGCGGCTGGGCGCCGCCCATACCGCCCAACCCGGCGGTCAGCACGAACCGGCCCGACAGCGAACCACCGAAGTGCTCGCGCGCCACCGCACCGAACGTCTCGTATGTCCCCTGGATGATCCCCTGCGACCCAATGTAGATCCAGGAGCCCGCAGTCATCTGGCCGTACATGATCAGGCCTTTCCGCTCCAGATCGCGGAAGACGTCCCACGTCGCCCACCGGCCGACCAGGTTGCTGTTCGCGATCAGCACCCTCGGCGCCCACGCGTGGGTGCGGAACACGGCCACCGGCTTTCCGCTCTGCACCAGCAGCGTTTCATCAGCATCCAGCGACCGAAGGACGCGCACGATGGCGTCGAACGCTTCCCACGAGCGCGCGGCCCGGCCGGTCCCGCCGTACACGACCAGGTCGTCAGGTCGCTCGGCGACCTCGGGGTCGAGGTTGTTCATCAGCATCCGCAGCGCAGCCTCCTGGTGCCACCCTCGGCAACTCAGGACGGTGCCGCGCGGGGCGCGAAGGGCGCGGGACGGGACGGGGGACAGCGTCGCTGACAACGGGACGGGAGTCGAGGTTTGAGAGTCGTGACAGAATGATGACGGGTCAGGCCACGTCGCCGACCAGCGTTGCGAATATCCCTGCCGCCACCGCGTCCGACACCAGCAAGATATCCGGTGAGACGGGGCGGTCGCGCTCCATTGCGGGCACAATTGCGCGGACCATTTCATGAGCCCGCTCCAGCGCAGCGCTGCTTCGGAGTGGACGCCGAAAGTCGAGGCCCTGCGCGCCGCACAGCAGCTCAATGGAGAGGACGTTCCGGACGTTCGCCACCACGCGCCGCAGTTTCCAGGCGGCACCCATCGACATGGGCACGACGTCTTCCTTGCTGCCGTCCGTCGGGATCGAATCGACGCTCGCCGGATGCGAGAGCATCTTGCATTCGCTGGCCAGCGCCGCGGCCGTGACCTGGGCGATCATGTACCCGGAACTGACGCCGGCATCCCGCGTGAGAAAGGGCGGCAGCCCCTGGTTGAGGTCCGGGTGCACCAGCCGGTCGATCCGCCGCTCGGAAATCACCGCGAGGTTCGTGAGGACAATGGCGAGAAAGTCGGCCACCATGCCGACCGCCTGGCCGTGGAAGTTGCCTCCGCTCAGCAGCGTGCCATCCGTGAATACCAACGGGTTATCCGTGGCCGCGTTCAGCTCCCGACCAACGATCTCCCCGGCAAACAGGAGCGCGTCGCCCACTGGACCGTGCACCTGGGGCATGCACCGGAGGGCGTAGGCATCCTGAACGCGCGGATCTCCCGTGCGGTGCGACTCGCGGATGTCGCTGTCGGCGAGCAACGCGCGCAGCATTTCCGCAGAGCGCATCTGCCCGGACTGTCCGCGGACCGCGTGGATGCGTTCGTCGAACGCATCGGGCGTTCCCAGCAGGGCCTCCAGCGACACGGCGCCGGCGACGTGCGCGGTCTTCCACAGAACGTTGGCGTCATGCAGGGCCAGTGCGGTCACGGCGGTGTGCGCCTGCGTGCCGTTCGCCATTGCCACGCCTTCCTTGGGCCCCAGCGAGACCGGTTGCAGTCCGCTTCGGGAAAGGAGCTCGGCGGCCGGACCGCGCGCGCTGCCGTGCAGGAGATCGCCTTCGCCGATCATGGACAGCGCAAGGTGCGAGAGCGGCGCCAGGTCGCCGCTGGCCCCCACGCTTCCCTGCTCCGGCACCGGCGGGTAGAGGCCGGCGTTCAGCATCGCGAGGATCAGTTCAGTCAGGGCGGGCCGCACACCGGAGTAGCCCTTGGCCAGCACGTTGGCGCGCAGCAGCATCATGGCCCGCACTTCGTCCTCGGGCAGGAGCGGTCCGACGCCGGCCGCATGGCTCCGCACCAGGTTCACCTGCAACTCGGACAACCGGTCCGGCGGAATGGCGACGTCCGAGAGCTTGCCGAACCCGGTGTTGACTCCGTACACCGGCTCGCCGCGGCTGATCTTTGCCTCCACCAGATCGCGCACCTGCCGCATGCGGTCGCGGGCGCTCGTGCCCAGGGAAACCCGAACCCGGTCGCGCGCCACGCGCACCACGTCGCCCAGCGCGAGGGAATCGCCGTTCACTTCAATGCCCTGTTGCATGCGGGGAATGTCCATGCCCCCAGCATGCAATTCAAGGCCGCGTGCGCTCACCGCGTCCTGCCCGTCAGCCTCCGGTCGTAATCGCGCGTATCCCAGTCGAACTTGAAGTCCGGCTGCGCCTTCAGCGAGATGTGGAAGTTGAAGGTAAAGTTGCCGTTCGGCGCCCGCATGAAGGCGAACGTGGTGTTCCAGTCGTGCATTTCACGCGTCAGCGTGAAGATCTGGCTGGCGAACTCCTTCCGCGTGAAGTCGTAGGTCGTGGCCCACTGAGCGCCCCAGCTCTCGGTGATGTGGAAGCTCAGTGTGGACTGGGCGTTCACCTGTGCGGGCGTCACGTAGTAGCTGCCGCCGGCGGTTGTCGATTCGCCCGGCCCCTGTGGTCCGGACGTCGCGGTCAGGTTCTGGATGCAGCTCTCGTATACCAGCAGCGAGGTCAGATACTGGGCGCACTCCGCTTCAGGGTCGAACTCGATCACACCGCTTCCCGACGGCGGCCGTGTACGGCGCGCGCTGTACGTGAGGCTCCACGCCCACCCCTGTCCCGCAGGCACGTTCATCTGGCTGGCCAGACGGTTCACCGATCCCGTGATCGGCTGACCGGCGACGAACGAGGGAGAGATGCCGACGGGTGCCGCGCGCGGTGGCGCGGTTCCCGGCGCGCCCGAACTGCTCGCGTCGCTGACCCGGAACCCGAACAGGCGAGCCAGGCCACGCACGATGGGCGAGGCCGGCCCCAGCGACAGGCTGCCGCGAATGGACTCCCGGTACGGTGAGAAGACCGCCGTGTCCGAGATGGGGTCGCCCTGGAAGAGCGACCAGTCCACGCCGACATCGAACCCTGGCAGCAGGTCGGATCGTGCGGTCACGCCAAACGTCCGGTTCGTCAGTCCAGTGCCGCCGGTGGTCTTGGCCCGCTCGAAGTCCCATCCCAGAGACGTGAACCCCAGGCTCAGCAGCTTGATCTTCTGCCACCGGTCCTCGGGGATGGTGTCGATCGGCGGACGCAGCTTGGCCTCGAAAACGGTGTTGAGCGACAGGTTGAGCGTCTTCTGCTGGTTGGCACCGAGATACCCGACTCGCGTCCGGCCTATGGCCTCCAGGTACTGGTCACTCACGTCGCCGCGGGGGACGTACTGAGCGCTCAGCGTAGGGCTGATCGAGTGACGGATGGCCGCGACGGGCCCGATTCCCGGGAAGCGACGGTACAGCGTGGGGGACATGCCAATGGAGAAGGCGGGACGCAGCGATTGCGTCACGAACTCGCCTCCGGTTCGCTCCGACCGAACCATGAGGCCCGCCGGATCGACTTTCTGGATGTTCACCGACGGCGAGACGTTCCAGCTCCCCTGCAGGAAGCCCGGCAGGGAGAAGCCGGTCTCCCAGTTCACCTCCGTCAGGTAGGTCCGCCGATACACTCGGACCACTTTCTGCGACGTGTCGTTCACTGCGACGATCGTTCGCTTCTCCGGGAAGTCGTTCAATCGGTCGCTGACGCTGAAGGAGTTGCGCCAGTCGAAGCCGAAGATCTGCACCGGCGTGTCGAACCGGATGGACGTATTCCTGCTGTTCCGGTCCAGCGCGATACTGTCGATCGCCCCGCCGGGCGTGGTGACGAAGCGGTGCGCGAACTCGCCGGCCTGGTCGATGTGCAGGTTCTCGCTGGTCGTGATCGTCAGCCCGGGGGTCCAGGTGAACCACTCACCGACTTCGATCGGCTTGGATCGCACGTTCAGCGACGGGAAGGTCCGCTCGATCTTCTCCCGGCCCGGATACTGTTTCTGCGTGCCGCCCAGCGAGAGGGAAAACGGACCGCGCCCGGTCGAGAAAGCCAGCTGGGACGAAATCGCCTGTACCGCGGCGTAGGGGTTGAACTGAGTGTTGCGCTGGACGGTGGTATTGGTGACGTAGTTGAGGTTCGCGGTCAGGCTCGTGCGTTCGGTGAACTTCTGCTGATGGCTCAGGGAATACGACTGGTTGGAGCTGCCATCGCGCAGGAAATGCTGGGAGACGCCCAGCTCGCCACCCAGGAACCGGTCACGCCACGCGTACCGCATCCGCCCGTTGAAACGGACCCATCCGGGATCGACGCCGTCCGGCCTCGCGCCGCTGCGCCAGTCCATGGTGACCTCCGCATCCACATAGTCGCTGAGCGCGAAGTAGAAGCCGAAATCCTCTATGGTCCGGCGGTAACCCGACCGGTTGCGGATGATGTCCGAGAACCCGATTCGCGGCGGGATCAGTCCGCTCCGCCGCCCCGTGCGCACATCCTGGAAGATGAACGGCAGCCAGAAGACCGGGATGTCCGCGATGTACATGACCGCCGGACGCGCCACCAGAATGTTCTTCGAGATCATCTTGATCTCGGATGACGCAAAGTGGAAATGCGGATTGGGATCGCTGCAGGCAGTGAACCGTCCCCCCCGCGCGTAGAACGTGGAAACGCCCTCCGCCGTCGTGTCGCCCTGGAACGCGGCAGCATTGCCGTGCACGATCCACCGTTCGCCGCTTTCTATGGCTGTCGAGACGCCGTACGCGATCCCCTCCCGCGACGTCACGTCATATCGCAGTCGGCGCTGTCCGATCACGTCGTCCGGCCCGCGCGACGGGTCGCGCAGCACCACCGTGTCACCGCGCGCCTCCACGACCTGGCTGGAGTCATTGAAGTGAATCGTGTCGCCGACCAGGATCGCGGAGTCGCGCGAAACCTGCGCCTTCCCCCGCAGGAGCATCTCGTGTCGGGGAGCGTTGAAGGTGACGGTGTTGCCCTGGTACCGCGTGACCGAGTATCCGTCCCGATTGAGCAGCCCGCTCATCACGGAGTCAGGCGGGTTCCACTGGATGATGCGCCGCGTCGGCAACGTGTCGATCGGCGCACGCCGGGCGGTCGAATCCCCCCGCGCCCGCGGGTCCCGCCGGGCCAGTGAATCGGCCCGCTCGAGGGAGTCGGCCCGCAGCAACGAGTCACGGCGCGCGATGCTGTCCGGACGGGTGGGAACCTGAGCGACCACCGCTCCGGGTCCGAACAGCAGCCCCAGGGCGAGCCACCGCGCCAACAGCCCCCACTGCGTCACGCCGACCCAGCGGCCTCGCGCCGCTTCCGCCAGCGGAAGACCAGGGCCGACAGGATGACGCTCAGCTCGTACAGCGCGTAGAGAGGACCCGCCATGAGGAGCAGGGTGAGCGGATCCTGGCCCGGGGTGATGAACGCGCCCAGGACAATGGCACCCACCAGCGCGAAGCGGCGGAACTTGTGCAGCATGGACGGCGTGACGATCCCGAGAAGTGACAGCAGCAGGATGACAGTCGGCAGTTCGAACGCTGCGCCCAGCGCCACCGACATGCCCATCGCGAATCCGAAGTACTCGGACGCGCGGATCATGGGCTCCAGGGAGGCCGACTGGATTCCGGTGAAGACCTTGAGCGTCAGTGGGAGAATGACGAACCACGAGAGGGCGGCACCGGCCAGGAACAGAATGGCGGCCAGGACGAGGATCGGGATGACGACTTTCTTCTCGTGCCGGTAAAGCGCCGGGGAGAGGAACCCCCAGATTTGCCACACGATAACCGGTGACGCGAGAATGGTTCCCAGAATCAGCGAGAGGTTCAGGATGACCCGGAACGCCTCGGCCGGGTGCGTGGTGATGAGACGCCCCTCGGTCAGATAGGGACGGATCGGCTGGGCCAGGACGCGGATGATGAAGTCGTCGTTGATGAACAGAAACCAGAACGAGGCTCCGACGCCGACGACCAGCGCTGCCAGGGACCACAGAATCCGCCAACGCAGTTCCTCGAGGTGGTCCAGGAACGGCATTTCCGACTTGTTGCCCGGCGACATTACCGCCTCACGTGGCTATGGATTCTTGTTCAGCCAGTCGGTCGCCAGGGTGTAGGAATCCGAGCCCGGGTACTCGCGGACGACGCGCTGCATGGTCGCCCGGGCCTCGGCGCGCTTGCCTTGCCGGTCGAGGGACAGGCCCAGTTTGTACATCGATGCCGGCGCTGCGTCGGATCTCGGGTACTTCTCGATGACCAGCCGGTAGGTGCTGTCCTCCTCTACGACTCGTTTTTCCGCCTGGAACGCCTCGGCAATACCCAGCTGGGCATCGGGCGCGCGGTCGGAGTCCGGGAAGCGCTCGATGATCTGCCCGAAAGCATCCCGCGCCGCCGAGTAGCTGCTCTGCATCAGCATGTTCCGTCCAATCTCATACAGCACGTTCGGGCCTTCGCCAGGTGCCGGGGGGACCACGACAGCCTGCGTCGTGTCGCCAGCGGCCGCCGGCGGTGCGGCGGCACGGATGGCCTGCTCCATTACCTGCCGGTTCTGGTCTTCGATGTCCGCCCGGAATCGCGCCATGGCAGCCTGGCTCTGCCCCATCAGCTCCCCCAGCTGCAGCAACTGCTGCCCCAGGGAATACAGCTCCTGGCGTGTCGCGCCCTGGAAGGTCGTGAGCCGCGCCCCCTGGTCTTGTACGGAATCGCGTACGACTCCCAGGGTCGAGTTGAGCGTGTTGACAGCCGCCGCGATGTCAGCCAGCTGGCGGGCCCGGGCGGAGTCCGCCTGAGCCTGTTGCGTCTTCAAGGCGAAGATGTCGCCCTGCAGGATCCGCACGTCGTTGCGCGTGGCAAAGCAGGCCGTAGAGGCGATAGCCAGCGCGACTGGAGCGAGAAAGCGCATTCGATACCGGAGACCGGGTGACGGGGAACGAAGCGCAGAGGCTCCGCTCCCCCGTTCACGCAAACACCAGCAATCTACCCCCGTCGACTACCGCGGTGGGACGATACTGTTCTCGCCGGCTGTGATCGCGAACTCGGCGCGCCGGTTACGGGCCCAGGCGCTCTCATCGGCACCCATCGCCAGCGGCTGCGTTTCGCCGTAGCTCACGATCGAAATGCGCGAGGGATCGATACCGTTGTCCGTGAGATACCGCTTGGCCGAGGCTGCCCGGCGCTGGCCGAGCGCGTCATTGTACTGGTCCGAGCCGCGCTCATCCGCGTGTCCGGCGATGCGAAGCTGGACCATCGCGCTGGCGCGGAGAATCGGCAGCTTGGCGTCGAGTGACGACCGCGCGTCGCCCCGGATATCCGACTGGTCGTAGTCGAAGAGGATCGTTGCTATGAGCGTGTTCTTCGCAGCCTCGATAGCCGCGGCACGCGCCGCCGCGTCTCTCGCTGCCTCCGCCGCGCGCGTCATCGAATCGGCCCGGGCCATGGAATCCGCTCGCGCCTGACGACATGCGGCGTCACAGGTCTCAGCAGGCGCGTTCGGGTCGGCGGGCGTAGCGACGGTTTCGGGATTCTTCCGGCAGGCCGAGAGCGCGCACGTCGCGACCAGTGCCAGGACGATACCTCGGTACGGGGTGGTCATTGCCTTCCTCGGGCAGGAGAATGAAGGGGGTGACGGAAGCTAGTTGACGATCAGCCGCGGGGACCATGCACCAGCCCTGGCGCCACCCGCGGCGCGAGTGATTTGCCGCACCCGGCTCGATTCGATGTCGAGGACCCAGAGCTGCCAGCTCCCGGAGCGGTTGGATGTGAAGACGATATGCCGGCTGTCCGGGGCCCACGAGGGATCCTCGTTCCGGCCTTCGTTGGTGTACTGCCGGATGGCCCGGTCGCGCGGATTCACGGTGTGAATCTGCGCCCGGCCGTCCTTCTCTGCCTGGAACGCGATCAACCGCCCGTTGATGGCCCAGGCAGGATCCGTGCGCTGCGACTGGTCGCCGAAATTGAAATTGGTCAACAGTTCGGAGTTGGTGCCATCCGCGTCCGCAACATAGAGCTCGGGGTGCCCCGGCCGGTTGGTCACGTAGACGATTCGGCGGCCGTCGGGACTGTACGAGGGCGACATGGCGTCCATCCCGCGGCTCACCGTCACCCGTCGAGGCGGATCGGTCAGCGCGTCAATCCTGAGGGCGTAGAGGTCGGTGCCATGCTCCATCCCGAACGCGTACAGCAGTGTCGACCCGTCGGGCATGGAGAAGACCGGCGAGGTGTTCACCGATCCGCTCTGCGCCGGCAACACGCGGGTGCGGCCGTCGATCTGCCGGAG
>Ga0214471_10005041_pt1 | contig 10186 bp, 11 predicted proteins | sample RVTome_5_FD_207665 | JGI IMG/M metagenome (GOLD analysis project Ga0214471, IMG submission 207665) | Soil microbial communities from uranium-contaminated site in the Upper Colorado River Basin, Wyoming, United States - RVT142D155 | ecosystem: Environmental > Terrestrial > Soil > Contaminated >... | reverse complement strand
GCGTGGGCCGCGGCATCGCGGTATACCGGTCGTTCGGCAGCTGGGTCGCACAGGTCGCCGAGGTCGCGCTGCACGGCGACACGCTGCGCGTGCCGCACGTGGTGTGCGCGATCGACTGCGGCATTGCCGTCAATCCGGACGCGGTGCGCGCCCAGATCGAGGGCGGCATCGCCTTCGGGCTGTCGGCGGCGCTTAGAGAGGAAGTCGGCATCGCCGGCGGCCGCGTGCTCCCGGAAAGCCTCGCCGACTACCCGATTCTCACGCTCGCCGAGATGCCGGAGGTGGAAGTCCATATCATGGAGAGTCGCGAGCCGCCGGGCGGCGTCGGCGAGCCCGGCGTGCCGGTCATCGCACCGGCGGTCGCCAACGCCGTGGCCGCCGCCGGCGGCCGGCGGTTGCGGCGGCTGCCGCTTTTGGGGGATGGCAATATCCCGTAAGTTCGGAAAAACTGATTTGCCACGGGGAGCACGGGGAGCACGGGGAGCACGGGGAAAGCGAATCACGGTTGGCCGTGCGCGCGATGGTGCCGATACGATTCTTCCCCGTGTCCCCCGTGCTCCCCGTGGCCAATTTTATTGGGCTATTGGATACCACGGCCCATCACTTCCTGCCAAAGACCTTCTTCAGGAACTTGTCGAGCTCGGCCCAGGACTCCTTGTCGGCCGCGGCGTCGTAGGCCAGCGGCATGCCGAACTTCTCGCCGAACGCGGTGGCGTCGGGGTTGGTGAAGCTGTGCCTGGCGCCGGGATAGACCACCACCTTGTGGTCGACCTTGGCCGCGCTCATCTCCTGCTTGAACTTCTCGACCGTCTCGGACGGCGCCATGGGATCGGCGGCGCCGGTCAGCACCAGGACCTTGGCCTTGACCTGGCCGGTCCGGGCCGGGGTGTTGGTGGCGAGACTGCCGTGGAAGCTGGCGACGCCGTCGAGCTTCACGCCCTCGCGCGCCATGGCCAGCACGACGCCGCCGCCGAAGCAGTAACCGATGGCGGCGATGCGCTGACCGTTGACGGTCTTGTGCCCGGCCAGCAGCTTGCGGGCGGCGATAAAGCGCGCGCGCCGCGCCGCCATGTCGCTGTTCACCGCGGTCGCGAACTTGCCGGCGTCGTCCGGGTGGTCGGCGGTCTTGCCGTCGCCGAACATGTCGACCGCCAGCGCCGTGTATCCCATCTCGGCCAGCATGCGGGCGCGCATGCGCGCGTAGTCGTTGTGGCCCCACCACTCGTGCACCACCAGCACGCCGGGACGCTTGCCCTTGACCGCGTCGTCGTAGGCCAGGTAACCCTTCATGGTGGTGCCACCGGCCTGGTAGGTGACTTCCTCGCCGACGACCGCCGCCTGGGCGCCGCCGGCGAACACCAGGATCAACGCCAGACTCCATGCTGCTTTCATTTGTCTTCCTCCGTCGATTGTCGATGCGTTGTAGCGAACGCGGCCCGTCATTGTTCACCCAAAGATCGGCGGTTTCAACCGTGGGGCGGTGACCGTCATGCCATCAGGGAGACCCGGCCGGATACGCGGTTCGAACGTCGCCGTCAGTCCGTCGCCCAGCGCAGGCTCAGAGTGCCGTCCGGCCCGACCTCCACTGTCGTGCCCAGCGACGCGCCCTCGCGCGCCAGGCGCGCGCCCAGCCAGCGCGCCTCCTCGCCGCTCGCACGCTGCAGGCGAAAGCGGCGAGCCCGCAACGGCGTCATCGTGAGGCGCGTCAGCGCGCCGTCCGCGGCGAGCGTCGCGCAGTACATCAGCCGGAGCTCGCTGCGGAATGGCTCGTGACCGCGGATGCCTTCATAGTCGTTGATGAAATCGCCGCAGCCGTAGAGGATCAGCTTCCCGTGGTGGACCTCGATCCCCTTGGGATGATGCGAGGAATGGCCGTGCACGATATCGATCGCGGCACGATCGATAAGGTCGTGGGCGAGGCGGCGCTGAGCGGGCGGAATGTCGTAGCCCCAGTTGCCACCCCAATGGATCGAGGCGATGGCAAGGTCCTGCCCACGCTTGACGGCGGCGACGGCGCGCGCGATCGATGCGACGGCGTCGTCCCACTGCGTCGGCAGCAGATTGACGCCCGGCGTGCCGGGCGCCGCCGCCCAGTCGTCCGGAATGCCGCTGTCGGCGGCACCCAGACCGAACACCCATACCCGCCACCGATCGCCGATCGCGAGCCGGGCCGGCCGCGCCGCCGCCGCGAGATCGCGCCCGGCGCCGGCGACCTGCACGCCCGCACGCTCGAGCGTATCGAGCGTCTCCCGGAGCCCGCCTCGGCCCCAGTCGAGAACATGGTTGTTGGCCAATACACAGCAATCGACGCCGGCCGCGGTGAGACAGGCGATGTTGTCCGGGCTCATCCGGTAGTTGATGCCCTTCGGCTCCCAGGCATCGCCGCGCGTCACGGCAGTCTCGAGGTTGATGATGCGCAAGTCCGGATCGACGCGCGCCAACTCGTCGAGCGCGTCGCCCCAGATGTAGGCGAACTCCGCGGGTCGCGGGATCGGGCCGCTGGCACGCTCGGCGAGATCGACATAGTCGCCGGCGCTCCGCGCATAGGCCTCGTGCAGCTGCGGCGCGCCGGGATACGGCAGCACCTGGTCGACGCCGCGACCGGTCATGACGTCGCCGCACAGGAACAGCGTGATCTTCCGACGCCGGGCGGATTCGCGCTCGCGCGTCGACTCACGCATCGCCGTGTCGACCACCGCCCGGCAGCCGCGCCAGCCGGGTCAACAACATCCCGAAAGGGGGCTCCATGTTCTCCGACATACGCCGGCAGCCTAGGTCGCCCCGGTCAGCCAGGCGTCGATCTCGGGCCGCAGCTCGTCGAACGAACGATAGCCGTTGGCGAGCAGCGTGGATTCCGCCTCGTTCTGCAAAACCACGGTCGGGAAGCCGCGCACGCCCACCTGGCGGGTCTGCTGGAAATGGATGCCGAGCTTGTGCCGGACCTCGTCGGAATCGAAGCGCGCGCGAAATTCCGCCGCCGCGACGCCGTGGCGCCCGGCCAGCTCGGCGAGCGTCTCCGGCCGGGTCACGTCGCGGCCTTCGGCGTAGAACGCCGCCTGCACGGTTTTGAAATACGGGAAGGTCCGCTCGGCGTCGATTTCGGCCACGGCGATCACGGCGCGGCTGGCCGGCTCGGTGTCGTAAACGAAGCCCTCGGGCATGGCAGCGTCGAAGGCGAACGGCTGGCCGGTGCGTTCATGCACCTGTCGCCAATGGTGCAGGATCGCCTCGCGGTCCTGGGCGCTCATCGGGCGGGTGGTGCCCGGTCGCAGGCCGCCCAGCATCAGGGCGATCTGGAATTCGTTGGCGTAGGCGTCCTTGACGGCGCTCACCACCGGCGCGAAGCCCCAGCACCAGGAGCACATGGGATCGGCGAAATACCAGAAGATGCGTTGCGGCGTCATCCGACCTCCGCACGGCGTGAGCGATGGGCGATATCGACAGCTTAACGCACGCGGCCGGCCGCACAAAACCGCGCCGCAAACCCGTTCCGCCGGGCGCGCAGGGGCCGCCGGCCATGCGCTCGCCACGCCGCGGCGTCGGCGACTTGAACGCCCGATCGCCCCCGGTCCACAATGGCGGACCCGGATGGCGACGCACAAGATCGAGGAGACCGGCCCATGCCCACGCACAGTTCCAGCCGACACCCCGAGCCGGCGCGCGACCGATCGGCGGCGCGCGCGGGCCGGCGCTTCCCCGCCGCCGCCGGCGCATCTATCGCGGCCGTGCTGCTCGCGGCCTGCGGCGGCGCCGGCAACGGTCCCGCCTCGACATCGACGACCGGCCCGACACCGACCGGCATAAGCGCCGGCCTGGACTTCCCCGGCTCGGCGGCGGTAGCCACCACCATGCGGTTTCGCTTCCTCAACCCGCTGCCGATCTATCCCGCCACCTACATCTGGCGCGCCTACCCGCGGCAGCAGGCCGGGTATTACACGGCGTTCTTCTGGGGCAACGACGACGGCAAGGGAACGCTCGATACCTTCTTGTGGGACAAGGGCGCGGCCGACAGCTACTACGGCGCGCATCCCTATCCGAACCCGCCCCCGAACGGCAGCGCCCATCGCTGGGAGATCTCGGTGATTCAGACCGACATCGTCAACGGCGACGTGAGCTACAACCGCTGGCACACCCAGGCCTTGATCGTGTGGGCCGACGCGAGCGGCAAACACCACGAGTTCTACTGGGACCTGCCCAACACCGACGCCGGCCGCCGCGTCGTCCACACCACCCCGCCGGACTACGGCAACGCCCCCCCGCCGGTGCCGGCCCTCACCTGGGGCGACGCGCCCTGGGCGCCGGGCAACGAAGTGTGGAACGGCGTGCTCACCGGCATACAGATCTATTCCACCAATCTGTCGGTTGCGGAAGTGTTGAGCGAGGTGAACGCGCCGCTGTCGACCGGCGCCGGCGCGGCCAACATCTGGTATTTGAATCTGAATCCCACGCCTGACGACATCTCCGACAAGTCCGGCAAGGAAAATCACCCGGCCTGGGTGGGCAGCCGGCGCCCGAAGCTCTGGACGCCTTAAGCAAACGCTTCCCGTTGCCCCACATTCCGTCCGGCTTTGGCTGGCCTTCGACCCGGGCTTTCCCCTACAATGCCCGGCCCGGCTCGCCGATCCACCGCATGACGCACTCACTCGATACGCTGCCGTTCCGCAATTCCTTCGCCGCGCTGCCCGGCGCATTCCATTCGCGCGTGGCGCCGACGCCGTTCGAGACGGCGCCACGCCTGATCCACTTCAACGCGGCGGCCGCCGCACTGCTCGATCTCGACCCGGACGTGCGGCACGATCCGCGCTTTGTCGAGGTGTTCAGCGGCCGGCGGCGCCTGCCGGGGATGGATCCGGTCGCCATGCTCTATGCCGGTCATCAGTTCGGCCACTATGTGCCGCAACTCGGCGACGGGCGCGCAATCATTCTCGGCGAGACGGTCAACCGGCGCGACGAGCGCTGGGAGATCCAGCTCAAGGGCAGCGGGCTCACGCCCTATTCGCGCGACGGCGACGGTCGTGCCGTGCTGCGCTCCACCGTCCGCGAATACCTGTGCAGCGAGGCCATGCACGGCCTGGGCATTCCGACCACGCGCGCGCTGTGCATCGTCGGCAGCGACGACGAGGTCTACCGTGAGCGCATCGAGACCGGCGCCATGCTGACGCGGCTCGCGCCCACGCATGTGCGCTTCGGCTCGTTCGAGGCGTTCTACTACCGCGACCGCTTCGATGAGATCCGCACGCTCGCCGACTATGTGATCGCCACGCACTATCCCGGGCTCACCGACCGGCCGGATCCCCACCTGCGACTGCTCGAGACCGTCGTCGAGCGCACCGCGCGACTGCTGGCGCAGTGGCAGGCGGTCGGCTTCGCCCACGGCGTGATGAACACCGACAACATGTCGATCCTGGGGTTGACGCTGGACTACGGGCCGTACGGCTTCATGGAGGCCTACGATCCAGGCTTCGTCTGCAACCACTCCGACCGCCATGGCCGCTACGCCTTCGACCGGCAGCCGGGCATCGGGCTGTTCAACCTGAGCTGCCTGGCCCAGGCGCTGCTGCCACTCGTCGAAGTCGAGGCCGCCAAGGCTGCGCTCGACGTCTACGCGGCACGCTTCGCGGAACACCACGATCAATTGATGATGGCGAAGCTCGGCCTCGAAGAGTCCGACGCGGGCACGTCGGCGCTGCTCGCCGAACTGTTGGATCAATTGCGGCGCAGCCGCACCGACTACACGCTGCTGTTCCGCGCGCTGTGCGACGTGGAGCGCGACGACCGCCGGCCGGTCCCGGCGCTGCGCGACCTGTTCGTCGACCGCGGGCGCTTCGACCGCTGGCTCGAGGACTATCGCGCCCGACTGCGCCGTGCGGGCCGCGACGACGCCGAGCGTCGCGCGGCGATGCGCGCCGTCAATCCCAAGTACATCCTGCGCAACCACCTGGCGCAGATCGCCATCGACCAGGCCGAACGCGGGGATTACTCGGAAATCGACCGGCTGCTGACGGTCCTGCACGCCCCCTGCGACGAGCATCCACCGCTCGCGCACTACGCCGCGCCGCCCCCGGACTGGGCGGGTGGCATTCAGGTCAGCTGCTCCTCCTAACGCGCCGCGCCCCCGGCGCGACGGCGTCACTCCGGACCCAACACGCAGGCCCGCGCGTTCGCCGTCAACCAGGCCCACACATCGCGCGCGTCCTCGACGTTGAAGCGCGGCTCGCCGGTGAAGAACACCAGCTCGGCGACGGTGTCGCCGGTCACCGGATCGAGGCGCTCGGTCGGGGAGTTGGTGAACATGATGAGATGCGCGCCGTCGTGGCCGTGGTGATCGAGGCCGAAGTAATGCCCCAGCTCGTGGATCAGCACCCAGCGGAACATGTAGGCCGGCAGCCGGTCCTTGAAGGTCACGCCGCTTTCCTGCACGCTGCCCGGCGGCCGCCACCAGCTGGTGAAGCCGTTGAAGGACTCCGTGGTGTACTGAAATATCGCAATCGCCGGCGGCCGGCACAGGTCGTCCGCGGTCGGTGTGCGGCCGATGCGCTCGAAGAACTGCTCCACCGGCATGAGCACTTCTTCGGTGATCCAGCGTCCGACTTCCTGGCATGCGGCCACGGTCAGCCCTCCTTCCGGTGGGTGGCGGACGACGCGCTGCGCGCCTGCGCCAGCAGGCGCCCCAGATCGCGCCACAGCAGCAGGCGCGCAACCGCGATTCCGCCGAACTTGCCGGCCAGGGTGGCTCCCACCACGACGCCGAATCCCGCGAGCACCGCGCCGCTGAGCCCCCCGGCCCCGGCGGCCCCGTCACCCAGGGCGGCCACGAGGTACAGCGTGAGGGCGACGAGCATGGCGGCCGCGCCGCTGAAGCAGCCGCAGGCATTGAGCCCGCGGTTCAGGCGCTTCTCCCAGTGCCGGCGCGCCGCCGGCATCAGGCCCGGCAGTCGCACGTCGACCGCACGCGCCGCGCTCCACCGGAACGGACGGATCCGGTCGCGCAGCGCGCGCACGTCCTTACCGGATGCCAGCAGCAGCGCATCCGTACGCCGCCGTGCCTGCGACCGCCGTGTCATGCCCACCTTCCGCGGATCCAGCAATGCCCGTACCCCGCGGCGATCACATGCTGCCGCGGCCACGATGATTTACCGCCAGCATGACGCCTAACGTGGGATCAGGGATAGGAATAAGTTCACAAATCGAGCCAGGCCCAATGTCTCCCGTGCCGGGATCACTGGGGCACGGCCTGGGTCACGGCCGGGCCGGGCGGGCGGCGCGTGCGGATCCGCTCCCAGACCTGCTCGTGGAAGAAATAGGCCACGGTGTTCACCGCCGGCTCGACCAGGGCGATGGCGCCGCCGACCAGCGCGCTGCCGGTCAGGGCATAGCCGACGCCGAAGGCCACCGTCATATGCACCGCCGCAAAGCTCATCGTCTTGGTCATGGTGATCGCTCCTGGGGCCATTCTCTCGACACCAAGCCTAGCAGCCGGTCGATCATCAATGAAATTGAATGTTCATATCCATGCGATAGTTTCTGTCAATGATCCGGGTTGGGCCCCGATTGCGGCGCGGCGCGCGTCAGGGTCGCAAGGCCGCCGCGGCGCGGCGCGCGAGCAGCGCGTGCCCGGCGCGCGTCGGATGGATGCCGTCCCAGAACAGATAAGCGTCCGGCCGGGTGCAGAACGCGCCGGCGACGATCCCCGGGGTGATGCAGGCGTTGACGGCGTCGGCGAAGCCGGCCTTGGCCGGTTCGGCCACCACCTCGGCGATGATCGCGTGGACATCCAGGCGCACGATGTCGATCGGCAGGCTGGCCGTGAGGCCGCTCAGCACCTGCTCCAGCCCGGCGTTGAATTGGCCCGACAGCAACTGCGCTGCGCCCTGCGCCTGCGGGCCCAGCATCCGCACCGCCGGCACCAGCGCGAGGTTCGGCGCGTTCGGCATCAGAAAGCGGCGCGCGCCGGCGCCGTAGAGCGCCAGCAGGTTGTCGCGGATCGCCAGCAGCGCGTCGTTCAGGATCGCGGCGCTGGTCATGCCGCTCGGATCGAGCGACAGGGCCGCGAGCGCATCACGGATGTCGTTGCCGCCGAAGTAGACTATATATAACGCGTCGCCCGGCGCCTCGCCGTCGACGTCGCCGAGGAACCAGCCGACCTGTTCACTCAACGAAGTCGCCCCGTCCAGGCGCGCGCGCGAGCCGCCGACCGCGTAGTTCGAGAACGCGCCGGGCGCGCGCAGCGCCGGGCCGGTGCTCGCCGACGCGCGTAGCGCGCGGCCGAGCTGCTCCACCCAGGTCTCGCCATCGCTGAAATGCAGGCCGCCGCGCGCGTAGGGCGCGGCGGGAATCAGATCGAACGGCGCGGTCTCGACGGTGCGGATCAGCACGAAGGCATTGCCGGGATCGGACAGGCTGTCGCCGAAGGCGACGATGCGCTCGGGGCCGGCGGCTGCCGCGCCACGCGCGGCCAGCAACAGCAGGATGAGTGACAATAGGAACTTGCTGGGGTTCGTTGTTATCATGAGGCTCTCCTTCCCGCGAGTGGTGATCGGGGCCGCCATCACGATACCAGCAAATCCGGCGGGCGGGAATCGATCCGGCGCGTCCGGGCCGCAACGCGCCTGCGCATTCGTCGGGGAAATCCCGCCTCTCGCGCCGCAAGTGTTTGTCATTCAACGCAATGCCGTGCAGCATGACGGCTCCAAAAACAAGTCATCATTGTCGCCACCGTGGAGAACCTCGTATGACACCCACCGGACGTCGCCCGACCGCTGTCCGCCATCGCACGCGCACTGCCCTGTTCGTCAGTCTGTGCGGGCTCCTGCTGGCCTCCTGCGTCACCCAGGGGAAATACGACGAGCTGGCCAAGGAACGCGACGCGCTCGCCGATCAGAACAAGAGCCTCTCGGAAGCCGTCACCCAGGAGCGCAGCAAGCTGTCCGCCACCAGCGAGGAGCTGCAGAGCATCAAGGCCAAGACCGAGGAGCAGGAGGCGCTGTTCGCCCGGCTCCAGAAGGAGCTCGCCAGCGAGCTCGACAAGAAGCAGCTGACCCTCCGCCAGATGAAGACCGGCATCAGCGTCGATCTACCGGAGGACATCCTGTTCCCGTCGGGCTCGGCGGTGCTGCGCGACAGCGGCCGCGAGGTGCTGGCCAAGGTCAGCGAGCAGCTCAAGAGCACCAACTACGAGATCGTCGTGTCGGGCTACACCGACAACGTGCCGATCGCCGGCCGGCTCGCCCAGCGCTTCCCGACCAACTGGGACCTGGCGGCGGCGCGCGCAACCAACGTGGTGCGGCTGCTGGAGGAGAACCAGGTGCCGGCCAAACAGCTGGTCGCCGCCTCCTACGGCGAGAACCATCCGGTCGCCGACAACAGCACCGAGGAAGGCCGGAAAAAGAACCGCCGGATCGAGATCCACTTGCGGCCGATCGTGGTGGAGTGAAGGGTGTCATTGCGAGGCCCGCGCAGCGGGCCGCGGCAAGCTCCGTTCAGCGCTCGCTGTCGTAGGGAATGTCGTCGTAGCTGTCGGTCATGTCATGCTGCCTCGCTGGGGCCGGAGTACAGCATGCTTCGCCGGAACGGGCAACGATCCCGCCCGGTACCGGCCGCGCTTCGCGGCGCCGGATCCTATCCACCTCGTGGGCGCGACCGGCTCTGGTCTAATCGCCGGAATTCGCTATAGTCGTCCGGTCACGACAGGCGACCGGGGAGCACAACGCGGGGGTGAAACGGACCATAAGCAGAATCGGGATCGCGGTGCTGCTCGCCGCCCTGGCCGGCTGCGCTGGCGCGCCGGCCTACGTGCCGGACCCGCAGCCGCTCGAGCCCGGCCGGCTGCCGGCGCCGGACGTCGTCATCGACATTCCGGGTCTCGGCCCCTGCACCGACGCGGCCGACCGGCGGGTAAAGCTCAACTCACGGCAGCCGGTCACGGTGTTGGTGCACGGCTGCAAAGGCTCGGCCGGGCGCTTTCGCTCGCTCGCACAGCTGTATGCCTTTCACGGCCAGCAGGCGCTGTGCTTCAGTTACTGAGGAGACCATCAAATAGTGCACACCAACAACCAGTCGGGTTCCTTCTCCCTCCGGGAGAAGGACACGAGCGCAGGGATGCGCGAGGTAGAGCAACGCAGGGAGCAGTTGCCGAGGATGAGGGCGGTTTTTTCGGAGCCGTCGGCCCTCACCCCGGCCCTCTCCC
>Ga0214471_10005040_pt1 | contig 10187 bp, 11 predicted proteins | sample RVTome_5_FD_207665 | JGI IMG/M metagenome (GOLD analysis project Ga0214471, IMG submission 207665) | Soil microbial communities from uranium-contaminated site in the Upper Colorado River Basin, Wyoming, United States - RVT142D155 | ecosystem: Environmental > Terrestrial > Soil > Contaminated >... | reverse complement strand
CCTCCCACCCCCCCCCCCACCCCGCCCGCCGCGCCAGCGGGGCGCGCGCCGATGCCGCGCCCCACCGCCGCGTGCTCGCGAGCGAGCACCTTGTTGATGCCGAGGCCCTGGCGGTAGTAGTCCTCGGCGACCAGGCCGTCGGAGGACGCGGCGGCGATCCAGATGGTGGCGATGCCCGCGATGACCGCGGCTGCCGGCGCGGCCATCAGAATCCACGGCCAGGGCTCGCGGTACCAGGGGCGGTTGTGCTGCGAAAGGCTGGTCATGACGGCTCCCTAGCGAATGATGAAGATCGACTTCTCGCGCACCGCGAGCTTTTCCGCCTCGGGCGCGCGCACCACGAACACAATGCGATGAGCGCCGGGCTCAAGCCCGCCCCGCGGCACGCGCACTTTGACCGGCACTTCGCGCGCGCTCGCGCCGGCAAGCTCGACGGCGGATTGGCCTTCGAGCGCGATGCCGGGCAGGCCCTCGACCGAAATCTCGAAGCGGCGCGCGCTCTCGCTGGTGTTCATGATCTGCAGGCGGTAGACATTCTCGATGTTGCCGCCCTCGATCTCACGCGCGATCGCCGCCCGGTCGCGGATCACGTCGACCTTGAGCGGCACGCGAAGCCACAAGGCCGCCGCGGCGGCGATCACGATGGCGCCAAGAATCGCCGAATAGACCAGCACGCGCGGCCGAAACGCCCGCCGCAGCATCTGCGCGTGGCCGAGGTTCCTTTCCACCGCGTGCGTGGTCGAGTAACGGATCAGCCCGCGCGGATAACCCACGCGGTCCATGACCTGGTCGCAGCCGTCGATGCACGCGGCGCAGCCGATGCATTCGTACTGCAGGCCCTCGCGGATGTCGATCCCGGTCGGGCAGACCTGCACGCAGACGCCGCACTCGACGCAGTCGCCGAGCGCAAGGCTCGCACGATCCGCGGCTCGCGAGCGGACACCGCGCGGCTCGCCGCGTGCGCGGTCGTAGGCGATGATCAAGGTGTCCTGGTCGAACATCGCGCTCTGGAAGCGCGCATAGGGACACATGTACTTGCACACCTGCTCGCGCATCCAACCGGCGTTGCCGTAGGTGGCGAAGCCGTAGAACAGCACCCAGAAGCTCTCCCACGGCCCGAGCGCGGAGCCCTGCGCCACAGGGCTCGCAGCGGACAGGACCGCGGCGCCGAGCTCCCTGATCGGCGTGAAGTAGCCCACGAAGGTGAACCCGGTCCACAGCGCGATCGCGATCCACGCGGCGTGCTTGGCAGCCTTGAGCGCGAGCTTGCGCGCCGAAAGCGATTCGCGGTCCAGGCGCATGCGCGCGGCGCGCTGACCCTCGATCTTCTCCTCGACCCACATGAAAATCTCGGTGTACACCGTCTGCGGGCACGCGTAGCCGCACCACAGGCGCCCGGCCATCGCGGTGAACAGGAACAGCGCGAGTGCCGAGATCACCAGCAGCACCGTCAGGTAGATGATGTCCTGCGGCCAGAACACGAGGCCGAAGATGTAGAACTTGCGCTGCACGATTTCGAACAGCACCGCCTGGCGGCCGTTCCAGTCGAGCCACGCCAGGCCGTAGAACACGAGCTGCGTGGCCCACACCAGCGCCCAGCGCCAGGCGGCGAACCAGCCGTGCACCGCACGCGGGTAAATCTTCTTGCGAACCTCGTAGAGCGCCTGTTCGACGGATTCGCCGGGGTGTACCAGCGCGGCCGGCTGCGCGAGCGCGCCGCGATTCCGATTCTCGAGCACGCCTGTGGACGCCCGCGCCGTCCCCGCGGCTACTTGCCCGCGGTGCCGCCCGGGCGCGACAGTGAGACCACGTAGGTGGTCAGCAAATGCACCTTGGCCGGTGTGAGCAGGTCCTTGTGCGCCGGCATCTGGTTGTTGCGGCCCTTCTCGATCGTCTCGATGATCGTTTCCTCGCCTGCGCCGTAGAGCCAGATCTTGTCGGTGAGGTTGGGCGCGCCGAGCAGCGGGTTGCCCTTGCCCTCGGCGCCGTGGCACGCGGCGCAGGTCTGGGCGAACAGCGGCCTGCCGCGCGCGACGCGGATGCTGTCGGCTGCCATGCCCGAGAGCGACATGACGTAGTGCGCGAGGTCCTTCGCGCCCTCAGCGCCGAGCTCCGACCCGAAAGGCGGCATGATGCCGTTGCGGCCCTCCATGATCGTGGTCTTGATGGTCTCGGGATCGCCGCCGTAGAGCCAGTCCCGGTCGGTCAGGTTGGGAAAGCCGCGCAAACCGCCGCCGTCCGAGGCGTGGCACTGCGCGCAGTGGTTGAGGAACAGCTTCTGCCCGATGGCGAGCGCCTCGCGGTCGTCCGCCAGCGCGCTCACCTCCTGCGCGGCGAACCTGTCGTAGATCGGGCCGTAGCGGCTCTCGGCGCGCGCGGTTTCCTCCTCGAGCTGCTTGACCTGGGACCAGTTCAATAGGCCGGCGTAGCTGCCCAGGCCCGGGTACAGCACCAGATACGCGAGCGCGAACACCACCGTGATGTAGAACAGCCAGATCCACCAGCGCGGCAGCGGGCTGTTGTACTCGCCGAGATCCTCGTCCCAGGTGTGACCGGTGGTCTCGGTCTGCGTCCCGGAAACGCGGCGCACGCTGTACATCTTGAGGAACACCGCGCAGGCGACGATCGACACGACCGTCACCACGCCGATGTAGAAGTCCCAGAAGCTGCTGGTGAATTCGCTCATGAGCGCTCTCCGCTCGGAGGTTCGGTTTCGTCGAAGGGCAGCCGCGCGTCGCGCTCGAAGCGCTCGTGGCGCGAGGGCGCGTAGGCCCACCAAACGATGCCGAGGAAGGCGACGAAGGCCGCCACGGTGAGCAGGCTGCGAATGAGATTGATGTCCATGTCGGCGTTTCCGGCGTTCCTCAGGGCTTGGCCGCGGCGCGACCCGCGGTGCCGAGCACCTGCAGGTAGGCGATCAGCGCGTCCATTTCGGTCTTGTCCTTGAGCTCGGCCTTCGACTTGGCGATGTCTTGGTCGCCGTAGGGCACGCCCGCCACTCGCAGCGCGCGCATCTTGGCCTCGATGTCCTCGGCATTCGCCGGATCGCGCCCGAGCCACGGGTAGCCGGGCATGTTCGACTCGGGCACCAGATCGCGCGGGTTGATCAGGTGCAGCCGGTGCCACTCGTCGGAGTAGCGCCCGCCGACGCGGTGCAGGTCGGGACCGGTGCGCTTCGAGCCCCACTGGAACGGATGGTCGTAGACGAATTCCCCCGCCACCGAGTAGGGACCGTAGCGTTCCACCTCGGCGCGGAAGGGCCGCACCATCTGCGAGTGGCAGTTGTAGCAGCCTTCGCGGATGTAGACGTCGCGCCCGGTGAGCTGCAGCGGCGTGTAGGGCTTCAAGCCCGCCACCGGCTCGGTCACCGACTTCTGGAACGAGAGCGGCACGATCTCCACCAGGCCGCCCACCGCCACCACCAGGATCACCAGCACGATAAGCAGCGCCTGGTTGCGTTCGATCAGATCATGCGAGAGTTTCATGTCGCGGTTCCTCGTGGCTCAGGCGTGGGCGTACAGCGATCCCGGCGCCGGGATCGGCGCGTCCACGGCCTGCGCGCCGAGCGCGGTCTGCGCCACGTTCCAGGCCATGATCAGCATGCCGCCGAGATACAGCACGCCCCCGAGCAGCCGGATGGCGTAGAACGGATAGGTCGCCTTGACGCTCTCGACGAAGCTGTAGCTGAGCATGCCGTCGGCGCTCACCGCGCGCCACATCAGGCCCTGCATCACGCCGGCGATCCACATCGCCGCGAGGTAGAGCACGATGCCGATGGTCGCCACCCAGAAGTGCAGGTTGATCAGGCGCACGCTGTACATCTCGGTGCGGCCGAACAGGCGCGGCACGAGATAGTAGAGCGAACCCATGGAAACAAGCCCGACCCAGCCGAGCGCGCCGCTGTGCACGTGGCCGATGGTCCAGTCGGTGTAGTGCGACAGCGCGTTCACCGTCTTGATCGACATCATCGGCCCCTCGAAGGTCGACATGCCGTAGAACGAGAGCGAAACGACAAGGAACTTGAGGATCGGGTCCTCGCGCAGCTTGTGCCACGCGCCCGAGAGCGTCATGATGCCGTTGATCATCCCGCCCCAGGAAGGCGCGAGCAGCACCAGCGAGAACACCATGCCGAGCGACTGCGCCCACTCGGGCAGCGCGGTGTAGTGCAGGTGGTGCGGCCCGGCCCACATGTAGGTGAAGATCAGCGTCCAGAAGTGCACCACCGAGAGCCGGTAGGAGTACACGGGCCGGTTCGCCTGCTTCGGGATGAAGTAGTACATCATCCCGAGGAAGCCCGCGGTGAGGAAAAAGCCTACCGCGTTGTGCCCGTACCACCACTGCACCATCGCGTCCTGCGCGCCGGCGAACACCGAGTACGACTTCCACAAGGTCGCGGGAATCGCGGCGCTGTTGACGAGGTGCAGGATCGCCACCGTGAGGATGAAGCTGCCGAAGAACCAGTTCGCGACGTAGATGTGCGCGACCTTCCTCCTGGCGATGGTGCCGAAGAACACCACCGCATAGGCCACCCAGACCAGGGCGATCAGGATGTCGATCGGCCACTCGAGCTCGGCGTACTCCTTGGAGGTAGTGATGCCCAGCGGCAGCGTGATCGCGGCGGCCACGATGACCACCTGCCAGCCCCAGAACGTGAACGCGGCGAGCCCGTTCGAGTAGAGCCGCGCGTGGCAGGTGCGCTGGACCACGTAGTAGGAGGTGGCGAAAAGCGCGGAGCCACCGAAGGCGAAAATCACCGCGTTGGTGTGCAGCGGGCGCAGGCGCCCGTAGGAAAGCCACGGGATGTCGAAATTGAGCGCCGGCCAGAGCAGCTGCGCGGCGATCACCACGCCGACCAGCATCCCAATCACGCCCCACACCACGGTCATGATCGCGAACTGCCGCACGACCTTGTAGTTGTACGTCGTGTCCGCCTGCATGGGTGACCCGTCCCTTTGACCAAGGCGCGCCCGATGCGGCGCGCGCAAGGCCATGCTAGGCAAGCGGCGATTTCAGGATTTGACCTGCATCAAATGGCGCGCGGCCGCCCGGGCGCGGCCAGGCGCGATTCGGTCGGGGGACTGCCGAGCCGGCTTCGCCCCGGGCCGCTCAGAGCTTCACACGCCGCAGCCGCAGCGCGTTGGTCACCACCGAGACCGAGCTCATCGCCATCGCTGCGCCGGCAAAGATCGGCGACAGCAGCAGCCCGAAAGCCGGATACAGCACGCCCGCCGCGATCGGTACGCCGAGCGCGTTGTAGGCGAAGGCGAAGAACAGGTTCTGCTTCACGTTGCGCATCGTGGCGTGCGAAAGCCGGATCGCCTTGGCGATGCCCCGCAGGTCGCCTTTGACGAGCGTGACGCCCGCACTCTCGATGGCGACGTCGGTGCCGGTGCCCATCGCGATGCCGACCTGCGCCTGCGCAAGCGCCGGCGCGTCGTTGATGCCGTCGCCCGCCATTGCGACGAAGCGCCCGCTCGCTTGCAGCGCCTTGATCTTCTCCACCTTCTGCTCGGGCAGGACTTCGGCCATCACTTCGTCGATGCCGAGCTGCGCCGCCACCGCTTCCGCAGTTTTTCGCGAGTCGCCGGAGAGCATGACGAGACTCACGCCCTGGGCTTTCAGCGCCTTGACTGCCTCGGGCGTAGTTTCCTTGATCGGGTCGGCGACCGCGATCACCGCCGCGACGCGGCCGTCGACTGCGGCATACATCGCAGTCTTGCCCTGCGCGCGCAGCGCCTCGGCCCGCTCCACGAGTGCCTGCGGTACGCCGCCGAAGGACTCCATGAACCGCCGGTTGCCCACCGCGACCTTGCGTCCGGCGACTTCTCCCTGCACGCCCTGCCCGGTGACCGAGCCGAAATGCTCGACCGGGCCGAGCGCCGCGCCGCGCGCCTCGGCGCCCCTCACGATCGCCTGCGCGAGCGGATGTTCGCTTGCGCGCTCGAGACTCGCGACGAGCGCAAGCATCTCCTGTTCGTCGATCCCAGGCTCGACCGCGAATTCGACCAGCTCCGGCTTGCCGAGAGTGAGCGTGCCGGTCTTGTCGACCACCAGCGTGTCGACCTCGCGCAGCTTCTCGACCGCCTCGGCGTTGCGGAACAGGACGCCGTTCAGCGCCCCCTGGCCCATCGCCACGGTGATCGAAATCGGGGTTGCGAGCCCCACCGCGCACGGGCAGGCGATGATCAGCACCGCCACTGCGTTCACCACTGCGTAGACGAGCGCGGGCTCGGGGCCGAAGAATCCCCACACGAGCGCAGTGACGATCGCAATCACGATCACCGTCTGCACGAAATAGGCGGCGACGTGGTCGGCGAGCCGCTGCACCGGGGCGCGCGTGCGCTGCGCCTGCGCGACCATGTGGACGATCTGGGCGAGCAGCGTGTCCGAGCCGACCTTCTCGGCGCGGATGATGAGCGTGCCCTTGCCGTTGATGGTCGCGCCGGTGACGCGATCGCCGGCCTTCTTCGGCACCGGAACCGGCTCGCCGGTGACCATCGACTCGTCGACGTTGGACGATCCCTCGAGGCACACGCCGTCGATCGGGACCTTCTCGCCGGGGCGCACGCGCAGCCGGTCGCCGACTTTCACTTCGGCGAGTGGCACCTCGACCTCGCGGCCGCCGTCTTCGACGCGCAGCGCCGTGTTCGGCGCGAGCGCGAGCAGCTGCCGGATCGCCTGGCTCGTCTGGCCGAGCGCTCGCAGCTGCAGCACCTCGCCGAGCAGCACCAGCGTCACGATCACCGCCGCCGCCTCGAAGTAGGCGCCGACCTCCTCGCCGCCGTGCATGCGGAACTCCTCGGGAAACAGGCCCGGAGCGAACACCGCGGCGAGGCTGAACACGTAGGCCAGCGCGACCCCGAGCCCGATCAGCGTGTACATGTTGGGGCTGCGGTTTTTGAGCGAGCGGGCGAACTTGACGAAGAACGACCAGCCGCCCCACAGCACCACCGGGGTGCCGAGGACGAACTCGACGTAGACGCGCAGCTTGGGCGCGAGGCCGAGGGGCTCGGTGACGCCGAAGAAGGGCGCCATGGCGATGAACACGAGCGGCGCGCTCAGCACCGCGCTCACCTGGAAGCGGCGCGTCATGTCGCGCAGCTCGGCGTTGTCCTCCTCTGCCCCCGCGACCGGAACCAGCGCCATGCCGCACTTCGGGCAGTTGCCCGGCGTCGGGCTGCGCACTTCGGGATGCATCGGACAGATGTACTCGGCCGCCGCTGCTGCGCTCGGAACGACCGGCACCAGCGCCATGCCGCATTTCGGGCAGGCGCCGGGCCCGTCCTGCACCACCTCGGTGTGCATCGGGCAGGTGTATTGCGCACCCCGGGGTGCAGGCGGCGCCGTCGGCTGCGCGGGCTTCGCCACGTACTTCGCCGGCTCAGCCGTGAATTTCTCGAGGCAGTGCTTGCTGCAGAAATAGTAGCGGCTGCCGGCGTGCTCGGCGCTGCCCGCCGCCTGCGCCTCGTCGACCGTCATGCCGCATACCGGATCCTTCGCTGCCATGACGCCTCCGTTCAAGAAATCAGGTTGCGGCCGCTCGAGTGCCTGCAAGGCGCGGCACGAAGCGCGGCGTTCTTGCCGCGTACGCCGCGTACGCCTCGCCGAACTGCGCCAGCATCTCCGCTTCCTCGCGCTTCGCAACGTAACCGTACATCAGGACGAGCACCGGGAACATGGCGAGCGTGAGGATCGTCGGCCACTGCAGCAGGAATCCGGACAGGATCAGGACGAATGCGACGTACTGCGGATGCCGGATGCGGGCATACGGGCCCGTCGTCGCGAGCCGGTGCTCGCGCTGTGCCTTGTACAGCACTCCCCACGCCGAGGCGAGCAGCCAGAAGCCGCCGAAGATCAGGATGTTGCTCGCGATGTGGAACGGGCCGAGATGCGGATTCAAGCGCCAGCCGAACATCGCCTCGAGCAGGTGCCCGGCGTCGTGGGAGAAGAAGTCGACCTGCGGGAACTTCGTCTGCAGCCATCCGGAGAGCAGGTAGATGGTGAGCGGAAAGCCGTACATCTCGGTGAACAGCGCAACCAGAAACGCCGAAAACACCCCGAACGAACGCCAGTCCCGGCTCGTCCTCGGCCGCGTGAAGCTGAACGCGAAGATGATGAAGACGAGCGAATTGATCGCCACCAGCGACCACAGCCCGTATGCGGAAGCTTCGGAATGGTTCATTCCTGCCCTCCTCCGGACAGCTTGTCCGGTCGGTTGTCGCCGCCATGGCGATGGTTGCCGTGCCCGCGGTGCATGAAGACGTGCAGCAGCGGGCACGCGAGCAGCAGCAGCACCGGCAGATAATAGAGCAGGCTGGAGAGGTGCGCCTTGTGCTCGGCGATGACGAAGTAGGCGGCGATCGCGAGAAACCCGATGAAGACCCATTTGACCCTGGATTTCGTTTCCATCATGCGCTCCTGTCCGTTCCGATTGCGGAAATCGCGGACGCGTCCATGCACTTTTCATCCATCATCGCGCGCAGCACCGCGAAACCGAGCAGCCAAAGCAAGCCTTCCATGGCAATAGCCTCCTTTGTCGGGCCTCAGCGCACGATGCCGATCTGGTGGCCCTCGCCCGACGGCAGCTGGATCGTGCCGAGAACCTTGAGCGAGCGCTGATCGACCACCCAGATCCTGGGTTCCTGGCTGCTCGACACGTAGAGCTTGCCGGTGGCCCGGATCGCGCCGAGGTGATACGGCGCCGGCGAAAGCCCGATCTCGCGGCGCGCGCCCGACTTCGGGTCGAGGGCGACGAGCTTCTCGTCCGAGGTCACGGTTACGAAGAGCGTCTTGCCGTCGTCGCCCATATCCAGCCCGTGCAACCGACTGCCGAGCTCGAACTCGCGCACCACCTTGCCGCTCTCGATCGACACGACGCTCAGTACCCCGGCGCTGCCGCTCGCCACGTAGAGCAGGCGGCCGTCCGCCGAAAGCACCATGTGCTCGGGCGCGGCGCCGCCCTGGAGCGTCCGTGCCACCGTCCAGCCGACGGTTTCGATCTCGCTGATCGTGCCATCGCCGCTGTTGCTCACGTAGACCCTGGCGCCGCCGGGCGCGACCAGCGAGTAGTTCGGTGCCGCGCCGGTCTTCACCACCCGGGCGACGCGATTCGCCGCGAGGTCCACCACGCTGATCGCGCCGCGCGTCGGGTGCGTCGAGATCACGAGCTTGCCGGAAGGCATGATCGCCTGGTGATGCGTCCAGCCGGGCACCGGGATCGTCCTCATGACGTGGCCATGAATCGGGTGGATCACGAACAGCTTGCTGTTCGGGGTATCCGGTGGCGCGCCCTGCGGGAGCTGCGCTTCCGAGAGGCTCCCCGCCACCAGGTATTCGCCGTCCGGTGTGGCGACCAGCCCGTGCGGATTTTCGACTCCGGTGAACGTCTTGACGATGCGATCGCTGGCGGCGGAGACCGCGATGACGGTATTGGCACTGCCAAGCGGGATGTACACGGTCGGCTCGGCGCGCGCGGACAGCGCTGCGAGCGCGACGCCTATGCCGAGGAGTGCGGTCTCAAAAACGCGTTTCATGTCGAAATCCCTGCGAGGCGGCGAGAGCGCGCTCGAGCCGGGCACGCACCTCGCCGCCGCACGCGGGCACCGTCGCCAGGTACTCAGCCTCCGCGCTTGAGCTGCTGGCGCTGCTCGTCGGTCAGCACGGCGTCGATGCGCTTTCGCCCCTCGAGCATGTTCTGGAACATCTGCTTGTGCGCCGCGCTCATCTCATCGTAGGCCTTGCGCGCCGCGGCGTCGTCCGTTTTTCCGGACTCGAACAGGTCATGCATGTGAAACTGCTGCTCGTGCATCTTGCCCATGAGCTCCCATTGCTTGCGCGAGGTCTCTCGCTCGATCGCGGAGATCTTGCTGCGTTGCTCGTCGGTAAGCTTGACGGCAGGGTAGCCGCCCATCATTCCGCCGCCCATCATTCCCTGGCCCATCATTCCCTGGCCCATCATTCCCTGGCCCATCATGCCGGGACCCATCATTCCGGGGCCCATGCCCTGCGGGCCATAGCCACCCATCATTCCCGAACCCATCATCCCGGGCCCCATCATCATTCCACCACCGGTCATACCGGGACCATGCGCCCCGGCGGGCACTGCGAAAAATGCGGTCGCTGCGGCGGCGACGATCAGCTTGCGTTTCATGTCGGACTCCTTTCGGTTACGTGCGAATACGGATTGG
>Ga0214471_10005039_pt1 | contig 10189 bp, 11 predicted proteins | sample RVTome_5_FD_207665 | JGI IMG/M metagenome (GOLD analysis project Ga0214471, IMG submission 207665) | Soil microbial communities from uranium-contaminated site in the Upper Colorado River Basin, Wyoming, United States - RVT142D155 | ecosystem: Environmental > Terrestrial > Soil > Contaminated >... | reverse complement strand
GATTGAAAATGAAACCTTCAACACCCTCAAAAACCAGGGCTATCACTTTGAACACAACTACGGTCATGGCCAAAAGAACCTCTCGGTCAACTTCGCCTGTTTGATGATGCTCGCTTTTTTGATCGATCAAATCCAACAACGGGCTTATTCACTTTTTCAAGCGGTTCTAAAGAAAGAAGGCAGTCGTAAACGCTTATGGCAGCATCTCAGAGCTTTGTTTTACACCTTGTCTTTCTCCTGTATGGAAGAAATTTACAGAGCCTTGCTATACGGCTATAACGTTGAAAATGTGGTCATTCTAGGACCAAGTTAACCCTGGCTACTTGGGACAAGTGCGTCTATGGCCTGATTTGACCGCAATTATCTTTAATTTTTACCGCCCAATCTTATGAATTTGACCCCCTTACTCTTATCTTACAGAAATATCTCTCTCTGACCAGATCGGTTTTCTGGATTTCTGTCCCATTCCGGGAATTGCTGGTGTCAGACCATCCTACACCTGTAACAAGATTTAAATCTTGGAATGCCTTTTGACAATCCATCCGCTCGGACTTATAATTTTAACAACAAATGCGGGTATAGTTCAGTGGTAGAACGCAACCTTCCCAAGGTTGATGTCAGGGGTTCGAATCCCCTTACCCGCTCTGTAATGAGCCGGGTTATAACCCGGCTTATTGTTATTTCCTCTACTTTGCGAGTGAGTAACCTCATCCAGCTTGTAAAGAATGGCAGCGTCATTGGTTTTCAGGAATCGTCATAAGCTCCAAAAAGGCCTCAAGTTGTCAAGAAATTATGACATACGATTGAACTTTTTGACACAATTGATAGCTTTTTGTAACAATTTTTTGACATGGCCATGCTAAACTTTGGAAGATAGACCCTGGCTACTGTCTAATCAGTCCGATTTCCCTGTCCTGTCGAACATATACAAGGCCCGTGTTGGTCATCATATTGAGGATATTACGCTATGGAACGGAAACGCATCGCCCTGGTCGCCGATGACAGCCAGCTTCCCGGGCTCTTGGAATGGGCAGAGTTTAATCGCGACCTCCTGGCCGAACATGAGATATACGCCATTGGCACAACTGTCAATGTACTGGCGAAACAACTTGAAATCGATATTCTCAAATTCCAGGGGAAATCATTAAAAAAGAGCAAGAAAACGGCCTCAAATGGTAAGGATCGGGTCATCGACTTGCTTGTCTTTTTCCGCGATCCGGCGACACCCCTTTCGAGCGATCCGGATGTTTCCGCTCTACTGCACGCTGCATCATCTGATCACATTCCCATCGCGGCGAATCGCATCGCGGCCGACTTTATGTTTCCCTCGTATTTGATGTCTGCCGAGGACTGATCGAGCCATCCCCGACTTCGTCATGAAAATCGAATGATGAGATTGAATGTGCCGGCTAACGGGGCTGGCCTTATTTGTTGTCTCAATACCCAAAAATGGTACGTTAAGGCCGAGTTTGGAACTCAATTAATAGGTTTTTTCGACAAATTTTATACAAAACTATGCGATAATCTTATAGAGTGCAGGCGAGAATTATTTAGCCACCTTCCCAGAAATTCAGTGTTTATTAGGTAAACCCAATTTGGGAGAAAGGGGTGAAATGATGTCTACGACGTACTGTTTGGATTGTGACCGGCCGCTTGATATGGAGGCTAGCCTTGTTGCAGGGCAAAGAGTTATTTGCTCACATTGCGAAGTTCAATTAGAGGTCATCAATGTTGAACCGTTTGAGCTTGATTGGGTTTATGATGGGCCAGCCATCGATTTTAGGGTATTCAAAGGCGACTGGAGCTTGCGTGGGGTGAGTCTGGACCCGGCCCGTGGATTTGAAACCGGCTAACGGCTGACTTCAGATTTAAACGTGATGTTGTTTTGCTGCTGCATCGATTCTCTTTGATAAAACATAGAGTGACAGAAACTGAAATGAACCTGGCCATAGGAAGGCCAGGTTCATTTTTTGCTATGGCCAGGGTGGCAGTATGCCTCAATACTTCTCACCCAACCTTCCGTCCCTCGCTGGTTACGGCTGCGTTTCGGTCACGCCTTCTGCCGGGGGAGCCTCTTCTTCTTGAACGATGATTGGGCTGGAGGTCGTGGTTGGGCCGGTTTCGACGGTGGGCAGGATACCCGGGCCCGGCAGCACCAGGGTGGGTATAGTCCCTTCAGGTGTAAAGATGATCTTGTCGGTAGCCTTCAGGGCGCTGGCGTTAGCCTGGACCATTTGCAGTTCCAGGAAGCCCGGACTGCGCCCGTACAGTTCGGCCAGCGTAATCTGGACAGCCAGATCGGCTTTGGCTTTTTCAACGGCGGCCAGGGCCAGCGCCTCATTGATCTCCAGGTCCTGCTGGGCGGCTAACAGTTCATTGGCTTTTTGAGCCTGAATGATAGCTAGTTCGGCTTCGACGCGGGCCAGCTCGTTGGCCCGTTCAGCTTCGATGACGGCCTTTTGGGCCAATATTTTTTCCTGCTCTAATTTGGCCAGAGTCGTTTGCTGTTTGGCTTGCTCCTGGATGCGGCTCTGTTCGATCCTGATCTCGCCTTCCTGGCGGGCCTGTTCGGCCCCGGCCTGCGCCTCAGCTCGCAGCTTGTCCTGCGCCGCCTTCTCGGTTTCCAGCCGGCTTTGGACGATGGCGTCGAGGGCAACCTGTACTTCAGGCGAGAGGATGACTTCAGGGACGACCACGTTCTGAATTTCCAGGCCAAAGTTGCTCGCGAGACCGCTCAATTCATCGTCGATGCAGGCGCGCAAGGCATCACGAGCCGTGCCGATGATATTATCGTCAAAGGTGCGGTCACCCACGCAGACCTTCATCGCTTGCTGGGCCAGACCATTCACCTTGTCTTTAGCCAGATCGTCGTCAAGATAAATGTCCCGGTACTCGGCCCATAACTCACGTAAGCGATCCCTTTGGTTTAGGTTCGGGCGGAAGATGTCACCCCTGACGACCAGCCCAATGCGCTGCTTATCCCTGGTAATGATCTCCGGATCATCAATCAGAAAGGGGATGGCCTGGCTTGAGACTTTGACCATCCTGACGTAGAGGCCAAAGTCGTTGTAGACGCCGGGACCAACAATTTGCTGAATACTGCCGGCTCTGAACTGGACCCCCACTTCTTGCTCATCGACCCGTTCGAAAAGATAAAAAAACTGGCTCGAAAAAGCCAGCAGCAGCCCCAATACGACCACGACAATGATGATGGTAACGAAGATCGAAGCACCACCTGAAGTAAATTTTCTCATGCGACTCATCACAAGCTCCTTATGTAATAATGATTTAGGTTTTCTGGAGTTAACATCCTCAGTCGATCCAATTCTGCCTGGCCCGAATTGCCAAATCCGAGCCAACACGGAACTGTGGCAACCCCGTTTGAGTAAATTTTGGATCGACTGCTACATTCATTATACACGCTTCTTTGCTGATCGTTGAATTATTTAGATATTTATTTTTATCCGGCGACGAGGGATTTGTTACTATTCAGCATAACCGTTATTTGCTCCCAATATTCGTAGGGCAGCTACGATAAATGGTAGTGATGCTTTAGAGGTTAACAACTGTGGTAGGGGTTTAGGATCGGCACGAGGCCAGTGGTAAAGCTATTTTAGACAACGACTAAATGGCTATTGTTCACACAGTACCACGTTGGCGGCCTGATCGCTGTGATATTCGTATGATTGACCCTGGGCTTCCAGAATGATCAAGTAACCCGGGGTAATGACTTGGGCGTACATAAATCCTTCCTGGGGACAGCCCAGACTGGCATCGCTCCACTCGATGGCTTCCATCGAAACCAGACGAATGTCGCTGTCCGAAACGCCCGTTTGGTCGATCAGATGAACGATAGCCGCGGCCAGGGCCTCTTCACTGCCAGGAATGGGTTCAACATCACTTTCAATTGACATGTCTGGTACACTTTCGGGCGTTACAGACGAGATGGGCGAAATGGGCTCGGCAATTTCTACGGGCAAAGGGGTAGAAGTGGAAACTGCAACGGTCGATTCTGCCACGATCTCGGCCTGGACGGTCTCGATGGAACTGATATCCTCGCCGGCATCTTGAGTGCCGCAGGCAATCGTGATCAGACCCAAACATAACAGGATAAGAACCAGGTGTAATTTTTCAAAAATGTAACAGGGCATGATGACCACCCTCCAACTTATCAAGTCTCTATCATGTTAGACGCCGGTTGGAGGCCGGAAGTTCCCAAATCAAGGGCTAACCAAATAATCGATCCTCGACCTCTGTTGGCGTCAGGCCGACGACAATGACCATCTTCTCGGCCGAGGTTTGGCCGGCGGCTATTTCGACATCCTTGCGATCGATGTTAAGCTTTTCCGACAGAAAATTCAATAACATGTCGTTGCCTACGCCGGCTACAGAATTGGCAATAATTCGAATTTTGAGCCCATCGCCATGTTTACCGATGACTTCATTTTTTGTACTTTTGGGCACGACGTGTACGGCAAAAGCAGCTCCTTCTTCGGCTTTGGTAATGTTAAATTTGATTTTTCGCATGGCATTAACTCCTAATGGCTAGGGTTTGCTCATAATCTTGGTCAAGGTGGCGCAGGTCGCAGACGACTCACTCCACCTTGAAATCTTGAACCTACCCTAATTGATAGGTTGAATCAAACTAATAATGAAATTAGTATCCCTCTAATAATCTCCAGACCGAATAGAGCAACGATTGGACTTAAATCGATCATACCGATGGTCGTGTATCGACGCAGCGGCTCTAAGATAGGATCGGTAACTTGGAAAAGTATTTGAATGACGGGGTTATAAGGATCGATGCGGATACCGGCCATGGGCAGCCAGGAGAGTAAGACCCTGATCAAAATTGCCCACCATAGCACTGTAAAAATAACGTTAATGGCTAATGCCAGGATCTCACCCATTGTCGTCTAACCCTCCCAGGTAACGAGATTTTTGATAGGCCGACCAAATCGCTTTTGATAAAACGGTTCGGAAGCCTCCTTTTTCAAGTTGGTATAGGGCATCAGCCGTGGTACCGCCCGGCGAGGTGACCATATTGCGCAATTCGGCCACGTGGCGGTCACTGTCCCGCGCAAAGGCAACCGAGCCTTCGATGGTCTGGAACACCAACTGCTCCGAGACCCGCCGCGAGAATCCCAGATGGACACCGGCGTCGATCATGGCCTCCATGAACAGGAAGACGTAAGCCGGGCCGGTTCCGGACAGGGCCGTGGCCATGTCCATATAATCTTCATGATCCACGTAAATTTCTTCGCCCAGGGCCGCGAGAATGGCTTTGGCCTGCTGATGCTGTATCTCGGTCACATCATCGGTCGCGGTCCAGACCGACATACCCTTGCCCACACGGGCCGGAGTATTGGGCATAACCCGCACAACTTTGTAATGGTGCAGTAGCTGGCCAATTTTGGTGATGGTCGCCCCGGCGATGATCGACAGCACAAAGGCGTCGGGCGGAATATGGCCCCGCAGTTCCTGACCGACTTCCACCAGGTTTTGAGGCTTGATCGACAAAATAATGATATCCTTATCCTTGACCGCTTCGATGTTGCTTTGGGTCGTGTGGATCTGATAACGCTCCGCCATCATTTCGAGTTGAGTCGGAAAAGGATCGCTTGCGGTCGTTAGCTCGGGATCGATCAGCTCTTTACTTGTAAGCCCCGCGATCATAGCGGTGCCCATCGCGCCGCTGCCAATAAAGCTAAGTTTGGAGTTTTTCAGCATGGCGTTTTCGTTTCACCTTCTTGCTTTGTGAAGATCTTAAAGGTTTCAAAAACCTTTAGGGCCTGGAGTAGCTGCTACCTGCAATGTGCAATCTGCCACTTGCGCTCGTTTACCAAAAATCGCCCGCCCGATTCTGACAATCGTAGCGCCTTCCTCAATCGCGACTTCAAAATCATTGGTCATGCCCATCGAGAGCTGGCTCCAATCAAATTGAGGTAACTCGCTTTGAAGTGTCCGGCGTAAGGCCGCCAGGTTTTGGAAGGTCGGGCGCGCATCGTCCGGGTCATCGCAGAAAGGCGCCATCGTCATCAAACCACCCAGGCTGATCCTGTCGAGCGCGCCAATCTGCATGACGGTTTCCAGGAACGAGTCCAACTTTGCCCGGTCGGTTGACCAGTTGTTCAGGTCAAAACCCTCTTTCGACTCCTCGCCGGAAACGTTGCATTCCAGCAAAACATCGACCGTTGGCACATCGTCGCGTTCGGCCAGGCGGTTGATGCGCTCGGCCAGCCGCAAGCTGTCGACTGAATGGATCAAGGCAAAGTAACCGAGCACCTGCCCGACCTGCCGCCGTTGAAGGTGTCCAATCATATGCCAGACGGGTGGCTTGGCTTGAGCCTGCTCCGGGTCATCGGCCAGCCACTCGGTCAAACCGATGACTTTGTCGTAACCCTCTTGGGCTCGATTTTCACCAAAATGGCGGATACCGGCCCGGTAAGCCGCGATAACCGTTTCGAGCGGATAGGTTTTGGTCACCGCCACCAGCGTAATCCCATCCGCCCGGCGTCCGGCACGTTGAGCCGCCGCCTCGATGCGCCGATAGATTCGGTCGAGATTGGCCGCAATCTCGCTCACGCCTGGCCTCCCTTGAGTCCAATGATGACCCCAAAACGGCCGGTGTGTCCTTTTTCGGCCCGGTGGGAGAAGAACTGATCGGTACGACAGGCCGTGCATAGTTCTGATTGAATAACCTGCTCGATGCCGGCGGCGGTCAACTGCTGTTGGTTGGCTGCCCACAAGTTGAAATGAGCTCGGTTCGGGTTGCCGTTTCGCCGGTTGAAGAGCGGCTCAGGCTCGTCGAACGCCTGGGCCGCGGCCTGCATCACGTCTGGCCCCACCTCGTAACAGCAAGGCCCGATGGCCGGCCCAACCACGGCGATGATATTCTGAGGTTGGCAGCCTAGATCGGTGACCATGTGTCTGACAGTAGCTCCGCCTGCATTCTTCATCGTGCCTCGCCAGCCGGCATGGGTCAAACCAATGGCCTGGCGCACGGGATCGAAAAAAATAAGGGGTGTGCAGTCGCCAAACCGCATCGCCAGATAGATGCCGGGATCGCCTGTGATCATGCCGTCGGCCTTGCCCATCACGCGCTGCCGGTTGGTGGATGTGACCATCACGACCTCGGCGCTGTGGATCAGGTGGCAAGACACGGTTTGATCAGGCTCGATATCGACCACGCGGCACGCCGTTTCAAAGTTCTGATCGACGGCCTGGCGGTCATCCCCGACCGATATGCTCAGATTAAGTGACCGATAATGAGCCCGGCTTATCCCTCCGTGGCGTGTAAAAATGGCATGTTGCAAATTGGGATAAGTATCGAAGGGCCGGATACGGTAAATCGGTAGATTTCGAACTGTGGTCTGATAAACCTCAGTGGACGCTGCCGGAGTCATCATTAAACCAGTGTAGCACATTCAGAAATTGCCGTCAATTTGCTACGGTGGGTCACCGCCCCTACCCGGCCCCTACGTGGGCCGGTCTTTATCGGCCCGTTTCAATTATACCAGACGACGAGACATAATACAATATGGCAGAATGCTGAGTTAGGGGTAGAGTTCCGGTTTGGTTTCCGGGACGTTCAAATCGCCGCGACGACCCGATCCCCCATTTCGACTGTGCCGGTAGTGGGTTCGCCGGGCTGGGCCAGATCCGGGGTGCGGTGGCCGGCGGCCAGGACTGAATCAACGGCTTCTTCTATGGCGTCGGCTTCGGTGGTCAGGCCGAAGGTGGTGCGCAGCATCATGGCCACGCTCAAGATAGTGGCCAGAGGGTTGGCGATGCCCTGGCCGGCGATGTCGGGGGCGGAGCCATGGATCGGTTCGTACAGGCCGAACTTGCCTTCGGCCAGCGAGGCAGAAGGGAGCATGCCCATCGAGCCGGCCAGCATGCTGGCTTCGTCGCTCAGGATGTCGCCGAACATGTTCTCGGTGGCGATGACGTCAAAATCGCCGGGCCGGCGAATGAGGTGCATCGAGCAGGCATCGACCAGGATGTCCTCATATTCGACATCGGGGTATTCGGCGGCGACCTCGTGGGCCACCTCGCGCCAGAGTCGGCTGGAGGCCAGGACATTGGCCTTGTCAACCGAGGTCAGTTTCTTGCGCCGCAGCCGGGCCAGATCAAACGAGACCCGCATCAGCCGCCCGATTTCGGCCTCGGTGTAGTACAGGGTATCGACCGCGGCCCGGCCCCGGTCGTTATCCTGCCGGCCCTGCGGCTGGCCGAAGTAGAGCCCGCCGGTCAGCTCGCGGATGATGACCAGATCGACGTTTTCGATCACCTCTCGCTTGAGGGTCGAGGCGTCGGCCAGCGCCGGATAGATCTTGACCGGGCGGATGTTAGCAAACAGGCCCAACTCTTTACGCAGTTTGAGCAAGCCCTGTTCGGGCCGGACCTTAGCGCCGGGATCGCTCCATTTGGGCCCACCGACCGCGCCCAGCAAAATAGCGTCAGCCTGACGACAAGCGGCCAGAGTTTCGTCGGGCAGCGGATTGCCGGTTTGATCGATGGCGATGCCTCCGGCGATGGCTTCGGTAAATTCAAAAGTGTGGCCAAACTTAGCGCCGATGGCTTCGAGTACTTTGACGCCTTCGGCGACGACTTCCGGCCCAATGCCATCGCCACGGAGAAGGGTGATTTTTGCGTGCATTGTTATTCCTCAGTGTGATAATTTATTGGGGATCGGTTCTCGGCCCGTTTCTCGGCCCGAATACGTTCCCGCAGCCTGTCGATCACGACTCGTTCGCCCCTGGCTTCATCATAATAATACCAGTGTTCCCAGCCATTGCAAGGTCCTTGGTGCAAGGCTTTGCCCACCTGGTGGATCGAGCCGGTGTAGCCGTTGGCCTTGAGGTGGCCGCTGGCCAGGATGGTGGCGGCGACGTTGCCCTTTTTGCCCAGGTAGAGTTTTTGACCGGGCTTGAGCAGGCCCCGTTCCAGCAGGGTGCCAAAGGGGACGCGGGGTTGGTCGCGTTTGCTTTTGAAGACAAAGAGTTCCGGCGAGAAAGGGGGCGGTTCGATGGCGTCGATGCGTTCCTGTGCGGCCTGCACGTAGTCGGCTGCTTGCTCGATGCCGAGCCAGCGGCGGTGGAGTTTTTTGGCGACCGCGCCGGTTGTGCCGGTGCCAAAAAAGGGGTCGAGGACGACATCACCGGGATTTGAACTGGCCAGGATGACACGGTACAGCAGGGCCTCGGGCTTTTGGGCCGGGTGAACCTTGGTCCCGTTGTCCCGGAGCCGCTCCTTGCCGGTACACAGGGGGAGTTCCCAATCGCTGCGCATTTGCAGATCGTCGTTGAGGGCCTTCATCGCATGATAATTAAAGGTGTAACGCGCGCCCTGTTCCTTTTGGGCCCAGATCATGGTTTCGTGAGCATTGGTGAAGCGCACGCCTCTAAAATTGGGCATGGGCTGGGTTTTGACCCAGACGACGTCATTGAGGATCCAATAGTCAAGGTTCATCAGAATCGCCCCGACCCGGTAGATGTTATGGTAGGAGCCGATGACCCAGATGGTACCGGTATCTTTGAGGACGCGGCGGCAAGCCTGGAGCCAGGCCCCGGTAAAGCGGTCATACTCGGCAAAGCTGCTGAAGCGGTCCCAGTCATCATCAACCGCGTCGACTTTGGTCATGTTGGGCCGCCATAAATCCTGCTGGAGCTGGAGATTATAGGGCGGGTCAGCAAAGATCAAATCGACACTTTTCTCAGGCAGCGCCGCCAGGGCCTCGATACAGTCACCCTGAATAATCTGATCGAGCGGAAGATTGTGTTCTTGCATGCCGTTGGTTCCCGATAGTAATCTTATGTCAATTATACCTGTTCTTCTAAATTTTGGCTATTTCATCTCACAGGTCGATCAGGGGCTATCTACGGCTAATGACGGGTAGGTAGTTTTGTTCAAAATCGCTCGAATAGACCCAGACGGGGATCGTACGCGGGCTGCCAACGACGTGTTGAAAAAAAAGGGTTCCGGTAAGATAGAGGTCACCCACATGGTACCAGGTATTGAGCGGGGCCCCGGCGGTGTTCACCCTCACCTTGAAGTTGGCTGATGTGGTTACGACGCCATAAGACTCCAAGCGCTCGATATTGGGTGACACAGTAAAAAGCTCCCAATTGAAGCCGGGGCTGCCGAGATTATGAATGGTGATAATATAGGTCGCGGTGTCGCCATC
>Ga0214471_10005038_pt1 | contig 10191 bp, 9 predicted proteins | sample RVTome_5_FD_207665 | JGI IMG/M metagenome (GOLD analysis project Ga0214471, IMG submission 207665) | Soil microbial communities from uranium-contaminated site in the Upper Colorado River Basin, Wyoming, United States - RVT142D155 | ecosystem: Environmental > Terrestrial > Soil > Contaminated >... | reverse complement strand
CCAGCCGCCAGACGCCAGACGCCACGTTCTTGACGTACCACGTACCACGTACCACGTACCACGTACCACGTACCACGTACCCCGTACCACCATCTCCCATATCCCGGCGGTTCCTAACCTGCCGTTAGTGCCAGAAACCTCGTCCGGCCTTCGCCTCGCCCTGTTGGGGCCTCCCGAGATCACAGTCGACGGGAGGCCCCTCGAAGTTGACACCCGCAAGGCGATTGCCTTGCTTTCGTACCTGGCGGTCTCCGGGGAGCAGCCCACTCGCGAGCAACTCGCCGACCTGTTGTGGCCCGACCTGGATCGCGATCGGGCCCGGGCGACTCTGCGACGGACTCTGTCGGCGCTCAGGACGGGTCTCTCCGGGAAGTGGCTCCACACCGACCGAACCCGGGTCTGGCTGGACGGCGACAACCGGAGCAGTGACGTTGACCAGGTCAGAGACCTCGTGCGGATCGATCATTCTCACGGGCCCGACCGGCTCTGCCCCGAGTGTGCGCCACCGTTGGCGGCGGCTGCGGCCCTGTTCCGCGGCCCGTTTATGGCCGGTTTCTATCTCCGGGACAGCTTTGACTTTGACGACTGGCAGCGCCGCGAAGAAGAACATCAACAACGGGTTCTCCGCGAGGTTCTCGATCGACTCGGCCTCGCCCTCGCCGCCGCCGGACGGTTCGCAGAAGCGGCCGACGCCGCCCGACGTCGGATAGCTCTCGACCCCCTTGACGAGTCCGCTCATCGTCAGCTGATGCAGTGTCTGGTTTGGAACGGCGACAGAGCGGGAGCACTGCGACAGTTCCGCGAGTGCGCGGCGGTGCTCGATCGCGAACTCGGGGTCAGTCCCTTGCCGGAGACGAGGGGCCTGTACGAGCAAATACTCGAGGAGAAGGAGCCGCAGGCTCCCGCCGGAAGAGTGGCGGCGACCTCGATGGCTGCGCCTCCTGCCAGTGTCACCCCCGCCGTCGCGACCTTCGTTGGAAGGTCCCAAGAGCTCGCGTCTCTCGACCGGGCAGACCACCGATTGATCATGATCACCGGGGAGGAGGGAATCGGAAAGACCCGTCTGATCGACCAGTGGCTTTCAAAGCCCGGGAGGCGCTCGGCTCGCAGCGCTCCACCGCATGGGGCATCCTCGGTCCCATATCTCGCTTTCCGTGATGCTCTGGCGGCGGCGGCCGGATCGGCGGTCAACCGGCCCGCCCCATCAAATGCCTCTGAGGCCGTCCGCCTTTTGCCCGAGCTGGCCAACCATGGGTTCGAACCGCCGGTGCTCCCGGGTGATCAGCGCGGGGGGGTCGGCCGCTTTCACGCTGGTGTGGCTGCCGCCCTCGCTCATCTGCTCCCTGGGGGCGTACTCGTGATCGATGATGCCCAATGGCTTGACGATTCATCGATGGCGATGCTGGCTTTTCTCCTGACCCATCCGCTCGATCAATCTCCCCAACTGTTGTTGGCCATGCGTGATGAGGAACTCGACGCTTCCCATCCTCTGCTGACCATGGTTCGTCGGCTTGAGAGAACCGGGGATGCGTTGCGGGTTCCGTTGGGGCCGCTCCCACCGGCAGACGCGATGCAGCTTCTCACTCAATCTGACGTTTGGCAATCTGATGTTTGGCAATCTGATGTTTGGCAGTCGGACGGTTGGCAATCCGACGGAGGTGAGTCTGCTCTCGACCATGAGTTGGTCGACCGGATCCTCCGGATTGCGGGGGGTAATCCACTGTTTGTCCTGGCTTATCGGGATGCGATTGGCTCCGACGGTGAACAGCTTCCTCAAAGCCTGAAGGAGATCGTCGCTGCCCGCATCGACGGCCTCGACGATGCCACTCAACAGGTGCTGTCGGCCGCGGCTGTCCTGGGTTCCGACTTCGAACCCGACGTTCTCCGGACCGTGGCGGGGCGGTCCGAGGATGAGGTGGTGACGGCCGTCGAGATCATGGTTCGGCGGAGACTCTTCAAGGAAACCAACGCCGGCTTGAGCTTTACCCATGAGGTCATGCGGCGAGCGGTGTATGAGCGTTTGGCCGCGGTTCGGCGACGCCTGTTACACAGCCGCACGGCCGATGCGCTGGCTAAACGCCATCAACCTGCCAGCCATGCCCACCATCTCGAATTGGCGGGCAGAGGAGACGAGGCGGCGATCGCTCACGGCCTGGCCGGGGTAGAGGCTCTTGCGATCTTCGCCTACCCGGAAGCCAGGTCCCACCTCGAAGCCGCCCTCACTCTCGGCCATCAGGACCGCAGCTCAATCAACCTCGCACTGGGCGACGCTTCCTTGAGAATGGGTGACTACGGGCATGCCCTCGCTGCCTACGAAGCGGTCGGCAGTCCCGGGACCCTTCCCGAGGTGGAGCATCGCATAGGAGAGGTGTATCGACGACTTGGACGGCACCAGCTGGCGGAAGCCGCCTACGCGGTCGCGGCCGAGATCGCCGTCGACGACGCTTTGGCCAGCCAGATCGCGGCCAATCGCGCCCTGGTTGCACATCATCAGGGCGAACCTGACCGTGCCCGCGAATTCTCGGAGGTGGCACTGAAGCGTGCTTTCACAGCAGGCGACGGGGCAACTCTGGCCCAGGCCTGGAATCTGGCCGGGATGCTGACGACTGATCCGGTCGATGCAGCCACTGAATTCGAGAAGGCGTTGATGAAGGCGGAAGAAATAGGGAGGGCCGATCTGGCGGCGGCGGCCCTCAACAACCTCGCCATCGCCCGGCGTCGCATGGGAAATCCGGATGGTGCGGTCGAGGCTGCAGCTCGAGCTCTTTCTCTGCTGGAGCCGCTGGGCGACCGACACCAGATCGCAGCCCTTCACAGCAATCTGGCAGACGCGCTGCACGAGGCCGGCGACGAGGATGAGGCCCGTCGCCATCTTACAGAATCGGCCCGGATGCTCGCCGAAGTCGGGGTGGAACTAGGACAATGGGAGCCGGAAATCTGGAAGCTGTCGGAATGGTGAATCCGCTGCTGGCTCACATGGGTGGCATTGACGAGATCGGGATCTTTCTGATCCCCGCCCTGCTGGCGATCTATGCGCTGCGCCGGGCCGAGCGCCAGGCCCGAAAGCGAGCCGTAGCCGAGGCCGCCGCCGAAGGTGGTTCGCCTGTGGCCGTCGACGACGCGAGTGGCACCGAAGCGGTACCTCCTCCTGCCTGATCGGCGTCTGGCGTCTGGCGTCTGCGATCTGGTAGTGCTCCGGCAACCCTAAGGCAGCCGGCCAGGTGCGGTCCATTAAGCTCCGGCCCCGATGAGCGAACTTCTCGCCCAGGCGGCGGCGGCGTTGAATGCGCCTGAAGCGATTGTGAAGAGGTCGGCCGAGGCCCGGGCCCGGGCCGGTGGCCTTTCAACGGACGAAGTGCTTGCTGCCTGGGCCGGCGGTGGGTCCGTCGCGGCGGCAGCCCCTGCGGTGGCCGCCCCAACTCCAGCGGCCGAGCCAGCGATGGCTGAAACGCCTGAGCCCGCATCACCGCAGCCGGCGCCGGCACAGGCCGTCGAAGCCAGTCCGGTTTCTGCAGTGGCCATCGCCGAACCTCTCGTGGTCGAAGAGGTCGAGGTCCACGAACCCGTGGCCCTGGGTCAGAGGGTCAGAACCGCCGGAAGAATCGGAGCATGGACGGGTTCGCTGCTGGGATTGATCGGTGCGCTGGTGGCCTCGACCTGGCTCCTTACAGCCGCGTCTCTCGACGGCGTCGAGGGCGATTTCAGGCCATCGGTTCTGGTCACGGGCTCACGTTTCGTTCTGGCCACCGCACTCCTGTCCGTTTTGTTCGGTCTGGTCGTGGCCACCTTGTCGCGTACCTTGACCGGATGGCTCCGCCCCGGTGCGGCCCTGGCCGGTCATCACGGGGTGACCCGATTGATAGGGGCCGGCACCGGTCTGGTCCTCGGCCTGGCGGCCGGGTCGGTGCTGACTTCGGCCTTCGGTGTGCCCGTCGAGGGGACCGAGGGTCTTATCACACTGCCGGTTCTGTCGGCCTTGATTGTCGTCCTCCTGGGCGGCGCGGCCCTGGGTTGGATAACCGCCGCACTGGTTCAGGTTGTCGGCGTGCCTGCGAGCCTCTTCGCGAGCGAGTCGCACGAAGTCGATGCCGTTCGGGCTCGTCTGGGCTCGGCCCTCGGCGTCCCGTTGGCCGGCATCATCGCGCTATTCGTCCTCGTGGTGCCGTTCGCCTACGTCTTGATCGAGTCGAACCACATGGCATCGGGAGGCGCCGCCGTGCTTGCCATCATCGTGTCGGCGAGCATTCTCGGGATCGCCGGCGTCTCTGCCTCGAGGCCGGGCATGAAGATTCGAAGGGGCGAGTTTGTGGTTGCCCTGGGGGGCATCGGCGTGGTGATCCTGATCATCGTCGCCGTCTTCCTGGCTAGAAGCGAAGGCGACCACGAGGAGGAGGCACCTCCGGCAGAATCAGCCTCGGCCCTGGTCCTGGAGCGGATGTGACCTCCGGGGCGCCGGCGCCGCTGGTCCGCCCCCGGAGCGACCGGATGATCGCCGGGGTTTGTGCCGGACTGGCGCGTCGGTTCGGGATGAAGTCCGCCACGATGAGGTTGTTGTTCGTCCTCTCCTGCCTTCTTCCCGGACCGCAGTTTCTGATCTACATCGCCCTGTGGATCGTCGTCCCCGAAGGCGACTGACTCTCTCGAATCTGAATGCTATATCCGGCGAAAAGCGCCGGATATAGCATTAGGTTCGCGGTTTTTAACCGTCCTCGAGGGTCATTGCCACCAACTGGTCGCCGCGGCGCTCCCAACCGACCCTGACAGGGGTTCCGTCCCTGAGGTGGTCGCGAAGGTGGGGAAGGGGATAGGCGTAGACGCCTTCGTCGGTCGGCACGAAGACCATTTCGTCGCCTTCTACCAGGACGGTGAAGGACCGTACTTCGGTGAGATCCCCGTCGACGTTGATGACGCTGCCGATGACGGTGCCCGAACTTTGCGCGCAGGCCGTTGCCAGTAGCAATCCCAGCAGACCGATCCTGAGTTGCGGGGCGAGTCTGAGTTGGCGGGCACCGCTCATACGGGAGTGCGCAGGTCCTGTTCGATCTGATCCCACCGCTTCTCGTCGTTGGCCCACTTGAACCACGTTATGGATATCACTGCCCAAATCAGCAGCGTGCCTCCGAGCTTCATGATCAGCCCGGCGATGGTCTGATCCTCCACTGCCGACAACCCGAAGGCCAGGGCTGAATCGCCGTAGGCGGGGTAGATCGGAACGTGGCTGAAAGTGAGAAAACTGGCAGGAATGGTCGGGAGGATCGAATTCAACAAGAGGTAGACCATTCGCGAGGGCGGCCGCAGTGCCGGCACGAGAGTCGATCGTGAGACCACCGGGATCCACATCAAGATGCCGGACAGGAACAGGAAAGAGTGGATCAGGAAGTGGGCCAGTTCGTTGCGCAGCGACAGGGCCACCGCGTCGGGCCAATGGCTGGCGATCATGCCGAGGTTGAAGATGGCGAAGGCAGCCCCGGGTCGAGCCACGTACCTGAGCCAAGGCAGCACGAGGCGATGTCCGAAGATGTGGTCGGACATCCGGCGGGTGAGGCCCAGCAGCATCAAGGGGGGAGCGATCAGGGTGATGACCAGGTGGTTCGTCATGTGGACCCAATACAGAGAAGTCTCGGCGAGGTCGTGAAGGGGCCAGTTCGACACCACCAACAGGAGCAGGAGCCCGGTGTAGAAGGCCGCTAACTCGCCATGGCTGGGCGGCGGAGCCAACGGGCGGAGGCGGGGTCGCACCCGGGCGGTGAGGTACCAATAGGCGAAGCCGATGACGCCGATTACCAGCCAGACGTCGACGTGAACGTGCCAGGCCGGCAGCATCTACTTCACGCTTTCGCTGCCAGGACCCCGAACCCGATAAGGACCACGGCATAGAGCGTGAACGCCAGTACGAAGCCGAAAGCGAAGAACCGGCTGACCACGGTCCTCTCGAAGCGCAGATGCATGTACCAGCCGATGACGATGACGAACTTGAGGAAGGCCAGAGTCAGGAGGGCGGCGGTGTTGATCCATCCGAGCTGGAGCGAAGAATTGATGTAGAACAGGGCCACTTCGATAACGGTAAGGGCTGCCAGGCCGATGGCGATCTTGACGTATTGAACCGGGCTCGGGTGATGGATTTCGTGCTCCTGGGCCATGTCATCCGGCTCCGGGAACGGCGGTGAGCAGATATACGACCGTGAAGATCACGATCCAGATGATGTCCACGAAATGCCAGTAGAGGCCAACCAGCTCGAGGTTGAGGAACTGTTTGTCGGAGAGCCCGCCGAGGCGCTTGGAGAGGCCGAACAGCGAGAGGAGCATGATCACCCCGATGGCGACGTGGGTGCCGTGGAATCCAGTCAAAACGTAGAACGCAGAGGCCGCCGGGTTCGTGCGAAGGGTCATGCCTTCGAGGGTGATGAACTCGGTGAACTCGAACACCTGCCCCGCCAGGAAGACCGAGCCGAGCATGGCGGTCGCCAGGAGCCACGTGCGGGTAGCGCCCTGGTCGCCGCGGCTCACCGCATTGTGAGCCAGCACCATGGTCAAGGAACTCATCAGCAGCACGAAGGAGCTGACCGAGGTAAACGGGATGTCGTAGATCTGAGCGGGGGTCGGACCCTGGGCGAAGTCCCGGGAGGAGTACAGGAGATAATTGGTGATCAGGGCGCCGAAGAACAAGAACTCAGAGCTGAGGAAGGCCCACATCGCCAGCTTGCGGTTCTCGACACCGGTCGACTCATGCTCGGCATGATGGGCCTCGAGCGCGGGGCCGCCATCACCGTCAGCGCTGGCCTCATCGTGGGCAGCGCTGGTCACTAGTGGGCACCCGCCAACGGCGAATGCGGTTCCTCAAGAGGTTCGGCGCCCCAGCCGATCAGGGCCACCAACGAGATCAGCACGCCTACGACGATCAGCGCTTTGCCCAGTGCCGAGGTGTGGAAGATGATCCCGTATCCGATCAGGGGCAGCCCCGCCGCCATCACGACCGGGAAGTATGAAGGGTTGGGCAGATGGACCGGGACCGGTGGGTGGTTACCGATCTCACCGAGATGGGCAACGTGGTCGTCGGCCTCCTTCTTGCGGACCGGCCGGCCCTCCTCATCCTCGTCGTACTTCTGGTGCCAGAAATCATCAAGAGTGTGGACCGTCGGCACCACCGAGAAGTTGTGGGCCGGGGTCGGATTGGGGATGGCCCATTCGAGGGTCCGGGCGTCCCACGGGTCCATTCCGGCGATCTCGCCCCGGCGCTTTGAAGTCCAGAAGTTGTAGATAAACACGAGGAGGCCGATGGCGATGACGAAGGCCCCGACCGAGACGATCTGGTTCCAGAACTCGAGGCTGGGGTCGTAGCGCCAGGTCCGCCGGATCATGCCCTGCAGTCCCAGCCAGTGCATCGGGGCGAAGGTCATGTTGAACCCGATGAACCAGAGCCAGAAGTGGACCTTGCCGATCCGGTCGTTCATCATCCGCCCAGTGAGCTTGGGGAACCAGTAGTAGAGGCCACCGAAGATCCCGAGTATGGAACCACCGAACAGGACGTAGTGGAAGTGGGCGACGATGTAGTAGGTGTCGGTCTGCTGCCAGTCGGAGGGAACCACCGAATGAGTGACGCCGGAGAGGCCGCCGATGGTGAACATCGCGATGAAGCCAATCGCGAACAGCATCGGTGTTTTGAGTTTTATTCGCCCTAACCACATCGTCCCAAGCCAGTTGAAGATCTTGACTCCTGTTGGGATGGCGATGGTCATGGTCGTAAGACCGAATCCGGCCTGGGCCACGGTCGTGATACCCGACGCGAACATGTGGTGGGCCCACACGCCGAAGCCGAGGAACCCGATGGCGGCGCCGGCGAAGACGATCGCCGCGTAACCGAACAGCGGCTTGCGGCTGAACACCGGGAGGATCTCCGAGACGATGCCCATTGCCGGGAGGATGAGGATGTAGACCTCGGGATGGCCGAACAGCCAGAACAGGTGTTGCCAGAGGATCGGGTCTCCGCCCGCCGTGGCGTCGAAGAACAGGGTCCCGAATTGTCGGTCGAACATCACCATGAACAAAGCGATGGCGATGATCGGAAGGGAGAACAGGAGCAGGAAGGCCACGACAAGGGTCATCCAGATGAAGACTGGGACCCGCAGCAAACGCATTCCCTTGGCTCGGAGGTTGAAAAAGGTGACGATGAAGTTGACGGATGAAATCAGCGAGGCGATACCGAGAATCTGGAGTCCGATGACGGCAAAGTCGAGCGACGTGCTGGGAGAGAAGTCGGCCCCGGCGTTGGGCTGATACATGAACCAACCACCGTCCGGCAACGCTCCGAAGCTGCGGGTATCGGTCGGGTCGAGGTTTCCGGGGATTCCCGCGACTCCGGTCGGGGCGGTGATTCCCGAAAAGAGAAGGCCGGAATAGAGGAAGATTCCCCCGAAGAGGAAGATCCAGTACGAGAGGGCGTTGAGACGAGGGAAGGCAACGTCGCGGGCGCCGATCATGAGCGGGATCAGATAGTTCATGAACGCCGCCGACATCGGCATCACTACCAGGAAGATCATGGTGACGGCGTGGGTGGTGAAGAGGCCGTTGTAATCGGCGGCCGATAGGAAGTTGCTCTCGGCTGAGGCAAGGTGGATGCGGAGCAGCAGCGCTTCCAACCCCCCCACGATGAAGAAGATGAAGGCCGTGTAGCCGTACATGATCCCGACCTTCTTGTGATCGACGGATGTGATCCACGACCAGAATCCAGTTTCGGCAGTCGGCCGACGGAAGATCGTTGTCGGGCGGTCAGCGATTGCGGTCATGTCAGGGTCTCCAAGAATGCAGCCAAGTCGTCGATCTCCTGTTGCGTCAAACCGAGGTTGGGCATGTAGCTGCCCGGCTTCTCCTTTGGAGGATTGGCCAGCCAGGTCTTGAGGTTGTCGACCGAGTACTCCTTGTAGGCGCCGGCGATGACGCCCCGATCCATGAAATGGGTCAGGTCGGGACCGTTGAAGGCACCTTGCTCGATCTCGTTGATGGTGTCGATGTTGTGGCACTGGGTGCATCCCCGATTGAGGAACACTTCCAATCCGGCTCCGGCCGGGGTCCCTTCTGCGGGTGTTGCCGGCGGAGCCTGTTGCGCTGCCACCCAATCCGAGAATTCTGCTTCGGTCACCGCCCTTACCTGGGCCCTCATCAGCGAGTGCGAGAGTCCGCAGAACTCGGCGCATTGGCCCCAATACACGCCGGGCTCATCGGCTTGAAGGCGGAGGAGGGTGGTCTGGCCCGGCACCAGATAGCGCTTGCCGTTGAGGGCGGGCACCCAGTAGTTGTGGATGACATCTTCAGATGTCATCGAGGCGCACACCTCCCGGCCGGCCGGGATGACAAGCACGTTGGCGGTCTCGATGCTCTCCGCGGGATATCGATACTCGAACCACCACTGGTGCCCGATGATCTCGACCGGATAGGCGCCTTCCCCGCATTCCGTGAGCTCGAACACTGCCTGGAAGGTCGGCACCGCGATCGAAGCGAGGATTGCCGCCGGAATCACGGTCCACAGAATCTCGAGTTTGTTGTTGCCATGGATCTGGCGGGGCTCCTTGCGGTCCTTGCGGTCGCGGAAAACGATCGCCGCCACCAGGACCGCCCCCTCCACCAGCACAAAGACGCCAGTAGCGATCCAGAACACCGGCCAGAAGAGATTGTCGATCCTCTCGGCGAATGGGCCTTTGGGGTCGAGAGAGTTGAGAGGGGAGTCGGGAATCCCTATTACCGAACAGGCGCCCAGGGTGAGACCCAGGGCGGCCAGTTGCAGCAGTCGGAGTAGCCGGCTTCGCGCCACGGGGGGCATCATAGGTGGCGATGCCTTCGGGAAAGCCAACCCCTCGAGAGGCGTTCCTGGTCCAGCGATCGGCGATCCCCTGCCTTGCCGGTCTACCCATTTAACGCCCACCTAGGCAACCGGTCAGGCGCCGACGGCCTCCAGGGCGGCCTCCAACTCGGATGCCATCATTGCCCCTTCGAATCTTGCCGCAACGATGCCCTCGGAATCGATCACGAACACCCACGGTTCGCTGGGCAGGCCCCAGGCCATAACGGCAGGGACGATGATCAGTTCGTCGGCGCTGGTGGCGTCCAGGTTCTCGTAGATCTCGACATGTAGGAAGTTGGCGGAGGGGTGAGCCCCCGCGACCGCCTTGACCTGGTCCAGCATCGGACCGCAGGTCT
>Ga0214471_10005037_pt1 | contig 10192 bp, 10 predicted proteins | sample RVTome_5_FD_207665 | JGI IMG/M metagenome (GOLD analysis project Ga0214471, IMG submission 207665) | Soil microbial communities from uranium-contaminated site in the Upper Colorado River Basin, Wyoming, United States - RVT142D155 | ecosystem: Environmental > Terrestrial > Soil > Contaminated >... | reverse complement strand
GAAGATCGCCTCTGGCAGCCAACACGGCCTTGACACACAACACAGATGCTCTCCCGCAAGGGGAGAGGGAAAATTCTTTTCCGCTTCAATAATTTACCCTCTCCCCTCCGTGGGAGAGGGTTGCGAAGTCTTAGTGAGCGGAGCGAACTTAGACGAAGCTGGGTGAGGGGGACCCCGGCGTCACCCGCCACGCACTACCCTGCCGTCCTTCACCACCTGCCCCTCTTTGACGACGAGACGGCAGGGGTTGTGGCCGATGCGGTAGGCGAGCTCGGCGGGGTAGGCGATGTTCCAGATGACGAAGTCGGCGACCTTGCCGGGCTCCAGGGTGCCGTGGGTCTCCTCGAGACCGAGCGCCCGGGCGCCGTTGCGGGTGACGCCGGCCAGCACCTCCTCGGGGGTCAGGCGGAACAGGGTGCAGCCCATGTTCAGCATGAGCAGGATCGAGGTGCAGGGCGACGAGCCGGGATTGCAGTCGGTGGCGATGGCGATCGGCACGCCGTGCCGGCGGATCGCCTCGATGGGCGGCAGGCGGGTCTCGCGCAGGAAGTAGAAGGCGCCCGGCAGCAGCACCGCCACGGCGCCCTTGAGAGCCATGGCGCGGATGCCTTCCTCGCAGCTGTACTCCAGGTGGTCGGCCGAGAGGCCGCCGTAGCGGGCGACCAGGCTGGCGCCTTTGGAGTCCGAGAGCTGGTCGGCGTGCAGCTTCACCGGCAGGCCGGCGGCGGTCGCCGCCTCGAACACCCGGGCCATCTGCTCGGGATAGAAGGCGATGCGCTCGCAGAAGCCGTCGACCGCGTCGGCGAGGCCGGAGGCGGCCACCTCCGCCATCTGCGCGACCACGGTGTCGATGTACTCCTCCGGCCGGCGGTCGAACTCCGGCGGGATAGCGTGGGCGCCGAGGTAGGTGGTCTTCACCGTCACCGGCTCCTCCGCGCCCAGGCGCCGCGCGACCCGCAGCATCTTCAGCTCGTCCTCGAGGGTCAGGCCGTAGCCGGACTTGATCTCGACGGTGGTGACGCCCTCGGCCAAGAGGTCGCGCAGGCGGGGCAGGGCGGAGGCGTAGAGCGCCTCCTCGCTCGCCTTGCGGGTCTGCTCGACGGTGTAGCGGATGCCGCCGCCGGCGCGCGCGATCTGCTCGTAGGAGGCGCCGGTGAGGCGCAGCTCGAACTCGCGCGCGCGGTCACCGCCGTAGACCAGGTGGGTGTGGCAGTCGACGAGGCCCGGCGTGATCCAGGCGCCGGCGGCATCGTGCACCCGGCGGGCCAGCGTCTCGGGCGCGCCCGGCAGGTCGGCCGCCGCGCCGACCCAGGCAAGGCGTCCGCCCGCGACGGCCAGCGCGCCGTCCTCGACCGCGCCGTAAGGCACGCCGTTCGCCGCGCCCCCAGCCGCCATCGTGGCCAGGTGCGCGCCCGTCCAAAGATCGTCCCACATCTGAACTGACCCACCCAAACTGCGGCGCCCGAGTTGTCTATACAACTCGCTTGCCTTACCCTTGCGGTTCTTCTGTGACAAGACCGCTCACCCGCCTTTTTCTTAGCAGGCTTCGATGACGATCCATAAGCTTTTTGCCGCGCAGGCTCTGCTTCCCGGCGGCTGGGCGGAAAACGTGCTTTTTGAAGTGGATGGCGGCGGCAGCTTCGTTGGCGTGACAACGAATGCCGCGCCGGACGGGGCCGCGCGGGCGAGCGGGCCGGTGCTCCCGGGCATGCCCAACCTGCACAGCCATGCCTTCCAGCGCGCCATGGCGGGCCTCGCCGAGCACGCGCGGCCCGGTGCGAACCGCGGCGACTCCTTCTGGACCTGGCGCGAGGTGATGTACCGCTTCGTCGCGCGGCTGACGCCGGAGCAGGTGGAGGCCATCGCCGCCCAGCTCTACGTCGAGATGCTGGAGAGCGGCTACACGGCGGTCGGCGAATTCCACTACCTGCATCATGGGGCCGACGGCAGCCCCTACGATGACCTGGCGGAGATGTCGCGCCGCACCATCGCCGCCGCGGCGGCCACCGGCATCGGCATCACCCAGCTGCCGGTGCTCTACGGCTACGGCGGCTTCGGGGCTCAGAAGGCGGGCGAAGGTCAGCGGCGTTTCCTCAATGATCCCAGCAGGTTGCTGCGTATCGTTGAGACGCTTAAAGCGGCCCATGAGGGCGATCCGCAGGTGCGCGTCGGCATCGCGCCGCACTCCCTGCGCGCCGTCACACCTGAGGCTTTGGATGAAGTGGTGAGCGGCCTCGACGCCCTCGACCCGACCGCGCCGATCCACCTCCACATCGCCGAGCAGGTGAAGGAGGTCGAGGACTGCCTGGCCTGGTGCGGCCGGCGGCCGGTGGAATGGCTGCTGGAGCACCGGGCGCCGGACGCGCGCTGGTGCCTCGTGCACGCGACCCACATGAGCGAGGCGGAGACGGTGGCGCTGGCGGCCTCGGGCGTCATTGCCGGGCTCTGCCCGACGACGGAAGCCAACCTCGGCGACGGCCTCTTCCCCGCCGAAGCCTACCTCGCCGCCGGCGGCCGCTGGGGCATCGGCTCCGACAGCCACATCTCGGTGAGTCCTATTGAAGACCTGCGCTGGTTCGAGTACGGCCAGCGCCTTGCCTGGCAGCGCCGCAACGTGCTGGCAGGAGAGGGCGCCGAGGCCCCCGTCGGTCGACGCTTGTATACAGAAGCACTGGCCGGCGGCGCCCAGGCCCTCGGCCGCCCGATCGGCGCGCTGGCGGTTGGCCGCCGCGCCGACCTGCTGGTGCTCGACCCGGACCATCCGGGTGTCGCGACGCTGCCCGTCGAGCGCCTGCTCGACGGCGTCATCTTCGCCGGCAACCGCAATCCGGTGCGCGACGTCATGGTCGGCGGCCAGTGGGTGGTGCAGGAAGGCCGGCACAAGGACGCCGAGCGGGTGCAGGCTAGTTACGTCAGCACCGTCAAGCAGCTGCTCAGGTGAGGGAGAGCAGCAGCTTGACCGCCATCTCCTTCACCTATCTCTCAGGGCCGGACATCGCCGCGCTGGCGCTGAGCGACGACGAGATCCTGACGGCAGTGGAGCGCGGGCTGACGGCGCAGGGGCTCGGCCAGAGCGTCATCGAGCCGCGGGTGCACCTGGAGCCGGACCCCGCCTTCAGGGGCCACTTCAACGTGCTGCGCGGCTACATCGGCAAGGCGGCGGGCTTCTCGCTGGGCGGCCTCGCCGGTGTGAAGATCGTCGGCGACTACGTTGATAATTATAAGAAGGGCCTGCCCTCGGAGATGGCCCTGCTGAACCTCTTCGACCCCGAGACCGGCATGCCGCTGGCGCTGCTCGACGCCACGGCGATCACCGAGATGCGCACAGGCGCCGTCACAGCTCTGGGCGCCAAGTATCTGGCACGCAAAGATTCCCGGATGCTCGGCCACATCGGCGCGCGCGGCACCGCCTACTGGAACGTGCGCCTCCTGAACCACCTCTTCGCGCTGGAGGAGATCCGCGTGCACTCGCGCCGGCCGGAGAGCCGCGAGCCTTTCGCCGCGCGTCTTTCAGAAGATCTCGGCCGCGAGGTGAAGGCGGTGGACTCCTGGCAGGCCTGCCTGGAGGGCGCCGACATCCAGGTCGAGGCCTCGCGCCTCGACGCGCCGGCGCCGCACTTCAAGACGGCCTGGGTGAAGCCGGGCAACTTCGTGGTGCCCTACGGCACCATGAGCGCCGTCGAGCTCTCGCTCACCGACGTCATGGACAAGCTGGTGGTGGACGACTGGGGCCAGTGCAAGGGCGGCAAGCTCGGCTCGCTACGCGCCCACGTCGAGGCCGGCAAGCTGTCGGAGACGACCCTGCACGGCGAGCTTTGCGAAATTGTGACGGGCAAGAAGCCCGGCCGCCAGCGCGCCGACGAGACCATCCTGTTCTGGCACCGCGGCCTGTCGCTCTCCGACATCGCGCTGGGCGCTGCCCTGCTGGAGAAGGCCGCCGCGCGGGGGCTGGGGCAGACGCTGCGCTATGCTTGAAGGCGGCGGCGCAGCGAGCACTCGCCTCGCCACACCTTCCACTGTCACCCGCGGGCTTGACCCGCGGGTCCACTTCTCCGCTCGCACCGGACCCTGATCCGGCCCGCCAGGTGCCACGGCGCAATGGATGCGCGGGTCAAGCCCGCGCATGACAGGAGGGGGTGTCTAACCGACCGGTATCGTCGGCACGCCGGCGTGGTTGAGCAGGGTGCCATCCTTCAGTATCTCCTCGTCGAGCCGTTCCAGGTCGGCGCCGTAGGGGCGGTCGTCGTCGAGCGGCGCCACCACCTCGCGGATTGCCGCGATGGCGGCTGCGACGACCGGTGCCGGCTTGGCCTCGCGCAGGTCCATCGCCTGCGCGGCGACGATCAGCTCGACCCCCAGCACCAGGCGCAGGCGCCACAGCGCCTCGACCAGCTTCTTCGCCGCCTGCGGCGCGGTGGTGCTGTCGTCCTCGACGCCGTCGCCGGCCGGGCGCAGGTCGCCCGGCACCGGCTGGGCGAGGTGGCGGATCTCCTGCAGCAGCGACTGCGCGGTCTTCAGCAGAGGGGCGACGCCCGAGTTGCCGGGCCCGCGCGGCGAGAGGCCGAGCGGCAGGTCGCTGACCGCCGGGGTCAGCAGCTTGCCGCCCCGCGCCACCGAGCCGCTCGCCGCCAGCGCCACTGCTTGCGCCAGGGTCTCCAGCGCCAGCGCGAGCGCAGGGGTGTGGAAGTTGGCGGTGGAGATGAGGCGTCCGTCCTCGGTCACCGCCAGCGGGTTGTCGCCGGCGCCGTTCACCTCCGCCAGCACCGCCGGCTCGAGGAAGCGCAGCGCGGCGAGGAGGCTGCCGTGCAGCGGCCCGACGGTGCGCAGCGAGAGCGGGTCCTGCAGGCGCCGCGCCTGCGCGCTGTCCAGGAGCGCGCTGCCGGCGAGGATCGCCAGCAGGTGGGCCGAGGCTTCCTGCTGTCCGGGCGCCGGGCGCGCGGCCGTCGCGGCCGGGTCGTGCGGCGTCAGGTTGCCGCGGAAGGCCTCCAGCGTCGCCGCGGCGGCGAGCTGCGCGAGGCGCCAGAGCTGGCCGGCGTCGTGCAGCGCGAGGCCGCCGAGGCCGGCGGAGAGCGACGAGGCGCTGCACAGCGCGATGCCGTCCTTGGGGCCGAGCACGGCCGGCGCAAGGCCGGCAGCGATCAGCGCCTCGGCGGCCGGCAGCACGCGTCCGCCGACCTCAATCTCGCCCTCGCCGACCAGCGCGAGCCCCAGGTGCGCGAGCACGCAGAGGTCACTGGCGCCGACCGATCCGATGGAGGGAACCTGCGGATGCAGGGCGCGGTTCAGCAGCTCCGCCAGCAGTTCGGCGAGGGCGGGCGTGATGCCGGCGCCGCCCTTCAGCAGGCCGTTGAGGCGCACCGCCATGACGGCGCGAACCTGGTCCACCGGCAGGCGCGGGCCCACCGCATGCGCCCGCCCGCGCAGGGTGCGCAGCGAGAAGGCGGCCATGTCCTCGCGGCTCAGGCTGTGAGTCACCTGCGGGCCGAGGCCGCGCGTCAGGCCGTAGACCGGCAGGTTCCGCTCGATGGCCGCCTCGACCACCCGGCGGCCAGCGGCGAGGCGCTGCCGCGCCGCCGGGGCGACCGCCACGAGGCGCCCGGCGCGGGCGACGGCGGCAAGGTCGGCGGCGGTGAGGTCGTCGCCGGTAAGCAGCAGAGGGCCGGTGGTGTCGTGCAAGACGGGCGCCTGTGGAAGAGGGAAGGAGCGGCGATCCTACGTCGGTACGGTGGGTGTGACCATTGCGAACGCCTCATGCGGATGCGTACTAGGCCCATCTGCCAGATCGTCCGTTTTCCTCGTCTCCTGGTGACTATTCTTGTGGTAGCAGTGTAAGCTGTCGGTTCTACCGACGGAACTGTTGCAGCCTACTGCAACGATCGCTGCTTTGCCGACTTTGCCAAGCAAGGCGCTAGCTGCTCGGGAGGGCGGAATGCAACTGCGGACGGCGGGCATCTTACTCGCGTTGGTGACCGCGATATCGGGATTGCCAGTAGAAACGCGTGGGCAAGCCATTGAACTGAAGTTGGCTCACCCGTTTGCACCAGACAGTCCGCAAGGTGAAGGAGTCGCCGTTGTCGCCGACTGGATACAGGCAGCATCAAGTGGCGAATTCGAGATCGAGGTGCATGCCGGCGGTCAGCTTGGCTCAGCGAGCGAAATACCTCAGCTACTCACCGACGGCAGTATAGACCTGGGCCTTACCTTCATTCGGGCTTTCGAGAGAATCGAGCCAGATTTGGCGGTCTTCCGAATGCCGAGCATGTTCAGCGACATTGGGACGGCAAGACGGTTTCAAGAATCCGAAACTGGCCGATCATTGCTCGACAATTTGAAAGCGGCAGGCATTAAAGGGCTCTCCTATTGGCATGTCGGGACGACACAGGTCTTCACCGCGAAGCAGGTGTTTACCACAGCCGATCTGAAGGGCCTCAAGATCCGATCGCTGCCTGGCGACGACCAGGTTGCCCGCAGCTTAATGGAATTGGGCGCCAATCCAGTGCCAATGAGTTCAGCGGAGGTCTATACGGCATTGGAAGCCGGATCAATAGACGGCGTCGCTACAACACTTTCAGGTGCCGCGGATTACGATGCTGACATATACAGCATAGTCAACACGCCATTGTCCTATAGCGGCGCAATTTTTGCGTCCAACGTCGATGCCTGGGAAAGACTGACCGAGGCGCAGAAGACTCTGCTCGTCGATGTGCTTGAGAAAGCGCGTGGCGTGGTGACAGACGAACTCTTAAAGTCTCAGGAGACAGCGCTGCGCCAACTGACTGGTAAGGGCGCTACTATAATAAATGCTCCTGCGACTTCGCTCCAAACTGAAGCTGCTCGAACGGATCTGTGGGCGCAAGAAGCAGCTAAGCTTGGAGTGAGGCCGGAGGTCGTCAAAGTCGCTTCGGAATTTGGCGGTACAGGTGGTGGAAACGATCCTTGCCCGATCGATACCTGCCGCTGCAGCGATCGGACATGCGCAACCTCATGCTGCAGGAACTAGATCCCGATGATTCCTGATGATGTGCGCAACAAGCTGGTTCTGCTGATTGTCCTGCTGCCGGGATTCGTCACAATGTCGATCATCGGCATGATGGTCGACCTAGGCGGGATCTCAGACCTTCAGCTCATTTTCTATAGCCTAGTTTTGACGTTTCCGAATCTAGTCGTTGCGTGGGCGCTCACCGTCTTGCTGAATCAGTTTGTCAACTCTGCGAAGTTTGCAGGGAGATCAAAGGAATTCGGTGTCGGCTTTGCAATTGTATTGCTGCTCACCAGCACGGGGTTCGGTGTGGGTCTTGGGATCGCAGCAGAGCGCGACGTCTTCTTCAGAGTTCTCAGGGCTATGCCCTTCACTACGGCTTTCAATCGGAGAAGCACCAGCAGGCCTATCGCATTCTTGCTGTCGCAAAACACGCAAGGTAACTTGGATGTCGAGGGTGATGCCCGCATTCCGCCATTCAAAAAGACGTCTGAGGCATGGGCGCGCATCGAGTTGAAGACCGGGAAGATCTATGATGGCTGGCCCGAATTCTACGAAACCGGCAGCAACCCGTCAGAGGTGTACTTGTCTCCGGCTTGTGAGTTGATGGAGGGTATGACGGCGCGTCCTCTGCAAGGACCCGGGATCATCATCCGAGAGGATTCGATCGTATCGATTGCGCTGCTGGATCGAGAATCAAACGATTGCGCCCTGCATTGGCTGCGCGGGACACCGATCCCGAAGCCTTAGTGCATTCCCTCCCTGTGCCAAACATGGCGATTTTCAAACCCTGCATGAGTTGAACTCGCTGGCCGGCCACAGTTTGCGGCCGAGTCTAATTCACGTCACTCCAGATCGCGATTTGGCGGCAAGACGTGCTGCGGTCGGCCCCGCGAAGGACGTCCTTCCAATATCCCCCTTGACCGCCGCACCAGGATCCTGTATTTAACCGATAAGTTATTTAACAAGATGGTTCAATACAGATGTCAGCAGACCCGCTCAGCCAGACTTTTGCCGCTTTGGCGGACCCGACCCGGCGGGCCATCCTGGCGCGCCTGTGTTCGGGCGAGGCGACGGTGTCGGAGCTGGCCGAGCCCTTCGACATGAGCCTGCCCGCCGTCTCCAAGCACCTGAAGGTGCTGGAGCGCGCCGGGCTGGTCGCGCGCAGCCGCGAGGCGCAGTGGCGGCCCTGCCGGCTGGACGCCGCGCCGCTGAAGGACGCCGCCGGCTGGCTGGAGCGCTACCGCCAGTTCTGGGAGCAGAGCCTCGACCGCCTGCAGGACTACCTCGACGAGCTGCAGATGAAGAAGGCGAAAGAAAACGAGGGAGACGACCATGGCCGCAAGTCCTGACACCGCCCGCACGTCCAAAGGCGCCCCCGGCGCCAAGCCGGAGGATCTCGTGCTGGTCATCACGCGGGTGCTCGATGCGCCGCGCGCCCTGGTGTTCAAGGTGTGGAGTCAGCCGGAGCACCTGGTGCGCTGGTGGGGGCCGAAGGGCTTCACCCTGCCGTCGTGCAAGATGGAGTTCCACGTCGGCGGCGCCTTCCGCTGCCTGATGCGCTCGCCCGAGGGCAGCGAGCACCGCATGCACGGCGTCTACCGCGAGATCATCGAGCCCGAGAAGATCTCCTTCTCCTGGACCTGGATCGACGAAGACGGACATCCCGGCCACGAAACCCTGGTCACCGTGACGCTGGCAGAGGCCGGCAACGACGGTGCCCAGACGAAACTCACCCTGCACCACGCGGTCTTCGAATCCGTCACCGCGCGCGACGCGCACGGGGTCGGCTGGACCGAGTGCTTCGACCGCCTCGCCGCCTACGTGGCGAATCTCTAAGGCAACCCCCCGGAGGAAATCATGCAGCCTGCAAAGAAGACCGAGCTGGGCGTCGGCTACAGCGTCAGCTTCACCCGCCATCTCGCCGCGCCGCGCGCGCTGGTGTTCAAGCTGTGGACCGATCCCAAGCACCTGGCGAAATGGTGGGGCCCGGCAGGCTTCACCAACCCGGTGTGCGAGTTCGACGCGCGCGTGGGCGGCCGCATCTACATCGACATGACCGGCCCCGACGGCACGGTCTATCCGATGCACGGCACGGTCGAGGAGATCCTGCCGCCGGAACGGCTGGTCCTGCGCTGCACCTGCTGCGGCGACGAGTCGGGCAACCCGGGTCTCGAGAGCGTCACCACGGTCACCTTTCATGAAGAGGCCGGCGGCAGCCGCATGGAGCTGGAAGCGCGGGTGACGAAGATGAAGGACTTTGCGGCGGACGCCCTGGCCGGCATGGAGCAGGGCTGGAGCGAGACCCTCGATCGCCTCGCCGAGCTGGCAAAGCAATAACCCCCCGAGAGTGAAACAGCCCCCCGAACGGAGAACGATGACATGGCGAAGCAAGTGACGGCGGTGATCCCGCACCTGTTGGTCGACGATGCGGCTGCGGCGCTGGAGTTCTACAAGAAGGCGCTCGGCGCCGAGGAGGTCATGCGGCTGCCGGCCGACGACGGCAAGCGGCTGATGCACTCCGAGATCAAGGTGGGCGACGCGCGCATCTTCGTGCGCGACGCCTTCCCGGAGCACTGCCCGAACGGCGGCACGGATGGCTCGCCCAAGACCTACGGCGGCACCGCCATCACGCTGCACCTGCAGGTCGCGAACTGCGATTCGGCTGTGGAGCGCGCAGCGAGCGCAGGCGCCATGGTGGCGATGCCGCCGGCGGACCAGTTCTGGGGCGATCGCTATGCCCTGGTGGTCGATCCCTTCGGTCATCTCTGGAGCTTCGCCCACACGCTCGAGAAGGTGCCCGCCTGAGACACCTCCTGTTCACCCCCCAACGAGGAGCAAGCACGATGGAACATGAAGTGGTATCCCGCGAGGCCTGGCTGGTGGCGCGCAAGGCGCACCTGGAGGCCGAGAAGGCGCTGACGCGCCAGCGCGACACGCTGCTGGAGCAGCGCCGCGCGCTGCCCTGGGTCAGGGTGGAGAAGGACTACGTCTTCGACGGGCCGGACGGACCGGTCACGCTCAGCGACCTCTTCGCCGGGCGCAGCCAGCTCTTCGTGCAGCACTTCATGCTGGGGTCCGACTGGAAGGAGGGCTGCGCCGGCTGCTCCTTCCAGGCCGACCACGTGGATGCCGCGCGCCAGCACTTCGAGCACGCTGACCTCTCGTTTGCCGCGGTAGCGCGCGCGCCCTACAAGGCGATCGCCGCCTTCA
>Ga0214471_10005036_pt1 | contig 10192 bp, 15 predicted proteins | sample RVTome_5_FD_207665 | JGI IMG/M metagenome (GOLD analysis project Ga0214471, IMG submission 207665) | Soil microbial communities from uranium-contaminated site in the Upper Colorado River Basin, Wyoming, United States - RVT142D155 | ecosystem: Environmental > Terrestrial > Soil > Contaminated >... | reverse complement strand
GCTACAACAAGACGCTTTCCGAGGAACGCGCCGCATCGGTGAAGACCTACCTGGTCAGCCAGGGAATCATGGCGGGTAACGTGCAAGCCTCCGGCATGGGCGAAACGAACCCGGTCACGAAAGCCGGAGATTGCAAGGGCGGCAAGAGCGCCAAGCTCATCGCCTGCCTGCAACCCGACCGGCGCGTGGAAGTGGAAGTTTCCGGTTCGCGAATCAAGCAGTAGTCGAGTCGCGGTCGGTTCGAGGAACAAGGTCCCGTCAACGCGGGACCTTCTCTTCGATCCGCCGGCCGCATAGAGAAAAGGATGCAATATGGATACGCGAAGCAGTAAGTCCCCTCACCCGCTGATTTGGGTCGCAGCGATCGCGCTGATCGTGTTTTCCGTCGCGGGCGTCGCGGCCTTGATGGGCTGGATCCCGACCTCGATGGGCAAGCCCGTTGACGACGCCGCGCTCGCCAAACTGGACAAGCCCAGAGCGAGCCCCGGAAAAACGGCGACCTCGAAAGCGGCGCCGGCGGTCGTGCCTGCAGCCCAACGGGTTGCAGCGGTCTGCGCCGAGTGCGGCGTGGTCGAGTCGGTCCGTCAGATCGACAGCAAAGGCGAAGGCTCCGGCATCGGAGCGGCGGGCGGCGCCGTGGTCGGCGGCGTTCTCGGCAACCAGGTCGGAGGTGGCGACGGCAAGAAGATCATGACGGTGGTCGGCGCCGTTGGCGGCGCGGTCGCCGGCAACGAGGTCGAAAAGCGCGTCAAGTCCATCACGAGCTACGAGATCACCGTGCGTTTCGACGATGGCTCGAGCCGCGTGATCAGCGAGGCAAACACCACGGCGTGGCGTGCGGGCGACAAGGTCAAGGTCATCAACGGCGTCATCCAGTCCAACGCCTGAGCGTCCGAAACGAACAACGATTCGCAGTCAAACAAACGCTGAAAGAGGTAATCCAATGAAAACGATGCTTAAGTACGCAATCAGTGCCGCCGCGGCAGTCGTGCTGCTCGGCGCAAGTGGATGTAGCGGGATGTCGGCGCGGGACAAGAGCACGGCAATCGGTGCCGGCGCAGGCGCCGTCACGGGCGCGGTCCTCACCGGCGGCAGCACGGTCGGTACCGTGGGCGGTGCGGCGGTCGGAGGCATCATCGGCAACCAGGTCGGCAAGGACAAGTAGCGCGAAGCCGACGGACATTCGAAGGACCCGGCCCGGAACGCCCCCCGTTCCGGGCTTTTTTTTCGAGTGAAGTGGCAAGCACCGCTGTCTCCGTGCGACGCGGCAGGGCTTATGGCGCGCTATGCCGACGCCTTGATCGGCTGGTGGTCGCCCGCCGGCGTACAATCACCCGATCGCCGGCTCGATGATGCGGAGCGTGACGCGCAGCAGCGCTGGGAAGAAGAGGGAGGAAGTTTCTGCGGCAGACGGCCTTAGCGGCCCCCGCAGTACGGCCCCCGTCCCGCGCCCTGCTTCTTAGTTGTCGGCTACGTGCGATGGCGAACCGAGGGGCGGCGTGCGGCGCGATATCCTATGCGCATGTGTTCGCTCTCTTCCTCCCTTAGCGAGCACCTGCAGTGCCTGGGCCCGGAACGGCACCCCCCGTACCGGGCCTTTTCCTTTGGCGCCGGAGGGCGCTCACGCCGCCGGGGCTAAGTGCGATTTGCGCGACGCACGCCCGTTGCGCGCGCCATCGTGCATGTCCTTGACGACGTCGTAGCATTCGCAGGCCGCCGCTTCGAGACCCTTGCGGTCGAGGACGACGATGTCGCCGCGGCTGTAGCGGATCAGCTTGCGCCGTTGCAGCGCCTGCGCGGCCTTGGTGACGCCCACCCGCCGCACCCCGAGCATGTGGCCGAGAAATTCGTGCGTCATGCGGAATTGATCCGACTTTACGCGGTCGTGGGTCATCAGCAGCCAGCGCGCGAGGCGTGTCGCCACCACGTGAAAGCGGTTGCACGCCGCAGTCTGCGAGATCTGCGCCATCAACGTATGGGTGTAACGCAACAGCTCCTCCTGCAACGCCGGGCTGTGCCGGAGTTCCCTGAGGAACGGCGCCGACGCCATGCGCAGGGCCTTCCCGCTACCTTGCACCAGGGCGCGAACCGCTGAGACCTTGGAACCCAGCGCCAGGGGAATGCCGACCATCCCGTCGCGGCCGATCAGGCCGACTTCGAGGGCCAGGTGGCCGTCAGCCAGCGTCAGCAGCGACACCAGGGAGGAACCGGGAAAATAGACATGGCGGATCGTCGCGCCCGGCTCGTAGAGCACCTCGCCGAAGGTCAAGCTGACCGGCTCGAGCTTGGCGAGCAAGCGCAGGTACGTCTTGTGAGGGACGGCGGCGAGCAGGCTGTTTTCGATCACGAGAACCGTCCACGGATTACGGTCTGCGCCATGCGCGCGATCCGCGCCGGCGTGTCGCGCCGATGTTTTTGCCTTGGAGCGTGCAGCGCCCTCATGGCCGCGAGACTAGTTCGAACATCGCGCGCCGTATGTACGCCAGCGCACGGACCGCCGCTTGCGGCGCGACCACAATTCGCGCATCGAGGATTGGCACAGGAAAGGGGCGCACATCATGAACCGGGATCGTTTTTACGGAATCTGCAGGCAGTTCGGCGGAACGCTGATGGAACAATGGGGCTCGTTCGACGATGATGAGCGCGCGGAGGCCGCCGGCACGCGCTATCGGTTCGCCGGCAAGCTCCAGGAGCGGCGCGGCATTTTGAAAGAGCAGGCCGACCGGGAACTTCAGGATTTCATACATCGCAACCGCAGTTGGTGAGACCTCTCGGGGCGCTGAGCAGCGCCGCCCCCGGAGGCATCGAGCACAACGACATTCCGTTTCGCACTTTTCAGGAGATTTCAGCCATGCAATCACTCAAGCGACTTTCCGCATTGCTCCTCGCCGTCCTGCTGGCGTCCGCGCTGGGCTGCGCATCGACGCCCACGCAGGAAGGAACGGGAGAATACGTCGACGACTCCGTCATCACCGCCAAGGTGAAAACGGCGATCTTCAACGAGCCGACGCTCAAGGTCGCCGAAATCAACGTCGAGACCTTCAAAGGGTCGGTGCAATTGAGCGGCTTCGTGAAGTCTCAGGCCGACATGTACAAAGCGGTCGACGTGGCGCGCAGCGTAAGCGGCGTGTCGTCCGTCAAGAACGACATGCGGATGAAATAGTCCCGGCCGCCAGCCGCCGCCGCATCGGTGGCGGCTGGCGGCAGCCGCTCGCGCTCCCTGTGCTCGCCAGCGTTCAGACCCCGCCGCATGGCCGGCCGATCATCGCACCCCAACTCACTTTGCGGAGAACTGCACCATGCGCGTCACGCGTAACTTTCTCGTCCTGGGCGTTGCGCTCGCAGGCGCCATGTCCCTCGCCGCCGGCTGCGGAAACCGTCAGGGGGAGTCCTCCACGCAGCCTTCAGGCTCCACCGTGGGCACGGAGATCGACGACACCGTGGTCACCGCGAAAGTCAAATCCGCGCTATTCGCCGATCCGGACATCAAGGGGATCGACCTCAAAGTCGAAACGCGCAAGGGCGTCGTGCAGCTCAGCGGCTTCGTCGACAATCAGGCGCAGGTCGACCGCGCCATTGCCGCCACGAGCGGCGTGCAAGGCGTCAGGAGCGTCGAAAACGGCATCGCCCTGAAGGAAGGCAAGGCGACCGTGGGCAACGCGGTCGACGACGGCATCATCACTGCCCGGGTGAAGTCGGCGCTGCTCGCGGAACCGAACGTCAAGAGTCTCGATATCGCGGTCGCGACCCGCAAGGGCGAAGTGCAGCTCAGCGGCTTTGTCGACAGCCAGACCCAGATGGAACTGGCAATCGCCATCGCCCGCGATGTGGACGGTGTGACGAGCGTCGGCAACGAAATGAGCGTCAAGAATTAGTGCTGCGGCACCCCTCAATGCAAGCCAAGGAGACGACAATGACGGATGGGACGGTAAACGATTTAGATCGGGCCAGGGGAAAAATGGCCGGCGATTTCAGGACCATGATCGCCGACAGCGAGGAGCTGCTGAAGGCAGCGGCGACGGTGTCGGGCGAAGGTTTCGCCCTCGCGCGCACGAAATTCGAGGACCGCTTGAGACGCGCCAAGGCCACGCTGTCGGAAGCGGCGCAACCGGCGCTCGACAAGACGAGAAAGACCGCCGCGGTCGCAGACGAATACGTGCGCGGCAACCCCTGGGCCGCGGTCGGCATCGCGGCTGCGGCGGGCATGCTGCTCGGCGTACTGGCCGCGAAGCGCTAGGCGGTCATCGGGCGGATTTATGTCTATTGCGTGGGGCCTTGCGGCCATTTCGTTCGCCTTGTGCCTCGCCGCGCTCGGCGGATGCGAGACCACCACGGCCCGCGGCTCGGTGGGCCCCGAGCGCTCGCAGCTGATGCTCGTGTCTTCCGCGGAGCTCGAGCAGATGGCGGCGCAGAGCTACGCCAAGCTGGTGTCGGATGCCGCGCGCGCGGGCACGCTCAACCGCGACGCCGCGATGCTGCAGCGCGTGCGCGCGGTGGCGAGCCGCATTGAACCGCAGACCGCGACATTCCGCCGCGATGCCCCGGGATGGCGCTGGGAGGTCAACGTGCTGAACAAGGCCGAGCTCAATGCGTTCTGCATGCCGGGCGGCAAGATCATGTTCTATGCCGGCCTCATCGACCAGCTCCACCTGAGCGACAGTGAGATCGCGATCGTGATGGGACACGAGATTTCGCACGCGCTGCGCGAGCATTCGCGCGAGCAGGTATCGCAGGCGATGGCCGCGCAGGCCGCGATCGGGGTCGGTGCGGCGCTGCTGGGGCTCGGGCAGGGATCGGCCGATCTCGCCGGCGCCGGCTATCAGGCCCTGATCGCGACGAGGTTCAGCCGCACCGACGAGGCCGAAGCCGACCGCATGGGCCTGGAGCTCGCGGCGCGCGCCGGCTTCGACCCGCATGCCGGCGTCAGCTTGTGGCGCAAGATGATCGCCGCAAAGAGCGGCGGGAATCCGCCGGAGTTCCTGAGCAGCCACCCCACGGACTCGAGTCGCGTGCAGGAAATCGAAGCGCTGCTGCCCACGGTGATGCCGCTGTACGATGCCGCGCGCCGGCACGGCTGAGCCCGCCAGTGTTGATCGAGGCAGGACCCCCGGCAGCGGATTCCGAGGCGCCGGCCGTCCGCGAGCCCCGCGCCTCGCCGCTGCGCCTCGTGGAGGGCGCGCTGGCGGTGTTCGCACTGGTCGCTGCCTTGTACCTCGCGCGCGGCTTTTTCATTCCGCTGCTGATCGGCATCCTCGCGAGCTATGCGCTGCATCCGCTCGTGGACTGGGCCGAGGCGTGCCGCGTGCCGCGCAGCGTCGGCGCGGCACTGGTGCTGGCGCTGGTGGTGGGGAGCTTCTCCTGGATCGGCTTCACCCTGAGCGACGACACGCAGGCGCTGATCGAGAAGCTGCCCGAAGCCGCCCGCAAGCTGCGCAAGGACCTGAGCGCCGCGCGCTCGGGCGCCCCGACGGCGCTGCAGAACATGCAGGAAGCCGCCGACGAAATCCAGGGGGCCGCCGCCGATGCGGGCGCGCAGGCCGAGACGCGCGCCGCACCGGGAACGCGCGCCAAGCCGGCCGCCCGCGCCGCGGCGCCCGAGCCCACCTGGCTGCGCGACTACACGCTCGCGCAGTCCAGGTTGCTCGTCACGGTTGCCGCGCAGACCCCGATCGTGATGCTGCTCACCTATTTCCTGCTTGCTTCCGGAGCGCACTTCCGGCGCAAGCTGCTGCAGCTGGTCGGGCCGTCGCTCGCGCGCAAGAAGGACGCTCTGCGCATCCTCGAGGAAATCGACGTGCAGGTGCAGCGCTACCTGCTCGCCATGCTCGCCTCGAACGCCCTGCTCGCCGTCGGCACCTGGCTCGCATTCCTCGCGCTCGGCCTGGACCAGGCGGGCGTGTGGGGCATCGCGGCCGGGGTGCTGCATTTCGTACCCTACCTCGGCCCCGCGCTGATCGCGCTCGGCAGCGGCGTGGCCGCCTTCCTGCAATCCGGCTCGCTCCTCTACGCGCTTGCCGTGGCGGGCGCGTCGCTGCTCATTGCCGGCATGATCGGCTTCGCGTTCGTGACCTGGCTGCAAAGCCGCTTCGCGCGCGTGAACGCCGCGGTGCTGTTCATCGCCCTCTTGTTCTTCGGCTGGCTGTGGGGCTTGTGGGGGTTACTGCTCGGCGCGCCGCTGATGGCCATCGCCAAGGTGATTCTGGACCGCGTCGAATCGCTCAAGCTCGCGGGCGAGCTGCTCGGGCGCTAGCGCGACCCGCCAGGCGTGGCCGCCGTATGTGCGGTGACGTACAGAGGCCGGGGCGGGAACGCGCCATGATGGCCTCGGGTGCACGTCTCCTTCCCCAGATTGATACCCACGCACCCCGGCCTGGTAACGGCGCACCCGTTCCAGGCCGCTTTACAGGACATGACGATGGGCATCGCGAAGATCTTCGGCGTCCTTCTCATCGTGGCGGGCGCGCTCGGCCTGATCTACGGCGGCTTCAGCTACACGAAAGACACGAAAAGCGCGCAAGTGGGCCCGATCGTGCTCCATGTGCAGGAAAGGGAAACCGTCTACGTACCGGTCCTGCTGAGCGCGGGCGCCATTGCGCTGGGTGTGTTTCTGCTGGTCGCCCTCAAGAACAAGTGACGCAGTAAGGCGCGCACTGGCCGTCGGCGGCTGGCTGCTCGCGGCGGGTTGCGCGCAACTGCCCGACGCCGCGATCCTCGGACGCGAGTTGGAGTACTGGCTCCAGACAGCAAGAGCGTACAGCGTCTATCGAGCAGGTAGTCCGGGCCCGGCAACGGCAGTTTCCATCCGGACCCTTTCACGAGATCTCATGAACCGCCGCTCCCAAGCCGTTCGCGGCGTCGCGCGCAGCCTCTGCGTAGCGGCGCTGCTGTGCGCCGCTGCGGGCGTGTCGGCGCAAACGGTCCACCGGCAGGTCGACGCCGCGGGACGCGTCACGTTTACCGATCGCCCGGAAGCACCGCAGTCACCGCGAACGATCACCATCGCGTCCTCGGACGAGGCGAACGCGCTGGCGAGCATCGCCCCCATTTCGTCTCGAAGCGCCTCCGCGATCGACGCGAACGAAGCGACGCGCCGGCTTGCCATGACGCGGCTGGGGCGCGCGCAGGGCGCCGAACCGCTGCCCGGCGAGCGTGCCCGGGGTGGCGACGCTGGCGTGGTGAACCATCGCTACTGGCGGCGCCAGGAAAAACTGCGGCGCGTGGTCGAGCAGGCGCTGCACCGGTCGAACGAAACGCACCACGCGCAAGGCGCGCCCCGCTGAGCGGCCCTCACCACCAGCTCGAGCTCGGCGATCGCTGAAGGCTCGGCGCCGCCCTCCTGCTCGTCGACAGCCGGACCTACAACAACGGGCGCATGTTGCTCGCGCCGATTCCGCTTCTCACCTACGACCTGGCGGGGTGAAAACCGAACGCGATCTACGCGCCGCGGGTCCAGAAGAACAACAATTTCGCCGTGTTCAGCTTCTACTTCAGCCTGCCGCTCAAGCAATAAGCGCTCCCGCCGCGCGTGCGCGCGGCGGCCCGGTTCATCGCAGGTGGATGTCGCCGAACAGTCCCAGCAATCCAGCGACAATCAGATAGGCCGCGACGATGTAGTTCAGCAGCCGCGGCACGAAAAGAATAAGCACGCCGGCGAGCAGCGATACCAGGGGCGCGAGACTCAGGCTGATATTCATGACGGTTTCCTTTGCGCTTGAAGAGTCAAGCGCAAAGACGATATTCCCTTCGCCGGGGCTCGCTCCGTGCGGCAGCGCACCCCTGGGTACGCCGATTGCGCGGCGCCTATGTGCGCCAGCGAACAGCGCGGCGCGCCCGGATGGCGATAATCGAGGCAATAATCGACAACGGCCGGCGGGCGGCGCAGCTTGCGCAACCGACGGCCATGCTGAGCGAGGTCGTCTTCGATGCGCAGGATGCTGGCCGCGGGCGTTGCGTCATTCATCGGGCTTGCCGGGTGGGCAATGCCGGCCGGCGCGGCGCTTTTCTCCACCACCGGCCCGGTCATCGCGATCTTCGCCGGCGACCTGTTCCTCGGCGAAGCCGAAGGCCATCTCGGCGGATCCGGAACGATCAGGATCCAGTCGCAGGCCAAGCCCGAGATCAGCTGCCGCGGGCAGTTCAGCCACCGCAGCGGCCTCGGCGACAAGGGAGACATGCAATGCAGCGACGGCGCCACGGCGACGTTTCGGTTTCAGCGTTTGAGCCTGGTGCGCGGATATGGCACCGGCAGCTCGAGTCGCGGCCCGATGAGCTTCACCTACGGGCTGAGCGCGACTGAATCCGAGCCCTACCTGAAGCTGCCCCCGGGCAAGGCGCTCGGCCAGAGCGGAAAAGAATTGCAGCTGGTGGATGCAGCGCAACCGGCCCCGGCGAAGCTTCCGGCGGCGGTCCCGGCCGCGCTGGCGCCGGGGGCGGCACCCGACGCGCTGCTGAGCGGCGCCACCCTGGTGGTGATCGCCAAACTCGGGCAGGACCAGAACGGCGAGGCCAACAGCCCGGCGCTAATCGCCGAACTGATGGAAGCGACGATTCTGCCGCTGTTCGACTTCCGCCACATGACCCAGCTCGCCGTGGCGCGCAACTGGCGACTCGCCTCCGCCGCGCAGCAGGACGCGCTCATTGCCGAGTTCCGCACGCTGCTGGTTCGCACCTATTCCACGGCGCTGACCAACTACCGCAATCAGGCGATCAAGTACATGCCGCTGCGCATGGTACCGGGCGAGACCGAGGTGACGGTCAAGTCCACCGTGAAGCAGCCCGGCGCCGAACGCATGACCCTCGACTACGACATGGCGAAGACGGCGGCGGGGTGGAAGGTCTACGATATCAAGATCGCCGGCTTCAGCCTGATCACGATCTACCAGTCGAGCTTTGCCCAGGTGGTTCGCCTCGACGGGGTGGACGGGCTGATCCGATCCCTCGCGGCCAAGAACCGCCAAGCCGATGCCGAGCGCAGATTCCATGTAACCAGCGCACAGGCGGTGCTGTTCCTGTACGCCGTGATCCCGAGCCTCGCCGGCGATCGCCGTTAGCCGCCGCCTGCGGCGCCTGTGACGTTCTCCGGCAGCAACCGGTCGTATTCGTGTTTCACCACCGCGTAGCACTCGCAGACCCGCGCCTCCAGCTTTGGGCGGTCCAGCACGGTGATCCTGCCGCGGCTGTAATGGATCAGGCCATCCGCCTGCAGCTGGCCGGCGGCCTCGGTCACGCCCTCGCGGCGAACGCCCAGCATGTTGGCGATCAGCTCTTGGGTCATGGTCAACTCGTTCGCGGGCAGCCGGTCGAGGCTCAGGAGCAGCCAGCGGCACAGCTGCTGCTCGATCGCATGATGCCGGTTGCACACCGCAGTCTGCGCCATCTGCGTGATCAGCGCCTGCGTGTAGCGCAGCAGGAGATGCTGCAGGTCCCCGCCGCGGCCGAATTCGGTCTTCAGGAACCCTGCTCTGAACCGGTAGGCTTCGCCCGCGCTCTGCACCACGGCGCGGCTCGGGGTGGTCTCCCCGCCCATGAACAGCGCCAAGCCCACCACGCCATCGTTGCCGACGACCGCGATCTCCGCCGAAGAGCCGTCCTCCATTACGTAGAGCAGGGACACGATGCTGTCGATGGGGAAATACACATAGGCCTGCACACTGCCGGCTTCGTACAACGCGCTCCCGAGCGCCAACGAAACGGATTCCAGATGTGGTAGCAGGCGCTCGAGCTCCGCGTCGGGCAGCGCGGCGAGAATGTGATTGTGCCGGGGCGAACGCCGCGCGGACGACGACAGCTTCTTGCCAACGGCCATAGCCTTCCCTCCAGCCGCTTTGACGGGTGGGGCCCGCTCGGATCCTATCAGCCGACCTAGTATGTGCGCAAGCGGACATAAAAGCCAGAGGTGGGGGTCAACCGGAATTCCAGACGCAGAATCGCATGCGGCATGCGCGCCCCCTGTGTACGGCAGCGCACGGTCGGGAGCGGGCGAAAGCGCTAAATTCCCTGCACCACTTACGGAGAAGAGATCATGGCGCCGACAATTTGTAACGGCAAACGAGGTGCCGCAGAACGCCGCGGCGGGCTGGCGGCACAGACTGCGGTCAGCCTCGATCAGATCGCAGTTATGCAGTCGGCCCCCTGAGAACCCCGAATCTTCCTGGCCAGCGCCAGGCAGACCCGTAACCCATGGACTCGTTCC
>Ga0214471_10005035_pt1 | contig 10196 bp, 10 predicted proteins | sample RVTome_5_FD_207665 | JGI IMG/M metagenome (GOLD analysis project Ga0214471, IMG submission 207665) | Soil microbial communities from uranium-contaminated site in the Upper Colorado River Basin, Wyoming, United States - RVT142D155 | ecosystem: Environmental > Terrestrial > Soil > Contaminated >... | reverse complement strand
GCTCCGCATCGTGTTCGCAGCCGCGACCTCGGCGCGGATCTCCGGATCCGCCGCAGCCGCGCTCGCGTTGATCATCACGATGTCGTGCCCGGCCTCCCAGCGCAGGCGGATGGAGCGCGCGAACGAGCCGAGCGCTTCGTCGAGATCCGTGGCCGCAAGAGCGGCGGCGTACGCCTCCGACGCCGCCGGATCGGTGACCACCGACTCGCGCAGGGCGCGGAGGATGTTCGCCTTGGACCCGAAGGCTGCGTAGACGGTCTGGACGGCGACGCCGGCCTCGGACGCGATCTCCCGGAGCGTGGTGGCCGCATACCCGGTGTCGCCGAACCCCCGGCGCGCCGCATCGAGGATCCGGCGCCTGGTGACCGCTGCCTGCTCGGCACGCAGGCTGCCCGCCGGGCTCTTGAGGTCCCTCATCTCGATAGAGTACAACTCTATGTGAGTAGAGTCCAACTCTAACGAGACCGAAGGAGCGTCCCGAGATGAGCATCAACCAGGAAAACAATCGAGCGAAACGTCGCAGCGACGCGGCGACTCTTCGAGGAAGGCTTCACCCGCGGCAATGCCGATGTCTGCCACGAGCGCTTCGGCGATCTATGCGGGTGTCGTCTCGGTCGATCGCTGCGAGGTCGGGTATTTCATCCAGCCGTAGTGGTGCCTCCGCCCACAGCTCCTGAAACGCCTGTGACGCCGCTGCGTATGGCTCGTGTCCGGTTCCTGGTCGGGGCACCGATGCCTCACCGCACGCCGCAGGGACGCCGGCCCTACCCCACGGTCGCGCCGCCGGCGATCGTGCGAGCCACGACGGCTGCATCCTCGCCGACGCCGAGCAGGAGCGGCGACTTGAGCTTCCGCAGGAAGGGAACGCCGACGAAGTAGAGCCCATCCACCACCGTGCTCGCGCCGTCCGCCTGGATCGGGAAGCCGAGGTCGTCGAAGGCGTCCGGCCACGGCAACCATGACCGGTAGTCGGGGCGGAAGCCCCCGGCGAAGATGACCGCGCCGAAGCCGTCAAGCGGGACGAGTTCGGGAGCCTGCCCATCGAACGGCTCCGGGTTGGGCATCTCTGGTTGGGGCAATCCGCGTTCCGCTGCGGTCTTCCGGATGACCTGTCTCACCTTGCCATATTGCTCGTCACCCCACGCCACCGTTTCGCCGAGGTCCGGGGCGAACCGTGCCCCATGCTCATCGGCGTCCAGGAAGTGGCCCACGAGGGTGACGCCCATGGCCCGCAGCGTCCGAAGGTGAAGGTCGTGGGGTTGGCCGTGCCCGGTGGCGATGCTGTTTCCTCCGAGCCGCGCGCTGGGCGACGGCAGCGACGCGGCCGTACCGTCGAGGATGCCCGACTCCACGAGCCACCAAACCGTGTCCCTGCCCCCCGTGCGGCGCGGCGTCCATGGCGCCTTGCCGCACGCGAGCACGACCTCGCGCCCCGCCTCATGCAGCTCCTCCGCCAGCTGGCAGCCAGCCTGGGCGCTACCCACGATCAGGACCCGCCCGAGCGGGAGGGCGGCCGGACTGTGATAGCCGTGGAGATCGATCTGCAGGAGATCCTCGGGCAGCGTATCGGCACCCGCGGGTCGATGGGCACGCTGGTAGGCGCCGTTGGCGACCACGACACGACGCGCCTGGACGTCACCGGCTGAGGTCCGGGCAACGAAGCCCCCTCCCTGCGCGGTCTCGAGCGACCGGACGTCCACCCCCTCCCGGATCGGGACCCCGGATCGGGCTGCGTAGCGCTCGAGGAACGCGACGATCTCGTCCCGTGGCATGAAGCCGTCCGGATCGCTCCCGTCGTACGCGCCGTCCGGCAGCTGGACCGTCCAGTTCGGGGTCACCAGGCAGAAGCTGTCCCAGCGGTCACGCCAGGACTGGCCGATGTGGCCACGCTCGAGCACAACATGCTCCACGCCGTGTCGTGTCAGCTCGTGGCTCGTGGCCAGGCCCGCCTGGCCGCCGCCGACAACGAGCGTGTCGACCTCCTCCGGGGTCCGAGTCACGAGCCGGCCGCGCCACTCGGCAAGCGACCATTCGCCCCAGTTCCAAGGGTCCGCGTCAGCCACTCGGCCTGTGCCTCACTGGCGACGTCGAATGCCGCGCTCGGGTGCTCGATGATGCCAAAGTGACCTCTGTCCACCTCGACGACCTCCTTGGGGCCGGCGAGCCGTTCGAACACCGCGCGGGTCACCGCGCTGACGGCGCCAGGCATCTCGTCGTCCGGCGACATGACGAACAGGGTCGGGACGGCAACGCGCGAGGCACACGCGTACGGGTCGAAATCGGGTGCGTCGCTCGGTGCGGTGAAGACCACCCGGTTCGTCCAGCCCGTGCCATACCGCCCGCCGTACTCGATGAACCATCGATACGCGGTCAGGGGCGTGAGGGCGGACGGGCTTGCGACCTGATCCGCGGACACGACCGGCAACGACACCCACGTGTCAGATGGTCGGCGCACTTCGCCAGTCGCCAGAAACCGTTCCATGGCGGCAAGCCGCTCGCCGGCAGGATCGTCCGCACCCAGTGTCGCCCCGAGGGCTGGTACCTGGCAGACCAGGGCACTGACTCGATCGTCGAGGGCTGCCACACCCAGTGCGACCCGGGCGCTCAGGCTGTCACTCCAGACCGCGACCGGGGACGACCCGATCTCCGCAAAGCCACGTGCCGCCCCGATTGCATCGATGAACCCGCGCGTCTGCACCCAGGCGTTGATTTCACCCCGTGGTTCGCCGTCGCTTGAACCATGCCCCCGATGGTCAAACGCGAGGACCGCCAGGCCGCGCGCGCGGAAGCACTCGGCATACCGGTCCATGACCATGGGGATAGTCGCCGAGAAGCCGTGCGCCATGACCACGACCGGGGCGGGCTGTCGGTCGGGGAGGTAGAGACGCCCCCTCAGCACGGCTCCGTCGGACATGAACTCGACCATCCGGTACTCGGCGGTCGCCGGCGAATCTGGACCCGGGGGTCCCTCTACAAGGTCCGCAGGCTCAGTGACCTTCATGGGACATCCTTCCATCCTCGGCGCCTGACCCTCCAAGGATCGGTACGCACCGTGATCCACGCTTCGGACGGTTATGTCGAGTTCGCGACGGGCGTGACCCGCCGATCAAGTGCCGGATGGCGTCGCTGACCTCGTCCCCAACTGGGGTCGTAACCTTACCCCGGTCGTAGCGATCTCACCCGACGGGCCGAACGTGTGCCCACAGCGTTCGTGGACTTCACAATCGAGCGGGATCGCGGCTAGGCCAGGTTACGTGGAGGCCGACCGATTCAAGCTCCGGCACGACCAGCCATCCCTCGGCTCGTCCGGCGTAGATCAGCTGCTCGGTGGTCAGGCCAGACCGCGCCCGCAGGTCGGCGAGGTGCCGTTTCATGGTGCTGGGCCGGATGCCCACGAGCTTGGCGGCGTCCGGGACCGATCCGCCAGCGGCAACGTAGGCAGCCAGGACGTCCATCTGGCGCTGCGTTGCCTGCGGCCGAGGCACGCCACGCAGGTACCCGTCTCTCATGCGCTTCGTGCCGTCGCCGCCGGAAGGACTCTCTCGGCGTGCGGTTGATCATCACGAAGCGCAGCGATTGCTGAGTTAAGAAGGGGCCAGCCCTCTCGCCCCGACCATCTGCTCTATTTCCAACAGGTCGCGGACCGGGGCGACCCGAGTGTGGCGCGGCCGCTTGCCAAAGAGCCTACGATCGCGACACGCAAGGGAGGCGCGATCATGACCCGGGTCCTTGTCGTCCAGAGCGACCTGGCGGTCGCGGAGCAGATGGCCGCCGGTCTTCGTGGCGCGGGCTACGAGACCGAGCTGTGCGGTGGGCCGGAACGCGAGCCGTGCCCAGTCATTACCGACATGCCCTGCCCACTCGTGGACCGCGCGGACGTCCTGGTCTACGACGCCTGGGTCGCGGGCGACGCGGTCGGTGGCCACGAGCTCGTGTCCGCGCTCCGTGAGGTGTACGTGGACCTCCCAGTCGTGCTCACCTCCGTCGATCGATCGGTCGGCTGGGCGGAACGCGAAGGCCCACATCGCGTTGTCCCGCTGGGCAGCCAGCCGAGCGACACGGAGCTGATCAAGGCTGTTGAGACCGCCCTCGGCGAGCAGGGTATGGCGGTCTGAACAACGCGCGTGGCGCCCTTGGGTCGGGAATAGGAGGACCAGCATGTCCGATCTGCACCAGCCCGCCGAGGCCATCGGCACCGTTACCCATTGGTTCGATCATCTCTCGGTCGCCGCGATCCGTCTGACAGAGCCGCTCTCCGTGGGCGATCGCATCCACATCAAGGGTCATACCTCCGATGTTGTCGAAACGGTCACTTCGATGGAGATCGAGCACCGGAAAGTCGATCATGCGGAGCCCGGCGACGACGTCGCCCTGGCAGTCGCAGGCCGTGTCCACGAGCACGACCTGATTCATCGCGAGACCTGAGGCCTCGGCGGATTCTCCGTTCGGCTCGGCTTTCGGCGCCTCCCTGGCCGACAACTGCCCGAGATCTCGCCGAGTCCTGAGCCCGGCGTGTAGGCGTTTCGACGGCGGTTGGAGAGAGCCCGGCGACAAGGCCGCGCTCCAGTGCGAGCGGCCGCTACGATCTAGCGCGACACCAGTTGAAAGGCTCGCTGTGCCGCTTGCCAACGTGTCTCGCCGCCGATGCGGAGCGGACGTTCGGCCCGATCGCCGCGACCTGCGGGGTCGTGCCTCGGTCCGCGGACGAATGCGGGATCGTGGTCAAGCTCCGGCTCGGGACCCGCGACAGGTTCGGTCGGCTGCGCCGCGCGGCCCCCGGCCTTGGCGATCTCGTCATGACGGGCAAGCAGCTCACAACGCTGCGCGACCTGGCTGAAGGCGACGAACGGCATGATTGGGCCGACCGTCGATCGCCGTGAGATGAGGAGGAGCAAATCCGCGTCTGTGTACCAGTCACGACCAATGGCCAGGTCGACCACCGCTGGGGACGCGCGGCGCGCGTGGCGGTGGCCGAGGTACAGGATGGCCTGCTCATTGCCTGGGAGGAGTTCGACGTCGCGTGGGACCGACTTCACGATGAGACCACCGAAGGCGGGCACCACTCGCGCGTGGCGCGATTCCTCCGAGAGAACCGAGTCGACATCGTGGCGGCGGGGCACATGGGCGAGCCAATGGTCCAGATGCTCGGACAGATGGGGATCGTCGTCCACCTCGACGTCGCCGGCGGCGCACGCCAGGCCGTGATCAACTTGCTGCGCGTCAACTGAGCGCGGTGTCGGGTTCGCGACCTCACCCTCGCACGGGCGGCGATGTATCCCTTTGACTGCCGATCTCGTCCTTTGAGTAACGGCGGGCAATGGGTCCGTCGAGGCAGAGGACAGACCGATGAAGCTCCCGGTGAATGTTGGACCGATCGACCGAGTCGTTCGGATTGTGTTGGGTATTGGACTGGTGGTCGTCGCACTCAGCGGTGCGGTGGCGGGCCCGCTCCTCGCGGTCGCGTGGCTCATCGCGGCGATCGCCCTCGTGACGGGCGCGATCGGGTTTTGCCCGCTCTACTTCGTGCTCGGGATCTCGACGGCGGGCAACCGCTTCTCCGTCGGTCGGCACGCGAAGGCGTGACACATCTCCTGGGTCGCTGATGCATGACGAGCGCGTGACCCCGATGCCAGACACCAGCCGAGCGGAGGAAGGCGATGCCTTCGCCGCCCGGCTGGTCGAGGAGATGCCACGCTTGGTGCGGTTGGCGACGCGCTTGTTGCGTGATGCCGACGTCGCCGAGGATTGCGCCCAGGAGACGATCCTTGGGGCCTGGCGCCGGCGCGACCAACTGCGCGACCCGGCGGCGCTACCGGCCTGGCTCCGGCGTAGCCTCGTCAATCGGGTCGTCGATCGTTCCCGGAGGCATCGCGACGAGCTCGACATCGAGACGATCGAGGCCGACTGGCGCGACGACTCCTACACGGTCATGCCCGAACGGGTCCTCGAGCGCGCCGAGCTGCGTGACGAGCTAGAGGACGGGCTGGCCCGATTGCCGGTCATGTACCGCCTTCCGGTCGTCCTCCACGACGCGCTCGACTGGACCGGCGCCGAGATCGCGTCCGCCCTGGAGATCGGCCTGCCGGCCGCCAAACAGCGGCTGCGCCGCGGAAGGATGATGCTCGTGAGTGCTCTTGCCGAAGGTGACGCCCGGCGACAGGCGAGTCTCGCCCAGCCGATGCACTGCTGGCGTGCCCGCCGGCACGTCTCGGCCTACCTCGACGGCGAGCTGGACGACGTCACGAAGGCCACGGTCGAGCGGCACCTCGAATCGTGTCCCACCTGCCCGCCCCTCTACGCGAGCCTCGTCGGTGTGCGGGCGACGCTCGGCGGCCTGCGCGACCCTGATACCGTCGTCGAGGATCAGATCGCCGGCCGGATCCGCGAGCAGCTCGTGCTCGAGCGAGCCCGCTAAAGCGCCTCGTGTTGCGTCCGGGCGATGATCTCGTCCTGGAGGGACCGCGAGAGGTCGCAGAAGTAGTCGCTGTAGCCCGCAACGCGGACGATGAGGCCCCGGTGCGCGTCGGGGTCGGCCTGCGCCTGGCGGAGCGTCGCCGCCGAGACGACATTGAACTGGACATGGTGCCCGCCCAGCCGGAAGTAGGTGCGGATCAACTGGGCGAGATTGCCGATCCCTTCCTCGCCCTCGAGCAACTCCGGGCTGAGCTTCATGTTAAGCAACGTGCCGCTGGTGCGGGCCTGGTCCATCTTTGCCATCGAACGGATGACGGCGGTGGGACCGAGACCGTCCATGCCCTGCGAGGGGGAGATCCCCTCGGAAACGGGCGTCCGCGCGGACCGGCCGTCGGGGGTTGCCCCGGTGACGGATCCAAAGTAGACGTGGGACGTGGTCGGGAGCATGTCGACGCCGTAGGTACCACCGCGGCCATTCGGCCGGCCATCGATGAGCGACACAAACGCGTCAAAGGCAGCCGTCATCACATCGTCCGCGGCCGGGTCGTCGTTGCCCCACTTGGGCGATCGATTCCGAAGCCGTTGTCGAAGCGGTTCGTGACCCGCGTAGTCCACCGCCAATGCGTCGAGGAGGTCGGCCATCCCGACCGTCTGGGCGTCGAAGACATGTTTCCGGATCGCCGCAAGGCTGTCGGTCAGGGTCCCGATCCCGACGCCCTGGATGTACGACGTGTTGTATCGCGCGCCGCCGGCGTTGTAGTCGACCCCCCGCTCGATGCAGTCGGAGGTGATCAGTGACAGGAACGGCGCGGGCATCTCCCGCGCATAGAGGGCCTCGATCAGGTGGTTGCCCTGCAACTTGATGTCGACGAGGTGGCCCAGCTGGGTCTCCCAGGCCCGGAACAGCTCCGCGAATTGCGTGAATCCACGAGGGTCGCCGGTATGCGGGCCGAGCTGCTTGCCGCTCTCCGGGTCGAGGCCATCGTGGAGCGCGAACTCCAGCACCTTGGGCAGGTTGAAGTAGCCGGTGAGGATGTACGCCTCCTTGCCGAAGGCGCCGGTCTCGACGCAGCCGCTCGTGCCGCCTTCGCGGGCGTCCTCGACGCTCTTGCCCTTGCGCAGCAGCTGCGTGACGACACCGTCGGCGTTGAACACCGCCGGGTAGCCGTATCCCTTGCGGATGACGGCGCAAGCCTGCCGAAGGAACTGCTCGGGCGTGACGCGCGACAGCTGGATGTTCGGGCTCGGCTGGACGAGATGCAGCTCGTCGATGACTTCCAGCAGGAGATGGGACACCTCGCCGACGCCGTCGGACCCGTCCCGCCGCAACCCCGCGAGGTCGATGTTGGCGAAGTCCGTGTAGGTCCCGCTTTCCTCGGCGGTGACGCCAACCTTGGGCGGCGCCGGATGGTTGTTGAACTTGACGAAGAGGCAGCCGAGCAGCTCACGGGCGCGCTCTCGATCGAGCGTGCCGTCCTGGAGACCCTGGCGGTAGAACGGTTCGAGGTGCTGATCCAGGTGACCGGGTGAAAAGGCGTCCCAGCCGTTGAGTTCGGTGATGACCGCAAGGTGACTGAACCAGTACGCCTGGATTGCCTCCCAGAAGTCGCGTGGGGCGTGTGCCGGCGTCCAGTCGCACACCTCCGCGATGTGCAGCAACTCGGCACGACGCACGGGATCCGATTCAACCGCCGCCAGCTCACGGGCCAGGGCGGCATGGCGCTCCGCGAACAGGATGACCGCGTCCGCCGCGATCGCCATCGCCTGCAGTTGCTCGAGACGCGCCGAGGCGCGGGGGTCGTGGGCGAGGTCGAGAGCGGCCGCCGCGCGCTGGCAGGCTTCCTTGAAGTCGAGCATGCCCATGACATAGAGCTTTCCGTCGGCGACGGTATGCCCAGGGGCACGCTGCTCCATGAATTCCGTGAAGACACCGGCGCGGTAGGCGTCGTGCCACGTCTCCGGGAGCGCCTCGAAGATTCGATCGCGCAGGCTCCGGCCCTGCCAATACGGGATGACCTCGCGTGCGTAGGCCTCGAGGACCTCGGGGGCGACCGCGTAGCTGGTCTTCTCTCGCGCATCGAGGATCCGCAGGTCCTCGAGGGAGTGGCAGGTCAGCTCGGGGAACAGCGGCACGGCTTTTGGCGCAGGCCCTCGCTCACCCACGATCAGTTCGTCAGGTTCGATCGTGATCGTCTTCCGGGCACACAGGTCCCGGAACGCCACGGCGCGGAGGACCGGCACCGCGTGCTTGCCCAGGTGCTCCCGATAGAAGCGGGTCATCAACAGGGAGCGCTCGGCGGAGATGCGGGGCTTGGCAAGCACGCTTCGCTCGCGCAGTCGCTGGATGCGGTCGTTCATGCGCTAGCCTCCAATGTGGACATCGAGACCGAAGGAGCGCAGGAAGTCGGCCTGCGCATCGACGGCCGCGGCGGACGGCGGTTGCACGTGTTCCAGGCCATCGTGTCGCCCGAGTCGCGAGTACTTGTCTCCACCAAGGCGATGGAACGGGAGGAGGTGGAGACGACGCGTGTGGCGGAGGTGGGCCGCGAAGGTCCCTAGCGCCTCGAGGTTGGCGCGGTCGTCCGTGTAGCCGGGAACCACCGGCACCCGCAACCAGATCCGGGCGCCAGCGTCATCGAGGGTCTCGAGGTTGCGCAGGATGGGCGCCAGGGGCACCCCCGTGAGCTGGCGGTGCCGACGCGGATCGAGGACCTTGAGGTCGTAGAGGAACAGGTCGGTGAGGGCGGCAACGTCGAGCATCGTCTCACGTGACGCAAACCCACTGGTGTCGACCGCCGTATGCAGGTCCCTCCGCCGAGCCTCAGCGAGGCATGCCAGCAGGAACGGAGCCTGCATGAGCGGTTCGCCCCCGGAGAAGGTGACCCCGCCCCCGGCCCCCTCGTAGAACGGTCGGTCGCGATCTACCGCGTCGAGCACCTCCTGGACGGTGTACGACCGTCCAACCTGTTGCCGCGCCCCGGTTGGACAGGCCTCAGCGCAGGCGCCGCATTGCAGGCACGACGTCGGATCGGGGAGGGTGGGCCCTCCGGCGAGGCCCTCCGGGCACGCGGGGCCGCAGGACCCGCAGGCGATGCATCGCGACTCGACGATCCGCAGCTCGACTGACCTGGCCTGGCTCTCCGGGTTGTGGCACCACGGACAGGCGAGGGGACAGCCCTTGAGGAACACCGTGGTCCGGATACCGGGACCGTCGTGAATCGAGAAGCGCTGGATATCGAAGCAGGTGCCCATCGAGCCGAGGACTCGATCGAGCGCCACGAGTTGGGCCGTGTTGGGTCCCCTTGTGAGCGGCGTATCGGCCTGATCTTGTGGGCGCGCGACCGGCGGCCCGCCAGTGCCGATGGACCCGTATTGAGCGTGCCGCCGTGGAGTTCCCGCGGACGATGACCGCTGGGCCATCGGGGCCCTGCTTGCCCGCCGGGTCGACGGTCGCCTGGGGCTGGGCGGCACCGGATCCGGCGCGCCGGCTGGGAGCGTGCCTGTCACACTTGCCAGTGTCGGCGCGTCCCCGCAGGTCCAGCAGGTCGGGCGCGGAGAGGGAGTGGCCATGAGGGGCTCGTGGATCGGGAGAACGACGGCGGTGATCGTTCTCGGCCTCGGCCTGGTTGCGTGTGGCTCGACGGCCAGCACGTCGTCGTCCGCGGAACCAGCGGTCACGGATGCGCCGTCGGCCCCGCCGACCGTCGAGCCCACGGCCTCCGCGACGCCGGAGCCTTCCCCTGAGCCGTCGCTCGAAATGAGGATCTACGTCGTCCGGAAGG
>Ga0214471_10005034_pt1 | contig 10196 bp, 9 predicted proteins | sample RVTome_5_FD_207665 | JGI IMG/M metagenome (GOLD analysis project Ga0214471, IMG submission 207665) | Soil microbial communities from uranium-contaminated site in the Upper Colorado River Basin, Wyoming, United States - RVT142D155 | ecosystem: Environmental > Terrestrial > Soil > Contaminated >... | reverse complement strand
TGATGCGTGTGGAATCGGTGGCGGCGCGGGCGGCGGTGACGAGCCCGAACGGGTCGGCGGTCTCGATCATGACCGGGTCGAGGGTCACGAGCCCACGGCGGCGCAGCTCGAACCCGTAGCGCCGCCGTGCCACCTCGCCGGGACCGAGGGGTGCCACCAGGGCCCGGAACTCGCCGTTGCCGGTCTGGTTCCGCACCAGCGCGGCGGGCGTCCGCCGCCGCCCGCCGTTGACGATCTCGATCTCCACCGGGATGTTGGCACCCACCGGCCCGAGACCGGCGCCCATGCGGCGGTGGACCTCCAGGTCGCGGGCACCCCGGGTGAGGACCATCGTCGCCATCACCAGGAGTCCGCCGCCGATGCCGACGACGATGAGCTCGAGCAGGCCGAAGACCCGACCCGTGGCCAGGGAAACCGTGGATCCACCGAGAAGAAGCCAGCCCGCTCTCGTCGGGGTCACCGGCGGGGGATGGGCGCTCACCGAAGGGGCCTCACACTCCGCTGCGCCGCCGGGCCGTGGGGACCGGGACCTGGGAGACGATGTCCTCGAGGACATCGAGGGTGGAGGTGCCGGCCAGCTCGGCATCGGGGGTGACGGTCAGCCGGTGGGCGAGCACCGGGCGCAGCAGCCACTGGACGTCATCAGGCACGACATGGCTCCGGTTGCGCGACGCAGCCCGGACCCGCGCCGCCCGCACGATGGCGATGCTGGCCCGAGGCGAGATCCCGACCGCGAGGGATGGGTGCCGGCGCGAGGCCTCGGCGAGCTCCACCACGTAGACCTTCAACGCCGGCGCCACGTACACCGAGCTCACCGAACGGCGCAGGTCCAGGACCTGCTGCACCTCGCACACCGGCTGGAGATCCTCGATGATCGACCCATCGAGGTGGCGATCGATGATGTCGATCTCGGTCTCCGAATCGGGGTAGCCGAGGTGGACGCGCACCATGAACCGGTCGAGCTGGTTCTCCGGCAGCGGGTAGGTGCCGGCCAGGTCGGCGGGGTTCTGCGTGGCGATCACCAGGAACGGGGACGGCAGCGGGTGGGTGATCCCGTCGACGCTCACCTGCTGCTCCTCCATGGCCTCGAGCAGCGCCGACTGGGTCTTGGGCGACGCCCGGTTGATCTCGTCGCCCAGGACGAGGTGGCGAAACACCGGGCCGGGCCGGAAGTCGAGGCCGCTTCCGTTGTCGCTCCACACCGAGACCCCGAGGAGGTCGGAGGGGAGCAGGTCGGGGGTGAACTGCACCCGAGCCCACGAGCCGTGCACCGAGGCGGCCAGAGCCCTCGCCACGAGCGTCTTGCCTACGCCAGGGAGATCCTCGACCAGAACATGTCCGCCGGCCAGCATCGCCGTGACCACCAGCTCGACCGCGTCGCGCTTGCCGCGTACGGCATGTTCGATGTTGTCGACGATGGACGCGAAGGCGGCGGCGACGTTCTCGATGCCGGTGTCGGGTTCGCTCACAGTGTGAGGGTACGTCAGTGGCCGCGACCTCAGCCGTCGGCCCGGCTGTAGGTTCGGCGGCCGATGGATCCGGCGACGCTTCAGCCAACGGTTCTCGCCGTCGACATCGGCGGCACGAAGATGGCGGCCGGACTTGTCGATGGGGACGGGCGGCTGGTCGCCCGGACGCTGCGACCCACTCCGCGCCGGGGGGATGCCGAGGCGGTGTGGTCGGCGCTGGTGGCCGCCATCGACGAGGTGCTGGCCGGCGCCGCCAGCCCCCCGATGGCAGTCGGAGTCGGGTCGGGTGGCCCCATGACACCGGGCGGTGAGCAGGTCAGCCCGCTCAACATCGAGGGTTGGCGAGCGTTTCCGCTGCGCGCTCGGCTCGCCCGCCACGCCGGCGTCGGCGTGCACATCGACAACGACGCCAAGGCATTGGCGCTCGGCGAGGGCTGGCTCGGCCGGGCCCGTGGCGAGCGCAACTACTGCGCCATGGTGGTGTCCACCGGTGTGGGGGGTGGGCTGGTCGTCGACGGCGCTCTGCTCGACGGTGCCTCCGCCAACGCCGGGCACATCGGACACGTCAACGTCGTACCGGATGGCGCCCAGTGCCGATGCGGTGCGCGAGGCTGCCTCGAGGCGGAGGTGTCGGGCCACCATCTCGAGGCCCGGCTCGGTCGCCCGCCCGCGGACGCCTCCATCGAGGAGCGTCATCGGGTCGGTGAGCTGGTCGGGCGGGCGGCAGGCTCGGTGGCGAACCTCCTCGACATCGGGCTCTTCGTGGTCGCCGGGTCCGTTGCGCTCGGGTTCGGGGCCGACTTCTTCGAGCCGGCCCAGGCATCGCTCAGCCGCTCGGCGCGGACGGCGTTCTCCGCTGGGGCCCGCATCGAGCCGGCTGGGCTCGGTGATGAGGGTCCGCTGGTGGGCGCGGCAGCCGTCGCCTTCCGAGCCCGGGGGTGGGACGGGGTTGCGGCGCCGCCGTCCATCGTCGCCGCCCCGGCCGGGGGAGTGGCGTGAGGGCGGCCGGTTGGGTTGGAGCCGTGCTCGCCGTTCTGGGGCGGCCGTGGCTGTGGGCCACGGCGCTCGACACGGTGCGCGTCCTGGCGCCACGGGGCTGGTGGCGACGGCCGCCCCACCTTCCGGTGCCCGACCGCCGGTATCTCGAGTTCCGCATGACCACGCAGTACGGCGAGGCGAGTGCGTCGCCCCGGCCGCAGGACGTCGTCGACTACCTGAGGTGGCGGCGAGCGTGGCGCCGGTCGATCTAACGTTGCCACCGTGGGCGACCGCGTGCTGGTCCTCAACGCAACGTACGAGCCGCTGAGCGTGGTGTCCTCCCGGCGGGCGGTGGTGCTCGTCCTCGATGCGAAGGCCGAAGTGGTCAGCGAGGGTCTCGGCGCCTTCCACTCGGCCCATCTGACCGTCCCCATCCCCTCGGTCGTCCGGCTCCACACCTTCGTACGGGTGCGCCGCCGCCGTCGCGCCGCCGTCACCCGCCGAGCGGTGCTCGCCCGGGACGAGCACACGTGCCAGTACTGCGGCGGGCGGGGCGAGACAGTCGATCACGTCTTGCCGCGCAGTCGCGGCGGTTCGCACTCGTGGGACAACGTCGTCGCCGCCTGCCGGTCATGCAACGCCGGCAAGCGTGACCGGCTGCTCGGCGACACCTCGATGACCTTGCGGTGCCGGCCCGGCCAGCCTGACCACATGGGGTGGATCGCGCTTGCCGTTGGTGGAGTGCCGACAGAGTGGATGCCCTACCTGGCCATCGCGTCGTGAGCGGGCCCTGGCCGCTGCGGCGGCGGGAAGGGTCGGCGGGTGATCTCCACGCGGCCCCGCCCGATCCCGATCGACGCCAGGTCGTGGTCAGCGTGGTGAATGGCCCCGCCATCGTGTTGGGTTCGAGCCAACCCGACCCCGTCGACCACGACCGGGCCGGCGCGGCGGGGGTCGAGGTGGTGCGCCGTCGCACCGGCGGAGGGGCGGTGTGGCTCGAGCGCGACGATCCGCTCTGGGTCGACGTGTGCCTTCCGCACGACGATCCGCTCGCCGACGACGACGTGGGGCGGGCGGCGATGTGGGTGGGCGAGACCTGGGCCGGCGCATTGGAGGATCTGGGCCTCGAGGACGTGGCGGTGTGTTGCTCCACCACGCGCCCCAGCGGTGATCTGAGCCGCCTCCTCTGCTTCGGTGGGCGCGGCCCCGGCGAGGTCACGGTGGGCGGATCGAAGGTGGTGGGCATCGCCCAGCGGCGAACCCGCTCCGGTGCCTTGTTCAGCTGCGCGGTGGCATCGACGCTGCGGGTCCGGGACCTCGTCGACCTGCTCGACCCCACAGTCGTCGACCACGAGGCCGCGATGGCAGCCTTGCGAGGTGCCACTGGCGCCCGCGCCTCCCACGAATCGCTGACCGCCGCGTTGCTCAGCCGTATGCCCTAGCCCCGTCTGCCCTGGCGCGCCATCCCGCGCCATCCCGAGATCTGGCGGTTCTGGAGGGACATCGAGCACAAATCAGCGCGATCCGCGGTCGATTCACCCCGCAGTGTGGCGCGAACCCGTTGACACGTGGTGGTGAGCGGCATACAGTGGCGCGCAGTGGCGCGATCAGGTGAGGTCAGGAACGCTCGGTTGGTCCGAAGCGTCGAGAGCCCCACCTCTGTGCCCATCTGCCATGACGACCTTCTCCGGATTCCACGAGCACTCGATCGACGCCAAGGGGCGGATGATCCTCCCCGCCGAGTACCGGGACGCGTTCGAAGACGGGGTCTGGGTCACCCCGGAGATCGACCGGTGCCTGGCGCTGCGCACCGAGGAGGAGTTCGTGGCGGTGGCCGCCGAGTACGACCACAAGGCCGGTCGGGGTCACACCCAACGTCACGCCGCCCGCCTGTTTCACGCCCGGGCGAAGGAGATCGTGCCCGACAAGCACGGGCGAATGGTGATCCCCGAACGCCTCCGGAGCTACGCCAACCTCACCGACCGCGTTGTTGTCGTGGGATTCGGTCGCCGCGTCGAGATCTGGGATGCCGACATGTGGGCCGACATCGAGGCTCAAGCAGACGCCAGCCTCGGTGGTGGCGACCAATCCCTCGACGATCTGCCCGCACCCCCCTAGCCCCGAAGATCAGCAGTCCCTCGGCTGGCGCGATGGTAGGCCCCTACTCCGCCCGCCTCCGTCGAGCACGATCGGGAGAGAAAACCCGACGGCGTCGTCCAGTCGGGGGACTGCTGATCTCCGGTGCACCCGAGGACGTCATGGACTTCCACCACATCCCCGTCATGGTCGACCGAATCGTCGACCTCTTCGCGCCGGTTCCCCCGGGCTGGGTTGTGGACGCCACCGTCGGCGGCGCCGGACACGCCACCGCCCTGCTCGAGGCCCACACCCACCTCTCGGTGCTCGGGCTCGACCGCGACCCCTTCGCCGTCGACGTGGCCGAGGAGCGCCTGGGGCGCTTCGGCGACCGGGCCCGGGTCGTGCACGCCACCTTTGATGCCCTCGGCGCCATCGTCGACGACGCCGGGATCGACGTCCTGAGCGGTGCACTGCTCGACCTCGGGGTGTCCTCGCCGCAGCTCGACACGGCCGAACGCGGGTTCTCCTACCGCCAAGGGGGCCCGCTCGACATGCGGATGGACCCCACCCAGGCCACCACCGCCGCCGATCTCGTCAACGAACTGCCGACCGCAGATCTGTCGCGGATCTTGTCGGAGCTCGGCGACGAGCGATTCGCCACCCGGATCGCCCGCGCCATCGTCGCCGCCCGCCCCCTGACCAACACGACCGAGCTGGCCGAGGTGGTCCGCAACGCCATCCCAGCACCGGCTCGGCGCCGAGCGGGCGGCGACCCCGCCCGCCGCACCTTCCAGGCGCTCCGGATCGCGGTCAACGCCGAGCTCGACCGCATCCGCCCCGCCATGGAGGAGGCCATCGATCGGCTCACCCCCCTCGGGCGCCTCGCCGTGCTCGCCTACCACTCCGGGGAGGACCGGATCGTGAAGGACACCCTCATCACCCACGAAACCGGCGGATGCACGTGCCCGCCGGGGCTTCCTTGCGTGTGCGGAGCCGTCCCAACCATCCGCCGTTTGCGTCGGGGAACGTGGAAGTCTCAGGCCACGGACATCGAGGCCAATCCCCGGGCCGAGGCGGCACGCCTCAGAGCCGCTGAGCGACTCGCCCCCGAGGTGCTGGCGTGACCTCGATCCGCGCCGACACCGCGCTGGCCCCCCAGCCCCTTCGCCAGCCCCCAGGCGAGAACCTCGCGGGCTTGCCCCGCCTGCGCGTCGTCCCCGATGGGTTCGTCCCGCCCGCGGTTCGGCGCCGTCGCCGACGGCGAGCATTCCGGCTTCTGGTGGTCATCGCCGCCCTCGCCGTGTTCGGGGTGGCCGCAGCCCACACCCGGCTCATCGAGTCCCAGATCCGGCTCCAGCAGCTCGAGGAGGGCGTCGCCGGTCAGGAGGCCCGAAACCAGCGTCTCCGCCTCGAGGTCGCCCGTCTCGAATCACCAGAGCGCATCGTCGCCGCGGCCCAGGAGCGCCTTGGCATGCTCCCGCCACCCAGCGTCGTGTACCTGTCCCCCGACGGGCCCGTCGCGCCCGTCGTTCCCTGATCGCTCGTGCGCGCGCCGGCCCACGGTGGAACCCCGAGGATCGTCCCGAGGGTTCGTCGCCGAGCTGGCGATCCCCGACGCCGGCTCACGGCGGTGCTCGTCGTCATCGCCATGGCCACCTCGGTCATGGTGGCGCGCCTCACCCAGCTCACGCTGTTCGACTCGGGGCGTCTGTCCGCCCTCTCGGCCAGCCAGACGGTCCGGGCCGTCGAGCTGCCTGGAGAGCGGGGTACCATCATCGACCGCAACGGCCACGAGCTCGCGCTGTCGGTACCCCAGACCACGGTGTGGGCCGACCCTCGCGAAGTCGATGACCCCGTCGGCTACGCCCGCACCCTGGCGCCCATCCTCGGCGTTCCCGAGGCCCGCCTGCGCGACAACCTGAGCCGCCCGGGGGCGTTCACCTACCTCGCCCGACAGATCGATGACGAGCAGGCCGCGGTGGCTCAGGCCGCTGTGGTGGGTGACCCCGACGATCCCGCCGACGACCTGGCCGGGGTCTACTTCTTCAACGAGCCCCGCCGGTTCTCGCCATCGGGCGACCTCGCCGAGGCCGTCGTCGGCCGGGTCGGCATCGACAACGACGGTCGGTCGGGTCTCGAACGACTCCACGACGGACGGCTCAGTGGCGAACCCGGTGAGCTCGTCGTGGAGCGGGCACCCGATGGGGTGGCCATCCCCGCCGGCCGTCATCGCCTCACGCCGCCGGCGCCGGGCGAGGACCTGGTGCTGACCATCGACCGCTCGATCCAGTTCGAGGCCGAGCGCCTCCTCGCCGGCCAGATCATCGACACGGGCGCCGATGGCGGCTCCGCGGTGGTCATGGACGTCCGTACCGGTGACCTCCTGGCCCTCGCCAACCTGGCCCGCCGGGGCACGGTCAACGCTCGTCCGGCCGTCGCCGACGCCGATGCCTTCAGCGGCCGTTCCGAGGTCGACGTCTCCTCGGCGCTCCCGCCCGGCGTGGTGCAGGCGGCCAAGGTCACCGCCGTCACCGACGTGTTCGAACCGGGATCGGTCAACAAGGTGATCACTGTCGCCGCCGCCATCGAAGAGGGCGTGGCCAACCGGTGGGACACCCGTGTGGTCCCCGACAACCTCCGCGTTGCCGACCACACCTTCACCGATCACAGCCCCCACGAGACCCGGCCGTTCACCGTCAACGAGATCCTCGTTCGCTCGTCGAACATCGGCACCATCCAGCTCGGCCAGGAGCTGGGCAAGGAACGCCTGGACAGCTATCTCCGCCGGTTCGGCTTCGGCACCAAGACCGGACTCGGCTTTCCCGGTGAGTCGGCCGGCCTGATGCTCGCACCCGAAGACTGGTCGGGAACCACCATCGGCACGGTGCCGATCGGCCAGGGCGTTTCGGTGACCCCGCTGCAGATGCTCGAGGCCTACGCCACCATCGCCAACGGCGGCACGTTCGTGACCCCCCGGCTGGTGCTCGGAACGATCGACGCCGAGGGCGTCATGCATCCCTCACCGGCCGGACCGACCCGCGACGTGGTCTCGGCGTCCACCGCGGCGACGGTGACGCAGATGCTCGTGGACGTGGTCGACAGCGGTACCGGACGCAACGCCATCGTCGACGGATACCGCGTGGCCGGCAAGACCGGCACCGCCCGCAAGCCACTGGTCGGTGCCCGTGGCTACGAGGCCGGTGCCTACCTCGCCTCATTCGCCGGGTTCGTGCCCGCCGAGGATCCCCGGCTCGCGATCATCGTCGTTCTCGACGAACCGTTCCCCATCTACGGCGGTGTCGTGTCGGCGCCGGTCTTCGCCGACCTGGCCGCCTACTCGCTGCGCCACCTTCGCGTCCCGCCACCGGCCTCGGCCGGGCTCGGTGTCGCCGGCGCCGAGTCCGAGCAGTCGACTTCGGCCCCGGTGCGAGGCGAGCCAGCTGCCACGACGTCCACCACCGTCGCGGCGGCAGCCGTCCTCGCCGCGCCGGACCAGCCGTCGGAGCCGCCGGCCACGCCGCCGGGCTCGGGCACCGGGCCCGGCGGCTGATGCGGAGGGGCGGAGTGACCACCGCGGCGCCCACCCTCGATGACGTCATCGGTGCCCTTCCCACCGCCGAGCTCGTCCCCGGAGCCGGCAGTGGAGCGACAGCCGTGACCAGCGTGACCCACGACAGCCGCCAGGTCACCGACGGCGCGCTGTTCGCCGCCATCGTCGGGTCTGCGTCCGACGGGCACAGCCATGCACCCGCCGCGGTGGCAGCCGGAGCGCGGGCGTTGCTCGTCGAACGCCGGCTCGATCTCGATGTCCCCCAGATCGTGGTGCCCTCTGTGCGCGCCGCGATCGGGCCGGCGTCGTCGACCGTTCACGGTCATCCCTCGGCGTCGCTCCGGGTGGTGGGGATCACCGGCACCAACGGGAAGACCACCACCGTCAGCTTGGTGGCCGCGATCCTCGACGCCCACGGCTGGAACACCCTCCAGATCGGCACCCTCACCGGTGAGCGCACGACTCCCGAGGCACCCGAGCTCCAGGCTGCACTCGCCAACCACCGCGACATCGGGGGCGATGCGGTGGTGATGGAGGTCTCCAGTCATGCCCTCGCCATGGGTCGCGTCGACGGCACCCGCTTCTCCGTGGCCGGCTTCACCAACCTCGGCCGCGACCACCTCGACTTCCACGGCGACGCCGAGGCCTACTTCGAGGCCAAGGCTTCGCTGTTCACGACGACCCACACCGAACGCGCCGTCGTGTGGGCCGCCACCGAGGCCGGTCAGCGCATCGTCGAGCAGTGCTGGGCAGCCGATCTGCCCACCACCGTGGTCACCGACGGCGACGCCGGTCACCTCCAGCTCGAGGCCGACAGTGCCACCTTCGATTGGCGCGGCGAGGGCGTCACCCTCGCGCTCCCGGGACGGCACAACCTGGCCAACGCACTTCTGGCCGCCGCCATCGCAGAGGCCCTCGACGTCTCCCCCTCCACCGTGGCTCGTGGGCTGTCGACGGCACCTCCGGTGCCGGGCCGCTTCGAACGGATCGACCGTGGCCAACCCTTCACCGTGATCATCGACTACGCCCACACCCCCGACGCCATAGCCGCCGCCATCTCCGCTGCTCGCCACTTCGTCAGCGGCGACGGTCGGGTCATCGTCGTGTTCGGTGCGGGTGGTGAGCGCGACCCCACCAAGCGCGCTCCCATGGGTGAGGCCACCGCCGGCGCGGATCTCGTCATCATCACGTCGGACAACCCGCGCCGCGAAGACCCAGCCACCATCGCCGCCGCGGTGGCCTCAGGCGTCCCGGATTCGATCGACCGCGTCATCGAGCTCGACCGCCGGACGGCGATCCACCACGCCCTCGAGGCGGCGGCCACTGGCGATGTCGTCGTGGTGTGCGGCAAGGGTCACGAGACCACCCAGGAACGAGAGGGTCGCACCGAACCGTTCGACGACCGGGTCGTGGCGTTCGAGCTCCTCGGAGTCATCGTGGGCGGGGAGGCCTGATCCCGTGGTCGCCATGCTCATCGCCGCCGGGGTCGCCTTCGTGTTCTCGATCCTGGTCACGCCCGCGCTCATCGGAGCGCTTCGAGCCCGCGAGATCGGCCAGCACATCCGCCAGGACGGTCCGCGGGGCCACATCGACAAGGCCGGAACTCCCACCATGGGCGGCATCGCCATCGTGGGCGGCGCCGCGCTCGGCTATGTGGTCAGCCACGTCCGCGTTGGCACCATCTTCACCCGGGGCGGCCTCCTGGCGATGTTCGTCGTCGTCGGTGCGGGGTTGGTGGGCCTGGCCGATGACTGGATCATCGTCGTGCGAGAGCGCAGCCTCGGCCTCAACAAGCGCATGAAGATGGGTGGCCTGATCGTGGTGGCCATCGTGTTCGCCGTCCTCGCCGTCCGCTGGGCGAACGTCGACACCCGCCTGGGCTTCACGCGGGCCGACGGCATCGGCTGGGACCTCGGAGCCTTGGGGTGGATCGTCCTGGCCATAGTCGTGATCGTTGCCTCGTCCAACGCGGTGAACCTCACCGACGGCCTCGATGGACTGGCGGCCGGCTCGAGCCTTCTCGCCTTCGCCGCCTACGTGGTCGTCGGGTTCTGGGCCTTCCGCCACTTCGAGGTGTACCAGGTACCCCAAGCCCTCGACCTCGCTCTCGTCGCCGCGGC
>Ga0214471_10005033_pt1 | contig 10197 bp, 4 predicted proteins | sample RVTome_5_FD_207665 | JGI IMG/M metagenome (GOLD analysis project Ga0214471, IMG submission 207665) | Soil microbial communities from uranium-contaminated site in the Upper Colorado River Basin, Wyoming, United States - RVT142D155 | ecosystem: Environmental > Terrestrial > Soil > Contaminated >... | reverse complement strand
GTAAAGCTATCGACTCATCGATAGTATCAATCCCGCTCATAGTTAGCATAGCACGATATACATGTATAGAAAGCTTTATTGAAATGTATCTATTGTTGCTGATTTTTTCTTTCTCCTTTTTCCACCTGTCCTAATTTTCATTTTTTGTCTTACATTCAAGAATGTGGAATTTCCATTTAGGTGCAGTGCAGGCCTAAACTAAACAAACGGATCCCTCCAACCAATACAATATGTGTCAACAAACAGTATGTATGAGCGGCGAAAGCATCACTGAATAAAAAAGGGCCTCCTCGCAGCCGTCAGCATATGTGTGCAAAAGAACTTCCAACGCAAATTTCTTTGAAAAAACCGCTTCCATGTTTCCAATTTCCTCTCACTTTTCTTATTATTTCTTTTCTTATTATTTAAAGGTTTCACCTCCCTAAATTTCATTACCTATTTTATTGCGTAACATTCAGGCACTAGAATTTGGGCTGTGACTGATCTCGAAACAGCCGACAAATCTCTACTTTATATGTATGAATGTATGAAGCAGCATTTCAATCATACAGTAACAAAGGGATTGCTTGCTACTTCTAAGAATAGGGAACATAGGGCGGGCCCAGCCTACATAGGAAGCGAAAACTCTACTATAAAAAGAAAAACGTTTTCACCTTTTGCAATATTTCAAGGTCCACATTCACGAGATCTTTAACTAGAGGATCCGCTATTGGAGACCGGGGCCGAGCCTATTTTGTTTTTCACTCTATAAGCTACCCAAACCTTCTATTATATCAGTCGAGGAGATTCGTTCTTCTCTGAAGGGCAAGATCCCACTTAAGACCTCGCGGATGGAGAGGGATTCGAACCCCCGGTATTTTTCTCAATACTTCGGTTTTCAAGACCGACTCTTTCAACCGCTCAGACATCCATCCCCTTCGCACTTCGCCCGCCCTATCTATCTATCTGCGCGCTGGCTGGGTATTATCTATGTGATTAGCTACGCTTGCTTGCGCCGCCTTTCGGCGGACTACATTGCCTGCCGGAACGCGAAAGGGTGGTAGAATCGCTACGCTACGCTTCGCTTCTTTCTATATGATAATATGCACCCCCTTCTTATATGCTTAGCTTTATGCCCACGGAATCGTCTTTCTCTCAGGATCACTTGACTAGACCGCAACCACTTAAAAGAGCTATAAAAACTTCTTCTTTGGGAAACTTCTTCTTTGGGGCAAAGAAAGCTACTTAGTTAGGGAGGGGAAGGTCACGAAGGATAAGCCTTTTCTTTTTTTAGCGGAGACCTACTTATTTTTTCTTGAAGTCTTATGTTCGTAACTAGAGAAGGAAGGATATGATGTCAAATTCCTATCCCTGATGTAACCTAGAAGTGCTTACATACAAGTAGTGAGTAGTGGGGGGTAAAGTTGCGTCGGATCTCGGGTAATCGTCGAGTAGTCGTATATGGGAGCTTTCTAACTGGCACTTTTTAGAGCTTGTTCATGGTTTATATGCCACTTGTATCGCACCCCTACGAGTTCATTCACTTCACTAAAAGCCCGGGCTATGCGACGAAACAAAGCCCTTCTTTTTGCTCATAGATTCAGTTGTTGCGGAACCAAGAAAGACGTAGTGTCCCAACCAGATAGTCATTGTTCTGACGGAGACGTGGTTCATTGAATTTTATGTTCGGTCTCGTATCATAGTTTTTTACCAAGGCTAATTAATGCAGTTACCTATTCCCATGTTCCGCACCCACTCAGGTCAAATAATAATAAACGGGTAGCCGCAGAACCGAATCATCCGACCGAATCGCACGAAGAAATTTGAGATTCATGTGAGAATAAAAATTGGAACTACCTGCTTGCCTGTGTTAAGCATGTATAACCATATATGTACGGGCATAGAGTCATAAATAGCTTCTCTTCTCTCTCATTACCCCCTTTCCTAGTCTAGTCTCGAAACTAATATGTATGAATTTTCGTGGAAAAAGTCAGTCCATTACTTATAGAAGTGGAGATCTCATCTCGTCTTGCTGCGAGAGAGGAAGCTGACGGACCTCCTTCAAAAGACAGATAGCGAGCGATCACTCAGCAATGGTGGGAATGAGTACCTATCCCTTAGGGGAATCGAACCCCTGTCTTCGACATGAAAAGACGATGTCCTAACCACTGGACGAAAGGGACCAAAAAACAACCATTATGAATGAAGAGTCCGCCCTCCGGGTTTGATTTTAGAAGTGCTTCGTTTTCTGTATGTATATACGAAATTCGACCGTGGCCATTTATTTTGTGAATGAAGGAAGTCGCCCAGCCCACTCCTTACTATCTGGTTCACCACCGCTTGAAAGAAGTCTTCGCTAAAGAAAGCACCCAATCTCTTAGGGCACACGAGACAGAGCTTTTACTATGACGAAGACGAGCAAGAAAGAGAAGAAGAGAAGTCTAACTATGAGGGGAAGAGTAGAGTACAAGAGGAAGGTGGAAGGAAGAAAGACAAGAAGTGCCAGGGCGCTAAGCATTGACTTCACAAAGCTTCAAAGAACATACTTGAAAAGGAATGATCTTCTAAACCCTGGCTGTCCCCTTTCTAAAATATTCTGCTCTATCTATGATATTGTTCACCATGGAAAAGAGTTTTCGATGACATCGCATTCATTATTGATCAGACAATTTTCCAGATTCGAAAAATGAGCTCACTTCGTCCCTCAACCCCTACCAGATTCTAACAACAGGATGAGAGCAAAAAGAAATGTTTGGTTGAAACAGACCCAGATAATCAATCCTCTGGTCAGCCATACCGCAAATAAAAGAAAAACCTGGGTCAACCAAGATCTTCCTTTACTTTTCTACCCTCCTCTGGTTCCGCTAGAACAGCTTTCTCATAAGCGTAGAGGACATTTATTTAGTCTTAAGGTATCTCCTGCTGTGGGAACTCGGAAGGGGTTACCAGCTTAAAAATATGCAGTTTCTCATTGATTGCCAAGAAAGAATCCTTGGATGGATGATTTAGTCTGCTTTCTCCTGCGGATGAACCCTGCATATATCTCAAGAACGGGAACCAGATCCGGATAAACATACCCAAACAATCTTCCTTTCTAGTCTGGCTATCTATCTTTAAGATGAATAGCCCATCAGACCCGGCTATGGAAATACTAGTTTCTTTACTTTTTTTATTTTAACATGAGAATAAACCAGAAAACCGGGGGCTCCGGCTTTCAAGTGGAGGCAATGCAACCTGATCCGGGCCAACTCATGTAAAAAATCTCTTCGAAAGATACACATAGCCTAAAGCTGCTGGGACCCCGTACCTGCACAAATCCAACGAACCTATTATCTATTCATTTCTTGCTTGGGTCAAAGGAAATATGAACGGCAACCAGCCCCATAGAGATCTATCATCATCTCCAGTTCCCACAACTATAAATATATACTTCTTTTGTTCGGGGAGAAATACCGGTCCCTCAGGTGCTAAACCAGAAACGGATGTGAGTCCCAATTCTTATTGGTTTCGACTCGATGGAACTGAGTCGGGTTGTTCATCTTTCGAAGCTGAAAAGAACCCAGCCTGCAATTATTCACCAAAAGGAAAGGTTCAGCAGTACGGGCGAGATAAACTTTATGGGCTTTCTAAAGAGTCAGTATAGATTTTTGACAGGGTGTTCTCAAGGACAGGACTAGACTCTTCACCGAGTGAAGGTGATCCAGAGAGAGCAAGGGTCGCTAACAAGTGGTTTGTTTCTACCTTTTGGCGATGAATAGGTCTGAAAAGAGAGTCTATTGATTATAGTTCGAATAGGGTTTTCTCCTCGAGTAAGAATATGGCAATGGTACAGCTTCGGTGGTTGCAGCTTTCTGCTGCTGGAATGGCTCTTTCTGAAGGAATAGAGTCTGTACCGGTTCATTCGAATCGAAAAGAAGAAGTGAATGTTCGTATCTGCATTCTGGTGGAATTGGTCTTTCCGAAGGGAATAGAGTGTTTATAGATTATCTCCAGGATGGGAAATGGGTATCACTGCCCGAATGGGAAAGAGTGTGTATCCTCATTACACTCTTTGAATTTACGTATAGTAGATTAGATGAGCGAGCGTATCGGGTAAGCCTTGGAGCGGACTCTACGCCTTTCCTTTGGCCATTGATCTTCCTATCTAATTATAGAGGGGTTATGCCTTTTTAAAACTTCCGCTGCGCAACTCTTTACTTACCACACGTCGGAACGGAACTTTCTTCATAGCCGAAGTCATACTCTCGTCTGATTCTTCAGTGTGCTTGTTCAAGTTTAGGTCAGTTCGTTGAATAAGCATAACTCGAAGAATAATTTGAAGATAGCAGGGTCCGAGTAGAGAAGTATCGCTCAAGGTTGCCAGAAGTGGTAAGAAGATCGTGCGAAAAAAGAAGCATTTCCTCACAAGGCTGATCAGAGAATACCATCAAAATCCAATCGCATAAGAAGCTCCAAGGGCTCAAAAGAGCATATTTGAGGGGATTCGGCTTCTCGTTGAGTTGAAATGTATCTCGTAGTGGCCCCATCCTTTAGTTGAGATGATAGTTATTCGTTTGTAACCGCTGGATCTGGCACTTGGTTGGAGTCGGTTCGGGTAAATACCTCAGTAGGATGGCATCTTCCTGTTAGTAAGAGCTCGTTTAGGCGAATGACGGGCAGTTGTCACATTGGACCTCTCTTTTGACGCGGATTTTGCATCTTACCTAGATCACTATATGGCACAGGATCGCCCAAAGAAGAATAAGCCGAACTGAGAGATTAGTTGCGCGGGTTCTTTGGTTTCCACTTGCCACCGTGAAAACCTTGTCTTTCGTACAGACAATTAGCTTAGTGGCTCAGGTATTGGTTCAACGGAGAGAGGTACACCATGTGAGCCAGGCTTTGGGGAAGCAGCTCCATTATTTACTACGCATTTCTAAACAAAGAGTTTGCTTTATGCCCGAAGAGAAGTGTCGATTCCACTGTTAAAGGTGTTTTCACCTGGGCCTTAACCTTCTATTTATGGACATCAAGCAGATTTATCATATTATGATAATTCGAAAGTCGATTCAATAGATAGTCAGTGTGGCGCCATTCCAATAGAAAGGAAAGGCCGGCCGCAGGTCTGATAGAACTGGTTCTTCGGTAAGGATCAAGTAGTTGGGAAAGCTCTTAAGATAAGTAGTTCAATCTCTTGCTTTTGACTAGTCACGTACCCGCAGCGTCCTTAGCGTTTAAAAGCCCATAAAGTAGTGCCAGCCGGATCCAAGCAAGTAGCACTTCGCCAAGTAGCATTTGTTTTGATAAGTAGGTAAAGCCTTATTTATTTCCTTGAAAGTAACTTACAAGAGGAGAATAGAAGACGTGGAAAAAGTAGCCCCGACAAACAAAACAAAAGTTTCACCCTGGCTGAACAGGTACAGGTAAAGTGGCGGGAGCAGCGGAGGGTAAAAAGACGGAATTTGCTTCCTCTCCTTCCCCCACTAGTAATGGCGAGCATTTTATCCTCTCCCATGACTTTATTCAATAATGCTCGCATTTTATCCTCTCCTCGAAGAGCTTTATAACCCCAGCATACATATTAAACTAAGAAAACGGATGCGAGTGAACAGAAGAATGGAATAAGAGAGGGTCGGCACACTACTATACTTTTTGGTTAATTGTTCATGACTCGCATTCTTATTTATTAGCCCGCGGCAAGCCAAGCTCTTTTTTCTCTTTCGGGCTTCGCCCCTATGATTGATGAGAAAAGTCATCCTCGCATAGCTGCAAAAACCCTACTTTCCTTCTTTCGGGTGCCGCGTAGAAGATAGACAGAAAACGAGAATGTACGAAAGTAAACCCGTCCTCTGTCTATGCTTTTCTCGACATTCCTTCTTCTCCCTTAAATATGGTCGAGCATTTTATCCTCTACAAACCTGAAATAGGAGGGATTTTCATTTTCATACCAAGGTTTCTCAATTAAGTGATCAAGCTAGCAGCAGTGGGTGCTTTTCTTGTCCAGTTCTTGTTCGAGCTGAGTGAAACCAGTGATTTCTCAGCTATATGCGGATCACTTTTTTCAAAGGGGAAGCCAATGAGTAACTACTAATGTTACGAATAAAAGAGTAGCGAAAATCCACTTCTGTCATTTTCCCCCTATATGCGACTAACTTTTTTGAAAAGTGAAGTCCACTTATTAAGGAAAAAGGACTTCAGTCATTTTCCACCTATGTGAGACAGCCTTTTCTCTTTCTGGCGAACAACTACCTTATTCTTCTTTTGGAAAGCAATCTTTCTTCAAGGCGGCCCAGATATTGATATGAAAATGAGAAAGTATGAAACACGGCTCAACAAATGCCTTTACTTTCTAAGTGCTGCCGTCAAGTCGTTATTGACCTGAGGGCTCACCTGTGGTCAATGATACACTGGGTCGACGAAATATAGTGGATCAACGTAAAGAAGATTGGCGACAGAGCTCGAAATCACCACAATTGGATATGAAATATCTCCGCGATGCTAGTTAAGAATAAGTCTTGATCCCTCTCGTTGAAGAACCTTTTCTTTATTTGATGAGGCACCAAGACCAAAAGGCTAATACAGAAGTTACATAAGTATGGAACTCAACTCGAGATGCCTATGCTTTCTAATTGTATAGCCTTCTTTTCCATGACCTGATGATTCATATTAGATCAATAACCAATACTCTAGAACGAGGGCGCCTATAAAGAATTTGTCGATACAGAGCGGGTTTCTAGTCCATGCGCTGGAAGAGTCGTGCTGAACAATCTTCGGCACTAGGCGTTCCACTCCATACGTTGAAAACCCTCTTATTTCAGTTCCATAGGAGGATGCACCACATGAGCAATACTATAATGTGCTCGACTGAACAGGAGAGGTAGAAGTGCTGCCTTAACACTAAGTTATGTTATATCCGCCGATGCGGCGTCCAATAAAATAGTATTTACTCGATCACAACCGCAGATGATTGAGGAATACCCTACTCTTCCGTTTGGAAAACCACTTTCCTTCACTTAAAGCTTCAAGCTGATACGGAGGAAGCTTCATGGCTTTACTTCTCTATCGGTTTGTGCAAAAGATAGGGATATAGCAACGAACCATTATCACCACGGTCAAGAATCAATAATAACAAAACAACCAGAGCGAGAAACAGGGCAACTAAATGAGAAGGTTATACTATACTATACCCGGCCCTCAATAGTAAAAACTAAAGATAGATACATCTTTTCGGAGCAATTCCGGCCTAGAGGAAAGATTCCTCTCGAGCAAGCATTATAGTGGTGGGGCATAGACATAGTAGGACCTCCCCCTACGGCACAGGGAAATTACAAGTACGCCGCAGTTGCAGTCGAATACTTCACCAAATGGGTCGAAGCCAAGCTGCTAACAAATAGAATATAACAGCCCCGACGATGCGGAGGTTTTTCTGGCAAAACATAATCTGCAGGTTCGGACAAGAGAAATAACTCTTGACAACGGCAGTTCGACAATGACCAATTCATTGAATACTGTCACTTCACTCAATAGGCACGAAGGTAAACTTCGCCTCCGTGTATCACCCCCAATCGAATGGTGCAGTCGAGCGAGCAAATGATCTTCACCGCCATCAAGAAGCGCCTGGCAGACGAAAAGAAAGGCAAATGGGCAGATGAGCTACCGAGGGTAGTCTGGTCGCACAACACAACAGAGTCCCGAGCCACGAAATTCACCCCGTTCTAATGTACGGCGAAGAAGCCATGACCCCAGAAGAAATCAAGCTCAAAGGGCCAAGAGAATCAAGAAGAATCCTTTAAGATAGAGGGATTACCCCCGCTCCTAAATGCCGTGCCGAATCCATGTCAAGTGTATGGGTGAGTAGTGGTGCTATTTTCCTTCCTCCTCGGAATCAGAAAAGTCGTATTCAATCAATAAAGTATCGAGATCATTGATCTTCAAGTCGTATGAACTAATCTATTAGTAGATATGGAAGTAGAGAAATAAAATCTATTAGTAGATATGGAAGTAGCTAACTCATCATTATGGAAGTAGCTAACTCATCATAAAGTGCCGTATCGCATTGGAAAAACAGCATTAATATAATATGCTCAGTGAAGTGGATGCATGATTGCTTCCACGAACGTAGGAAAGCTCGCCGTGTAAATTGCTTTGTTATATGTAGGAGTGTTATATTAAATATCCAAAGCTCGTATAGAAAGAAAGAAGATATATCTTAGTTGATATGGTTCCGGGCAAGAGCAACTGGTTTTCTAATGAATTAGAAAATGAGTGTCACAGCAGTAGCTTTTAAGATAAATATGGTAGCCGACGTGGGATGAATAAAGATATAAATGAGAGGAGTGAGTGTGAGGAGAACTTCCCATTTTCAGTTCTTAGACCCGTACATAAAAACTTTTGAAGCTTCCTGGGCAAACAGAGAAAAAGATATCTTTTTCTATAAATAGGTCTGCCGCCCTGCTCTATTAAACCGGCTTTGTTTAGTCGTCCAGGTCTGATCACTGATCATTTCACATCAACTCAGCGATTAGAAACTCGATGTCTTTTCGGCTGTTTTATTAGCAGCGTCCCTTCTGCTCTACGTTCAAAGACTTCGTTTTTCATTTTAAATAATAATAACAGAGATGAGGGTAGCGGCTCTTACTGTGGCTGACGGCAGCATGAAAAAGGAAAGCAAAGACGTACGTGTATACTAAAACCCTCCACTCCAAACAATAGGTCTCCAATCCAGCGAGTAGATGAACGAGCCGACCAATAGGTAGGAAGGAAGGAGCGAGCCCCCCTTTTGAGAGAAATGGCTCATCCCCACTTTAATATGCCCATCCGGCAGTAGTACTTTCCCTATCCTTGACTTGAATATCCAGATTAGCAGAACGGGAACAACCTCTCAAGCTGAGATGAGAACTTACCAAGCAAGGTAACATGACTAGCAGAACGGCGGCATATGAAGACCGAGCATCCCTCTTTGATTAGACCTGGTTTAGCAGCTGAGTAGTTTTCGTATTCTGGATTGTGCAAAGCTGCCACCTTTCCTTTGAAAATCACGTATAGAAAGAGAAAGTGAATCGGAAGTTAGATAAATTATCATGGATGATTCCCATACAGTAACGGAAGGGGAAAGTATGGTAACTCCTGTTTCTCTTTACGCTTTCCGCTGAAATGGCCCTGAAAGGAGTGCGTATAGCCATTACTTGCCGTGGCCTGGCCACGTTTCTTCGGAACGGCAACCCAGTAGCAGTAGCCAATAGAGCTCTACTGAAAGTTGATGAATTGAATTAAATCGATAGATGCTCTGCTTAGTGAATAGTGTTTCCCAATTCTGCCAATGTTCAACCAAGGCTCCTATGGACAATCAGACTTCATAGCAAGTAAAGTTGATTGGCCTGGATATTTGTAGAGAAATAGGAGCTTTTGCCTTTCGTATTGTGCCTTCGCTCGGCTGTATAGTGAGTGAGTTGTACTACCGCCCAGAGATAGAGAGTTACCCCATCCCACAGATAGAGAAATGGGGCTTTACTCTTTGGTAGTTCACTTAGCCTAAGTCCAAGCTTATGCATATATCGCTTTTATATTCTTATAGATTCCACCTCTCATCCCTCAAAAACTGTAGAATCTGGATCCCTCGAACAATCTGCTCCGGCTGCTTTCTTTCTAAAAAACTCATTTCTTCTAAGAACCGGCATCTGATTCCTACTCCGTACTTGACTATGAGATAGAGGATGGATTTGATCATTGCTTATTTAATAAGCTAATTCCTAATTCTAAGACATAGGTTTCATTATGTGTGGCGCCCGGAATCACTATAAATGTGCCAGAAGAGAAAGAACGAAAAGAAGCAGAATTCGACATCGAGGAAGGGATGTGACGAGAGTATAAAGTTCGTACCTTGCATTGGTGACTTCTCCCGCATCAGAAGCTGGAATTGACGCCACGGCACAAGGCATCGCCTCCATGCTATGTGCACACGGCCCCGAAGTGGAATGGCTAATTTGCACAATCTGGGAAGCCCGGCCTTCTCCCTCTCAGTTCCTCCGCAATCGACTTACCAGAAATCGTCGTGGCAACTCCACTTCAACCCCCCACTCTTTCCCGGTGCCTATACTTAGCCCTTTGAAAAGTCTTCCAGTACCTATATATTTATTTAATTAGTGGCAGCCCGAGCTGTAATAATTGCATGCCTCATAAGAATCTTTGTGGCGACGGTCGAAGCCACCTATTTAATTTAATCTCGAACCTTCCCAATAG
>Ga0214471_10005031_pt1 | contig 10198 bp, 10 predicted proteins | sample RVTome_5_FD_207665 | JGI IMG/M metagenome (GOLD analysis project Ga0214471, IMG submission 207665) | Soil microbial communities from uranium-contaminated site in the Upper Colorado River Basin, Wyoming, United States - RVT142D155 | ecosystem: Environmental > Terrestrial > Soil > Contaminated >... | reverse complement strand
CTCGAATGCCCCGGCTGCAAGTGCGGCGAGGCGCTCGTGCGGCATCGGGCCGGTCAGCACGAGCGTGGCCCGCGCCGGACGGAACACGGCCGCATGGAACTCCGCGACGCGCTCGAGCCGGCCCGCCTGCAGCGAGCGCTCGGTACCGATCGGGAGGTGGCCGTAGGGATGACTGCCATACAGCAGCCCCAGAAACGCGCGTTCGGCGACCGCCGGCGGCAGATCCTTCAGCTGCCGCAGCCGGTCGAGGCGGAGTTTCCGCACGCGCTCGAAGTCGTTCGACCGCAGGCTCGGGCGGATGACAATGTCGGCAACGAGCGACAGCGCCGGCTCGACGAAGCGCGACAGCACCGTCAGACCGAACTGCGCGGCGTCGGGGCCGACGTCGACGTCGTACTCGGCGCCAAGGCGCGCAAATCCTTCGGAAACGTCGATGGCGCTCAGCCCGCCGGTCCCTTCGTCCAGCATGTCGGCGGTCAACGCCGCCAGCCCTTCCTCGTGCTCGGGATCGGCGCCCGCGCCCCCTTGCACCAGAAGGACGCACGAGACGACCGGCACCGTGTGGTGCTCGACCGTTCGCACGTCGAGTCCGTTGGCGAGCGTATGCCGGACTACGAGCGGGAAGCGGAAGACCGGGTTGGGCCCCACCTCGGGTAGCCGTGAGCGATCGGCGCGCATCAGGAGACCGACACCTGCTCGGAGCCCGGCAGCGCGGCCGACGGCTGCCCGCGCGGCACGACGCTCAGGACGACGCGCCGATCGACGCCGAGCACGAGACGGGCCGCATCACGCACCGTGTCGCGCGTCGCGCCACGGTAGCGTGCCAGATCGGCGGCGAAATACCCGGGATCCCCGCGGAATACGTTGTACGCGTTGAGCTGATCCGACTTGCCGCCGAAGCCGCCGACGGTTTGGAGGCGGTACAGGAAGTGCGCCTCGGCCTGGGCGCGGGCGCGCTCCATCTCCGCCTCCGACGGGCCGTCCTGCGTGACCTGCTGCAGCTCGACGTCGATGAGCGAGGCGATTTCGGTGAGGTTCTGGCCGGGCGCGGCGGTCGCCACGAGCAGGAAGAATCCGGACAGCTCGCGCGAGTTCTGGTACGCCGCCACGTCGAGCGCGATGCGCCGGTCGTACACCAGGGTGCGATAGAGGCGCGACGTCTTGCCGTTGGCGAGCAGGTCCGCCAGGAGATCTAATTCCGCATCGTCGGCCGCGAACATCGCCGGCGAGTGCCACGCCATGTAGACGCGCGGCAGCTCGACCCGATCCTCCAGCACGAGCCGCACCTCCCGCCCGAGCGCCGCCGCCGCGCGCACCGGCGCCGGCCTCGCGCCGGCGGGCAGCTCGGCGAAATACTGGTCCGCCAGCTCGAACGCGCGAGCCGTCTCGATGTCGCCCGCCAGCGTGAGTGAGGCGTTCGCCGGATGGTAGTAGGCGCGAAAGAACGCCTGGACATCCTCCAGCTGCATCGCCCGAAGGTCGTCGGCGGCGCCAATCGTGAGCCAGTGATAGGGGTGATCGTCCGGATAGAGCGCCGCCGAAAGGGCCATGACGGCGAAGCCGTACGGCCGGTTCTCGTAGTTCTGCCGGCGCTCGTTCAGCACGACGTCGCGCTGCGTCTGGAACCGCTGCTCGGTGACGGCCGGCAGCAGATACCCCATCCGATCGGATTCGAGCCAGAGCGCCAGGTCGATCGCGCCCGCCGGCACCACTTCCCAGTAGTTGGTCCGGTCGGTGTTGGTCGACCCGTTGAGCACCGCGCCCGCGCGCTGCAGCGGCGGAAAGTAGCCGGCGTTGTGGTGCGCAGATCCTTCGAACATCAGGTGTTCGAACAGATGCGCAAAGCCGGTGCGGCCGGGACGCTCGTCCTTGGAGCCCACGTGGTACCAGACGTTCACCGCCACAATCGGCACGTGGTGGTCTTCGTGCACGATGACGTCGAGACCGTTGGCGAGTTGCTGGCTGGCGAAGGGCAGCGCGACCGGGTCCACGCTCCGCATCGTACCCGTACCGCCCCGCCCGAATTCTTTCCGCTTGACCGACCAAAGTAGTCGGATATAGACTCCGGATCTGAAAGTGAGACTCAGTCTCAGTTCTGTCTTCATTAATTGCTTCAGTCGAGGAGTCGCATCGTGCAGTTCCGCCGCGCCGCCGTTCTGGTCGCCGCTCTCTTCCTTCTGGCTCTATCCACCCTTCCCTCGGCAGCCCAGCAAGCCGAGTCCGGTCCTGACCGCGGTCCGGCCACACCGGCCGCCGAGGCAGGCGAGGGCGCCGCTCAAACGCAAATCGATGAGCTCCAGCGCCGCATCGACGTGCTGGCCGCGGAAGTGGAAAAGCTGCGGAGCGGCGAAACGCCGCAAGTCGAGATGAGCGACGACCGCCGGCGGGCGCTCGGCCTGGCGCCCTCGGCGGCCGCGACGTATCGCCGGGCGACCGAGGGGGTATCGTTCGCCGGCTATGGCGAGACGCTGCTCGAGAACTTCGCCAGCGAGAACGAGGCCGGCCGGGGCGGCGCGCCGACGACGCGCCTCGATTTCCTGCGGGCGATCCTCTACGCGGGCTACCGCTTCAACGACAAGTTCCTGTTCAATTCCGAGATCGAAATCGAGCACGCCAACGAGATCTCCGTCGAATTTGCGTACGTCGACTACCTGGCCAACGAGAACCTGACGCTGCGCGGCGGCATGGTCCTGCTCCCGCTCGGCCTCACCAACGAGTTCCACGAGCCGACCGTCTTCATTGGCGCCAGGCGCCCGGAGACCGAGCAGCGCATCATCCCGTCCACCTGGCGGGAGAACGGCGCGGGCGTGCTCGGGTCGGCCGGCATCGTGAATTTCCGGGCGTATGTGACCAACGGCCTGCGCGGCGCCGCGTTCACGTCGGCCGGTCTCCGCGGGGGCCGGCAGAAGGGCGCCAACGCGCTCGCCGCGAACCTCGCGTTCTCGGGCCGGGTCGACGTGACGCCGATCCCCGGCGTGTTCGGCGGGATCAGCCTCTACAACGGCGGGTCGGGACAGGAGCAGGTGCTGCTCGACGGCGCGCGCCTCGATGTGGGCACGACGATCGTCGAGGCGCACGGCCAGGCGCAGCTGCGCGGATGGGATCTGCGCGCCCTGTTCGCGGAAGCATCGATCGACGAGGCGGCGGCCGTCAGCCTGGCGCTGCGCCGCCCCCTGAACGCGCCGATCGCTGAAACGCTGCGGGGCGGTTACCTGCAGGCGGGCTACAACGTCCTCTCGCAGGTCAACACGCCGGCGGCCCTCATGCCGTACGTCCGCTACGAGCGCGTCAACACGCAGCATCGGGTTCCCGCCGGGTTCACACGGGATCTGGCGCAGGACGCGACGTTCAGCACGCTGGGCGTCGAGCTGAAGCCGATCCCGAACGTGGTGCTCAAAACCGAATACCAGTGGATCAGGAACGAAGCGAACACCGGGCGCAACCAGTTCAACATCAACCTGGGATACGCGTTCTGATGATGAGACGAGCCACGGAGACACAGAGACACGGAGTCTCTTTTGTCAGAAACGTCCTCCGGGCCTTCGTGTCTGGCACCCCACCGCGCTCTGCGCGGCGGGGACCCCGCGCGTTGTGGCCTGTGACTGCGATCTGCGCCGGCCTGTTCGCTGCAGGTGCCGGCGCGCAGGGGATCACGCGCGAGGAGGCGCTCGCCGGCGTCTACCCCGGCGCGCAGATCAGGGCCGAGCAGGTGTTTCTGACGGCGGCGCAAGTCAAGCAGGTCGCGGCGGCCGCGGGGGCCGATGTCCCGTCGCCGCTCGTGGCGCGCTACGTCGCCACCCGCGACGGCCGGCCCGTGGGCCGCGCCTACGTCGACACCCACGTCGTGCGCACGAAGAAGGAGAGCCTGCTGATCTCGCTCGACGCGGAGGGGCGCCTGCTGCGAATCGACGTGACGGCGTTCCTCGAGCCGCCCGAGTACCGCGCGTCGGAACCGTGGCTGCGGCAGTATCGCGGCCACGCGCTGACTGACGATCTGGGGATCAACCGCGCGATCCGGCCGATTGCCGGAGCGACGCTGACCGCCCGCGCCGCCAACGCGGCGGTGCGGCGTGTGCTCGCGATCGACCAGATCCTCGCCACAGGAGACCGCCCGTGAAGCGCTGGGAACGCTGGAGCATCAACGGCCTGTCGCTCGTCGTGGCCGCGACGGGCTTCGTCTATTTCTGGATGAAGTACCTCATCGCACCGGACGATCCGTTCGCCGTGGTGAACCATCCCTGGCAGAGCGCGATGCTGAACCTGCACGTGATCGCCTCCCCGATATTCATCCTGATCTTCGGGATCGTCTTCAACTCCCATGTGATGAAGAAGCTCCGGGCGCCACGCCTGCCCAACCGGCGCTCGGGATACGTGTCGCTGGCGACCTTCGCCATCATGGTGTTGTCCGGCTACCTTCTGCAGATCACCTCGAGCGAGTGGTGGCTCCAGGCGCTCGTCGTCGCGCACGTCGGCAGCGGAGCGCTGTTTACCCTCGTCTATGGCACGCACCTCGTCATCACCGTGCGGCTCGCGCGCGCCCGCCAGCAGCAGCCGGTTGCCTTCGAGGTGGCATGAGCCGCCGGGCCGCGCTCGTTGCCGCAGCGGCGTGCGCCACGCTGTCAGCGGACGCAGGACTCGAGCTGGTAACACGCGACGCGTACTTGATGGGAACGCGCGCGCATCTGGCGGCGTTCGCACCCGCACGCGATACGGGACGTGCCACACTGGCCGCCGCGCTCGACGTCCTCGAGCGAACCGAACGGGAGCTCAGCACCTGGCGGGAATCCAGTGACGTCTCTACGCTGAACGGGCACCCGGTCGGGATCCCCTGGCAGGCCTCCCCGAGCCTCTGCCGCACGCTTGCCGAGGTGTGGCGCTGGCACGACGAAACAGGAGGCGCGTTCGATCCGGCCATCGGCCGCCTCCTCGCGGCGTGGGACGTGCACGGCCAGGGCGCGCGGCCGGCGCCGCACGCGGCCGTACGGGCGGCCACGGCATCCGGCCTGGCGCTCCTCGCATTCGACCCGGCGGCGTGCACGATCACAAAGCGCGCCGAGGTGACGCTCGACGTCGGGGCGTTCGGCAAGGGCGAGGCGCTCGACCGCGTCGAGGCGGCGCTCGGGAGCGGCCCGTGGCTGATCGATCTCGGCGGCCAGGTATCGGTCGGCGGCCCCGGTCCAGAGGGTGGATGGCCGGTCGCGATCGCCCATCCGCGTGACCGCGATCGCCCGTACCGGCAGGTGCAGCTTCGCGAAGGATCGCTCTCGACGAGCGGCGGCTCCGAGCGTGACGTCACGGTGGGCGGCGCCCGGATCTCCCACATCTTCGACCCGCGCACCCGGCGGCCGGCGGCGTTCGAGGGGGCGGTCACCGTGTGGCATCGCCGCGGCCTGGCGGCGGACGCGCTCTCGACGGCGCTCTTCGTGATGGGACCGGAGGAGGGATTGCGGTGGGCCGAGGCGCGGGGCATCGCCGCGCTGTACCTCGTACCCGGCCCTGGCGATGCCGTCCGCGCGGCCCCGACGCGCGCGTTCGACGAGCGCTTCAGCGAACCTGAATAAGCGGGATCTTTCCTTTGTTCGCCTCGGCAGACTTGTGCGCCTCGATTGAGACCTGCGCCGCCGTCCGCTCGGCCACGGTCATGAACGCCCGGCCGGCGGGCGAGCCGGGCTCGCTCACCACCAGCGGCACGCCGGTATCGCTCCCCTCGCGAATCGGCTGATAGATGGGCAACCGGCCGAGGAACGGCACCTCCATCGCGCGCGCCAGCTCTTCCCCGCCCCCGTAGCCGAAAATGTCCGCCTCGTGATGGCAGTTCGGGCACGCGTAGTAGCTCATGTTCTCGATGAGGCCGATCGGCTTGATGTTGAGCTTCTGGTACATCCGAACCGCGCGCCGCGTATCGGCCAGCGACACCTGCTGCGGGGTCGTCACGAGAATCGACCCGGCGACCGGCACCGTCTGGCTGAGACTCAGGGCGACATCGCCGGTCCCCGGCGGCATATCGACGATCAGGTAATCGAGGTCCTTCCAGGCCACCTCGCGGAAGAACTGCTGAATGGCGCCGTGGAGCATCGGCCCGCGCCAGATCACCGGCGCATCGTCGCTCGTCAGGAAGCCCATCGAGACGACCTGCAGGCCGTACTTCTCCGCCGGGAGGATCTGCTTGCCGTCGGTGGCGAGCTGCGTCTGCTGGAGGCCCAGCATGATCGGCACGTTCGGTCCGTAGATATCGCCGTCGAGGATCCCGACGCGGGCGCCGCACCGGGCCAGCGCGAGCGCGAGGTTGACCGCGACCGTCGTCTTGCCGACGCCGCCCTTGCCGGCGCCGACGGCAATGACATTCTTCACGCCCGGGAGCGGCGTGCGCCCGGTCTCGGGCGCGGAGACAGACCGCACGTTGGCCGTCATCTGGATGTCGACGTCGGTCACGCCGGGAAGCGCGCGCACGGCGGCCAGAGCCTGCTCGCGCATCTGATCCTTGACGGGACACGCCGGGGTCGTCAGCTCGATGGTGAACGTGACGCGCCCGCCCTCGACGAGGAGGTGCTTCACGAACCCGAGCGAGACGATATCGCGCCGCAGGTCGGGATCGACGACCACCTTGAGGGCGGCCAGCACGGCGTCGCGGTCGATGACTGAGGACATCCTGTCCTATCTTATCGCCTCGGCCTGCGAGGTTTCGAACAGCCGCCGCCCCTCATTGGTGAGGAGGATCCACAGGGCGTACACGCCAAGCGCGGTACCGAAGGGAAACACGAGCAGATTGACGACGGCCAGCCCGAGCATGACGGCGCGGCCGAGCGGATGCCGCCGGCGGAGCCGCGCCGCGACCCAGACGTGCACCACCCCCCAGATCAGCGTGAACGCGCCGATCGACGCGAAGACGGCCGCCGTCAGGCCGGCGGCGAACGCGACCGCCTCTCCGTCCGGCCCGGCCAGGATCGCGAGCGCGCCTGCGGCGAGGAGGAGAAGCGAGAGCCCGACCAGCGTGGCCAGCGCGCCCCACAGACTCGCGAGAATGGCGAGAAGCCGGACGTGCCGCTCCACCGAGTTCAGGCGACGAGGACGCGAAGCTCGACGCGGGTCGGCGGGTCGTGACGGGGAGCGAGCGTGAACTTCAGGCGCGTGCCGTCGAGCACGCCGGCGGGCACGAGCACCTGGAGCTGGTGGCGGCGCAGCTCGGCGCCACTTCCCTGGCAGCGGCTGCACGGCTCGGTCCACGACTCGCCGCGCCCGCCGCAGGCGCCGCAGGTGCACGGCACCGGCACGACCAGCGGGACAGTGGCGCCCTCGCGCGCTTCGCGGGGCGACAGCTGAATCGTGGCGCTCAGCGCTGCGGCGCGCTCGCCGGCGAGGAACGACCGGCGTATGCGGTCGACCGCCGGCGCCACCGACGGAAAGTCGATGCCGACCTCATCGGCAAAGCAGTCGGCCTCGACGCCGCAGTCCGCGCCGCCGTGGATGACGAACCGATTGCGCCCGAACGAATGCGTGTTGCCGGCCATCAGCTGCCCTACCTTATGGGCCGCCGAACGAGAAGTCAACTTGCGGAGTCGCGTGGAGCGGAAGTGTGCCTGAAGTGCCTAGAGTGCCTGAGGTGCCTGGAGTTGTGCGAGGGAACTAGCGGGCGCCGAGCGTGAGCAGCAGCTCTTTCCGGAGGCCCTCATCCATGTCCTCGAGCTTGAGCGCCGTTTCGCACTCGTCGCAGAGGACCTCGAGCACTTGCGGGCGACCCTCTTCGGACACCTCCACCCGCGAATCGTCCAGGTGCACGACGTGCATCTGGAGCGTTTTCACCAGGAAATTCTGATCGTTCCCACAGTTGGGACAGGTAAGCGCCACGCGCGTCTCCTCTTTAGTCGTCAACGGCATCCCCCTTCGCGAACGCCTCGGGCGCGTCCATTACTGTTTTGATTGTAGGGGATGGGATCAGCCAGCGCAATGCAGAAAAGACGCAAAATCGCGCCTGGAAGCTGGGCTGTCGCAAAAGCTTGGGGTTTTCGCGTCAGACCAGGCCCGGGTAGCGTACCGTCGAGCCGGCGACCCGTGCAAACGGGGTGAGCTCGTGCCGAGCCGGCTCGCGCGCCGACATGATGTGCCGGATCTCGATCCCGCCCGCCACCAGCGCGTCGGCGACGAGTTGCCGGTGGCACTGCCACCATTTCGCCTCGGCGCACATCACGGCCGCGCGGCGCTCGCCGGCAAAGGCCAGGAGCGCATCGAGCGCGTCGGCAAACTCGCGCGAGCCCATGTGGTCCGCATAGCCGCGGAACCCTTCGTGCCGCCACCCGCCGTTCGGGGAGTCGGGCCTCGGCTTGCGCAAGCCGCCCAGGCCGGGCAGATGGATGTACGCGATACCGTGGGAGGGCAGCAACTCGCCGAGCGACTCGCGCGAGAAATGCGGATGGCGCCGCGACCGCGGCACGGTGCGGACGTCGGCGACGCCGGTCACACCGTGCGCCTGCAGCAGCTCGAGGAACGCGGCGGCGCTGCGCGTGGAATGACCGATGGTGAAGATCATCCGGCGTACACGAGGGTCACATCGATCGCGCAGCCGGGAAACAGCCGCTCGGCGGCGCGGCGATAGAGATCGAGCTGGGCGCGATGCTCGTCGCGCGGGCCGCCGGTCTTGAATTCGAGCACGGTCAGGCGATCCGGCGCGGAGCGAATGAGGCAGTCGATCGTGCCGCGCACGAATACGCCCTCGAGGCGCATCGTGAACGGCACCTCATGGAGACGCTCTCCCGCGCCGTAGAGCGCGCGCACTTCCGGACGGCCGCAGATCGCACGGTAGGCCGCGGCGGCGCGGTCCGCCACCTCAGTGGCCGCGTGGTCCTTCTGGGCGTCACGCATCGCCTCCGATCGAAGCATGCGCAGTGCCGCCTCGCGCGCCGCCGGCCCCTCCGGCGCGTCGAAGCCCCAGCGCTGCAGCATGCGATGGACGACCCGGCCGATGAGACGCTCGGTGTCGCCGCGCCCTCCCGCCACGGCTGAGTCTGCCCCAGCCCGGGTGACGGGTATGCCCGCTGGCAGCGGATCGAAGTCCGCGGCCGGAAGTAGGCCGTCGGCAGGCGCGAGCTCACTGACGCTCTTGTGATCCGCTTCGTCCAGCTCACATACCTGAAACCGGTGGACGGCGCCCGAAGATGCCCGCCACTGGACGGATGCGTCATCGCGGGCGCCAGCCAGGTGACGCAGCAGCGCCGGCGGCAGCACGTCAGCGAGGCTGCCGCGGCCCGGAACGACGGCACCGTCCTTGAGCGCGGTCGCCAGATACAACCGGTCGCGCGCGCGGGTGAGCGCCACGTAGAGCAGCCGCTTGGTCTCCTCCCGCTCGCGCGCGGCGCGCTCCTCGTCCACTTCCCCGTCGAAGTCCCCGACCGCCACCGACGTCCCTTCCCGCGACCACCGCACCGGATCGCGCCGGTTCGCCGTCCCCCGCGCGATATTGACCAGGAAGACGACCGGAAACTCCAGGCCCTTCGAGGCGTGCACCGTCATGAGGTTCACCGCGTCCGCGGCATCGATCGCCGCGTTGGCGTCGTCGCCGAGGGCCAGCCGATCGAGATGCGCCGCCAGACGCGCCAGCGTCGCGTACCCGCGGTTCTGCAGGCGCCTGAGCAGCCCGCGCATTTTCTTGAGGTTTTCCCAGGCCTGCGGCAGCCGCGGGCCACGAAGCTCGACTGCGTAGGCCGACTCGGTCAGGACGAGATCGACGAGCTCCGCGGGAGGAATCCGGTCGACGAGCCCCCGCCACCGCGCGGTCGAGGCGCGGGCCTCGGCGAGCGCGCGCGCGTCGCGTTCACCGAGCGCGGCGGCCGCCGCCGGAGCGGCCGCGGCGCCCAGCGCGTCGGCGAGCGCCGGCGCGAGCAGGCGCAGCCCCTCGTCCGAGACGCCGAAGAGGCGCGAGCGCAAGAGCGCGGCGGCGCGCAGGTTCGAGTCGGGCTCCGCGAGGTACCAGACGAGCGCGAGCACGTCCTTGATCTCGTCGGCGTCGAAGAAGCCCAGGCCCTTGTACACGTAGGTGCGGAGGCCGCGCCGCGTGAGCGCCGCCTCGAATTCGCGATGGCTCTCGCGGGATCGGAACAGAATCGCGACATCGCCGGCCCGCACCGCACGCGCCACGCCGGTGTCACGGTCGCGAACGGGCGCGCCGAGCGCGATGAGCCGCGCGATCTCGGCCGCCGTCATCCCG
>Ga0214471_10005030_pt1 | contig 10198 bp, 5 predicted proteins | sample RVTome_5_FD_207665 | JGI IMG/M metagenome (GOLD analysis project Ga0214471, IMG submission 207665) | Soil microbial communities from uranium-contaminated site in the Upper Colorado River Basin, Wyoming, United States - RVT142D155 | ecosystem: Environmental > Terrestrial > Soil > Contaminated >... | reverse complement strand
AACGGAAGTTCTGATCCTTTATATATTATTGACGGTGTAATTGTTAATAATAATTCTACTGATGTTTTAGGCACAACAAGTGTTGTACAAAATAGGTTATCAGATATTAGTCCTCAAGATATTGATAGAATTGAAGTGATAAAAGGTGCAGCAGCAGCAGCAATATACGGGTCTAGAGCTAGTAATGGAGTTGTTCAGATTTTTACAAAAAAAGGACAATCTGGAAAACCAGTAATCACACTTTCAACGAGTGTTAATTTCAATTCTTTAAGAAAGAAACGTGATTTCAATCAAGAGCCTTTTGATTGGGCTTTAACGGATATTACAAACCTTGACAAAGTTGCTGCAACAAGATATGATTATCAAGATATGGTTTTTCAAAACTCAGTTGGAACAGATAATTATATATCCATGTCTGGAGGAAAAGATAACACAAATTATTTTGCTTCTTTTTCATATTTAAAAAATGATGGTATTCTTAAAAGTACTGATTATGAAAGACAAGGTGGTAGAATTAGAGTCAATCAAGTAATTAATGATTGGGCTTCTGCTTCTTTTGGAACCTATTTTTCAACAAGTAAAAGTCAAGACCAACCTAATGGCGGTTATATTGCTGGGATATTACCAACAATATTATTTGCTAACAATACAGTAGATCCAAGGCCAGATACAGATGGAAATTATCCGAGTATGACTTTTTATCCTAATATCTTAGAATACATTAATAATTTTGATTTTAATCAAAAGAACAATAGAAATATTAGTGATTTGCAAATTACCTTAAAACCAGTTGATGGTCTTAAAGTAAACTATATCCTTGGGTATGATAATTCTGAATCTATTGGTAACACATATATTCCTATTGGAACAAATACAGTTGTATTAGGTAGTGCAAGTACCACTACTATTAGTACAAAACAATTTAATAGTGATTTGAATGCATCTTATGATATTGATATCAATGACAAAATAACATCAACAACTACAGCTGGTTTTTCTTGGCAATCTGATGAAACAATGTTGCGTTCAATCTCTGGAACAGGATTAGCATTAGGTGTTAAAACCACTAATGGAGCGGCTTCCATATCAACTAATGAAAGTAGAAGTGAAAGAACTTTTTGGGGAGGTTTTCTTCAACAAACATTTGGGTTAAGTAATAAACTATTTGTTACTGGAGCTATTAGATTAGATGGTTCTTCGGTTTTTGGAGCAGATGAAAGAAACCAAATATATCCGAAAGCAAGTATGTCATACTTGTTATCTGAAGAAGATTTTTGGAAAGAAAGTTTTGGAAGTACACTTAATAGTTTTAAAGTTAGAGCAGCTTGGGGTCAGGCAGGAAATCTTACTGCTATAGGTCCTTTTGATAGATTGTCAAATTATGCTGCTATTAGTATTGATGGAACTTCTGGATTAATTGCTCCTACACGATTAGGGAATGCCGATTTAAAACCTGAAAGACAATCTGAATTAGAATTTGGTATCGATATGGGCTTGTTTGATAATAAGGTGGGTATTGAACTTACATATTATAAACAAGATATTGAAGATCTTTTATTGGCAAGAACATTATCTCCATCTACTGGTTTTGGTTCTAGAGTAGAAAACATTGGAACTATGACTAACAGAGGTTTTGAAGCATTAATTACGGCAACACCAATTCAAACAAATGATTTTAGTTGGTCTGTTACAGGTACTTTTTCAACAAACAAAAATGAAGTAAATAATATTGAAGGAGAGCAATTTGGAATTGGAAACTTTGGTTTCTCTGTTGCTAAAAACGGTCAACCATTAGGAGTTTTTTATCAAGGTTACTATGCTAGAAATCCTGACGGAAGTTTACTTTTAACTTCAGGAGGACTTCCTCAAAGAGAGAAAGGGTCATATGATTCTAATGGAAATCCTGTTCCTGAGCGAGATGGATCAGGACAACCAAGTGGGGCAAATTTAAGTAAGGTTATTGGAGATCCTAATCCTGATTTTATAGCTTCTTTAACTAATGAATTTAAATATAAAAACCTTTCTTTTAGAATGCAGTTTGATGCAGTTCAAGGAGTAGATGTTTTAAGTTGGGATACACGTATGTTCTATCGTTTTGGAGGAGGACCAGAAACAGCTAGCGAGTTAAGAGGTGATAGTGTTAGAGGAACTGGAGCAGCTAAGTTTGGTATTGCAGAATCGTATGTTGAGGATGGGTCTTATATTAAGCTTCGTGAGCTGTCAACTTCATATTTATTAAAAAATCCTTTTGAAGGAGTTGATAGTTTAAAATTCACTTTAACTGGTCGTAATTTATTCTCAATTGATAATTTCTCTGGCTACGATCCAGAAGTAAATATGGATGGTCAAAGTAATGGGGCAAGAGGTGGCGTTATGGGATTAGTTCCTATTCCGAGTGTAATTAAATTTGGTGTAATAGCTACTTTTTAAGTGTCTAAATAAAAAATATAAAAATATCAAAAGATGAAAAATTTAAAAATATATATAACCATAAGTGTTTTGCTTATTAGCAGTGGTATTTTTACTGCATGCGACACTGAGTTTGAAAATCCAAACAATCCAACCGAAGATGTTGTTTTGGGAACTAAAGGAGGTCTTTTTGCTTTAGCAACAGGAATTAGACAATATTATTCTGTTACAGCTTTAAGGCAAATAATTGAAGCTCCTGGTATTACTACTAGAGAATTAGGTGTAACAAATACTTTTTTAAACATTAACGAATTAGCAAAAGGTGGAGCAGAATTACCAGCTGAAAGTGGCGGTATTACGAATCCTTGGGTAAATTTTTTACGTGCTAAAGGAATGGCTGAATCATTAATTGAAGGTGCTAATTCTGTTGAACTTTCAAGTGGTACCAAAAGCGGACTTTTAGCCTATGGGAATTTATTTAAAGCTATGTGTTTGGGTTCTTTGATAGAAATGTTTGAACAAGTACCTATAAATAATGCCGCAGATGGGGCTGCAGAATTTAGTGATAGAGCGACAGTACTGGCCAATTGTATTTCACTTTTAGAAGACGCAAGAGATATTTTGGCATCAACTCCTATGTCAGATGAGTTTAAATCAACCGTTCTATGGTCAGATATTAATTTGCAAAAAACGGTTAATGCATTTCTATCCAGATATCAATTAATGGCAGGTAATTATGCTGAGTCAATTGTTGCTGCTGACGCAGTATTGAATGATAGTGATGCTACTAACTCAATGTGGGTTTATGATGCTAACAATCAAAATCCTATTTGGAATAGAACTGTTAATTCAGCTGATTTAAATCCTCAATCAAATTTCGGTTTAGTAGGAGCTTATATTCCTGAAGCTGGAGATGGTCGTATAGATTTCTATTTAGGAGCTGATGCTGGTTTTGCAAATGCCGATGCTGGAGGTCAGGCTCTTAGTGAAATGCTAGGATTTTTTGGCACTAGTACAGCATCAATTCCAATATATCTTAATGGGGAAATGCTGTTAAACAAAGCAGAAGCTTATGCTAGACAAAGTCAATTAGGTAATGCTGTTATTCAATTAAATTTGGTAAGACAAAAGAATAATGATCCTTTAGGTGTTAATGCAAACCTTCCTGCTTGGACTGGTGATGAAACAAGTCAAAGTGATATTTTAGAAGAGATTTATAAAAACAGATGTATCGAGTTATTTTTAACAGGTTTGAGATTTGAGGACAGTAAAAGGTTCCACCCTGATTTTGTTGTTCCAACTTCAGCAAATACAACAAATGAAAGAAACAGGAATTATTACCCTTATCCAAGTATAGAGAGAGAGAATAATCCAAATACTCCAACAGATCCATCTATTTAAATATTAAAAACACACATTTTAAGTTAGTTTGTTGTTTAGTCAAGTTATTTAGGGTAACAATTTTGTTACCCTAAATAAAATTAAAAAACCTAAAAGCAGCTTAATAAAATTTAAAAAGAACCATGAAGGTAAAAACAGGTTTAGATGTATTAATAAATGATAAAGAAACTCAAAAAACATTTAAAGGAAATGTTGCTTTACTTTGTCATAATGCATCCATTGATTCAACATATACTCATACAGCATTAAAATTTAAAGAACTATTTGGCGAAAGATTCGTGAAATTATTCGGACCTCAGCATGGGTTTTCTACAGATGCTCAAGATAATATGATAGAGACAGATCATTTTATCCATCCGTATTTTAAAATGCCTGTGTATTCTTTGTATTCTGAAACTCGTATTCCTACCGATGAGATGCTTGAAGGAATAGACCATCTGTTTGTTGATTTACAAGATGTTGGTTGCAGAATGTACACATACATTTACACACTTACCCTTTTATTAGAAAAGTGTGGAAAAAACGATATTCAAGTAGTTGTGTTAGATCGCCCAAACCCATTAAATGGCGTTGATATAGAAGGCAATGTGCTAGATTTGGAATTTGAATCGTTTATTGGAAGGCACCCAATTCCTGTTCGTCATGCTATGACTATTGGAGAGGTGGCATTAATGCATCAAAAATTCTGGGTTAAAGATAAAGCAAATTTAAAAGTTATTAAAATGCTTCATTGGGATAGAAGCATGTATTATGAAGACACTAAATTACCATGGTTATTACCTTCACCAAACCTGGCAAGAATTGAAAGTTCATATACTTTTCCTGCAACTGTTTTATTTGAAGGAACTATTTTAAGTGAAGGAAGAGGTACAACTCAATCTTTAGAAATTGTAGGGCATCCAAAAGTAGAACCATTTTCATTTTATGAAAAGCATTTGTTGGATGCAGTAAAGAAATCAAGATTAGAAGGCTTTAAGTTTAGACCAATTACATTTCTTCCAACGTTTCAAAAGCAGGCAGACAAAGTATGTGGCGGCATTCAAATTCATGTTACAGATAAATCAACTTACAAACCTTGGCGTGTGGGTCAATTATTAATGCGAGAATTATATCATTATTTAGGTGAAGATTTTCAATGGAAAAAACCGCCATATGAATATAATTATACACAGCAACCCATTGATATTATTAATGGAACTGATAAATTAAGGGATTGGGTTGAGAACAATGGACCTATAGAAGGACTGGATGAACTTGAAGATTTGAAAGACTATAAATTTAGGCTAAACGAAATTAAAATTTATTGAAAAGCACATAATTGCAAATTAAAATTTCATCCCTAAATATGATTTATAATAGTGGATGATAAACCGAAAAATTGATAAAATAAATGAGCGCAACAATAATTTTAATAATCATAGCATCTTATTTTGGAGTATTGTTGTTAATATCCCATTTCGTTTCAAAAAACTCAAGTGACAATTCCTTTTATACTGGTGACAGAAAATCGCCTTGGCAAGTTGTAGCTTTTGGAATGATAGGAGCCGTGTTATCTGGAGTTACCTTTGTGTCTATTCCCGGTATGGTAGGAACCGATTATTTTTATTATTTACAGTTTGTGTTTGGCAATGTGGTTGGATATGTTTTTATAACCTATGTTTTAGTTCCCATTTATTATAATTTAAAGTTGGTTTCAATATATAGCTATCTTGAATCGCGTTTTGGATATAGGGCATACAGAACAGGGTCGTTGTTTTTTTTGATATCACAATCATTTGGAGCGGCACTGAGATTATTGCTGGCTGCAAAAATTTTGCAATATGCTGTTTTTGATGCCTTTCATATTCCTTTTTTTCTAACAGTTATTGTTATACTGGTCCTTATATGGCTGTATACACATAAGTCTGGTATAAAAACAATTGTTTGGACAGATACGCTACAAACATTTTTCTTATTAATGGCAGCCTTGGTTACCATATATGTTGTTAAAAACTCTTTAGGGTTAAGTTTTTCAGAAACCATTACTTCTGTTGTTAAGAACAGCTATTTTAAGGTTTTTAACTGGGATGTTCATTCAGGAAATAACTTTTTTAAACAATTTATTTCTGGTGTCTTGATTGCTATTGCCATGGTTGGTCTTGATCAAAACATGATGCAAAAAACGTTGACCTGCAAAAACAAAAAAGAGGCACAACAAAACATATTGACCTTTAGTTTGATTTTAGCGGTCACGCAGTTTTTGTTTTTAGGTTTGGGAGTTATGTTGTATATGTATGCTGAAAAGTTTGGCATTCAACTAGACATTGAAAACGGAAAATTTATTAATACAGATACCTTGTTTCCAATGCTTTCATTAAATCATTTTGGAACCATAGCCAGTATTAGTTTTATTTTAGGAATAACAGCTGCTTCGTTTTCAAGTGCAGATTCTGCCTTAACAGCCTTGACAACGTCTTTTACGCACGATTTTTTAGATATTCAACACAAAAACTCAAAAGAAAAAAAGAAATTGAAAAATCGCGTTTTATTCGGATTTTCTGCAGTGATTTTTACAATTATAATACTGTTTTCTGAAAGTAAGGGTAATGTAATATCAACAATTTTTAAAGTAGCTGGATACACTTATGGGCCATTGCTTGGCCTTTATATGTTTGGAATTTTTACTAAAATAAAAGTAAAGGATGTCGTCATTCCTTATATATGTATAATAATGCCAATAGCAACATATGTTTTAAGTTATTACTTCATTAGCTGGTATAATTTTGATTTTGGATTCATGAACATTTTTGTTAATGCGCTTCTAACAGTTTTATGCTTGTCCTTTTTTAAAAATAACAGAATAATGAGTGCGGGTAATCCAACAGTAAAGTAGTGCTAAAAAATAAATTAACATGAAAACCAAGAAAAAAAGAATTCTCTTGATACTATATTGTAGCATTGCATTCTGTTGTTTATTAGGGTGCAAGAATAGTGAGGCAGAACAAAACACAATTATAGATAATGGTAAGATTAAGTTGGGTTTTAATAACTCTAATGGAACTTTAGAGGTTTTTAAAAACCATAAGAATTCATATAATTTTTTAGATTCAAAAAAACTTTCAGAATCACTTTGGAAGATTGACCTGTTTCAACATTCGGGTATTGAAACAATTGATATGGCATCTGCAGGAAGCTTTAATTTTTTAAAACAAGACACTCATAACTTAGTGTTGACATGGAATAATTTTAAAGACATAAAGAACAAAAATTTTAAAGTTATAGCTACAATTAAACTTAATGAAGATAAGCCTCTATCATCTTGGAAAATCACAGTGGAAGGAATTAAAGATGAGCAGCTGAGCAGAGTTGTTTTCCCTATAATTTCAGGAATAAAAAATCTCGGTGACGAAAATCTAGCGGTTCCCTATTGGATGGGGGTAAAAATGAAAAGCCCAAGGAGTCATCTTTTAAAAATAGAAGGGAAGGAAAAAAAATATGAATGGCAGTATCCTGGCAAGATGTCATTGCAATGTATAGCCCTTTATAATAGTTCTGAAAAATTTGGCCTATACGCCTCATGTAATGATTCGTTGGCTTACAGAAAAGATTTTTCCTACACATTAGACACCTTAAATAACCTTACTTATGAAGTAAGTAATTATCCATCCATTGATATAAAATCAGATACTTATTCACCAAAATATGAAGCTATTATAGGATCTTTTGATGGTGATTGGATTAGTGCTGCAGAGCAATACCGAGAGTGGGGTTCTAAACAAAAATGGGCTTCTGAAAGCAGATTTAAAAAAGGGTTAACTCCTAAAAGTCTGGAAGAAACTGCTCTATGGGAATGGAACAGGGGGAAATCAAACAATGTGCTTGTTCCAGCTAAAGTTCTTAAAAAACAATTAAAGCTACCTGTTAATGTGTTCTGGCATTGGTGGCACGGATGCTCATATGATGATGGATTTCCAGAATATTTTCCACCAAGGGAAGGCAAGGCATCTTTTATATCAGCAATGAAGTCTGCTCAAAAAGAGGGTGTCAAGTCCATTGTTTATATGAACCAAATGCAATGGGGAACAGATACTGAAAGTTGGAAAAAAGAAAATGCACAGGCTTATGCTGTAAAGGACATTAACGGGAATTTGAATACGCATCTGTATAATATTTTCACAAATAAATCTTTGACAACCATGTGTTTAGGAGCACAGTTTTGGAAAGATAAATATTCATCATTGTGTGATAGTGCGGTAAATACATATCAAACAAACGGTGTGTATATGGATCAAGCTTGTTTTAGTTTTTTATGTTATGATAAAACACATGGCCATCCTATTGGAGGAGGGAATTACTGGCTTAAAAATTTTGCTAAACTAACGCAACAGATTAGATCGAAGTTTCCTAAAAACAAAGATGTATTTCTGGCTGGTGAAGGAGTAAGTGAAGCTTGGCTACCTTACTTAGATGCTTTTTTAACCTTGCAGGTAAGTATGGAACGGTATGCTGGAGATAGTGGCTGGGAACCTATTCCATTCTTCCAAGCTGTTTATCACCAATATGCAATTACTTATGGAAATTATTCTTCTCTAATTGTTCCACCATATGATGAATTATGGCCTAAGGAGTATGCTCCAAAAAATTCACTGGCACTTTTAAACGCAAGTTTTAATAAGCAATTTTTGATGGAACAAGCCAGATCGTTTGTTTGGGGGTTACAGCCTACCATTTCAAATTATCAAAGTTTTTTGTCTTCAGAGAGAAAAGAAGAGATTGATTATTTATTAAAACTATCAAAAGTAAGATATAATGGATTAAAATACTTATTGCGTGGTGAATTCACACGATCACCAGAAATGGATATTCCGGAAGAAGCGTTAAAAATGTCAAGATTATCAATATACGCCGGGAAAACAGGAAATACGGTTTCGGTTTTTCAAAAAAACTTTCCTTTGATTTATTCTGGAACCTGGAAATCTCATGATAATCAGATAGGTATAGCTTTGGCTAGTATTAGTGATAATCCTTACCATGTTGATTTCAGCATTAATTCTGAAGATTATGGTTTACATCCATCAGGAAAGGTCAATATTATTGATGCAGATGGGAAAAAGTTTATGGCTGTGTATGACAAAGGTAAAATACATATAGATTTTACACTTCAACCCAGAGAGATTTGTATAATAGAAATAGCAAATGAATAAAACAGTAAAATGAAAAACGAACTAACAACCGAACAATCTTCAGATTACAATGACTTGGAAAAAATGAGTACGTTTGAGTTACTCTCCAATATGAATGCTGAAGATAAAACTGTTCCTTATGCGATTGAAAAAGCAGTGCCATCCATTGAAAAATTGGTAGATGTTGTTTATAAAAAAATGAGCAAAGGAGGGCGGTTATTTTACATTGGAGCAGGAACGAGTGGCCGATTAGGAGTGCTTGATGCTTCAGAATGTCCTCCAACATATGGAGTTTCAGACGACTGGGTTATTGGATTAATTGCAGGAGGAGATATTGCACTCAGAAAAGCAGTGGAAAATGCCGAAGATGATACAACATTGGCTTGGAAGGATTTAAAAAAGTTTGATATTAATGAAAATGATGTTCTTATTGGAATAGCTGCTTCAGGTACAACACCATATGTAATTGGTGGAGTAAAAAAGGCAAAGCAAAACAATATTGTTACAGGCTGTATAACGTGCAATGAAAATTCACCATTGTCATCTGAAGTTGATTATCCTATTGAATTAATAGTTGGTCCTGAATTTGTCACAGGAAGCACCAGGATGAAAGCAGGTACAGCTCAAAAGTTAGCTTTGAACATGATTTCCACAACAGTTATGATAAAATTGGGTAGAGTAAGAGGAAACAAAATGATTGACATGCAACTTTCAAATAAAAAACTTGTAAAACGAGGGGTAAGAATGATCATGAATGAAATTAATGTTAATGAAGAAACAGCAACCAAATTATTGCTTGAGCATAAAAGTGTGAGAAAAGCTATTGAAGCATATAACTTAATCAAAAAATGAATAAAATAATAGTAACAGGCATCCTGTCATTTTTTTTAACAGGTTTTTTTTTTAAATCACCGCATAAAAGCTTTAATGGCAAAGACGAGAAAAAGCAATGGGTAGATAGTATTTATAATGGCATGACCACTCAGGAAAAAGTTGGTCAGTTATTTATGGTAGCGACCTATTCAAACAGAGATGAAAATCATGTTGACTCCATACAAAAACTTATCAAAGACTATAATATTGGCGGTCTAATATTTTTTCAAGGCGGTCCAGTACGTCAAGCTAAACTTACAAACATGTACCAATCTATGGCCAAAGTACCATTGCTGATTGGTATGGATGCAGAGTGGGGATTGAATATGCGATTGGACAGTACCGCAAGATTC
>Ga0214471_10005028_pt1 | contig 10202 bp, 8 predicted proteins | sample RVTome_5_FD_207665 | JGI IMG/M metagenome (GOLD analysis project Ga0214471, IMG submission 207665) | Soil microbial communities from uranium-contaminated site in the Upper Colorado River Basin, Wyoming, United States - RVT142D155 | ecosystem: Environmental > Terrestrial > Soil > Contaminated >... | reverse complement strand
GGAGAGCTTCGAGGATCCGACGGCGCCCAAGCCGCAGGGCCTGGACCGTCGCTACGGCGCATGATCCGGGCGGCGAGCGAGAAGGAGCTGCGGCAAGCCGTCGGCAAGTGGCGCGCCGCCGGCGAGCGGATCGGCTTCGTGCCGACCATGGGGGCGCTGCACGACGGGCACCTCTCGCTCGTCGCGCTGGCGAGAAAGCACGCCTCGCGCGTCGTCGTCTCGATCTTCGTCAACCCGCAGCAGTTCGATTCGGTCGACGACCTCGCGGGCTATCCGCGCACGCCGGAGGCCGACGCCGGGCGGCTCGCCGCCGCCGGCTGTGACCTCCTCTTCCTGCCCGAGGTCGAGACGATCTACCCGCCCGGCGCGTCGACCAGGGTGTGCGTCGAGGGACCGTCCGCCGGCTTCGAGGGCGACTGCCGTCCCAGCCACTTCGAGGGCGTCGCCACCGTGGTCACGGCGCTCTTCGGCCTCGTCCGCCCCGACGTCGCGGTCTTCGGCGAGAAGGACGCGCAGCAGCTCGCGGTCGTGCGCACGCTGGTGCGCGACCTCCATCTCGGCGTCGAGATCGTGCCCGGGCCGATCGTGCGCGAGCGCGACGGGCTCGCCATGTCGTCGCGCAACGTCCGCCTCGGCCGGGAGGAGCGGCGCGCCGCCACCGTGCTCGCGCGCGCGCTCGAGACGGCGCGCGCCGCCGTCGCCGCCGGCGAGCGCGCCGCCGACCGTGTCGCCGAGACGGTGCGGCGCGAGGTCGCCGCCGAGCCGCTCGTCGCGCTCGAGTACGTCGGCGCCGTCGCTGCCGACAGCTTCCACCCCGTCGATCCGCTCGCGGGCGAGGTCGTCGTCCCCCTCGCCGCCCGGGTCGGCACGACCCGGCTGCTCGACAACTTCCGCCTTCGCGTGGACTGAAAGGAATCCGGGACCATGCGCCGCACCCTGATGAAGTCGAAGATCCACCGCGCCGTCGTCACCGACGCGAATCTCCACTACCAAGGCTCGGTGACGCTCGATCCATTGCTCATGGAAGCGGCGGACATCCTCGAGCACGAGAGGATCGACGTGCTCGACATCTCGAACGGCAACCGCCTGACGACCTACGCCATCCCCGGCGCGCCGGGGCGCGGCGAGGTCTGCCTGAACGGCGCCGCCGCGCACCTCGTCTCGAAGGGCGACGTCGTCATCCTCGTCACCTACGCCGAGTACGACGAGGAGGAGGCGCGCCGGCACCGGCCGCGGGTCGTCTTCGTCGACGCCGTGAACCGCATCGTCGGCGCCGAGATCCCCGCGGCGCTCGCCGCGGCGCGCTGAGCGCCGGGATGCGGCGAGTGCCCGGGCTACAATCGCGGCGATGAGCTCCGCCACCGAATCGACGCCGGGAGCGAGCCTCGAGGTCGAGCCGCTCTCGATCGCCGGACGCAGCTTCCGCTCGCGCCTCATCCTCGGCACCGGCAAGTACGAGGACTTCGACACCATGGCCGCGGCGCTCGACGCCTCGGGCACCGAGATCGTCACGGTCGCGCTGCGGCGCGTCAACCTGGACGAGCTCGGCAAGGGGTCTCTCATCGACCGCATCGACCCCGCGCGCTACTTGCTGCTGCCCAACACCGCCGGCTGTTCCACCGCCGAGGAGGCGATCCGCACGGCGCGCCTGGCGCGCGAGCTCGGCGGCTGGGAATGGGTCAAGCTCGAGGTGATCGGCGACCCGAAGACCCTCTTCCCCGACACGCAGGCGACGCTCGCGGCGGCGAAGGTACTCGTCGCCGAAGGCTTCGTCGTTCTCCCCTACACCAACGACGACCCGATCGTCGCCCGCCGGCTGCAGGATCTCGGCTGCCCGGCGGTGATGCCGCTCGCGGCGCCGATCGGCTCGGGGATGGGCATCCGCAACCGGGCCAACCTGCGGATCATTCTGGAGCAGGCGACGGTGCCGGTCGTCGTCGACGCCGGCGTCGGCACCGCCTCCGACGCCGCCATCGCCATGGAGCTCGGCGCCGACGCCGTGCTGATGAACACCGCCGTCGCCGGGGCACGGGATCCCGTGCGCATGGCGCGCGCGATGCGTCTCGCCATCGAGGCCGGCTGGCTGGCGCGCCGCGCCGGGCGGATTCCGCGCCGGCTCTACGCCAGCGCCAGCTCGCCGGTCGACGGCCTCCTCGAGTAGCTCGACCGCTCAGGGCGCCGGCGCGCGCGTCTCCACCGGCCCCAGCCAGCGGTCGAGCCAGGCGAGCGCTTCGCGCGCCACGCTCGTCCTGTCGCTCGGCACGTGGCCGCCGTCGAAGGCGGCGATCTTCTTCTGGTCGGCCGGCGTGCCGAGCAGCCGCAGGAGCGGCTCCTGGTGGGTGGCGATCGGGCGCACGAAGTCGTCCTTGCCGGTGAGGAAGAGGGTCGGAACCGTCACTCGCGGCGCGAAGTTCACTGGATCGACCTCGGGCAGGAATCGACCCCCGGTGACGCCGCCGCCCAGGAAGAGGTTCACGCGGATGCGGGGCTCGACTGCGGTCAGCACGGGTCCCCACACGGCGCCGAGACTGAAGCCGTAAAAGGCAATCTTCTCGCGGTCGACGTCGGGGCGCGTCTCGAGATAGTCGATCGCGCGGCCGATCTCCTTGCTCCATTGCAGCACGAGGTCGCGACGCGCCTCCAGCGACCAATGCCAGCCGGGGAGGCGGCGCTCGTAGGTGTTCTGGTAGACGGGGAAGAGGATCGCGCGCCCGCCGCGGACGAAGTACTCGAACCACGGCAGGCCGTCGAGCGTCTGGCTCGAGGAGAGCCGCTCGGCCGGCGAGGGCGGGAAGTAGAGGACGACCTGGTAGGGCGGCGCGGCGTTTCTCGGCAGCAGGAGGTGCGCCGGCAGCCGCTCGCCGCCGTAGCCGGCGTCGAAGCTGACGCGCTCCCAGCGGTAGTGGGGAGAGACCTCGTCGACTCCGTCGACCGTCGCGCGCAGCTCGCCCCGGGGCCGGGAGAACAGACCGCGGTAAAGGGTGAAGGTCGCCTCGTCGACCGGCGTCCAGGTCGACGGATCGAGCGGACGTTCGACGAACGGCTCGCGGGCGGCGGCGGGGACCTCGCTTTCGAAGCGCGCGAGCCGCAGGCCGCGGTTCGCGTCGCGCTCGATCGGCGACACCGCCCCCGGCTCGGAGTAGGTGTAGTTCGGCTCGTTCCAAGCGCCGCCGGCGAGGTAGCGCTGCCCGCGCTCGCCGCCGGTCGCGGTCCACTCGAAGACATTGCCGGCCATGTCGTACGTGCCGTACGGGCCGACGGCGTGCGTCGAGCCGACCGGCACGGTTCCCGCGCCCGAGAAATTGCCGCGCTGCAGGATCTCGGCAAACTCCTGGGGCTGGGCGGCGAGGAACCAGTGGTGGAGCGTCGGCAGCTCGCCGCCCGCCCACCGCGCGTAGGCGTCGGCCTCGAACCAGCTCACGCCGCCGACGGGATGCTCGGCGAGGCCTTCGGGATAGGCGCCGAACCGCCAGGTTGAGGGTCCTGGGCGGCCGGTCGAGTCGACAAGGAGCGCCGAGGCCTCCTCCCAGATCAGCCTGCGGTCGCCGTCCTCGATCGGTTCTCGCCAGAGCGAGCGGTCGCGATAGCCGCCGGCGTCGACGAAGCGCTGGAACTCGCGGTTCGTGACCTCGAAGCGGCCGAGCCAGAAGGCGCCGAGGTCCAGCGCCGCATCCTGATAGCCGCCGCGGCCCGCGGGGATGCGGACCATTCCCTCCGGCGCCGAGGCCTCGGGGACGAGCTCGAAGGCGAACGTCAAGGCCTCGTCGACGAGATCGACGTACGGCGCCCCCTCGGCCGCGGCGTAGCCGGCGAGCTCGGCGCGAAAGACGAGCGCCGACGCCGGCAGCCGGAGGCGCTCGATAGGCGCCGTGCCGAGCGGATGCCAGAGGTCGGGAGCGTCGAGGTATCCGCGGAACGAGACTCTCGCCCCCGGTGGCGTCGTCCGGATGGTGTACGGAAGGGTCGTTGACAGCATCAGCCGCTCGAGCTCGCGGTCGTTCGGCAGGTGCTCGGCCAGCTCGCGAACGAGCAGGTACGCCGCCACCAGGTCGTGACGCTCGACCAAGCGCTCGACCTCGGCGATCCGTGCACGCGCCCGCCGCTCGTCGCGCGCCCGGCCCGCCCACCAGGCGAGCAGTGCGACGGCGGCGACGAGCGCCGCCGCGAGGGGCAGCGCGACAGTTGGCCGGCGCAGCATGGTGAGCGCCGTCGCGCGCGGCGCGACGAGCTCGGCGCGCAGCGCCTCGAGCTCGGCGTGGAGCTCGGCGCCCGAGGCGCAGCGCGCCGTCGGGTCCTTGGCGAGGCAGCGCGCGACGATGCGCTCGAGCGCGGGCGGTACCTCGGCGCGCAGCCCACGCAGAGGTGCGGGCTCGTTCTTGACCACCGCGACGAGCTGGTCCATCGGCGCCTCGCCGGCGAACGGCCGGCGGCCGGCGAGCATCTCGTAGACGACGCAGCCGGCGGCGAAGACGTCGGAGCGGGCGTCGGCGGCGCGGCCGAGGGCCTGCTCGGGCGACATGTAGGCCGGCGTGCCGACGACCGCGCCCGTCATGGTCAGGCCGTCCGGAACGGTGGCGGCGGTGGGATCGACGTTGACGCCCGGGAGAGTGCGCGCCAGGCCGAAGTCGAGCAGCTTGAGCTGGCCCGAGGCGGTGACCATCAGGTTGCCGGGCTTGACATCGCGGTGGACGATGCCGGCGCGATGGGCGGCGGCGAGGGCGTCGGTGAGCTGGATCGCGAGCTCGAGCGCCTCGGCGATCGGCAGCGCGCCGCGGCCCAGCCGATCGTCGAGCGGCTCGCCGTCGACGAGCTCCATGGCGAGCAGATCGACCTCGCCCGTCGCGGTCGCCACGCGGTCGATGTCGAAGACGGTGACGATGTGCGGGTGATTGAGCGCCGAGGCCGCCTTTGCCTCGCGCACGAAGCGCTCGCGGCGCGAGGCGTCGCCGACCGCCTCGGGCGGCAGCACCTTGAGCGCCACCGGCCGCTCGAGCCGGGTGTCGAAGGCGCGGTAGACGACCCCCATGCCGCCGGCGCCGAGCTTGTCGCCCAGCCGGTAGCGCGAGAGGTCGGATCCGCTGGTCAGCTCCATGGCGCCCGCTTCCCTGTTCGGCAGCGATTCGAGTGTATCGCCGGAGCGGGGGCGCGACCGCGGCGCTGACGGCGCGCCGCGCTGCGGGTTGCCCGCCGCCGGCGCGATCCGTTAGTCTTCCGCGTCCGGCAGGGCCGTGCAGCCATAGCTCAACTGGATAGAGCGACAGACTACGGATCTGTAGGTTGGGGGTTCGACTCCTCCTGGCTGCACCAGTTCCCGCCTCCGCCCGCCGCGCAGCGAGAGCTCGACAGGACGAAACAAAGAGGTTTCCGGTTCCGAGGGTCGGGGTTCGACGCCTCCCGGTGGCGCCAGCGGCTCGAGCGGGCGCCGGGCGGCGACTCCCGGGCGGTCAGCGCAGCGGGTGCTCGCCGGAGGCGAGCCTGAGATGGTGCCGCGAGCGCTCGGCTTCGTACCAGGCGATCGTCTTCTCGAGCCCCTCGCGGAAGCTGGTGCGGGCGCGGAAGCCGAAGCGCTCGCGGGCGCGGCTCGTGTCGAGCATGCGGCGCGGCTGGCCGTCGGGCTGGCTCGGGTCGAAGCGCAGCTCGCCGCGGAAGCCGACGAGCTCGGCGATCATCACCGCCAGGTCGCGGATCGAGATCTCCTGGCCGGCGCCGAGGTTGACCGGCTCGGGGTCGTCGTAGCGCTCGGCGGCGAGGAGGATGCCCTCGGCGGCGGCGTCGACGTAGAGGAACTCGCGCGTCGCGTTGCCGGTGCCCCAGACCTCGACGCTCGAGGCCCCGATGTCGCGCGCCTCGATCATCTTGCGGATGAGCGCCGGGATGACGTGCGAGCTGGCGGGGTCGAAGTTGTCGCCGGGACCGTAGAGGTTGACCGGCAGCAGGTAGATGCCGCGCAGGCCGTACTGGGCGCGGTAGGCCTGGAGCTGGACGAGGAGCGCGAGCTTGGCCAAGCCGTAGGGCGCGTTGGTCTCCTCCGGGTAGCCGCGGAAGAGCTCGGTCTCGCGGAACGGCACGGGCGTGAACTTCGGGTACGAGCAGATCGTCCCCACCACCACCATCTTGCCGACGCCGGCGCGGCGGCCGTGCTCGATGAGATGGGCCCCCATCATCAGGTTGTCGTAGAAGTAGCGGCCCGGGTTCTCGCGGTTGGCGCCGATGCCGCCGACGACGGCGGCGAGGTGGATGACCACCGTCGGCCGGAGCTTGCCGTAGAGCCGCGCCACCGCGGCCGAGTCGGTGAGGTCGTAGTCGGCGCGGCCGAGAGCGAAGAGCTCGGCGGGCTCGACCGCCGCCAGCCGCGCGACGAGCTGCCGGCCGAGAAAGCCGGTGCCGCCGGTCACGGCGACGCGCTGGGCGCTCCAGAAGTCGCTCATGCGGTATACCCTTGGTTCTACAGCGTCTCTCGAACTGATATGCGATAGTAACGCAAAGATGGCCCCAGGGCACCGCGCCGCGAGGCGTCGCACGCCGCGCGCGCAAGTCCGAAGCTGGGCCCGCCGGGTTCGGGTCGAGCCGACAGGCCTTTCGGCACCGAGCCGCCGCGCCGATCATGACGCCCGCCCCGCCGCCTGAGCCCGCGACCGTTCCGGCCGCCGATTCGGCCGCCGCGGACGGGCCGCGCGTCTTCGTCGTCACCCCGTCGTTCAACCAGGCGCCCTACCTGCGCGCCACGATCGACTCGGTGCTGGCGCAGGACTACCCGCACCTCGACTACTTCGTGGCCGACGGCGGCTCCACCGACGGCTCGCTCGACATCCTGCGCGGCTACGGCGAGCGGCTGCGGTGGGTCTCGGCGCCGGACGGAGGGCAGGCGGCGGCGGTCGCCGACGCCTGGGCCTCCTCCGACGCGGAGATCGTCGCCTGGCTCAACAGCGACGATCTCTACCTGCCCCGCGCCGTCTCGCGCGCCGTGGCGCACCTCGAGGCCCACCCCGGCGCCGGCATGGTCTACGGCCGGGCGTGGTTCGTCGACGAGCTCGGCGAGAAGCTGCGCGAGTATCCGACCCGCCCGTTCGACGCCGAGCGGCTGCGCACCGAGTGCTTCGTCTGCCAGCCGGCGACCTTCCTGCGCCGGCGCGTCTTCGAGCACGTCGGGCTGCCCGACCGCGAGCTGCGCTACTGCATGGACTACGACCTGTGGATCCGCTTGAGCCAGCGCTTCGAGATGAGCTACCTCGACGAGCTCCTCGCCTGCTCGCGCGTCCACGAGGAGACCAAGAGCCAGCGCGAGCTCTCCGCGATGTTCGGCGAGATCGTCCGCGTCACGGAGCGGCGCTACGGCATCGCGCCGCGCAACTGGGCGGTGGCGCGCATGATCCACGCCTGCAAGTCGTGGATCGAGAGCCGCTGCGGCTGGCTGCCGCGGCGACTCAGGGATCGCCTGCAGGCCGCCATGGTCCAGCGCGAGGAGGCGCGCTACCTGGGCCCCCTCTACTCGGACGCCTGGGCGGGGACGGCGACGCTCGTCGAAGTCGAGCCCGGTGCCGACGGGCGCGTCGCGCTGCGCGCCGAGAGCCCGCACTGGCCCCACCGCGCGCCGCTCGAGATCACGGTCGAGTTCGAAGGCCGCGAGCTCCTGCGCCGCGTCGTCGCCGAGCGCGGCGCCTTCCCGCTCGAGCTCGCGATCCCGCTGCCGCTCGCGCCGGGCGAGAACCGGGCGACGGTGCTGCTCCGGGCGAACCGAACCTTCGTGCCGAAGCTGACCGGCTTCGCCCCCTGGGACGAGAGGCCGCTCTCGTTCATGGTGCGATGAGCGGGCCGGGGACGAGCTCGCCCGGCGTGCCGGAGGGCAGCCGCGCCCAGCGGCGCCGCGTCGCCTTCTTCTTCGACGACTACTTCGACCGCGACGCTCGCCTGCTCGAAGTCGGCCCCGGCGACGGCTGGCTCGGCGCCTACCTGGTGCACGCCGGGTTTCTCGGCTACCGGCGGCTCGCCGCGGCGCCGCCGGCCGACTACCTCGGCGAGCTCGGCGACTGGAGCGAGCTCGGCCTCGCGCCAGGGAGCTTCGAGATCGTGATCGCCTTCGACGGCCTGGCGGGGCGAAGGGAGTTCGCCAATTGCTTCGCGCTGCTCGTGCCCGGCGGCCGGCTCTTCCTCGTCGCGCCGCGGCCGCAGCGCCGCGGCCGGGCGCGGCTGCTGACCCGGCTGGGGCTGCGGCGCGCGAACGCCGGCGACGCCGAACCGGTCGACCTTCCCGCGCTCGGCGGCTTTCGGCTGCGCAAGCGGCGGCGCGTCGGCCTCGTCGACGAGTGGCTGTCGCTCCAGAAACCGCTCGATTCGAGCAGCGAGCTGAGGATCGAGCCGTGAGCCGCATCCCCGTCTTCGCGCCGCGCCTCGGCGCCGAGGAGGTCGAAGCCGCCCTCGCCTGTCTGCGCTCGGGGGCGATTTCCGGTTCCGGCGGGCGCGAGATCGAGCGCTTCGAGGCGGAGTGGGCCGGCTACTGCGGTCGCCGCTTCGGCGTCGCCGTCGTCAACGGCAGCGCGGCGCTCGATCTCGCCCTCGACGTCCTCGATCTGCCCGCCGGCTCGGAGGTCATCCTGCCGACGTTCACCATCGTCTCCTGCCTCACCGCGGTGCTGCGCGCCGGCGCGATGCCGGTGCTCGTCGACAGCGACCCGGCGACCGGGTGCATGGACGTGGCGCAGGTGGAGCGCCGGATCACCGCCCGCACGGGCGCCATCCTGGCGGTGCACATCTACGGCCATCCGGTCGACATGGATCCGCTCCTCGCGCTCGCCGCACGGCACGGGCTGGTGATCGTCGAGGACGCCGCGGAGGCGCACGGCGCCGAGTATCTCGCCGGACACGGAGGCGAGGAAGGCGCGTGGCGGCGCTGCGGCGGCTTCGGCGAGCTGAGCACCTTCAGCTTCTACGCCAACAAGCCGATCACCACCGGCGAGGGCGGCATGGTGCTCACCGACGACGAGGCGCTCGTCGCGCGGCTGCGCTCGCGGCGCAACCTCGGCTTCGGCCGCGGCCGCCGGTTCCTGCACGAGGAGCTGGGCTGGAACTTCCGTCTGAGCAACCTGCTGGCGGCGATCGGGCGGGCGCAGGTCGCGAAGATCGCCGAGGTCGTGCGCCGCAAACGCGAGCTCGCGGCCGAGTACGCTCGACGTCTGGAGGGAATCGAAGTCCTCGAGCTACCGCGCGAGCGCGCCTGGGCGCGCAGCATCTACTGGATGTACGCGGTGGTGGTGCGCGACGAGGCGCCGTGCGACGCCGCCGAGCTCGCGGCGCGGCTCGACCGCGCCGGCATCGAGACGCGGCCGTTCTTCCTCGGCATGCACGAGCAGCCGGCGCTCCACGGGCGCGGCCTCTTCGTCGGCGAGCGCTACCCGGTCGCCGAGCGGCTGGCGCGCCGGGGGCTCTACCTGCCGTCGGGGCTCGACTTGACCGCGGCGGAGCTCGATCGGGTGGCGGACGAGCTCGTCCGGGCGCTCCGGTGAGCGCGCAATTCGGCGCGACGTACGCCGCGCACTACGACGAGATCTACCGCGGCAAGCAGTACGCCGGCGAGTGCGACCTCGTCGAGGAGCTCTTCCGGCGGGAGGCCGCAGCGCCGGTCCACACGGTGCTCGATCTCGGCTGCGGCACCGGCTCGCACACGGTGGAGCTCGCACGGCGCGGCTACCGGGTGACCGGCGTCGACCGCTCGCCGGCGATGCTCGCCGAGGCGCGGCGCAAGGCCGTGGGACTTGCCGCGACTTCCGTGCCCCGCTTCGTCGAGGCGGACCTGCGCGGCTTCCGCGCCGGCGAGCGCTTCGACGCCGTGCTCATGATGTTCGCCGTGCTCGGCTACCAGGTCACCGACGACGACCTCGCCGACGCGCTCGCGACGGTGGCCGCCCATCTCGCGCCGAGCGGGCTCTTCGCCGCCGACCTCTGGTACGGCCCGGCGGTCGAAGCGATCGGACCCTCAGCGCGCGCGAGTGTCGTGCGCCGGGAGGAGGGCGGAGAGCTCCGGCGCGTCGTCTCGGGGAGCCTCGTGCCCGGGCGCCGCGTCTGCCGCGTCGCGATCGAGCTCGAGCTCGACCGCGGCGGTGCGCGCGAGCTCGTCGAGCGCGAGGTCCACGAGATGCGCTACTTCGACCGCGCCGAGCTCGCCGCGCGTCTCGCCGCGGCCGGCCTCGAGCTCCTCCGGCTGGCGG
>Ga0214471_10005027_pt1 | contig 10203 bp, 9 predicted proteins | sample RVTome_5_FD_207665 | JGI IMG/M metagenome (GOLD analysis project Ga0214471, IMG submission 207665) | Soil microbial communities from uranium-contaminated site in the Upper Colorado River Basin, Wyoming, United States - RVT142D155 | ecosystem: Environmental > Terrestrial > Soil > Contaminated >... | reverse complement strand
AGCAAGGCAGCCGCACGCGTGGCCGCGGAGGGCGTGATCGGCGCCTGGCTCTCGCCCGATGCGCGGCTCGGCGCGCTGGTGGAGCTGAACTGCGAGACGGACTTCGTGGCGAAGAACGAGGACTTCATCGCCTTCGCGCGGGAAGTGGCCGAAGCGGTCGCCAAGACCAATCCGGCGGATGTGCAGGGGCTGGCGAGGTTCGAAGCGCGCCGGCAGGCCCTGGTGCAGAAGATCGGCGAGAACATCTCGATCCGGCGATTCGAGCGCATTCAGGCGACGGGCCAGCTCGCGCTGTACCTGCACGGGGCGAAGATCGGCGTGTTGGTGGACTACGATGGCGCGGAGGATCTTGGCAAGGACCTAGCGATGCATGTTGCGGCCTTCAAGCCTCAGTATCTCTCGAAGGCAGAGGTGCCTTCCGACGTCGTTGCGCGCGAGCGCGACATCGCCGAGGCGCGATCCAAGGAGACGGGCAAGGGCAAACCGCCGGAAATCGTCGCCAAGATGGTCGACGGCGCGGTAAACAAGTTCCTCAATGAGAACACGCTGCTCGGGCAGGCTTTCGTCAAGGACGACAAGCAATCGGTGGAAAAGATCCTCGCGGCGAAGAAGGCAAAGCTGAACGGCTACCGCTTTCTGGTGGTGGGCGAGGGCATCGAGAGGAAATCCAGCGACTTCGCGGCCGAGGTCATGGCCACCGCGGGAGCGGGGCGCTAGGGCCCGGCCATGAAGCTGCGGGAAGCCGCGATCGGCGCCAAGTACAGGCGCGTCCTGCTGAAGCTTTCCGGGGAGGCGCTCATGGGGGAGGACGCCTACGGCATCAACCGGCAGACCATCGAGGCCATCGTGCAGGAGATCGCGGCAGTAGCCCGCCTGGGGGTGGAACTGGGCGTGGTCATCGGCGGCGGCAACATCTTTCGCGGCGTCGCTCCCGGCGCGGCGGGCATGGACCGCGCCACCGCCGATTACATGGGCATGCTGGCGACGGTGATGAATGCGCTCGCGCTGCAGGACGCCATGCGCCGCGCGGGCCTCGACTGCCGGGTGCAGTCGGCGCTCAACATCGAGCAGGTCGTCGAGCCGTACATCCGCGGCAAGGCCATCCGCTACCTCGAGGAGGGCAGGATCGTGGTGTTCGCGGCGGGCACCGGCAATCCGTTCTTCACCACCGACACGGCGGCCGCGCTGCGCGCCAGCGAAGTCGGGGCCGAGATCGTGCTCAAGGCGACCAAGGTGGATGGCGTGTATACCGCCGATCCGAAAAAGGACCGCGCGGCGACGCGCTACACGCGGCTGAGCTTCGACGAGGCCATCCAGCGCAATCTCAAGGTCATGGACGCGACCGCGCTTGCCCTGTGCCGCGACCAGAAGCTGCCGGTGAACGTCTTCAGCATCTTCAAGAAGGACGCGCTGCGGCGCGTGGTCGCCGGCGAGGACGAAGGCACGCTGGTGCACGTCTGAAGGAGAACCCCATGCTAGCCGAACTCAGGAAGACGACCGAGCAGAAGATGCACAAGAGCGTCGAGGCTTTCAGCGCCGATCTGTCGAAGGTGCGCACCGGCCGCGCGCACACCGGGCTGCTCGATCACATCGTCGTCGACTACTATGGCGCGCCGACGCCGCTCAATCAGGTCGCCAGGGTGACGCTGCTCGACGCGCGCACCATCGGCGTCGCGCCGTTCGAAAAGAAGATGCTGCAGGCGGTGGAGAAGTCGATCCGCGACTCCGATCTCGGATTGAACCCGGCAAGCATGGGCGACACCGTGCGCGTGCCGATGCCCGCCCTGACCGAGGAGCGGCGCAAGGAGCTCATCAAGGTGGTGCGCCACGAGGCCGAGAACGCGCGCGTGGCGGTGCGCAATCTGCGCCGCGATGCGATCCACCACCTCAAGGAAGCGCTGAAAAAGAAGGAGGTCTCGGAAAACGACGAGCGGCGCGCGCAGGACGACGTGCAGAAGCTGACCGACCGCTCGATCGCCGAGATCGACAAGCTGCTGCAGCAGAAGGAAGCCGAGCTCCTGGCGGTCTAGCACAGCGTGACCTCTGAGAGCTCCACGACGGCGGTTCCCGAGCACGGCGAGGTGCCGCGGCACATCGCCGTGATCATGGACGGCAACGGCCGCTGGGCCAAGCGGCGCCGCCTGCCGCGCTTCGCCGGGCACAAGCGCGGTGTCGAGGCGGTGCGCGGCACGGTGCAGGCCTGCGCCGAGCGCGGCGTGCAGTACCTCACCTTGTTCGCGTTCAGCTCGGAGAACTGGCGGCGGCCCGCCGACGAAGTGGCGCTGCTCATGCAGCTGTTCCACGTCGCGCTCACCAGCGAGGTGGAGAAGCTGCACCGCAATGGCATCCGCCTGCGCGTGGTGGGCGACTTGTCGCGCTTCGATGCACGCATGCGCGCGCTGATCGAGCAGGGCGAGCGCACCACTGCCGGCAATACGCGCCTGACCCTGACCGTCGCCGCCAACTACGGCGGTCGCTGGGACATCCTGCAGGCGCTCGGCCGCCTGCTGCGCGAGCGTCCGGAACTCGCGCACGGCCCGATCGAGGAGGCGCAGCTCGCGCCGTACCTCGCAATGAGCTACGCGCCCGAGCCGGATCTGTTCATCCGCACCGGCGGCGAGCAGCGGGTCAGCAACTTCCTGCTCTGGCAGCTCGCCTACAGCGAGCTGTATTTCACGCAGACGCTGTGGCCCGATTTCGACGCCGCGGCGCTGGATGCGGCGATCGCGTCCTATGCGCGCCGCGAGCGCCGGTTCGGCCGCACCAGCGAGCAACTCGAGGAGGCCAAGCGGGCTCAGTCCGCGGCGACCGGTGCGCTCGCCTGAAGGACTGCGGCGGCGCGTCCTCACGGCCGCGGTGCTGCTGGCAGTCTTCATCGGCGCGCTGCTGCTGCTCGACAAGAAGCAGTTCGCGCTGCTCGTCGCGGGCGTGCTGGTCCTCGCGGGACGGGAGTGGGGCCGCCTCGCCGGTCTGGGCGCGCGCGCGGCGCTGTTCTACGGTCTCGCGATCGGCGCATTGGGCGGCTTGCCCGGCTGGGCGCCCGATCCGCAGGCCGCGGTGCGCGACGCGTTGCTCGCGACAGGCGCGCTCTTCTGGCTGCTGCTGGTACCGGCATGGCTGCGCCAGGGAATCGGGGAGTCGGGGCGGGCCGTGCTGGCCGTCGCCGGCGTCCTGGCGCTGACCCTGGCGGGCTTCGCTGCGCTGTCGCTGCCGCCGAGCCACCTGCTCATCGTTCTCGGGCTGGCGTGGACCGCGGACACGGCGGCCTATTTCGCGGGCAATGCCTTCGGCCGGCGCCGCCTGGCCCCGTCGATCAGTCCCGGGAAGACCTGGGAGGGGGTCGCAGGGGCCGTCGTCGCCTGCCTTATCTACGCTATCATTTGTGCACTGCCGGGTGCGCCACTGGGGCAGTATGTGCAAGGGGCAACCTGGGCGCTTTATCTGCCCGGTGCTGCCTTGCTGTGCGGCGTGAGCATCGTGGGCGATCTTTTCGAATCAGCGCTGAAGCGGCGCGCCGGCGCCAAGGACAGCGGCGCCCTGCTTCCCGGCCACGGCGGTATTCTCGACCGCATCGATAGCGTGATGCCGACCCTGCCGATCGCCGCCATGCTTCTCAACCTGATCACCAGGACATGATGTCGGAAAATCGCGACGCAGATGCGCGGCAGCCGCTCAGCCTCGTGATCCTGGGCGCCACCGGGTCGATCGGCTCGAGCACGCTCGACGTCGTCGCGCGCCACCCGCGGCGCTATCGCGTCCATGCGTTGACGGCGCACACGTCCGCGCAGCCACTGCTGGAGCTTTGCGAGCGCCATCGTCCCCCCCACGCCGTGCTTTCGGGCTGCGCGGAGGATGCGGCGCTGCGCCGCCGCTTCGCCGACGCCGGCTGCGAGTTGCGCTTCGGCCCCGCAGCGCTCGAGGAGCTCGCCGCGGCGGCGGCATGCGACACGGTCATGGCCGCCATCGTCGGCGCCGCCGGGCTTCCCGCGACGCTGGCGGCCGCGCGTGCCGGAAAGCGCGTGCTCCTCGCCAACAAGGAAGCCCTGGTGATGGCCGGGCCGCTCTTCATGCGGGCGGCGCGCGAAGCGCGCTCGGTCCTGCTGCCGATCGACAGCGAGCATAACGCGGTGTTCCAGTGCCTGCCGCAGGACGGCGCCGGCGTTGCGCTGCGCGGCGTGCGCCGCATCCAGTTGACCGCCTCGGGCGGGCCGTTCCGCGTTACGCCGGTGGAGCGCCTGGCCGGCGTGACGCCGGACGAGGCCTGCGCTCACCCGAACTGGGTCATGGGGCGGAAGATTTCTGTCGATTCCGCCACCATGATGAACAAGGGGCTCGAGGTCATCGAGGCGCACTGGCTGTTCGGCCTGCCGGCGGAGCGCATCGGCGTGCTGATCCATCCGCAAAGCGTCGTGCATTCGCTGGTCGAGTACTTGGACGGCTCGGTGATCGCGCAGCTCTCCAATCCCGACATGCGCGTGCCGATCGCCCATGCGCTCGGTTTTCCCGAGCGTATCGAGTCGGGCGCCCGGTCGCTCGACTTGGGCGCCATCGGTCCGCTCAGCTTTGAGCAACCGGACGCGGGGCGCTTTCCCTGCCTGGGCCTGGCCTATGGCGCGCTGCGCGCCGGCGGCAGCGGGCCGGCAATCCTCAATGCCGCGAACGAAATCGCGGTGGCAGCATTCCTCGCCGGCCGGCTGCGGTTCACCGGCATCGCGCCCGTCATCGAAGAAACCCTGGGCCGTGTCGCGGCTGGCGCGGCCGCCTCGCTCGAGCACGTATTGGAGGCGGACGCGCGCGCAAGGCGCGCCGCGGCGGAGTGCGTCGCGCGCCTGATGGGGCAGGCCGCATGACGTTTCTGCATACCGTCGCGTCCTTCATCATCGCGCTCGGCGTGCTGATCGTGGTGCATGAATACGGGCACTATGTGGTGGCGCGCCTGTGCGGGGTCAAGGTGCTGCGCTTCTCCGTCGGCTTCGGGCGGCCGCTGGCCACATGGCGGTGGGGGCGCGACCGGACCGAGTGGGTGATCGCGGCGATTCCGTTCGGCGGCTACGTGAAGATGCTGGATGAGCGCGAGGCGCCGGTGGCGACCCACGAAGTCGCGCGCGCGTTCAACCGGCAAGGCGTGTGCAAGCGCCTGTTGATCGTCTGCGCCGGCCCGGCGTTCAATTTCCTGTTCGCCATCGCTGTCTATGCGGGCCTGTACATGGTCGGCTTGCCGGAGGCGCGGCCAGTGCTCGCCGAACCGCCTGCCGCCACGCTGGCGAAAGCCGCGGGTGTGCGCGGCGGCGATCTGGTGCGTGCGGTCGACGGCCAGCAGGTCGCCACGTGGCAGGAGCTTCGCTGGCGCGTGCTCCAGGCCGCGCTGCAGCGCGAGCTGCTGCGTATCGAGGTCATCAACGCGCGCGACCAGATCGCCAATGTGACGCTGGACCTGCGCAACTACCCGGCGGACGAGGTGGAAAGCGACGTCCTCGAACGCATCGGCCTGCGGCTGTACCGTCCGGCGCTGGACCCGGTGCTGGGGCAGGTGGTGTCGGGCAGCGCCGCCGAGCGCGCCGGGCTGGAAAAGGGCGACCGCGTGACCCACATCGACGAGCGTCCGGTGGCGACGTGGGAAGACCTGGTGCGAGAGGTGCGGCGACGCCCCGGACGTCCGGCGCTCCTGCGCATCGAGCGCGGCGAGCTCAGCATGACGCTGCAGGTGACGCCCGATGACGTGGCCGCGAACGGCGAGCGCGTCGGGCGCATCGGCGCTGCTCCGGAGATACCCGCTGCCCACGCCGAGCGCATCTTCGTGCAGGTGCGTTACGGACCGCTCGACAGCGTGGCGCACGCCGTCGCCAAGACCTGGGACATCTCGGTGTTCAGCCTGCGCATGCTCGGCAGGATGCTGCTCGGCGAGGTGTCCTGGAAGAACCTGTCCGGGCCGGTGACCATCGCCGATTTCGCCGGCCAGTCGGCGCAGCTCGGTTGGATTCCCTACCTGACGTTCCTCGCCCTGATCAGCATCAGCCTCGGGGTGCTCAATTTGCTGCCCATTCCCCCGCTCGACGGCGGCCATCTCATGTTCTACTTCGTCGAATTGCTCAAGGGAAGCCCGGCGTCGGATCGCGCCATCGAGTTCGGCCAGCGTGTCGGCATCGCCCTGCTGCTGGTGCTGATGGCGTTTGCTTTCTACAACGACCTTACGCGCCTGTTCGCCGGCTGAAGCGGATATTGCCGATGCGAAAGCGCATTCTCGCGGCGCTCGCCTGGGCGCTGCTGGCGGCGGCCGGCGCCGCGGCCGCCCAGGACTTCCGCCCCTTCACGGTCAAGGACATCCGCGTCGAGGGCGTGCAGCGCACCGACCCCGGCACCGTCTTCAGCTACCTGCCGGTGAAGGTGGGGGAGACGCTGACCGCGGAAAAGGCGCAGCAGGCGCTGCGCGCGCTGTACGCCACGGGCTTTTTCAAGGACGTGCGGCTCGAGTCCGAGAACGACGTGCTGGTGGTCCTGGTGGAGGAGCGGCCGGCGATCGCGCAGGTGGATTTCTCCGGCGTGAGCGAGTTCCCGCTGGACACATTGCGGCGCGCGCTGCGCGATCTCGGCCTGGGCGAGGGGCGCATTTTCGACCGCGCCGTGCTGGAGAGCGCGGAGCAGGAGCTCAAGCGCCAGTACCTGTCGCGCGGCAAGTACGCCGCCGAAGTGCAGACCACCGTCACGCCGCTCGAGCGCAACCGCGTGGCGATCAGCTTTGCCGTGAGCGAAGGCGAGGTGGCGAAGATACGCGCCGTCAATATCGTCGGCGCGCGCGCTTTTGCGGAAAAGGACCTGCTCGGCCTGTTCGTCCTGCGCACGCCGGGCTGGCTGACGTGGTACACGAAGCACGACCAGTACTCGCGCCAGCGCCTGTCCGCGGACCTGGAGACGCTGCGCTCGCACTACCTCGACCAGGGATATCTGGACTTCAACATCGAGTCCACCCAGGTGTCGATCACGCCCGACCGCAAGGACATCTACATCACGATCAACATCAGCGAAGGGGAAAAATACACGGTGTCGGACGTGCGCATCGGCGGGCAGATGCTGGTGCCGGAGGAAGAGCTGGAGAAGCTGCTGCGCATCGGGCCGGGGGACGTTTTTTCACGCCAGCGGCTGATCGAATCGCAGAAGGCCATCGCCGACCGGCTCGGCAATGACGGCTACGCTTTCGCCAACGCCAACGCCGTGCCCCAGGTGGACAGGGAGAAACGCACGGTGGCGTTCACTCTCCTCATCGACCCGGGACGGCGCGTGTACGTGCGCCGCATCAACGTCGTCGGCAACAGCAAGACGCGCGACGAGGTCGTGCGCCGCGAGATGCGCCAGCTCGAGGGCGCCTACTATGACGCCTCCAAGATCCAGCTGTCGCGGCGGCGCATCGACCGCACGCGCTACTTCAGCGACGTCGCGGTGGACACGGCGCCCGTGGAAGGCCGCCCCGACCAGGTGGATGTCACCTATACGGTCGAGGAGCGCTCCACGGGCGCGCTCATGCTCGGCGTGGGCTTTTCCACGCTGGACAAGGTCATTCTCTCGGCGTCCGTCACGCAGCCCAACGTCTTCGGCACCGGCAAGTTCCTCGCCCTCGAGCTGAACAGCGGCACCGTCAACCAGGTCTATTCGCTGTCTTACGTGGACCCGTACTACACGGTCGATGGCGTGAGCCGCGGATTCGACGTCTATAAGCGCGACGTCGACGCCTCGACGCTTGCCACCGGCGCCTACGCCACCAGCACGCTGGGTGGCGGCATCAAGTTCAGCTATCCGCTCTCGGAGCGCGTCACGGTGAGCTTCGGCGCGCTCGCCGAGACAGTCGAGGTGACCACTTTCGAGAGCAGCTCGGCGATCTACAAGCAGTTCGTCGACGACTTCGGCAACGAGTACCGCTATGGCGCGCTCACGGCGGCGTGGGCACGCGATACGCGCGACAGCCTGATCGTCACCACGGACGGGCTGCTGACCCGGATAAGCTCGGAGTTCGCGGGAGGCGATCTGCAGTACTACCGCTTGGGCGTCAACCAGCAGCTCTACTGGCCGCTCAGCCGCAACGTGACGCTGTTCCTGAATGCCGACCTCGGCTACGCGAGCGGCAGCGGCGGCAAGCCCCTGCCGTTCTTCAAGAACTACTATGCCGGCGGCCCCGGTACCGTGCGCGGCTACCAGGACTTTTCGCTCGGGCCGCGCGACGAAGTGGGCAACTCGCTGGGCGGCACGCGCCGCGTGGTCGGCAACGTGGAGCTGCTGTTTCCGATGCCGGGTGCGGCGCAGGACAAGTCGCTGCGCCTCGGCCTGTTCGTCGACGCCGGCCAGGTGTACGCGGACGGCGATCCGGTCGAGCTATCCGAGCTGCGCTACTCCACCGGTCTGGCGCTCGCCTGGGCCTCGCCCCTCGGGCCGCTGCGCTTGTCGTTGGCCACGCCGCTGAACGAGGTGAAGGGCGTCGACCGCGTGCAAAGGTTACAATTGAAGTTCGGCACCGCGTTCTGACCCATCGGGCGATTCATGCAGAAGATCACCGCGAAACTGGCCCTGCCGTTGTCGCTGGCGCTCGCGCTGTCGGCGCTTCCTGCCGCTGCGCAGATGGAGGGGCGCATCGGCTTCGTCAATACGGCCCGCATCCTGCGCGACGCGGTTCCGGCGGTGCGCGCGCAGAAGAAGATCGAGGCGGAATTCTCCAAGCGCGACCAGGAGCTGGCCAAGACCGCCGAGCAGCTCAAGCGCATGCAGGACGAGCTCGAGCGGCAGGGCGTCACCCTGCCGGACAGCCAGCGCCGCGCCAAGGAGCGGGAGTTCAACGACCTGAACCGGGATTTCCAGCGCCGCCAGCGCGAGTTCCGCGAGGACCTCAACCAGCGCCGCAACGAGGAGCTGGCGCAGGTGGTCGAGCAGGCGAATCGCGTCATCCGCCTGATCGCCGAGCAGGAGAAGTACGACATCATCTTCCAGGACGCCGTCTACGCGAATCCGCGTATCGACATCACCGACCGGGTGATCAAGGCGCTCGAGGGCAAGTCGCCCGCGCGCTGACATGGCGGGCCCGATTTCCCTCGGCGAGATCGCGTCCAGGCTCGGCGGGCGCGTGGTCGGCGACGCCGGCATCCTCATCGAGCAGGTGGCGTCCCTCGAGCACGCGCAAGGGCACGACATCGCATTCTTCTCCAGCGCGCGCTACAAGGCGCAGTTGGCGGCGACGCGCGCCGCCGCCGTGATCCTCGGGCCGCAGGCCGAGCCGCTCACCCGGCTGCCGCGCATCGTGAGCGACAACCCGTATGCCTACTTCGCGCGCGTGTCGCAGCTGCTCAATCCGGCGCTCGCGCCGCGTCCTGGCGTGCATGCGGCGGCGCACGTCGACGCGCAGGCGCGTGTGGCCGCCAGCGCGCGCGTCGACGCCGGCGCCGTGGTGTGCGCGGCCGCGGAGATCGGCGAGCGCGCGTGGATCGGCGCGGGCTGCTACATCGGCGACGCGGCGGCGGTGGGCGCCGACAGCCGCCTGCATCCCGCGGTCGTGGTGTACGAGGGCTGCCGCATCGGCAAGCGCGCCCTCGTGCATGCGGGCGCGGTGATCGGCGCGGACGGCTTCGGCATGGCGCTGGACGCCGGACGCTGGCTGAAGGTGCCGCAGATCGGCCGCGTGCTGATCGGCGACGACGTGGAGATCGGGGCCAACACGACGATCGACCGCGGCACGGTGGACGACACCGTGATCGAGGACGGCGTCAAGCTCGACAACCAGGTGCAGATCGGCCACAACTGCCGCATCGGCGCGCACACGGCGATGGCGGGATGCGCCGGCGTGGCGGGCAGCGCGCACATCGGCCGGCGCTGCACCCTGGGTGGGGCGGCGGTGGTCCTCGGGCATCTCAGCCTGTGCGACGACGTGCACGTATCCGCGGCCACCGTCATCACGCGCTCCATCCGCAAGCCGGGCACCTACACCGGCGTGTACCCCTTCGAGGACAGCGCGTCGTGGGCGCGCAACGCCGCGCTGCTGCGGCACCTGGGCAAAGAAAGGAAGAAACGCAATGGCTGAGATGGATGCGCTGCAAGTCCTCGAGTACCTGCCGCAGCGCTATCCGCTGCTCATGATCGATCGCGTGCTCGAATGCGAGCCGGGCAAGCGCATCCTCGCGCTCAAGAACGTCAGCATCAACGAGCCCCAGTTCCTCGGCCACTTCCCGG
>Ga0214471_10005025_pt1 | contig 10204 bp, 6 predicted proteins | sample RVTome_5_FD_207665 | JGI IMG/M metagenome (GOLD analysis project Ga0214471, IMG submission 207665) | Soil microbial communities from uranium-contaminated site in the Upper Colorado River Basin, Wyoming, United States - RVT142D155 | ecosystem: Environmental > Terrestrial > Soil > Contaminated >... | reverse complement strand
CACCTTGTCGCGCAGGGCGGCCTGGGCGGCGGCGACGCGGGCAATCGGGACGCGGTAGGGGGAGCAGCTGACGTAGTCGAGCGCCTCGCGGTGGCAGAACTCGACTGACGACGGGTCGCCGCCGTGTTCGCCGCAGATGCCGATTTTGAGGTCCGACTTCACACCGCGTCCCTTGCCGATACCCATCCGCATCAGTCCGCCGACGCCTTCCTGGTCGAGCCGCACGAAGGGGTCGACCTCGATAACGCCGGCGTTCACGTAGGCTGGCAGGAAGTGCGCCGAGTCGTCGCGTGAGATGCCGTAGGTGGTCTGGGTCAGGTCGTTGGTGCCGAACGAGAAGAAGTCGGCGTGTTCGGCGATCTCGTCGGCGATGACGCAGGCGCGTGGCAGCTCGATCATGGTGCCGACGGTGTAGTCGACCTTCGTCCCTCTTTCGGCGAGGACTGCCTCGGCGGTGTCGACGGCGAGCGCGCGCATGCGCTTGAGCTCCGCCTCCATGCCGACGATAGGGATCATGATCTCGGGAATGGCGTCGATGCCGTCGGCACGGGCGTCGCAGGCGGCCTCGATGATGGCGCGCACCTGTGTCTCGTAGATCTCCGGGAACGTGACGGCGAGGCGGCAACCGCGGTGGCCGAGCATCGGGTTGAACTCGGCGAGGTCTTGATTGCGCTGCGACACGACAGCGGCTGAGACGCCGAGGGCGGACGCCACCTCTTCGATCTCTTCGGCGGTGTGCGGCAGGAACTCGTGCAGCGGCGGGTCGAGCAGGCGGATGGTGACGGGCAGGCCGTCCATGGCGCGGAAGATGCCCTCGAAGTCCGAACGCTGCATTGGCAAGATCTTGGCCAGCGCGGCGCGGCGGCCCGCCTCGGAGTCGCTGAGAATCATCTCGCGAACGGCGAGGATGCGCTCCGGGTCGAAAAACATGTGCTCGGTGCGGCAAAGGCCGATGCCTTCGGCGCCGAACTTGCGCGCGACCTCGGCGTCGAAGGGGGTGTCGGCGTTGGTGCGGACCTTGAGGCGCCGCGCGGCGTCCACCCAACCCATCAGCTCGGCGAAGTCGTCGTCGAGCTGGCCCTCGACCACGGGGACGGAGCCGAGCATCACCTCGCCGGTGCTGCCGTCGAGGCTGATAACGTCGCCTTCCTTCACCTCGATTTGGCGCCCGCCGGCGTCGACGCTGAAGACGCCGTTTGCGTAGTCGATGTGCAGCGCGCCGCAGCCGGCAACGCAGCAGCGTCCCATGCCGCGCGCGACGACGGCCGCATGCGACGTCATGCCGCCGCGGGCGGTGAGGATGCCCTCCGCCGCCTTCATGCCGTGAATGTCCTCCGGCGACGTCTCGAGGCGAACCAGGATCACCTTCTCGCCCCTGGCTTCCATCTCCACCGCGTCGTCGGCGCTGAAAGCGACCTTGCCGACCGCCGCGCCGGGAGATGCGGCGAGGCCAGTCGCGATGACGTCGCGCTTTGCCGACGTGTCGAAGGTGGGGTGGAGCAGCTCGTCCAGCTTGTCGGGCTCGATGCGCAGGATGGCCTCCTCCTTTGAGATCAGGCCCTCGCGCACCATGTCGACGGCGACCTTGACCATGGCGCGGGCGGTGCGCTTGCCGCTACGGGTCTGCAGCAGCCAGAGGCGGCCCTGCTGGATCGTGAACTCGATGTCCTGCATGTCGCGGTAGTGCTGCTCCAGCGATTCGTAGACACGCTTCAGCTCGGAGTACGCCTGCGGCATCGTCTCTTCCAGCGCCGGCTGGTCGTCGAGCTTCGAGGCGATAGTGACCGGCTGCGGCGTGCGGATGCCGGCGACAACGTCCTCGCCCTGGGCGTTGACCAGGTATTCGCCGTAAAAGCGGTTCTCACCAGTGGAGGGGTCGCGCGTGAAGCCGACGCCGGTGGCGCAGTCGTTGCCGAGGTTGCCGAAGACCATCGCCTGGACGTTAACGGCGGTGCCCCAGCTGCCGGGGATCTCGTACATGCGGCGGTAGGTGACGGCGCGCGGGTTCTCCCACGAGCCGAATACGGCGCCGACCGCGCCCCAGAGCTGATCCCACGGGTCCTCGGGGAAGTCGGAGCCTCGGCGTTTTTTGATCTCGGCTTTGTACTCCGCGACGAGCTCTTTGAGTGCCGATGCCGGCAACTCGGTGTCTAGCTCGACCCCGAGGGCGTGTTTCTTGGCTTCAAGGATCGCCTCGAAGGGGTCGACGTCCTTGTCCTCGCCCTTGAGGCCCATGACGACGTCGCCGTACATCGAGACGAAGCGTCGGTAGGAGTCGTAGGCAAAGCGCTCGTCGCCGGTCTCTTTCGCGAGGCCGGCAGCAACGTTGTCGTTGAGGCCGAGGTTAAGGACCGTATCCATCATGCCGGGCATCGAGACGCGGGCGCCGGAGCGGACCGAGAACAGCAGCGGCTTCTTGGCGTCGCCGAATTTGCGGTCGAGGAGGCGCTCGACGTAGGCGACGCCGTCACGCACCTGGTCTTCGAGGCCTGAGGGGTACTGGCGGCCGCGGTCGTAGAAGGCGGTACAGACTTCGGTCGTGATGGTGAAGCCGGGCGGCACAGGCACGCCAAGGTTGGTCATCTCAGCCAGGCCGGCGCCCTTTCCGCCGAGCAGGTTGCGCATTTCGGCTGAGCCGTCCGCCTTGCCCTCGCCGAAGAGAAATACGTACTGCTGCGCCGTCCCAGACTGGGTTGTGGTCATGTTCGGGGGCCTCGTCTTGTATTGAAATCTTCTAGGGGGGAGCGGGTGCTCCCTTAACGCGAATTATACAGCGCGTCAGCTTCAGCTACAGGCGGCGTCGGGAACGTTAAGGGCTTATTGATATTCGCACCACTCCGTCTATACTCGGGTCGGATTCGTCACTCCCGGGAGGTTCACTTATCAAGTTTCACTGGTTCCACCTGATGCCCTACCCGGAGCTGCCGGATGAGTTCGGCGCCGGCAAGAAGTATCACAGCTCGGCCGTCGACGTTCCGATCGAGCTGTTCGATCCCGCCATCGGTCATCGCGCCTATAACGACTACCTGGACGAGCTGGAGTACGCGGCTGAGTTGGGCTATGACGGCATCTGCGTCAACGAGCACCACCAGCAGGCGTACGGGCTGATGCCCTCGCCGAACCTGATGGCGGCATCGCTGGCGCGACGAACCAGCAAGACGGCTCTCGTCGTGCTGGGCAACAGCATTGCGTTGTACAACCCGCCGACACGCGTCGCGGAGGAGTTCGCGATGCTGGACGTGATCAGCGGCGGGCGGCTCGTGGCGGGCTTCCCGGTCGGCACCGTGATGGATACGGCGTACGCGTACGGCGCTACGCCTGAGACCCTGCGCGAAAAGTACAAAGAGGCACACGACCTGATCGTCAAGGCGTGGACCGAGCCGGAGCCCTTCGCGTGGAATGGCAAGTACACACAGCTGCGCTACGTCAACACGTGGCCGCGCCCGATCCAGAAGCCGCACCCGCCGATCTGGGTGCCGGGCGGCGGCAGCATCGAGACGTGGGAATGGATCACGGAGCAGGACTACTTCTTCGCCTACCTGAGCTACGGCGGCTACCTCAGCGCCGAGCGTGTCATGAACGGCTACTGGGACCACGTAAAGGGCGCCGGGCGCGACCAGAACCCGTACCGTGCCGGCTTCCTGCAGTTCGTCGGCGTGGCGGAGACCGAGCGCGAGGCGGAGGAGATCTACGAGGAGCCGATCAAGTACTTCTTCGACCGCTGCCTCAACATCGACCGCGGTTTCACCGACGCGCCGGGTTACCGTTCGCTGCGTTCGATTCAGGCCGGACTACGAACGTCGGCTGCCGGGCGCAGCAGCATGTTCGGCGGGCCGCGAGACTGGAAGCAGTATGTCGAAGACGGGACTTTGATCAGCGGCAGCGTGGAGCAGGTCACGGAGAAGATGCGGGAGCTAATCAAGAAGCTGCGCATCGGCCACCTGATGATGCTGATGCAGTTCGGCAACCTCGGCAAAGAGGCCACGATGATGAACTCACGCCTCTTCGCGGAGAAGGTGATGCCGGAGCTGAAGGACCTCTGGGACGATGAGTGGGAAGACCGCTGGTGGATCAACCCGCTGACAACGGCGCAGACGGCGCAGCCCGCCGCGGTGCTGTAGCACCGTACACCTTGCTGAAGGGCAAGGCTTCACACAGCGATGCCCCGGCCTTCAGGCCGAGGAAAAGGTCATCCCAATCGGTGCGATGGCCGCTAGGAGGTAGCCATGAAGTTTCACTGGTTCCACCTGATGCCTTATCCGGACCTGCCGGAGGACTTCCGAGAGAAGTACAGCAGTGTCTGGGTTGATGTGCCCAGCCACCTTTTCGACCCAGAGCGCGGCCACGTGGTCTACAACGACTACCTCGACGAGCTGGAGTACGCCGCCGACATGGGCTTCGACGGCATCTGCGTCAACGAGCACCATCAGAACGCCTACGGGATGATGCCTTCGCCGAACCTGATGGCGGCCTCACTGGCGCGGCGGACCAGTAACACGGCGCTCGTCGTGCTCGGCAACAGCATCGCGCTGTACAACCCGCCCACCCGCGTCGCCGAGGAGATGGCGATGCTGGACGTGATCAGCGGCGGACGCCTGGTCGCCGGCTTCCCTGTCGGCACGTCGATGGACACGAACTTTGGCTACGGTGAGACGCCGATCACGCTTCGCGAGAAGTATCGCGAGGCGCACGACCTGATCATCAAGGCGTGGACGGAGCCGGAGCCGTTCGCCTTCAACGGCAAGTACACCCAGCTGCGCTACGTCAACACGTGGCCGCGACCGCTGCAGAAGCCGCACCCGCCGATCTGGGTGCCCGGCGGCGGCAGCATTGAGACCACGGAGTGGATCGCGGACAAGGATTACCTGATGGCAAACCTGAGTTACGCGGGCTACAAGGCCGCGAAGTCCGTCATGGACCAGTACTGGGACTTGATGCGCCAGAAGGAAAAGGACCCGAATCCGTACAGCGCCGGGTTCCTGCAGCTCATCGGCGTGTCGGAGACGGAGGCGCAGGCCAAGGAAGACTACGCGGAAGCGGCGCTTTACTTCTACCAGCGTTGCCTGCACGTCAACCAGATGTACAACAACACGCCCGGCTACCGCTCACTGCGTTCTATGGAGCTCAGCATGAAAGCGGGCCGACCCTCAAGCCTCAGCGCGTTTAGCGGGGAGCAGACCTGGGAAGACTACCTTGAAAAGGGCAACATCATCGCCGGGACGCCGGAGCAGGTCATCGAGAAGATCCGCGAGCTGGCGAAGAGCCTGAACATCGGCCACCTGATGATGCTGCTGCAGTTCGGCAACATGTCGAAGGACCTGACGATGAAGAACACGCGGCTCTTTGCCGAGAAGGTGATGCCGGAGCTGAAGGACTTGTGGGACGACGAGTGGGAAGACAAGTGGTGGATCCATCCCCTTGCCGCGGAGCAGACGGCTCAACCGGCGGCAGTGAAGTAAGGTATGCGCCCTCCGCCTGCGCTTCAGGGAGGCGCTGGAGTTATTTCGTGAGCTGAAGGCCGGGCTGAAGTTCGCCTAGCTCGCGAGATCGCCGAGCCGGCCGTACTTGCCGCGAAAGAACAGCAGCGGCCTGTCCTCCAGGGCGATATAGGCGTGCTGCACCTCGGCGACCAGGATTGTGTGGTCACCGGCCTCATGCGTCTCGACGAGGTGACACTCGATATGCGCCAGGCAGTCCGGGATGATCGGCGCACCAAGCTCCCCGGCGCGGCAGTGGAGTTCGGTGAACCAGGCACTATCGTCCTGAGGTTTGGCAAAGAAGCGCGAGATGTGCTCCTGCTGGTCGCTGAGCACGTTGATGTTGAACGCCTTCGATTGCATGATTTCGGCACGGGTCCGGGAAACGGTGGTGAGGCAGACCAGCAACAGCATGGGATCCAGGGACACGGAAGTGAACGAGTTGACGGTCACCGCATAGCAGTTGTCGACCTTACCCGCCGTGACAACCGCAACGCCCGTCGCGAAGTTGCCCACAACCTGCCGGTAAGTCATCGCGTCAACGCTCATCGCATCCCTCCTGAGCCTCGTCCCTGGGTTCGTTGACAGGCTACACCGGACAGCCTGCCTTGAGAATCCCTTAATCAACTTAACTATTCATCCATCGCTAGATAAGGATTCTTGATATGACCGCCACGCCATACGAATGTCGCTGAGAAAGGCGCGGGTGGGAGGAGACATACGTCGCTGCGCTGGCTCAAGAACGTGACGTAAAAGCTCGCAATCCTTCGGCTAACCAACATGCAAGGGCGAGTAAGCATGCTCATTCGCCTTTCTGCGTCCGAATATAGAGGTGTATCCTGTAATTGGGTAAGTAGGCCTCCCGTCAGGAGGGAGATGGCAATGAAGTCCAGGCTTGGAAGCGATGCGAGGAAGGCAATGACAGGGCGTCGTATTCTCGTCGCCGCAGCCGCGGCCACTGCTGCCGCCTCCGCCTGGGAGACGGGCCACCGCCGCGTACGGCGCGCCGACCTGACAGAATCAGGCGCGCGAATTGAGAAGCTGTCCGATCTGCGCTACGACCAGCAGGCCCTGAAGACGATCGCAAGCGGTCTCGAGGACGAGTGGGGCGAGTTTGCTTATCTCGGCTTCAAGGACCTGCGCGAGATGATGTCGAAGGCGGGCGACACGATATTCGTGGTCGTCGAACGCGACGAGACCGGAGCGAAGGCGCTCGGCATCGTACAGACGATCCTGGCGGACGTGCACGGCGACGCCGAACTCTTGCAGGAGACGTATCCGGACTTCGCGGCGCTGACCAGCCCCGCAGCGTGGAAGCGTTCCCGAACGCACGGCGGCGACACCGTCGTCCTGCTGCAGATCACCACACTCGTGAAATCGAAGCGTTCCAGCGGCACCGGCTCGCTGCTGCGTAACGCAGCCCTCAATATGCTCGACGCCCGCGTCTCCTACGCGCTGACTACAACCCCGGTGGACGGCGCGCTCCTGGGCGACGTCGACGTCGAGCTACCGAAGACTTACACCGCCGCGATGCGCTTCCACGCGCGAGGCGGCGCCAGCCCGGCGCGCACGCTGCCCGGCTACAAGCGGCCCCAGGGTGATGCGACAGAGCACGGCGAGGACGTGGTGATGATGCGCTACGCGCGCGACGAGTCCGGCGAGTGGCCGGCGCCGCGACCGGAGATGCGCCTGCGCTCGATGGGCCCAATGCAGCGCCGGGTAAACCAGACCGCGCGCCAGTTGCGCCTGCGACGCCTGGGAAAGCTGCGCCCGCCGCGGACGCCGCTGAGCGACCTTCGCGCCAGCGGACAGCGCTTCCTGGCCAAACGCCCCGCGCGACAGTTCCTCACCGAGCTGCGAGGTCGTGTTGCGCGTCGCATCCACGGCCACGACGACGACGTCGCACCGGCCGCCTGAAGCACGCACGGCATCTGCCCCGTCTTGTCGGTCGAAGGGTGACGCACTACGATCGTGCATACTTCACTTTCCACCGATTCCAGACTCATGAGGGGGACCCATCAATGGCTGACAAGCGTGTCCAGGCCGCGGAGGCCGTGGTCAAGTCGATCAAGACGGGCGAGCGCTCCGCGTCCGAACGCGCCCGCGAGCACCTGGCGTCTGATGTCGTGCTCGAGATCGTGCGGGCGCAGGGCAGCGAGGAGATCAAGGGCATCGATCAGGTGCTGTTCCGCCTCGGCGGCATCTGGGCCCAGACGCCGATCTACCAGCGCGGCGCCTGGTCGGAGCCGAAGGCGGACGGCGACACGCTGAAGGTCGAGGGCGTCTTCCCAGACCTCGGCGCGGCGCCGCAGGCGATGAACCTGACGTTCTCGTTCAACGGCGACGGCAAGGTGTCGCGTGTCGTGCAGCAGCTGGTGACGGGCGGCCCGCCGCAGCAGGTGGACGAGATACCGACCTACATGCGTGGCCAGATCGACAGCGCGTTGTTCAACAATACGCCGATGGTCGTCTGCTACGTGGACGAGAACGGCCAACCGCAGCAGTCGCTGCGCGGGAGCACGCTGGTGTTCAGCCCGACGCAACTCGCGATCTGGGTCCGTAGCGCCGAAGGCGGGATCGTCAAGGCCGTATCGGGCGGCAACAACAAGCTCTCTCTGCTCTATCGCGACTCGAACTCACGCTCGACGATTGTGGTGCAGGGCCGCGGCAGCATCGCGACGGACGAGGAGACGCGCCACCGCCTCTACGATATGACGCCGGAGGTCGAGCAGATGCACGACCCCGACCGCAAGGGCGCGGCGCTGATCATCGACATCGTGCGCCTGCAGGGTGGCGGCCCGAAGGGCAACTTCCGCATGCAGCGCGAGTAGAAGGCTCCGAAACGGGACGCGAAGGCCCCGGCAATTCGCCGGGGCCTCTGCTTGCGCGCCGTCCGTGCTGATTGGGTAAGGTGGAGGCATGCGTTTCGGCTTGATGGCAATTGTCTTGCTGTTCGCGGCAGCAGTTGCCTGCTCCGGCGACAACGACAGGGCACCGACGCCGACACTCTTCCCCCAGCTCGAAGCGTCGCCCGGGCCGACGTCCGTGCCGCCGGAGCTGCCGACACCCTGTACGGAAGCATCCGGCGTGATCGTCCCGTGCGAGCGTCAGGAGATGCCGGGCTCGATGGCATGGCTTGTCGACGCGCGCGACGGCAGCGTGATCCAGGTCTTCGAGGGCGTGGAGGACGTAATTCGCTACGCGGGGTTCGATGGGGACGAAGCGGTGCTCGGTATTCGCGACGCGGCGGCTTCGGAGTATCGGCTGGAAGTGCACCGCTACAACCTCGACGGCGGCGAAGAGGGCGTCGAGCCCTGGGCACAGATACCCCGAGATGCGACAGCCAGTGAGTATCGCTGGCTTCAGACCTGGTACCCGGGCGATCCTTTGTGCTCTCGGGCTGAGGGAGGCATAGAGGTTGAAGGGCGCTTCTACGCGGGCGCCGAATGCGGACCGCTCTCACCGGACGGCACGTGGATGATCTACCGCGTCGATGCGGGGAAACTCGAAGTCAGTCCGTTCGGAGAGCTCCCGGCGTGGGACGAATGGCTGGTCAACCTTGAGTCCGGTGAGCGTCATGAGCTGCAGACCGGCCTTGGGCAGTGCAATGCCGACTCGATATTTGGGCCGACGTGGTCGCCGAGCAGCCGCTATGTCTTCTTCGGCGACTGTGCCGACGGTGGCCATATCTTCCTGGGCGACGTGGAAGATGGCAGCGCGCGCGTCATCGTGGATGACATCCCAAGCTTCCGCAACATGCCAGACTGGGCCGGCGATACGGAGGCGATCATCTATCCGGACGGCAACGGCGGCGCCGTGCTCGAGTACCTGGACGAGGGCACCGCGTTCGACCCCGGTGTCGTCTGGCCGGCGCGCTTCGGCGCGGCGGGACGCGTCCTGTACGGCGCAACGCCGGAGAGTGACGAGGCGATGCCGGAGACGCTGATCTTCGACATCGAAACGGGGGAGAGCGAAACATTCCCCGGCGAGGCGCTGTACAGGCGGTGGCCGATTGAGCTGGTCTCCGTTGCGGGGACTCCTACCGGGCTAATTGCGGTGTTACCCGGCCCCCTGTACTGCCAGGGACTGCAGATCTACGTGGACGGCACGCCTCTCGTGTGCATCGACGCCGGCGCTGCGCCGAGCTTCTCGCCCGACGGCAGGTATGTGGCGTTGGCGCAACGGACGGGCGACTTCGAAGGCGATGGTATCTATGACCTGGTGGTTGTCGAGGTGGCGACGGGCAGGCAGCAGGTCGTGATCAGAGACGTACGCTCGGAGATTCCCTACCCGCGACCCGCGGCATGGAACGAGGCGAGCACGCACATCATCGTGGGCTCTCCGTACCAGTACGGGCCTTACGGACCCTAGGGCGCCTTTCCCGACTCCAGCTCGCCCCTGACGATGGCGGCGCCGGCTGCGAGGGCGCGCATCTTGCCCTCGGCGGCCGCGCGGCTGCGCGGCACCATGCCGCAGTCGGTGCAGGGGAAGAGGTGCTCCGGAGAGACGTAGGGCAGCGCATCGCGGATACGGCCGGCCACCGTCTCCGGCGTCTCAACCTCCTCGGTCCCAACGTCGATGACGCCGAGCAGCACGTCTTTGCCGTCCAGCGCCGCGAGGAGCGCCGGGTCGACGCCGGACGCGGCGCATTCGACGCTGACCTGGTCGACGCTCGACTTCGCCAGCAGCGGCAGCGAAACGCCGTAGTGGCCCCACTCCTGGTTCTG
>Ga0214471_10005024_pt1 | contig 10205 bp, 8 predicted proteins | sample RVTome_5_FD_207665 | JGI IMG/M metagenome (GOLD analysis project Ga0214471, IMG submission 207665) | Soil microbial communities from uranium-contaminated site in the Upper Colorado River Basin, Wyoming, United States - RVT142D155 | ecosystem: Environmental > Terrestrial > Soil > Contaminated >... | reverse complement strand
TGTTGCCGAGAATAGGAATCCTGTGTTTCAATAAAAAACCCATCGTAAATATCAAGGAACTGATGGACCTAAAAAATACAATTTGAAAAGCGTTGATATTGACAAGATATTTTACGGTAACATTCATACAGGCAAATGAGAACGTACTTATGATCATGAATTTTATCGTGTTTTTAACCGTCATGATCTATGTTTCTTCATTTGTGATATCTATCGTTATTAATTTGGAATTTGCTGACTTAAACAATGTAGCGTGCCAAAACCCCAGATAAGATCAATGGCACTGATGCCTGTCACTTCCCTATCTTGGAAACAGTGTGCCAATGTATTCAATGCCATACGATCATTTGGGTCATTAAACGTTGGCACAAGAACGCATTTATTTAGAATCAAAAAATTGGCATAACTTGCTGGCAAGCTAACGTCTTCGAATAAAATTTCACCTGGCATTGGCAAGGTGACGATGTTAGGCTTTTTACCGTTCTCCAATGTTGCATTTTGTAAACGTTTAAAATTGTCCTGTAACGCCTTGTAATTTGGATGCTTAGGATTGGATTCAATTACTGTTACAATGGTATCTTCATTTACAAATCGGCACAAGTCGTCAATATGGCCGTGAGTGTCATCACCCTTAATGCCATCACCTAACCAAATCGTGTTGGTAATGCCAAGATAATCTTTAAAAATGGTTTCATAATCTGCTTTTGTCAATCCAGGATTTCGCACCTGCACCGTTGGGTGTAATAGGCATTCTTCGGAAGTCAATAAGGTCCCTTTTCCATTGCTGTCAATGGCGCCACCTTCCAAAGTCACCGGTTTTCCTTTAAATACAACTTGTGTTAATGGAATATTTAAAGTACTGGCCACTTTTTTTGGCACATGCTTATCCAATCTATAATTTGTGTATTTGGCCCAACCATTGAAATTGAAATTTAACGCCTCACGCATCTTTCCATTTTTAACGATTATTGGTCCAGAGTCCCGCATCCAGCTTCTGTTGGTTTTTTGAATAATGAATGTGACATTCTTGAGGTTGACATGAGCTTTTTGGAGCATGTCCATAACTTTGGTTTTCAAACTGTTATCTACAACTACCAAAAACAAGGGTTCATAGGTGGTCACTTTTTTAATGAATTCAACAAAAGCCCATTGGATGGCATGGTATTTCCCTGGCCAATCGTTGCCATTGTGGGGAAAACATAAAAGTATACCCTGTTGTCTTTCCCATTCTGCAGGTAACCTTCTCATTCGTCCAATGCCCGTTTTGTAATATCGCCGAAGGCATCAATGCGACGGTCCCTGAAAAATGGCCAGTTTTGACGGACATTTTCTTGAAGGCCGAGATCAACTTCTGCAATTAGGATTTCTTCTTTGTCATGAGAGGCTTGGGCCAGAATTTCACCTTGAGGACCAGCAATGAACGAAGCGCCCCAGAATTCAATGCCTGCTGTATTGGGGACATATTGCTCCAAACCAATTCTATTAGCGGCGGCAACATAAATGCCATTGGCAACTGCATGGCCTTTCATGACATTCATCCAAGCACCGTATTGATTTTCCCCAAATTGTTCTTTTTCGCTGGGATGCCAACCAATTGCAGTTGGATAAAATAGCACTTCAGCACCCTTGAGCGCGGTAAGTCGTGCCGCCTCAGGATACCATTGGTCCCAACAAATGAGTGTGCCAATTCTTCCTTTTTGTGTTTTAATGGTTTTGAACCCTAAATCACCGGGGGTAAAATAGAATTTTTCATAAAAATGGGGGTCATCAGGAATGTGCATTTTTCGGTAAAGACCAGCTTCAGAGCCATCGGAATCGATAATATAAGCACTATTGTGATACACTCCTGCCATTCGTTTTTCGAAGAAAGGAACTATGATCACCACACTCAGTTCTTTTGCTAAAGCACTAAAAGAAATAAAAGACGTGCTATATAACGGTTCTGCCAATGCAAAGTTATCAACATCTTCACTTTGGCAAAAATAATGGCTACTGTACAGTTCGGGCAAACAAATGACTTCAGCACCTTGTTGTGCAGCTTTTTTGACCCATTCCAAACATTTCTTTAAATTGTTTTGAGGAACATCGTTAAGGTTTAACTGTATGACTGCTATGTTGTATTTGGCCATTTTAAAGTTAAATTTAAAGTGCAAAAATAATAAATATAATGGCTGAACCTTTCTATTTTTAGTCTTTAGCTGTTTCTATCAATTCATAGCCCTGATTGACCCCTTTCTCTATAGCTGGCACGCCACGATCCATCCACAGCGGTTTTTCTGTCCCTTTTAAATAGTAATCAAAAAATTGAGCCAACCTGATATTGAAGTCTTTTCGGTTTTGAAATTTCAATGGCCAGTGCGGTTCACCATTGTAGTTTAAAAACCAAGCCGGTTTGCCCAAACGTCGTAAACTTGTAAAAAATTCAATGCCCTGATACCAAGGCACATGACCATCGGCATCGTTGTGCATGATCAATAACGGTGTGTTTATTTTATCGATATTAAAAATTGGTGAGTTTTCAATATAGCGTAGTGGATATTCCCATGGTGTCCCTCCTATTCTACTTTGTGTATGTTCGTATTGAAACTGTCTGCTCAAACCGGTCCACCATCGAATTCCACCATAGGCACTGATCATATTTGGAACAGGAGCACCAGCCTCGGCAGCTTTAAAGATATCCGTTTTTGTGACCAAATACGCGATTTGATAGCCTCCCCAACTATGTCCTTGGACACCAATATTGTCCTTATCAACAAACCCTTTTTCAATTAACATATTGATTCCCGGAATCACACAATTGTAAGCACTTTCACCAGGATAGCCAATGCGATATTCAACATCGGGATTGAAAATTAAATAGCCTCTACTTGCATAAAAACTATAATTTATGGTGGATCTTCCATACGAAGGCGCACGGTGGTCATGAAGGCCATCAGAACTTCTTTCATAAAAATTGACAATCATGGGGTATGTTTTGTTGGGGTCAAAATTTTCGGGTTTTACCAACATTCCTGTCAATTCCTTTCCATCCAAAGAGGTCCAATTCACCAATTCTATGGTTCCCCAATTATACTCTTTTTGTTGCGGGTTTGCATCACTTAATACCGTTTGTTTTTTGAAATCCAAATCGGTAATTCTCAAATTGGGAAAATCCTTGAAGGATTCTTTAGTGAACAGAATGTCATCACTTAATTTGGCCTTTAAGGGTCTTGAATAGCTGAAAGGCCCAGATTCCAGAACTTTCAGCTTATTTGTTGTAGGATTGAATTCGGCATATCCTCCATCTTTTGTGGTTTCATTAAAGGTCGATAATAACCAATTGGATTTTAAGCTGATAAAATGTTCTTCTTCATCAAGTTTTAGGTAGCGATAAACCGTTTTGTTTGGCCTTCCATTTGTCAAATTTATGGCTTCAGCGGTATCAGGATTGATTTTCCAAATGTCGTAACGGTCATAAACCAACAGATATTTGTCATCTTCTGTCCATCCTGCAACTCCATAGGCGTTGGGAAAATCAGGGGAGTCATTTTGTTCATCATAAAAGGCTTTTCCTTTGGTAAGTGCTTTATAATTTTCAGTAGCAATATTGTAGGCAAACCAAGTACTGTCTATTTTTTGATACCCATAAACATACTTTGTTTTTGGGCTTAAATGCGCTGATGGCATTTTTTTTAAATTTAGTTTGGTCTCGCCTGAAGTTGTATTCACTATCGCATAATCATAGAAACGACGACCTGTCCATTGGCTCTCCAATTCATAGGGCATCGATGTGTTTGCCAAAGCATAGATGGCATTGCCTTCATCGGTCAATTCTGTATTGGGAAAATCCTCAGTTCCAATTTGAACCAACTTTTTAGTATTGAAATTGAAAGCCGTCTGAAAGGATTGAATGGTATCATTTTTTAGTTGAAGTTCCTGAACGGTATAAAGCCTGGGTTCGTTATAAGTCCAAACCTCAACATTCACAATTTCATCTTTTAATAATGTCGTGTCTTTTATCACGGGTGGCTTTCGCAACCCAAAGTATAGTTTGGATTCATCTTTAGAGAAATTAAGGTGCCCGTCAGATGATACCAAATACCCTTTTGGTGCGGTAATATTGTCCAATAGTTTATTGGCTTCACTTTGTCCTTCTTGCCATGTGTACAGTTCGTTGGGCCTCACTTGTACCTTTGTCGAATCCAAATCTACTATAAAACCAAAGCGTTTCCCGGATTCGCTAAATTGTAGTTGGCCATATTTTGCCTTTTTTGATGCATGGATATTGGTGTGCACATCAGTTTCCAAATTTAAAACGTAAACCCCTGAATTGGCATCATTGTCTTCCCCTGTTGTTGAAAATGAAAAGCGTTCACCTCGTTTTGCAAAAGTATAATGGGTTACAAACTTAAAGGTGTCTTGAGTTTGTGCAGCCAAATTGCGAAGGACAAGATGATAGCCATTTTTCTTGCTTACTTTTTTGGCTTTCTTTTTTGTATCTTTCTTTTGGGAGGTTGAATCCTCATCCTTGGTTTTCTTGTCTTCCTTAAAATCCTCTAAGTAATAGGCCACATGACCCGACCATTTTTCCGGCAACGAGTACGATTTGAGATTTGGAAGTTTAACCAATTCTTTAGTGGCAATATTATAAATTCCCAATGAATCCTTTGGCAGTTTGTCTTTCTTGACCTTACGGCGCTGCATATCGTCAATACTGTCTTTCCAAGGTTTTATGGTAAAGGTCAAAAATTTGGAATCATATGAAAATTGCCCTTTGCTTGCTCTTTCGTATTCAAAAGCTGTCGTACCATCGGCATGCTTTAAAACTAAATGACTATCAGAATTGTCAGATTGCAAATTGTAGGTCACATAGCTGCCATTTGGTGACACGGCCTCATCCTTTATGGTGTTCCAGAGTTCAACATCGGTGTGGTCCAAAATCTTTTTTTGTGCAACATTTGAAATTGAAAAAACAAGAAGTAATAAGGTAAAAAATGGTTTCATTGATCAAGTGGGTTTTAATGGGCTTAAATATAGCCATAAATTATAAACCATGAATTCTGTTATTCAATTATGAATAGATAAATTAACTGAACAAAGGGGTTGTTATTTCTTTGAAAAGCGTGAAAACATCACAAGCCTTTTCTTTGAATTGATAAAATAAACCCCCGTTAAAAGGATTATTGCCGCTATTATTGATTGAAAACTGATATGCTCATCCAATATATACCAACCCAACAATAAAGCAATGACAGGATTCACATAAGCTGAAGTGGATACCTTTTCAGTAGAGACCACTTTCAGTAAATAATTGAAAGCCGTAAAGGCCACAATACTTCCGAAAACAATAAGCAAAATCATGGACCATCTTGCCGAAACGCTCCAATCTAGAGGAGAAAGCCAAGGTTCGTTTATAAAAAAACTAACACTTATCAATATGAGACCTGCGGCCAACATTTGATAGGCCGTACTCACAAAAAAACTGGAAGGCAAATCGGCTTTTGATACAAAAATACTGGCATAACTCCAGCTTAATACGCAGGCCAAGATCATCATGATTCCTATCATGCTATGATCGTTAAGGATCAATCCTTCCTGGCTTACCAAAAGGTACATTCCAAGAATGCCCAAGACCACACCAAATAAGGATTTTGGTTTTATTTTTGTGCCATGCATCATGCGCATTAAAAGAATCACAAATAAAGGTTGTGTTGCGGCTTCCAAGGCTGCAAACCCACTATCGACATATTTTAGGGCCCAAACAAAAACGCCGTTTCCAAATCCCAAAAATAAAAATCCTGCCATAACACAATTGCCCAATTGCTTTGTGCTCACCCTCAAATTGAGCTTCATGAAATAGGCTATTACCACAATAACGGCACCCGCACTTAAAAAGCGTATTGAAGCCAACAAAAGAGGAGCAACTTCGGTAACTACAATTTTATTCAGGAGATAGGTTGAGCCCCAGATGACGTATATGGCAAAAAAAGCTAAAATGATGAGAATTTTATATCGGGGTATTGCCATAGTGTTTATTTGCGGGGTAAAATTACATATTAAAATAGGATTACAATGCTGAATTATATTTTTAATTAAGAGTTGAAAACCGAAATTCCTCAAAACTAAATGAGCAAATGAACTATCTCGACGCAGAGCGTGCGAGGTATCTGAATCAAGACCGCTACGCTACAAGAATCAAGAAACTAGAGCTTTTCGTCCAGACTCTTGGTTCTTTGCACAACCAGATTGTCAAGACGCAACACCCGACGCAGAGCGTCGGGGAATTCTAATGATTAAAGCCAGCAGGAATTGGTGCCATTCAGATGAACTAAGGATATAAACAATGACCAAAAAAAATCCTTTGCGTTGTCTGCAAAGGATTTTTCATTTAAAACTAATCATAATCTAATGCTTACTTAATTAGTTTAACTAACATTAATGATCCATTCCTCTACCATGTGTATATGGAGCCCCGGCTTTGACCATTAGATCCTTAATATTGTTCAGTTTTAGGACTAAAACTTCTTCAAATTAGATACGTTTTACTTTAACGGCATTCATCCCTTTCATACCGCGTTCCAATTCAAATGACACTTTATCATCTTCACTGATCTTATCCAATAAGCCACTAATGTGACAAAAATATTTTTCCTGTGATTCGGAATCGATTATAAATCCAAATCCTTTGGAATTATCAAAAAATGACACTTTTCCTTTGTGGACAGGGTCGATCACTTCATCACTTTCTTCTCTTTTGGGAATGCCAATTTCAATGCTTTTGGCATCCACTTTAATTTTATCGGCTGGATTTGGAGGCGTGTCGGTTAAATTTCCGTAGGCATCCACATAGGCAAACTGGATGCCCTTTGTAGTGTCTTTATTTTCTGCTTTTCGGGCTTCCTTTTTCTTTAGTTTTTCTTCGCGCTTCTTTATACGCGCTTTTTCTTTTTCAATTTTATTAAAGGTCTGTTGCGACTTTGCCATTCGTGTTATTGTAATTTTTACTTAAAGACCAAACAAGAAACTAGGAAAGCAATTTTTAAGATTGAATTACCGAGAAGCGTTAATCTTTGATTATTTGTTGATGCAAAATTAAGGTTTAGTTTTCAATTAATTGGTGAAACATTCGAAATTATTCTTCCTTTGCTACCACAATGATCGCTTTAACTCCAGTAAGAAGGTTCCACTTTTTTGAAGACACCAAAACGCCATTATCATCATAGACCTGAAATTCGGCAGTGTTGGGGCCAGATTCTCCTTGGTTAAGTGCCAAAAACTCTATTTTATTAAAGCCAATTGTCAAGGGTATGTCAAAAGATTTATAACCGGAAGTCAATAGTAGACTGGGAATGAAAATTTCATCATTTACAAAAACACGGACTAAATCACCATCGGGAAATTCATGGTCCCTGCACCTGATATTGACAAGGGTGCCATTGCTTTTAAAATCACCAAGAAATTGGTCGGACATCGATTCCATTTTTATGCCCTGCTCCACCGCTTTTTTGTTCCAGCGCTCTTCAAAAAGTTCCCCCGGGTCTCTCAAGGTGCTGTTGTCAATCATTGAAAATTCCTCTTTTGGTTTTTCAATGGGCAATGGCCTGTTATTTAATGTTCCTGAAGTATTTGGTAGATTTTTTTTATCTTCAGGTTTTATAGAAATCTTTGCAGAATCTTTGTCCTTGGTTTCAATGGCAGGTATTTTAATGGATTTGTTTTCACGTTCAGGTTGTTGGGCATATAACTGAAGTGAAACGACTGAAAAAAATATAAATGGCAAACAAAATTTCATTACTATGGATTTGGGTTTTGCTGAAAACAAAAACTGTACCTGTTTGTCGAAATTAACGCCTTTTCCTAAATTAAATTTTAAATATTCGTTAAAACTTGCCGTTGAAGCTCATCCGGAGCCTTCTATTGTACTCTTCCAATAGCCAATCCTTATAATTTTGGGTACTGTTCATGATACAATAGGAATATTGCTTGATGCGGTAGGCAATGTCTTCCTGAAGCAATTTTGCCAAAGCCCGTGCTTCAAAAATATCTTTGCTGCTATCGATACACATTTGGGAATGGTGCTCTATGGATTTCTCTATGACGGCAAAAGATTTTAGGCCTTTTGCCAACACCTCATTATATTCCGATTTCATATCAAATTCCGTAGATTTTGCAGACTTAAAGCGTTCTTTCAGATAATCTGGCATGACATATACAAAATCCCGTTCGATGTCTTCGTCATTTCTCAGGTTATCAAGATATAAATCTGGATATCTAAAAATATGTTGCCAGTCAACGGATTGATTCCAAGGCCCAAAACGCACCACATTGTTTCCTAAATCAAGTACCAGAAAACTATTTTTGTGTTCCAAAACCCGAGAGCCCCGCCCAATCATTTGAAAATATAAGGTCAAGGAGCGCGTTGCTCTATTGAGAATCACCGATTCGACAGTAGGCTCATCGAACCCTGTGGTCAAAATACTGACCGAAGTCAAAATGCCGTTGGGTGTGTTCTTGAACCATTTTAAAATGTCCTTTCGTTCTTGTTTGCTGCTCGTATTATCCAGATGCCTAATGTCGTAACCCGCTTTTTTGAAGGTATGGTAAACTTCCTTGGAGGTATTGATACCGTTGTTGAAAATCAAGGTCTTTTTACCTTTGGACATGTCTTCATAAGCATGCATCAATTTACCCTGCATCAAGGAATTGGTGTACAAGGCTTCCGAAGATTTCACGGTATAATCGCCATTGATTCCAATTTTGAGTGAATTTAAAGAGACATCAAAATTGTAAATTTCCGCATTTGCCAAAAATCCGTTTTTGATGAGTGTTGAAATATCGTCACCTACTATTAACTGTTTGTAATTGTCCTTCATGGGCAATTTGATGTTCGAGCTTAACGGTGTGGCTGTGACCCCAAGTATAAAACAGTTCTCAAAAAACTTGAAGAGTTTTCTAAAGGAGTTGTAATGCGCTTCATCAATAATTACCAAACCAATATCCTTGAGCTCCAACTTATCATCATTAAGCCTATTGTTCAAGGTTTCGACCATGGCCACAAAACACTTATATTGGTCTTGATCGGGTAAATCCTTTACTTTACTGTTAATGATTTTATTATTGACCTCAAAACCTGTTAACATTTTTGAAGTCTGCTTACAAAGCTCTACTCGGTGTGTTAGGATAACGACTTTTTTTTGATGATCTTTAATATAGCGCCTCACTATTTCCGAAAAAATGACGGTCTTCCCACCTCCTGTCGGCAATTGGTAAAGGAGATTATAATTATCCGGAGTGTTTTCCATCACCTCAAAAATCCGATGAAGATCAGAAATCTGGTAATCGTAAAGACTTTTTTTGGTTTGTTGGTTATTTTGTACTTCTACGGATGCCGGCATATTATAGTTTCGTCAAAAAAAATTCTCACAAAATTAATCTTTTATAAGGTTATTTGGCAGGATTGTTAAAAACATTTGAAAAAAAAAGAGAAACTGTACAGTTTCTCTTTAGTTACGGTTTTAATCTTTTAAGAAATTTCAATACGTTTAGGAGGTTTTTGTTTGGCCTCTTCACGTTTGGGTAATGTTATCATGAAGATTCCATCTTTGTAAGAGGCTTTTACTTTATCGGATTCCACACTGTCAGGTAATGTAAAGGTCCTTTTAAAGGATGAATAACCAAACTCCCTTCTGGTGTAGTGATCCTTGGTTTCTTCGTCTTCATGTTTTACTTCAGAAGCAATTGACAATATTTTATTTTCCACATCAATCGTAAAATCAGATTTTTTCATTCCAGGAATGGCCAATTCCAAAACAAACTCGTCACTGGTTTCTTTAATATTGACCGCTGGAAGTGTGATTCCAGTATTAAAATTGGATAGAAATTCTGTTCCTAAACTATTTTCAAAAAAGTTATCAAACCAAGATGAAAAACTTGGTAATCCTGTAACATTGTTTTTTCTTGTAATTTCTCTGCCTTTTGGCATGGTTACTAAAGTGCTCATGTTTATCATTTTTAAGTTAGACTTTATTTTCAATAACTAGACCAACAAAGAAAATACCAAACCAAGTAACAGAGCCAAAACTGACATTTTTTCAATCACATTGGTCAATTTGACATTTTGAATACCCACTACTCCCTTATTTTTCAGTGGCTTATTGTTAAATAATGTTAAATTATTACTTTGTTATGCATAGTACTGTAACATATTTAAAATTGTGTCGTCTATA
>Ga0214471_10005023_pt1 | contig 10207 bp, 9 predicted proteins | sample RVTome_5_FD_207665 | JGI IMG/M metagenome (GOLD analysis project Ga0214471, IMG submission 207665) | Soil microbial communities from uranium-contaminated site in the Upper Colorado River Basin, Wyoming, United States - RVT142D155 | ecosystem: Environmental > Terrestrial > Soil > Contaminated >... | reverse complement strand
TCGAGTCGTTCGTCGAAGGCGGCGCGGCCGCGGCGGCGCGCGCCGCCGCCGAATTCGGCGTGCCGCAGATGCTCTCCTCCGTGTGCCAGCCGGGGCTCGAGGAAACCGCCGCGGCGGCGAGGGCGCTGCGCGCCTTCCAGCTCTACGTCCGCGGCGACGACGCGTGGGTCGACGACTGGGTGCGCCGCGCGAAGGACCACGGGTTCCACGCCTTCTGCCTCACCGTCGACGTCGCCCTCTACAGCCGCCGCGAGCGCGACCTGGTGGGGCGCTTCGTCAAGCCCTGGCGCGCCGGCGCGGCGGAAGGCGCCGGCTTCCAGGCGGCCCTCTCCTGGGACCACGTGAAGCGATTCAAGGACAGGCACGACCTGCCGCTCATCCTCAAGGGGATCGCGACGGCCGAGGACGCCGAGATCGCCGTGCAGCACGGCGTCGAGGTGATCTACGTCTCCAACCACGGCGGGCGCCAGCTCGACCACGGCCTGGGTAGCGCAGCCGTCCTTCCCGAAATAATCTCTACTGTGAAAGGAAAAGCCGAAGTGTGGGTCGACGGCGGCTTCATGCGCGGCACCGACGTCGTGAAAGCCATCGCGCTCGGCGCAAAAGCGGTCGGCATCGGGCGCCTCGTCTGCCTCGGACTCGCGGCCGCGGGCGTCCCGGGCCTGGTGCGCACGCTCGAGCTGCTCGAGGAGGAGATCCGCACCTGCCTCGGCCTGCTCGGCGCCACCTCGTGGGCGGAGCTCACGCCGGCGCACCTCGCCGCAGCACCCCCCGTGAACGCGCCCGATACCTTCAGCGCCTTCCCTCTCCTGCAATAGGAAGTCAGGCCGGCTCTTCGACGAGGCTGCGCGGCCCCGCCGGCGCGACGTCCAGCTCGAAGTAGATGCGGCCGATCTCGCGCGCGTCGGTGGTCTCGACCTGGACCTTCCACTCGCCGGGCTCGTAGTTGCCCTTGAAGCCGAAGCCGCGGAAGCCCTCCTCGCGCCCGCCGACGATGCCGATCGGGATCGTGTCCTGCAGCGCCCAGCCGGAGGGCCGCCGCAGATACCAGCGCAGATTCACCTGGTCGGCAAAGCGCGAGGGCGAGAAGACGCGGAAGAACACGTAGACGCGGTCGCCCGGCTGGGCAACGAAGCGCTGGTCGCCGTTGTGCCAGAAGCGCCACCACGGCCGCTCGTGCGACAGCCGGAAGCCGGTCTCGGTGCGCGCCACGCCGTGGTAGATGCCGATGTACGGGATGGACAGCGGCACCGGCGGGATGACGCGGAAAAGGTACGCGGCGAGGAAGGCGGCGAGCACCAGGCCGAGCGGCACGAGGATCGTCCCGCGCCCGCCGCGGCTGCGCAGCCTCCAGCCCAGCGCCGCGAGCGGCGCCGCGCCCGCCGCCATCGACAGCAGGAACACCCCGAGGCCGATGGAGCCGGCGCCGATGGGCACCACCACGGCCGCGAAGGCGAGCAGGCACAGCGCGAGCAGCGCGAACTTGAAGTGCAGCCCGAGCGCCTTGAAGCGCGGCGTCTCGTTGGCGATGACGAGCGCCACCAGGAAGGCGAGGAAGGCGAAGGACACGACGAGCGAGGAGCTCTTGAAGAAGAAGATGGTGTAGAGGTTGAGCAGCGCGCCGAGCACGAAGTGCACGACGGCGCTGCGCCAGCGGAACCACCAGCCTTCGCGCGGGGGCGAGCCCTCCTCGAGGAGCATCTGCGCGAGCGCGAAACCGACGACCCCCAGGTAGGCCGCCTGCTGCGCGATGGTGAGCCAGGAATCGATGCGCCCGACGGTGACGATGTCGAACACGAACCCGGCGACGAAGAACGCCGCCGCCGCGGCGCGCTCGTTCTGCGCGTAGCGCAGCTTCAGGCTTTCAATGGTTGGAAAGCTTCCTGAATTCATGCTTCAGCGCATCGACCCTGGAAAGGTACGCGCGCAGGCCGTGCTCGCCGCAGCGCTGGCCGGGCAGCGGCCGGAAGCCGCGCCGCGCGAACGCCTCGCCCGCCGTGGCGCCGCACAGGTGGATGACGGCGGCCAGCCGCTGTCTTTCCTCCGAAGTTGCGTTCACCCTGGAAATGCTCCGGTCCAGAAACGCGGAGGTCAGCTCGACGGCGTGGCTCGGCACGACGCGGAAGTAGAAGGCGTTGAACCAGCATGTGCGCGGGTTGTACCACGGCCCGTCGTCGACCGCGCGGTGGCGGTGGACGCACAACCGCTTCGCCTCGGCGAAGCGCCCGTCGGTGATCTGGTACAGGCCCACCGCGCTCGAGGCCGGCCGGTACACCTCGATCGGGTTCCAGTCGAAGCGCCAGCGCCAGTAGGTGCGCGCCACCGGGTTGCCGGCGCTCTCGGCCTGCGCGAGGGCGGCGAGCAGCTCGGCCGGGACCGACGCGGTGGCGTGCTCGCGGAACAGCCCGCCGTACTCCGCCCAGGTCTCCGCCGGGTTCTTCGTGAAGCCGTCGAAGGGAAAGAACACCTCGCTCGGCTTGCGCGCCGCCTGGACCACCCAGTTCAGCGCCGCGAGCAGCGCGAGGGCCGCCAGGGCCGCCCCGGCTATCCGCAAGGCGCGCGCGGGACGTACAGGCGGACTATGGCTGCGCGCGCGGCGCTTCATGCAGGCTGCCTAGCATGCGGCGGTGCCGTATCCGTTCGCCCACCCCGCTGCGGTGCTGCCCCTGATCCGCCCGATGGGCCGCTTCGGCGCGGCGCCCGCCCTGGTCATCGGCAGCATGGTGCCCGACGCCTGGTACCTGGTGCCCGGGCTCGAGCGCGCCGACAGCCACAGCGCCGCGGGCCTGCTCCTGTTCTGCCTGCCGGCCGGGCTGCTCGCCTACGTCGCCTGGCAGTTCTTCCGGCGCAGGCCGCTGTCGGATGCGCCGTGGCTTGCGGTCATCGTCTCGCTCCTCGTCGGCGCCCTCACGCACTTCGCCTGGGACGCAATCGCGCATTCGTACGCGTTCCGCGGCTTCTACGTGCTGCAGCACGCGAGCACCGTGCTCGGCGCCGCCTTCGTCGTCTGGTGGTGCACCCGCAGCGCGCGCCTCGCCGCGGCGGCGGGCGCGCTGCTCGCCGCCGCGGGCGCGACCCTGCTGCTCGTCTCGCCCGACACCGCCGCGCTGCGCGGCACGCTGCGCGAGGCGGGCGCGGCCGCGGCCTGGATGCTCGCCGCGCCGCTGCTCGCCTGGCGGCTCATATCAGCGCGAGCCATTGCGCCTCCAGATCCTCGAGCTCCTTCGCGGCGTACGCCTGGTCGATGAGCAGCTGCTTGACCGCCCCGGCGTCCTGATAGGTCGCCGGATCGCCGAGCCGGCGCTCGATCTCGGCCTTCCGCGCGTTCAGCTTCGCCATCTTTTCCTCGAGCCGCTTCAGGCGCGAGCTCGGCGGCTTTTTCGGCGGTTCGGGCTTTTTTACCGGTTCAGGCTTGGCGGGCTTCGCTTTCAACAACGACTCGCGGTAGTCCTCGAGGTCGCCGTCGAAGGCGCGCATGCGGCCCTCGGCGACGATGAGCAGCTGCTCGGTCGTGGCGCGCAGCAGGTGCCGGTCGTGCGACACGAGCACCAGGGTTCCCTCGAACTGCGCGAGCGCCACGGTGAGCGCCTCGCGCGTCTCGAGGTCGAGGTGGTTGGTGGGCTCGTCCAGGAGCAGCAGGTTCGGCCGCTGCCACACGATCAGCGCGAGCGCGAGCCGCGCCTTCTCGCCGCCCGAGAAGTGCTCGACCGGCCCGGTCGCCATGTCGCCCGGGAAGTTGAAGCCGCCGAGGTAGTTGCGCAGCTCCTGCTCCCTGGTGCCGCTCTCGCAGATCTTCTTCAGATGCCAGAGCGGCGACTGGTCGTCGCGCAGCATCTCGACCTGGTGCTGCGCGAAGTAGCCGATCGCCACCCCCGTGTTGAACGTGGCGGCGCCCGCGAGCGGCGGCAGCACGCCGGCGATGGTCTTGATCAGCGTCGACTTTCCCGCGCCGTTGACGCCCAGGAGGCCGATGCGCTGCTCCGAGCGCAGGGAAAGGGTGACGTCCTTCAGCACGGCCTTCTCGCCGTACCCGGCGCTCACGTCCTCGAGGACCAGCAGCGGATCGGGCGAGCGCTCCGGATCGCGGAACTCGAAGGAGAAAGGCGCCGCCGCGTGCAGCGGCGCGAGGTCCTCCATCCTCGCCAGCATCTTCATGCGGCTCTGCGCCTGGCGCGCCTTGGTGGCCTTGGCGCGGAAGCGGTCGATGAACGACTGCAAATGTGCGCGTTCGCGCGCCTGTTTCTCAATCAGGTTTTGAGTAAGAAGGACAGCCTGCGCACGCTGCTTCTCGAAGCTCGAGTAGTCGCCCGAGTAGCGCCGCAGCTTCAGCTGGTCGATGTGCAGGATCGCCTGCGCCACGCCGTCGATGAAGTCGCGGTCGTGCGAGACCACGAGCAGCGTGCCCGGGTACGCCTTCAGCCATTCCTCGAGCCAGAGGATCGCGTCGAGGTCGAGGTGGTTGGTCGGCTCGTCGAGGAGCAAGAGCTGCGAGGGCCGCATCAGCGCCTGCGCGAGGTTGAGCCGCATCCGCCACCCGCCGGAGAAAGCCGATACCGATGTCTGCAGCTCTTCTTGTTTGAACCCCAGACCTGCTAGCAGCCGCTCGGCGCGCGAGCGCACGGTGTACGCACCCGCATCGCCAAGCTGCGCATGAAGCTCGGCGATGCGATTGCCGTCCTCGGTGCGCGCAAGCTCCGCTTCGAGGCCCCGGAACACATCATCGCCGTCGATGGCGTACTCGAGCGCCGGCCGCTCGAGCGCCGGGGTCTCCTGCGCGACGTGGGCGATGCGCCAGTGCCTCGGAAACTCGACTTCGCCCTTGTCGGCATGCAGCTCGCCCCGCAGAAGCGAGAACAGGCTCGACTTGCCCGAGCCGTTGGCGCCCACCAGGCCGACGCGCTCGCCCGGATTGAGGGTGGCGTCGGCGCCCTCCAGCAGGAGCTTGGTGCCCCGGCGCAGCGTGAGCCCGGCGAAGCGGATCATCAGGCTCGCACGAAAACGCAATCGGCCTCGACCAGCCGCAGCGTGGGCTCGCGCGACACGGCGAAGATCCCGCTCACCGCGAAGCCCAGCGCCTCGATGCGCTCGATCGACTCGCGCCAGGCGGGCATGCCCGCGTAGAGCGGAACGAACGAGATCTCCGACTGCAGCGCGGCGATGCGCTCGAGGCTGCGCCCGGCGCCGCGCAGCACCTCGAGGTCGTAGCCCTGCGTGTCGAGCTTGAGATACAGGGAGCGCGCTTCGGGCGCGAAATCCGCCAGGACGTCGTCGAGCGTTCGCACCGGCACCTCCTCGGTGCGCGCGACCGCGTTGCGCGCGGCGAACTCGCGCGTGCCCGCCTGCGTCGGGTCGAGCAGCGAGGAGAAGTCCGACGACGCCATGACGTTCAGCCGGGCCGTGCCGGGCTGCGGGCCGAGGGCGCAGCGCACCACGCGCCAGCCGGCGTCGGCCGCGGCGCGCGCCTCGAGCGCCCGGGCGAGCTCGGCGATCGGCTCCACCGAAAGCACCGGCCCGCGGAAGCCGAGGTCCTCGCGCAGGAAGCGGCGGTACTTGCCGCGGTGCGCGCCGACGTCGACCACGGCGTCGACACCGCAGGCCTCGAACAGCCGCGCCAGGTGCTCGCCCAGGCCGCCCCGGCGCGCGCGCCAGCGGCGTGCCAACGCGCCGATGAGGCTCAAATTACTGGAGTTCCTCGCGGTACAGCCCGAGCGCCTCGAGCACCGGGCGGTCGCTGATCGAGAAGAGGATCGCGTCCTCGGCGCCGGTGGCCGCGTGCTCCTGCAATGCCCAGGAAGGCACGGCGACGATGTCGCCCTTCTCCCACTCGAAGGCCTTGCCGCCGATGACGCTGCGGCCCCTGCCCTGGCGCACGCAGAACACCGAGCTCGCGGCAACGCGGAAGGGCTTGAGCTTCTCGCCCTTGCGGATGAGCTGCACGCGGCAGCCGATGGTGGGCATCACCGGCCCGCCGGTCAGCGCATGCGTGTACTCGAGCGAGATGCCTTCGTGCGGGCTGCCCTCGCGCTCGCGCAGCGCGTGCAGCGCCTCCAGCGTCTGCTCCCAGGAATACAGCATCAACGGGGAGAACTTGCTTTCTTCGGCCATCCACGTGGGATTCAACCTGCCAGCACCGTACAAGGCTTTCGAGCCATTGACCGGCTTGGTGGCCGGCGCGCGCCACTCGGCGTTCATCTCGAAGAACATGGCGTTCAGGGACTTGACCAGCGGCACGTCGAGGCCGTCCATCCACACGACCGTCTCCTTCGTCTCGTTCCCGTGGTCGTGCCATTGCCAGCTCGGCGTGAGCACGAGGTCGCCCTCGCGCATGACCACCTTCTCGCCCTCGACCGCCGTGTACGCGCCGTTGCCCTGCAGGATGAAGCGGATGGCCGCGGGCGAATGCCGGTGCGCGCGGGCGGTCTCGCCGGGAAGCAGCACCTGCACCGCCGCGATCAGCGTGCCGGTCGTCGCCCACTGGCCGTTGAGTCCGGGGTTGAAGAGCTGCATGGCGCGGCGCTCGTCGCCCACGGGAACCGCTGTTGCAGATTCCTCTATTACTCTCTGCAAGAGAGACCATCGCCACTGGTGCGGTACCGCCTCCGGGCGCGGATGCGGGGTCATCTGGCTGGCGATCTCCCACAGCCCCCACATGTGGTGCTCGTGGATCAGCTTGTGAAAGGGGTCTTCGGTGCGGATTGGGGCGTTCATGCCCCAATCCTACTACCGGCGGCGCCTAGAACACCGACTTGACGAGCACCCCGGGCAGCCAGGTCGCGAGCACGGGGTAGAAGATCACCAGCAGCAGCACCGCAAGATCGCCGAGGAAGAAGGGAATGGAGCCCTTCAGCACCTGGGTGACGGGAATCTTGGCCGTGCCGCTCACGGCGAACAGGTTCAGGCCCACGGGCGGCGTCACCACGCTCATCTCCACGGCGAGGGTCAGCACGATGCCGAGATGGATCGAGTCGATGTTGAGCGCGCTCGCCACCGGAAACGCGACCGGCATGGTGAGCAGCACCATGGCGATGCCGTCGACGAACATGCCCAGGATCAGCAGCACCAGCATGAAGGCGAAGATGAAGCCGAGCGGGGTGAGCCCCATCCCCGTCATCGCGGCGGTGATCTGCTGCGGCCAGTAGAGGTTCGCCGCGAGGAACTGGAACACGCCCACGCTGCCCACGAGGAACAGCACCACCGCGGTCAGGTTGAGCGCGCGGGCGGCCGTGGGGACCAGCCCGCGCAGGAACTCGCGGGGCGACGTAAGAGCGCCGTACAGGAACGCGTAGCCGCAGGCTGCGGCGGCCGCCTCGGTGGGCGTGAAGACGCCGCCGTAGAGGCCGCCGAGGATCACCACCGGCATGCCCAGCGCCGGCGCCGCGCGCAGGAACTCCCGCGCCAGCCGGCGGCCCTCGAACTTGCCGCGCGGCAGCTTGAGGATCCAGGCGATGACGACCACGCTGATCACGTTGCCCGTGGCGAGCAGCAGTCCCGGGACGACCCCGGCGAAGAACAGCGCCACGATGGAGGTCTCGGTGACGATGCCGTAGAGGATCAGGATGATGCTGGGCGGGATCAGCATGGCGATGCCGCCGGCGGTGGCGACCAGGCCCGCCGAGAGCCAGTCGGGATAGCCGCGCGAGCGCATCTCCGGGATGGCGATCACCGCCATCGCCGCCGCCATCGCCACGCTCGAGCCCGAGATGGCGCCGAAGAGCACGCACGCCACCACGGTCGCCACGCCGAAGCCGCCGGGCATCCAGCCCACCAGCGAGTCGGCGAAGCGGAACAGCTGCGACACCAGGCCGGTGCGCTCCATCAGGAAGCCCGCGAAGATGAACAGCGGAATCGCCATCAGCGAGTAGCGGCTGATGAAGCTGAAGAAGGCGCGGAAGATGACCGTGGGCTCGAGCAGCGGGTCGACCAGGATGTAGGCCGCGCTCGCGGCGCTGAGCGCGATGCCGATCGGCACCGACAGCAGCAGCAGCGCCAGGACGACGATTCCGACGATGGCCATGCGCTAGTCCGGCATGCGATCGAGCTGCGGCGCCTCTTCTGGCACCGAGCGGCCGCGCAGCTTCTGGATCGCGAAGTAGATCTGGAAGAACATCGTCACCGCCATGAAGGCGAAGCCGACGATCAGCGCCCACAGGAACGGCGCGAGCGGGAACGCGAGGCTCTCGGTGCGGCTGCCGTAGGTCATGCTGTCCTCGATCTCGGGGATGCCCCACCACACCACGGCGAGCATGAACAGGAACGAGACCACCAGCGCGACCAGCCTGATCGCCTCGACGAGGCGGTGGGCGCCGCGCGCCTGCAGCAGCTCGAGCACCACCACCACGTTCAGGTGCTCGTTGTGCCGCTGCGAGATGGCGAAGTACAGGTAGACCGCGCTGATGATGAAGAACGTCACCGCGTCCTGCTGCCACTCGTAGGAGAAGCCGAAGACGTAGCGGCGCACCACCTCGGCGAGCGCGAGCACCGTGCAGCCCAGCAGGACCAGCGCCGCGGCGGGCGCCAGGAGCCGGTCCTGGAACGCGCGCCACGCCGCATACGCCTTCTCCACGCCGGCCCTCCCCTAAGCCGGCGGTCTTACTTGATGTGGATGACCGACGCGTGCTTCGAGCAGTCGACCTTCTCGATCCAGGACGAACCCGGCGGGTTCTGTCGCGACAGCGCCCGGCCTTCCTTGATGAAGGTGTCGACCCACTGGTTCGCCGCCTGCGGCGTCTTGCTCTTCACGTAGTTGGCCGGCTTGTCGCCCATGGCGCTCACCATGGCGTCGACTTCCTGCGGCGTCATCCAGTAGATGCCGGGCTTGGAAGGATCCTTGGTGCCGTACTTGTCGTAGGCCATCTTGTCGAAGCACCAGTTGTATTCCTTCTGCACCTGGATGGTCTCGACGATCAGCTTCTCGAGCGCGTTACGGGTGGCCGGCGTGAGCCGGTCCCACCAGCGGCGGCTGGCGCTGATCATGTAGTAGTCGCCGACGAACGCGCCGGCGCCGCCCATCGTGAAGTAGGGCGCCTGCTCGCGCACGCTGTTCCAGCCGCCCAGGCTGGTCATCAGGCCGTCGATGACGCCGGACTCGAGCGCGCTCGGCACCTCGCCGAAGCCCATCACCACCGGGTTCGCCTTCCAGGCCTCGAGCGAGGCGTTCTCGACCGGGCCCATGCTGCGCACCTTGCGGCCCGCGAAGTCCCCTGGCGAGCGGTAGCGCTTCTTGCCGCCAACGCCCATGCCGAAGCTCATGTGGCCGGCGCCGAACACCTTGATCGCCTGCGCCTTCTGCAGGCGGTCGATCAGCATCTTGTAGGTATCGGTCTGCTCGAGCTTGTCCACGGCGCCGACGGTGGTGAGGATGCCGGGCCCGACCAGCGACATCATCCACGGATCGACCGGCGCGGCCTTGCCGACCTGCATCCAGGTCATCTCCAGGTTGCCGCCGCGCATGGCCTCGAACGCCTCGGGCACGGTGTAGAGCGCGCCGGCGAAATACAGGCGCGCCTCGCTGCCCGGAATCACCTGCGGCAGGCGCTTGGCGAAGTACTGCATCGCGAGGCCGGCGGGATGCGGCGGCGGCGGGAAGTCGGCGGCGAAGCGCAGCACGACTTTCTGCGGCGCCTGCCCGGCCGCGGGGCCTGCCGCCAGGACGAATGCCGCCAGGGCGAGTGCTGCGAACTGCTTCAGCTTGTAGTGCCTCATGGATCCTCCTCCATTCAAGACGGGCGACCGTATCTTAGCGGTCACCAGTGGTCAACGCTGCAATGCCGCAATTTCTTCCCTAGCGGGGGATGTCGCCGGCCAAAGTGACCCGGTGCATGACCCGCCGGTAGCCATGGTAGTCGTTAACCGGGTTGTGCTGCGTGCAGCGGTTGTCCCAGAGCGCGATCGACCCCTTTTCCCAGCGGAACCGGCAGGTCAGCTCGGGCTTCACCTGGTGCGCGAACAGCACCTCGAGCAGCGGCCGGCTCTCTTCCTCGGTCCAGCCCTTGAAGCGCTCGGTATGGCCGAAGTTGACGTACAGCGCCCGGCGGCCGGTTTCCGGGTGCGTGCGCACCACCGGGTGCTCCCCTACCAGCGCCTTGACCTGGGCGCCCTCCTCGCGCAGCCGGTCCTCGCGCGTCCGGGAGGCCTGGGCCTTAATAGAGCTGTTCACCCCGATCAACCCCCGTAATGTCTTTTGTAACCCCTCCGACAGCCTCTCGTA